>LXNJ01000047.1_pt1 | contig 77724 bp, 69 predicted proteins | sample 809081 | NCBI WGS metagenome assembly LXNJ01 (sample SAMN04870510, study PRJNA318959) | sponge metagenome | biome: sponge; feature: marine sponge reef; material: water | host: Petrosia ficiformis | place: Greece: Milos, Mediterranean Sea | collected 2013-05-29 | depth 5-7 m
CCGCCGTAAAGGAGGTTAAAGCGGTGCGATTTCGACCGCCTCTCGGCGGTCGATGCCGGCCGGAGGCCGGCGCTCCGAGCCGCTACGGGTGTGACGGTGGGTGGCGGGGAGCGTTCCGCTGCGCTCGCGCGCAGCGGGTGCCGGCTGAAGCGGCGTTCCACGCCGTGGATGCCGTGAAGGTGATTGGCGGGCGGGGTTACGCGGCCCTCGGCCGCGGTGCCGGCGGTCCCTGGGCTGCTACGTGCCGGCCGGGTGGAGGGCGCCCGGTTCCGCCGGTTGCAGGCTGCGGCGGCGCTTGGCGCGCCAGGCGGCGATGGACTCGGAGAGGCTGTCGAGGCTGTCGTAGGTGACGGGCACCACGATCAGCGTGAGTACCGTCGCGACCGTGAGTCCGAAGATCACCGCAACGCCCATCGAGGCCCAGAACTGGGAACTCTCGCCGCCGGTGGAAACCGACAGGTTGAAGAAGTCGATGTTCAGGCCGAGTGTCAGGGGAACGAGCCCCAGAACCGTGGTCACCGCGGTCAGCAGCACCGGGCGCAGCCGGATGGACCCCGCCTCCACCACCGCGTCGTGCCGGCTCAGGCCGCGCTCCCTGAGTTGCCGGACGAAATCGCAGAGCACGATCGCGTTGTTGACGACGATCCCGGCCAGGGAGATCACCCCGATGCCGGTCATGATGATCCCGAACGCGGTCCCGGTGAGCATCAGCCCCCAGAGCACGCCGATGACCGAAAGCGCCACCGAGGTGATGATGGTGAGCGGCAGGATCAGCGAATCGAACTGGGTGACGAGCACCATCAGGATCAGCAGCAGCGCGATGACGAAGGCCCGTGACAGGAAGGCGGTCGCCTGCAGTTCCTCCTCGTTGGCCCCGGAGAACTCCCACCGGTAGCCGGGGGGCCACTCCATCGCGTTCAGTTCGCCGGCAACTTCGTCGCGAACGCTCGCCTCGGTGCGTCCGGACTCGCGGACCACGTCGCCTTCGATGGTTGCCACGCGGCTGAGGTCCACCCGGCGCACCGCGGCGGGCCCGACGCCGTGCTTCAGTTCGGCGACCGTTCGAATGGGCACCGGGATTCCGTCCTCGTCGGGAACGGTGAGCTCGCCGATGTCGTCCAGGGATCCCCGCGCATCCGGGATCAGCCGTACGCGAATGTCGTGCTCGTCCTCTCCGATCCGGTACTTCGAAGCCTCGGCGCCCAGGATGCCCGTCTGCACGGTGGCGGCGATGATCTGGGTGTTCACGCCCGAGCGCATCGCCTCCTCGCGGTCCACCTCCACCCGGAGCTCGGGTTTTCCGCCCTCGAGGTCGTCATCGAGGTTGACGAGCCCGTCGATGCCGCGGATCCGCGTCATCACTTCTTCCGCGAGCCGCTCGATCTCTTCGAGCTCCTCCCCGAGGATCCGCACCGAAACCGGCGCGCCGGTCGGCGGGCCGTCCTGGGGAGCGTCCACCTTGATGTTGGCCCCGACGATGTCCGCAAGCCCCGCCCGCACCACCTCCATGGTGGTGAAGGTGTTGCGGACCTCGCGCTCGGACCGCTCGTGCAGGTAGAGCGACACCTGGCTCCGGTTCGGACTGCCGCCGCTCCCGCCCGGACCCATGCTGACCCCGGTGGAACCCACGTTGGCCACCTGGTGTTTCATGTCCGTCGTTCCGGTGGTCAACTCCTCGATGCGCCGGACCACTTCGTCCGAGGCATTCAGGCTGGAGCCGCCGGCGGTCTCCACGTCAATCGTGATCTGTCGCGGCTCGACCTCCGGAAAGAGCTCCACTCCCTTGCCGATCACTCCGTAGACCCCGACCGTTCCGACCAGGACCGCGCACATCATCCAGATCCAGCCCGAACGATGATCGGTGAGGTAGGGGGTCCAGCGGAACGGCCGCCGGATCAGGCTCCAGACGAGCCAGAAGACTCCCTGCAGTACGAACGCCAGCACCCCGATGCCGGCAAGGCCGGCCACCGCGGGCAGCAGGGCGTTCGTCTGGAAGAACATGCCGCCGAGGGCCAGGGAAGCCCCGAGACCCAGGAAGAGCACGAAAGCCGCGGGAAGCGCCCAATTGCGGAGGAACCAGGAGCGGGTTCCGGCGTCCGGACCCGGACGGAGCGACCACTCCAGAAGCCGGCGGTAGCCACGCCGGAACGGATGCTCTTCCGCCCGGTCCTTCGGCGCGCCGCGCCGCGGCGGCTTCATGAGGTGCGCGCAGAGCGTCGGGTTGATGATCAGCGCCACCACCAGCGACGCCGTCAGACCGATGATGAGGGTCACCGGCAGGTAGGACATGAAGTCCCCGATGATCCCGGGCCAGATCAGCAGCGGTGAGAACGCGCAGAGCGTGGTGATGGTGGAGGCGATGACCGGGCGGGCGACCTCGGCGGTGGCCTCGTAGGCGGCGTCGGGACCGGCGTCGCCGTGTTCACGGTGACGGTAGATGTTCTCGACGATCACCACCGCGTTGTCCACCAGCATCCCCAGCATGAGGATGAGGCTGAACAGCACCATCATGTTGAGCGTGTAGCCGATCCAGCCCAGCACCAGGAACGAGGCCATCATCGAAAGCGGGATCGCTACCCCCACGAAGAACGAGTTGCGCAGGCCCACGAACGCCATCAGGCAACCGACGACCAGGAGCAACCCCGAAATGACGTTGTTCTCCAGCTCGTTCACCATCCGCCGGATCTCGACCGAGATGTCACCGACCACCGCGGTGTTGATGCCCTCGGGCAGCATCTCGTCCCAGCGCTCGAGTTCGGCGTTCACGAGGTCGGCAACCCCCACGAGGTTGGCGCCGGTGCGTTTTTCGATGCTCAGCGTGACGGACGGCTCCTGGTCCACCCGCGAGAGGCTGGTCTGATCCTCGAACCCGAAGACCACGTCGGCCACGTCGCGGACGAAGACCGGTTCGCCGTCGCGGACCTTGATCACGAAGTCCTCGATCTCCGACGGCTGCCGCACCTCGGCGGGGAGACGGACGAGGTACTCGAGTCCGCCCACCGCAATCTCGCCTCCCGGAACGTTCCGGTTCTCGCGCGCCACCGCGACGACGACGTCGGAGAGGCTCAGCTCGAAGAAGGCCAGGCGCTTGGGATCCACCTGCACGTGGACCTCCCGCTCCCGGCCTCCGATCACGTTCGCCCGGTTGACCCCGGGGATCGTTTCCAGATCCTCCTTGATGTCCTCCGCGACTTCCGTAAGGCGCTGACTTCCCACCGGCCCCGAGAGCGTGATCACCATGATGGGGACCTGGGAGAAATCCATGTCCTGGACCCTGGGGTCCTCCGCCTCGGGGGGCAGGTCGGATTTCGCGAGGTCCACCTTCTCGCGGATGCTCGCGAGCGCGGTTTCGAGATCCGTTTCCGGGTTGAACTCGACCGCGATGCTGGAGAAGCCCTCACTGGTCGTGGAACTGATCTCCTTGATCCCGGAGACCGCCTGGATCTCCGTTTCGATGGGCCGGGTGACCAGCGTCTCCATGTCCGTCGGACTGACGCCCGGATAGATCGTGTAGACGAGGATGAAGGGGACCTTCACCTCGGGGAACGACTCCCGGGGCATCGAGACGTAGACGCCGATCCCACCCAGGCAGAGGATGAGGATCAGGAAATAGACCGACAGTTGATGCCGGATCGCGTACTTCGTGATGTTCACGGCCCGTTCTCTAGCAGCCTGTGGGGAAGGTGAGGTGAGCACCGAGAACGGCGAGGCGCCCGGCTGACAAGGCGCGTGAGGGAGGAATACCAGGTGTATTTCGACCGAAACGCAACGATGAGGGCCGCGAAGCGGCCCGTTTCAGCCGGGATGCATCGCTGTTCGAATGCCGCATGACTTTCTCCATAGGCTGCTTGGTTCAGTTCGCCCGGGACACCACGCGCACCGGCTGTCCGTCGAGCAGGTTCCGGTGTCCCTCGGTGATGAGCGTCTCGCCGACCTCGAGACCGGAGGTGATCACCACCCGGTCGCCCTCGTCGGGGCCGAGCGTGATCGATCGGAGGCCCGCGGTCCCGTCCTCGAGGACGAACGCATGCAGGATCCCGTCGCGCTCCACGAGCACGTCGCGGGGGACCACCACGGCGTTCTCGAAAGCCCGGCGCTGCAGCCGCGTCCGGACGATCAATCCGGAGCGGAGCGTGCCGTCGGCGTTGGCGACCTCCACCTCGGCCTGGAAGTTCCGGCCGGGGCGGGTGGCGCTCGGCGCGATGTAGGCGATGCGGCCCTCGAAGGACCGGTCCGGATAGGCGTCCACGCTGACTTCCGCCGGGCTTCCCACCGAGAAGAACGCGATGTCGGTCTCGGGAATGCCGATGGTGGCGCGGAGCACCGAGGTGTCGTGCAGCACCGCGACGGGACTCCCGGGGCCGAGCACCTCGCCCGGCTCGATGTCGCGCTGGACGATCACACCCGAGGCGGGCGCCGAGATCTCCGAACGGGACAGCCGAAGGCGCGCCGCCTCGACGCGGGCCTCGAACCGCTTCAGGTTCACTTCGGCCCCCAGGAAGTCCTGCGCCGGACTCGCCTCGCGCTCCACGAGCATCTTCGCCTGGGTGTAGTCCAGTTGCGCTCCCTCAAGCTCGGCCTCCGATTCGGCGAGCGCCGCCCGCAGCAGGTCCGAACCGACCCGGGCCATGAGCGCGCCCTTCTGGATGCGGTCTCCCTTGTCGAAGCGCACCTCCTCGACCGCGCCGCCGAGCTCGGAAGAAATCATCACTTCGGCCCGTGGCTCGAGACGCCCGGAGATCTCCAGCACGTCGGTAAGGGATTCGGAAAGGATGGGTGAGGTTTCCACCGCAGGCCGCAGGTCGGCGGCGTCCGGCGCACCCGTTTCCGGTTCGGCGGCGAAGCCGTCTTCCTGGCCGCACCCGGCGCCCGCCAGGAGCAAGAGAGCGGTCCCGGGCACGAGCAGCAGGGCTCCCCGGCGGAACCGATCGCCGATCGGCGTCTTCAGGTTGGCGGTGACTGTCACCGTTCTTCCTCCAATTCGGGCATCGAAAGCCCGGCTTCTGCATCGTCCGCGGCGGCAACCGGCATGGTGTCGGAGATCACCGAATGCGGAGCGTTCGCTGGATAGCCGACGAGGTATTTCAATTCCGCGAGGGCATTCAGGGCATCGTGGGTGTGCCGCGCCCGCTCGAGCTCCACGTCCCGACGGGCCTGCGTCGTCTCCATGCCCAGGTAGGCGGTCGCGGCTCCGGCGGTGAGTTCTTCCGAGGCGACCCTTTCCGCTTCGATGGCCTCTTCCAGCGCGAGCGTGGCTTCCTCGATCGCGGTGAGCGCCGCCTCCCAGTTCGCAGTGGCGTTCCTGAGCGTCACTTCGAGGGTGGATTCGTACTCGTTCTGCTCCCAGTCGTTCTGGGTTACCCGCGACCGCAGGCTGGCGACCCGGGACCCGCTGCCGAACCCGTCGAAGAGGTTCCAGCTCAGGGTGACCCCGGCGTTCCAGTTGTGCAGTTGCAGGTCGTAGGTGTTCTCGAGCGTGAAGGTGTTGATTCCGTACGAGGCGCTCGCGCGGATTTCGGGACGCGCATCGGCCAGCGCCAGGCTGGTCTCGGCGTCGAGCAGTTCGCGATCGAGCCCGAACTGGCGCACGGTGGGGCGCCGCTGGCTGGCGAGTTCCATGAGCGCCTCGGCCGGCAGCACCCGCGGGAGGGGGTCGGGCAGTTCGAGCCCGTCGAGAACCTCGATGGCCTTCGACTGCTCGCGGCCGACCAGCGCGTTGATTCCGGCGCGTTCCACCATGAGCACGTCCTCCGCGTCCGACAACTGGCGGCGGAGGCGGGAAAGCTGAACCCGGGCGCGGAGGACGTCGAGACGCGCCCCGGCGCCGAGTTCGAGCCGGTCGCGCGCGATGTCCAGTCCGCGTTCGCTGGTTTCGACGGCCTGAGCGAGCACCTCGCGGGTGTGCAGACCAAGCAGATAGGAATAGAGGCGGGTAACGGTGTCCCGCGCGACCCGGTTCTGCACCTCTTCCAGATCCGCCTCGACGCGCATCCGGCCGACCTCAACCCCGCGAAGCGCCGGGCGGATACCGAAACTCCAAAGAATCTGGGATGCCTGGAAGTTCCACAGGTAGGTCCCGAAGGTGAAAGCGCCGCCGAAATCACCGGCGTCGCCGCCCCCGAAGGGAGAGGCGCCGGGATCGTCGATGAGCCGCGAGAAGAAGGGGCTGTTGCGGAATCCGGGGTCCCGAGTCTGGGCGAACTGCAGGTTCAGGTCGAGCTGGGGCAGGTAGGGCGAGCGCGCCTCCCGCACCAGGCTCGGGAACTCCGCGAGGCGTTCGCGATTGAGACGCACTTCCGGATGCAACTCGGAAGCGACGTCCACCGCCTGCGAGATGGTGAAGGCGAGCGTTTCCTGCGCGAGGAGATCGCGGTACTGGTCCAGCACCCCGTCGGTGATGGCGCTTTCCCGCTGCTCTCCCGCATTCTGGGCGACGGCCGCCACGGGCAGCAGCGCCAGCAACGTCGCGGCGCCACACAGCTTCCACCGGCGGTTGCGACGCGCATCGAGAGATTTCATCGGTTCTCCTTTCGGCGGTTTCCGTCCTTCCGCCGAGCCCGATCGGGCACGCTCCAGAAGCAGCGAGAAACCTCCTCCTCGTCCGGTCGCGGGCGGCTCGCCCGTCCCGGACCCCACCAGCCACCAGAGCAATGCACGATCAGGTAATGGGGATCAACGATCCGGACCTTTCGGGTGTTCCGCCGAAACTTTAGCCCGCTGCCGCCGCACCAAACGCGGTGGCCAACGAGTCCCTCCCGCACTGCATAAGGCGCGGAAGCTTGTTCCAGCCTCGGAAACCGATCCGGTTCTTCGGATCGCGGAATCTCCGAAACTGAAGCTTGCGTATCTCTCCGCGGTACCCGACCACCGGCTGAAAGTCGCCGACTACCCCGCTCGGTACGAGTTCGTCGGCGATACGCGAGCCAGCCCGGAGCTGAGGGACAGCTTCATTCGCTTGTGGGTTGCTGCGTTTGAGTTCGATCGGTGCGAAACGCAACGTCTCCCTCGTGGTGGCACCGAAGAACAAGTAGTCGCACTTCTTGGTTCCCGTCTTGGCCGGAGAACCGGGGAGATCGAGGTCCACAAGCAGAAACGGTTGGAGAGACTTGTCCACGTGAAGCGAGCAGCACTCCTTGCTACATCGCCGAGCCAAGCACGAGGGATCCAGTGCCGCCCTCAACTCTTGAAGCCGGGTGACGGACTTCAGGGCTTGTGAATCCGGTTCGTGATGTCCGCCCATTGGTTGTACAGATCCTCGGAAACGAGGCCAAATCCGGAGGGAAAGGTCCCTGCATCCCGATCTAGGCCAATCTCACGCACTACGGAGCCTCGCGGCCGTCGGCTTGGTTCAAAGAACCACGCCCCGACCTTGTCAGCCGGGAGTGCGAGTTCCGCATTCGCCAAGTCGCGGCGGATGTCTTCCGGCGTCTCCGAGAGACGCACGAGATTGGCGATTGCATCCAAGATCCATTCACTGTGGGTGGTCACCAGAACCCGGACTCCGAACTGCACGAGGCTCACTAGTTCGCGCGCAAACGCCACCTGCATCGCCGGATGCAGGTGCGCCTCCGGCTCCTCGATGATGAGCACGTCCCCCGGCCCCGCGACGTGCCGGAGCCAGAGCACCACGGGAGCGAGTTCAGAGACCATCGACGAAGCTCGCGCAAGCGGCAGGTCCGACTTCCAACCCTCCGGGCGCCACCAGAAGAGGGGGTAACCGGACTCCGACTTGGTCATCCCGATGGCGCCGCCGAGCAGCGATTCCTCGAGGCGCTGCGCTAGCCGAGTCCCCCTACGGCGGCCCGGCCCGTCACCCAAACCGACTAGGAGCTCCAGGAAATCAGCAAGGACACCGGACAACGCGGGTATCGGTTCCTCTGCGGTGATCCCTGCCCGCGAAGCCCGCCGAACCAAGGAGGCGACGACGGCCCGGTGCGCGTGCATCACGCCGCTACGATCGGCGGGCAAGTACCACGCTCGGCGGGACAGGCCGCCCGCGAGCTGCGGCATGACGGCCGCATTCAAACCCGCCACAAGCAGTTCGGGATTCCACGGGCCATCCTCCGGTGAGCCGCGACCGATGCCCTGAGCCATCATCCAACTCCGCTCGCTGCCCCTAGCGAGACGAAGCGGAAGTTGTTCGGGAATCTCTGTGGTCAGGGCCGATTGTCTCGTCGCAAAGCGATAGCCGAAGGACGTTTCGGTATCCGGTGCCGACCGCGGACGATGCCGCACACTGACGGATGCGCCACCGCGCGCCGCGTAGCGAACGAGGTCGGCAGCACTTCCAACCCCGAAACAGCGAGCAATTTCGCCGCCGAGTTCTTTCCCTAGCTCCGGCAGATCTGCGAGCGTGGAGCGAACCAGCCGAGCGACCGGCGGAGGGAGTTCGAGAGCCGATTCGCGTCGTCTACCGGGTCCGTTGGTGACAACGCTCGTGAGCCAGCGTCGGGCTTCCTCAAGGTCTTCGGGACGAAGATCGGGACGCAGGTCAGACCAAGACCGCCCGAGGGACCGGTCCCAGAACCTCCACGGTTGCCGCGGGAAGTCGCCAAAGAACTGGTGCAAGGCGTAACACAGAACCGCCAAGACCGACTTGCCCGTGTTGCTCGGGCCGACGAACACCGTCAGCGGTCGCAGTTCGACCTTCGCTCGAACAATAGGTCCGAAATCAGCTACTTCAAGCTCAAGAAGTCCATCTTCATACTGGGAGGAGTTTTTGGAGATCTTCCGCGCGCGGAGCATCGCCCCAACCTTGACCGCTCGACTTGTGCCGTCCTTCATCTCCGCCCAGCCGTTCCCGCCGCCCTGCAATCCTCAAGGTGGATCGTAGCGCTCGTCGATGTCGTGCCGCCGCAACCACATCAACTCCATGTCCGTTTTCCACACCACAAGGAGCTTCGTGGACCCGCGCCGAACTGGTCACGTCATCTACGTACACCCAGCCCTCCATCGCTAGATCGATCGTCACTCAGTCCCCCCGGAGCGCGGCCTCAATCCCGGCCACGTCGATCTTGTTCATGGTCAGCATCGCCTCGAACACCCGCGGGGCTGCCGCGGCATCGTCGGACATCAGGCCGTCGATCAGAGCCCGCGGCACGATCTGCCAGGACACGCCGAAGCGGTCGGTGAGCCACGCGCACCTGCCTCCTTCCCCGCCGTCCGCCGTGAGCGCATCCCGCAGCCGGTCGGTCTCCGCCTGGTCCTCGGTCACCACCGAGATCGAGACCGCTGCGGACTGCGCAACCTCGGGGCCGCCATTCAGGATCTGGTAGGGAGCCCCGCCGAGGGTGAAATCCACCACCAGCGGAGGCTAGTCGGGCGCGGTGCGGTAGATGGATTCGAGACGGCTGTCCGGGAGGAGGGTGACGTAGAAACGGGCGGCTTCCTCGCCGCCGCTCTCGAACCAAAGGCAGGTGCGGGTCTTGCTGTCGGTGTTCATGGGGGGAATTGTGCGGCCGCGCACCAACGGAAAACGCCGCCGTCGCGCAATCTTCACTCCGACTTTTCCACATTGCCGCCGCGGGTGAGAAGAGATGAGCGGGACTCTCGTCTATGGAGTCAGAGGAAGGCATCGGGTCTTCCGCTGACCGCATCCCCACGGAGGAATTCCCCATGTCGCAAGCCAAGCCAAGCGAGTCCACGCTCCGGCACAGCGTCCGAAGGACACGGTCGGTGATTGACACCATTACACCACTGCACCACAATGGACGCATGAGACTGACGATCAACCTCGAGCCTGATCTTTATGCGGTCGCCGTATCGCTCGCCAAGGCCGAGGACTGCAGCATCAGCGCCGCCGTCAACCGGCTCGTGCGTCGGGCGCTGCCAGGCGCCGAGCCACGCGGGGCCCGAATCGCCGCCCGGATGGAGCGCCGCAACGGACTCCTCGTCTCTCGCGGGAGCGAAGTGATTACACCCGAGCTGGTTCAGCGGACCGAAGCCGAGGACGACGCCCGGTGACCTGGCTGGCGGACGCCAACGTGCTGATCGCGCTGCTTGTGGATACGCACATCCATCACGACCGCGCGCACCGGTGGTTCTCCGAACTCAAGGAGCACCGGTTCGCCACCTGCCCCGCCACCCAGGGCACGCTCCTTCGCTTGCACATGCGCTTCTCCGTCGAGGGAACCGCGGCGGCGGCCTGGGAAGCGCTCCGCGCGGTGTCCGAACACCCATGCCACGAGTGGTGGGACGACCCGCTGGACTATCTGGCCGTCCCGCACCGGCACCTGCAAGGGCACCACCAGGTGACGGATGCGTGGCTCGCCGAACTGGCGCGCCGCCGGGGCGGCCGCGTGGCGACACTCGACTCCGGTTTCGCAACGCTCCACGCGGACGTCGCGGTGCTGCTTCCCCCCGGGTGAACGGGCGCTACCGCCAGGCCGGCCTGTTCAGTCCCCCCGGTGCGCGGCCTCGATGCCGGCGACGTCGATCTTGCTCATCGTCAGCATCGCCTGGAACACCCGCTCTGCCGCCGCGGCGTCGTCGGACATCAGTCCGTCGATCAGCGCCCGCGGCACGATCTGCCAGGACACGCCGAAGCGATCGGCAAGCCACGCGCACCGGCCCTCTTTCCCGCCGTCCGCCGTGAGTGCTTCCCACAGCCGGTCGGTCTCCGCCTGACCCTCGGTCACGACCGAAATGGAGACCGCCGCCGATTGGGAGACCTCCGGGCCGCCGTTCAGGATCTGGTACGGGGCGCCGCCGAGGGTGAAGTCCACGACCAGGGCCGGCTCATCGGACGCCCTCCGGTAGACGGATTCAATGCGACTGTCCGGCAGCAACGTCACGTAGAAGCGGGCGGCCTCTTCGCCGCCGCTTTCGAACCAGAGGCAGGTGCGCGTCTTGTTGTCGGTGTTCATGGGGGGGAATTGTGCTGACCGCGAATTCGGGAGGCGAACCGTTCCGCCAGGAGCCGCCGCATCTTCACGCCGACTTTTCCACATCGCCACCGAGAGTGGGAAGAAACGGACCGGAATTCCGTCTATGGAAGAAGAGGAGGACACCGTGTCTTCCGACGCATCCCCAGCAGGAGTTCTCGATGCCCACTCAGCCCGCCCCGCAGCCATCCGCCCCGAAACCAGCTGCGAAGCCTTCCGAACGATCGGTGGAAGTCCCGCCGCCGGACCCGGGCAGCGCTGCTCCGAAACCGGACGAGGAAGGCGCCGTCTTCCGCGCCTTCCTGGACGCGGGCGCCGGGGCCGTGGTCGCCTATACTGCCGAGAAGCAGCTACACACCATGCTTTCCGAAGCCGTCGCCCCGCAGCTTGAGGCGTTCCGTTTGGAGGTGTACCGCCGGTTCGATCAACAGGACCGCCGGTTCGACCAGCAGGACCGCCGGTTCGACCAGCAGGACCGCAAGTTGGACGACTTGGCCGCCGCCGGCGCCGAGCGTGACCGCCGGCTGGACGAACACGACCGGAAGCTGGACGTCATCCTCGCTCGCCTCGATGGGTTGAAACTGCTGGGGCAGATCATGATTGGCGCCTACGCCCTCCTGATCACGGCGCTCATCGCGGTCTTCGGCTTCCTGTTCACGAACTGACCCGCCGCCACACGCTGGCGGCCCATCGCTGTCGCGCTCCATACAGATCAGCGATACGCCGTTTCGCGACTCCGTCGGGCCGCGATGCCGGCCGGAGGCCAGTAACCGGTTCTCTCGAGCGGGGCCCGATCCCTTTGCCAACAGCCTGTGGCAAAACCCGCGCGGCCCAGTTCTCCCGGTGGGGGCTCGACGGGCGATCCATCCCGGCTTGAACAGCCGCGGCGCTCATCGTTGCGTTTCGGTCGAAACACACCTGGTATTCCGGCCTCACGCGCCTTGTCAGCCGGACGCCTCGCCCGTCTCGGCGCTCGCGCGGGTTCCACCACAGGCTGTTAGAGTGGCGCGCCGAAAGGCCCGGATCTCTGGCGCAGCGCGTGGCCGGCACCGTGCCGGCGCCCCTGTTTGATTCTCCTCGCCTGCGTTTTCGCCGCCATCGGGTTCGCCGGGCTCGCCTACGGCGCCGACTGGTTCGTGGACGGCGCCTCGGCGCTGGCCCGGCGGTTTCAAATCAGCCCACTTGTCATCGGGCTGACCGTAGTCGCGTACGGCACCTCGGCACCGGAAATCGGAACCTGCCTGGTCGCCGTGCTCGGGGACAGCCCGGGGCTCGCGGTGGGGAACGTCATCGGCAGCAACGCCGCCAACCTGGGACTGATCCTCGGGCTCACCGCGGTGATGACTCCCTTCGCGGTGCCGCGCGGCCTGTTGCGGCGCGAGTTCTGGTTCATGCTCGGGGCGACCATCCTCCTGTGGCCATTGGCCGCCGCCGGCGTGGTCTCCCGGCCGGTCGGGCTCGGACTCGCGGCGCTGCTCCTCGCCTTCAACGTCCTTTCCATCCGCTGGGGACACGGCGCCGTCGATTCCACCGGCGCGGGAGAGGGAGGAGGGCACGCGCTGGGACGGAGCCTGACGACCGCCGCGGTGGGACTGGTTGCACTTCTCATCGGCGCCGAACTCCTGGTCCGGGGCGCCACCGACATCGCCCGGACGCTCGGAGCTTCCGAAACGGTCATCGGGTTCACCCTGGTGGCGATCGGGACCTCGCTGCCGGAACTCGCGACCTCGGTGGCCGCCGGGCGGCGCGGTCAGATCCAGATCGTTGCGGGCAACGTGATCGGGAGCAACCTGTTCAACGTGCTCGGCGCGCTCGGAATCTCGGCCGCCGTGGTGCCGGTCGCGATCGAGCCGCGGCTCGCGACCGCCGAGGTGCCCGGGGTGGTACTCCTCACCCTGCTCGCCGGGGTATTCATGCTCACCGGCCGCCGCGTAGCGCGGGTGGAAGGGGTCATCCTTCTCGCCGGCTACGCCGCCTACCTGATCTTCGTGGTGCTCTAGTCAAATGCCGACCGTCACGAACTCCCGGCAGAACTTCGCGGTGGCCTTCTGCGAAAGGCCGCCGGATTTCGTCCGCCAGATGGCGACCCAGGCGCTTTCCGGGTTCGAACTCCGGATTCCCGACAGCGACGCACCGTCAGCCGTCGAGTCCGCAATTCGGGACACAGATGTCCTGATCGCGCGGAAACGGCCGGTCGGCGCCCGGGAACTGGACGCCGCGAAGCCGTTGCTCTTGATCTCGCTCGGCCGCAACCCGATCCCCGTGAGCCTGAGAGCGGCCCGGAGCCGCGGCGTTCCCGTGCATGCCGTCCCCCACCCCGGCGCGATCGCGGTCGCCGACCACACGCTCGGACTGCTGCTCGCAGTGGCCCGCCGCATCGTCGAAGGACACGAGGGCGTGAGGGCCGGCACCTACCGCGAACGCGGGCTCGAACCCGCGGTCACCACCGAACGCCTCTTCGCCTTCAACTGGCTGGGACGGAAGGACGCCTTCATCCTCGACGGCCTGCAACTCGGGCTCGTCGGATTCGGGGCCATCGGCCAGGAGGTCGCCCGCCGCGCCGCCGGCTTCGGAATGCGCATCCGCTACTACCAGCGCCGTCCCCTTCCCGCCGCCTGGAACCGCCGGCTGGGGGTCGAACCCGTGGGCTCGGTCGAGGAATTGCTGGCGGACGCCGACGTTCTGAGCCTCCACCTCCCCCACACCCCCGAGACCGAAAACATGCTGGACGGCCCGGCGCTCGACCGGATGAAGCCGGGCGCAATCCTCGTGAACACCGCGCGCGGCGGTCTCGTGCACGAAGCGGCGCTCGCGGAGCGCCTCCGCGACGGAAAGCTCGGCGGCGCCGGGCTCGACGTGTTCCGGGAGGAACCCCTTCCCGCCGGCCATCCTTTCGTGGACACTCCCCGACTCGTGCTTGCCCCGCACACCGGCGGCGCGGGCGCGGGCGGGCAGCGCGAACTCTTCGTCCGCGTTGCCGCCGCCGTCAGAAATCATGCCGTCCAGGCGGCGCCCCAACAGTGAGCGACCCAACATGACGCATCAGGAACTCTCCGTCGGACCCGTGAGCTGCGCTCCGGGCAACTGCGCCTCGGGCTTCGTACCGGCCGCCCGCCGCGTGGACGGAACTTCCCTCGGCTTCCCGGTGCTCATCGCGAACGGCGCCCGGCCCGGGCCGGTGCTGCTGATCGACGGCGGCATCCACGGCGACGAACAGGAGGGAACGCTCGCGGTCGCCGAATTCGTGCGCGAACTCGACCCGGGCGCGCTCACCGGGGCGGTGGTCGCAGTCCCGCTGATGAACGTCGGCGCCTTCGAGGCAATGGCCCGCGGGAACCCCCGCGATACCCACAGCCACGACATGAACCGGATCTACCCGGGGAACCCGTCGGGCTACCTCACGGACCGGATCGCCGCCACCCACGCGGAGACCGCCGCGGCCGTCGCCGACATCGAGATCACCTTCCATTCCGGCGGCAACATCTGCTACCTCGGCGAAACGATCTTCACCACTTCCGGGGACCCGCTGGGACTCGAACTCGCCCAGGCCATGGGGCCGGACTGGACCATCGTGCTGGACACCCCGCATCCGGCCGGCTCCCCGATGGCCGCGATGACCCCGCAGGGCAAACCGGCGATCACCGTGGAGCTCGGGGGCAGCGCCGGGACGATGCCGGGAATGTTCCGCGAGAACGTGGACATCCTGAAGCGCGCGATCGACAACGTGTGCCGGCACTACGGCCTGCTGGAGGGCGAGGCCGAATACGCACCGAGACTCTGGCGGGGACGGCAGAGCGTGGTGCGGGCCAGCGGCAGCGGAATCCTCAGCCCCGCGGGCGGCGAGGCGGGAGACCACCTGAAAAAGCCCATCCGCAAGGGGCAGCCGCTCCTCCACATCCACGATCTGCTCGGCAACCCGGTCGAGGACCTGAACGCTCCCTGCGACGGCGTGCTCTTCGGGTTCCGCACGCATCCGTCGACGACGGCCGGTGACTGGACGCTCTTCTGCGGCGACGCCGAGTTCGTGGCGGTCGAACCCCCGAAGCCGCGTGAGGCGGGGAGCGTGCCGTGATCGCCCAGCCGCTGCTGCTGCTCGCCTTCCTGCTGCTCATCATTGCGGCGGCGCGCCAGGCGGAAGAGCGCTTTCCCGCTATCCAGAAGATCAGCTCGGCAGTCGTTTGCACCCTGCTGGGCATCCTCCTCGCCAACATCGGGCTGATCCCGCGCGGCGGGGAGTTCATGGGTTCGCTCTCGCGCTACGCGATCCCCTACGCGATCGTGCTCTTCGTCCTGTCCACCCGGCTTTCGGACCTGAAGAGCGCCGGCCCCCGCATGGTGGCGGGTTTCGGGCTCGCGGGCTTCGGCACCTTCGTGGGGGCCTTCGTCTCCAGCCTCCTCTTCGCCGGACTCCTCGGCCCGGAAACCTGGAAGCTCGGCGGGACCTTCGCGGGAGCGTTCTGGGGCGGCGGTCTCAACTTCGCGGCGGTGGGCCAGGGGCTCGAGATGACTCCGAGCCTCTTCGCGGGAGCCTTTGTTGTGGACAACCTCTCCACGGTGCCCTGGATGCTCGGCCAGGTGGCGCTCGCCTCGGCGTTCGCAGGGATCTTCCTCCGCCGAGCGAAGCCGAACGCGGCGGATGCCACGGCTGAAGACACCGAGGTGGATACCGACGCTCTCCGCCGCACCTGGACGGAAGGCTCCATTTCGATCACGCACCTCGCGATCCTTGCGGCGATCCCCCTGCTCGCGCTCGCCGCCGCCGGACTCTTCGCCCAGGTGCTGCCCGGGGTTCCCGAAGTCCTGTGGCTGACCACCATCGCGCTGGTCCTGGGTCAGATCCCGGCGATCCAGCGGCTCAGCGGCTCCGCGATGCTGTCCTACTTCGCCCTCCATCTCTTCTTCATCGTGATCGGCGCCGGTTCCGACGTCCGCGAGGTGGTGGCGGCGGGGCCCTGGCTCTTCTTCTACATGATCCTGATCATCCTGATCCACGCAGCGGTGCTCTACGGGATCGGCTGGCTGCTGCGCTTCGATCTGGCGACCATCACCCTGTCGAGCCAGGCCGCGGTGGGCGGGCCCGGATCGGCGCTGGCGCTCGGAATGGCGCTCAAGTGGAAGCACCGGATCGCGCCGGCCGTGATCATGGGGATCTTCGGCTACGGGTTCGGCAACTACCTCGGTTTCGGCACGGCGTACCTGCTGCGGGGGATTCTGCCGGGCTGATGGGCGAAAGACTCCTGGGGCATCGAGTCCTGGTGACCGGCGCCGCCCGCGGACTCGGCGCCTCGGCCGCGCTGGGGCTCGCCGAGGAAGGCGCCGAGTGCATCCTGCTGGACCGCTCCCGGGACGAGCTCCGGACGACGGTCGAGACGGCTGCGAAGCGCGGTCCCGGCCCTTTCCACCCTCTCGTCTGCGACCTCAGCGACCGGCAAAGCACGCTTGACGCGGCCGCCCGCGCCCGGGACGCCGCCAAGGGGGATCTCACGCTGCTCGTTCACTGCGCGGCGGTGTTCCACGTCCGGAGCGTCGAGGAGACGACGGACACGCAGTGGGAGGAAATGGTGGCCGTGAACCTGCGGTCGGCGTTCCTGCTGGTCCGGGAACTCATGCCCGAGCTCCGGGCAGCCGGCGGGGGTTCGGTCCTGCTGACCAGTTCGCAGGCAGCCATCAAGGGATTTGCCCGGGAAAGCGTCTACTGCGCCACCAAGTTCGGGATCGAGGGCCTCGCCAAGGCGCTCGCCATCGAGTGCGGGGACGCCGGACTCGTGGCCAACACGATCACCCCGGGATCCCACCGCATCAAACCCACGGGGCTCTCCCGCGCCGAGGAGGCGGCGATTCCCGACGGGGAGCGCACCTGGGGATCCTCGGAAGCGCTCGGTCCCGCGTTCGTGGCCTTCGGACTCCTGCCGGGCGCCCGCGACGGAGCGCCGAACGGATGCCGTTTCGAGGCCGACCGGGTGGCGGACATGGTGCGGGGCAAGGGCCTTCCGCTTCCCCGTGAGGCATGGAAGGAACTGAGCAGCCTGTGACCCACTTCTGTCCCATTCCGGTTTCCGACCGGTCGCACGTGCTGGGCGCGGGCCGGACCCTCCCCGACCCGGGCGTGGCGCTCGCTCCGGAACACGCCGCCGCGCTTCGTGCCGCCCTCCTCGCCGGCGAGACGCACTACACGCCGCGGCCCGGCCTCCCGGAGCTGCAGCGAGCGATCGCCCGGCGGCTCGAGTCCGCAGGGGCGCCGCCGGGAGGGATGGTGGTCATTACCGGTGGACGGCAGGAAGCGCTCTTTGTCGCGCTCGCCGGGGCGCGGGCGGAGGCCGGCGACGTTCCGGCCGGCGTGGCCCTGTCGGCCGCGATGGACGGCGACCCCGGTGTGCTCGCCGCCTGCGCCCTCCTCGATCTGACCGCGGCGCCCGAGGCCGTGGGAGACGGCGCGGTCACGCGGGTCGCTACCCCGGAAGAATCCGGCGGCGACGCGCCGGTCGAGATCGTCGATTGCGGCGACCGGCTGCTTTGCCGCGACGTGCCGGAGCCCTTTCTCGCCGGGGTCGGGGACGAAGCGGTGCTCGTCGGCTCGCTCGACGGCCTCCCGGAACTCGCCCCCTTTCGGGTGGGCTTCTTCCGGGTGCCGCCCCGCTTGCTGGGCCGCCTCCGGGGCCTGAAGCAGGCGGTCTCGATCTGTACCGCGGCCCCCTCGCAGCGGACCGCGGCGCTCCTGCTCGGAGCCGAACCGGCGAGGGCGCAGCCCCGGCCCACCCTCGCCAAACCGGGCAGGGACGACTCCCGCTATTCCCTCATGGAACTCGCCGCCCGTCTCGACGGCGTGGTCAGTCTCGGCCGGGGCGATCCCGACGCCGACGCCCCGGAGCCGGTTCTGGAAGCGGCCTGCGCCCGGATCGACGCCACGGAACCGCTCGATCCCCTCGGCCAGCGCTGGCTCCGCGAACGGATCGTCGAGCGCGAAGAAGCCCGCACCGGCATGCGCTGGGATCCGGACACCGAGACCCTGGTCACCGGCGGGGCGCAGGAAGGAATCACCCTCGCGATGCTCGCGCTCGTCGGAGAGCGCGAGGACGTGCTCCTCGCCGACCCGCGCTACACCTCGTACGTGCAGGCCATCGGCCTGGCGCGCGGCCGGATGGCGCCGGTTCCCTGCGGCGGAGTCGCGGGTGACGACGGCGAGGATTTCGGGATGCCCGCCGCCGCGACCGCGGACGTGCTCCGAAAGTGCGAGCGGCCCCGGCTGCTCGCCATCGTGAACTTCTCCAACCCGACGGGCGCCCGGACCCGCGACGGGGAGGTTCGGGAGCTCTGCCGCATTGCGGACCGGCACCACCTCTGGGTGCTGTCCGACGAGGTCTACGCCGACATGGCGCTCGACGGGAACGGACCGGTCCTGTCTCCCTCCACCCTCCCCGGGATGCGGAACCGGACGCTGACCATGGGAAGCGTCTCCAAGAGTTACGCGATGACCGGGTTTCGCGTCGGCTACCTGACCGGCCCCGCAGACGCCATCGCCGCCTGCGCCCGCGCCAAGGCGGCGCTCTCCGGACCGGGTCCGCTGTTCTCGCAGCGGGCGGCGGCGGCGGCGCTCGCCGGCGGCGAGGCCTTTCCGGCCCGGCTCCGCGAGATCTACGCGCCGCGGAGACAGTTGCTGCTCGACGGGTTCGCCCGGCTCGGCATCCCCACCGCGGCGCAGGGGGGCGGATTCTTCGTGTGGGCGGACATCTCCCGCTTCGGCCTCTCCGCGGAAGCGTTCTGCCGCCGCCTGCTCACCGAGGCGCGCGTCCTGATCTTCCCCGGGACCGCGTTCGGCGAGCGCTGGGACCGCTACGCGCGGGTTTCCATGCTCCAGTCGGAGGAGTTGATCGGCGAAGCGCTGACCCGGATGGAAGCGTTCTCGGGCTGAACTACACCCGCGGGGATCAAACCCCGTCCCGGTCAGTTCCCGATCCGGATCAGGTCCTCAGCAGAGCCTCGACCGCGCGCCACATCTTGTCGAACGACGGAGCATTCCAGTTCCGCCTCCTTGAGAACGCGATCCCGGTGAACGCGAATCGGTCGAGCAACGGTCAGAGCCACGCCCGGAGCCACCGCTTTCGCGATCCTGCGAAGTAGCACCGGGACGGCCTGAACTTCTCCATGATCCTGGACGATGACCGCGAGGCGGACCACGGGCTATGCCCCGTTCCCGAAAAGCTTCAATTGCGGAGGCTTGGCGAGTACGGGATCGGGGGCAAGCATTTCCATACGCAGCAGTTCGCCGGGGGTTGACAACCCCTCGCGCAGAATCTCACGCCCTTTCTCGTCCAGAGGCGCGAGGCGGGTTTCGCCATAGTCCGAAACGACCGCGAGGAGGGACTCCACCGCAAGACTCTTCTGGTCGAGAAGATCAGCGCTGTGCGTCGTGGCGACGACCTGCACGGTTCCGCTCACTTCCTGCAGGACATCCATCACTGCCTCGGCCGCCGCCGGGTGGAGGGCGCTTTCGGGCTCCTCAATGCCGACGAGCCGCGCGGCGAGGGAAGAGTTGCCGACGCCCTGGAACAGCGCCACCAAAAACCCGAACGCCCGGAGCGTTCCGTCGGACATGTTGTTCGCCAGGAATCGCCAAGCGTGCTCGTCGCCGCGCACCTTCTGGAGGAATTCGAGCGTCAGCTTCGGGCCAAGGGTCCTGGTCTCAACGCCAACCGTTCCCGGAACGATCGCCGAGAGGTAGCGTACGATCCGCTCAACGCTGGACGAGTGGCGCGACCTCAGCGCACCGAACACGCTGGCCAGGTTGGCCCCGTCGCCGTCGAGAACGTCGCTCGGCGCGGAAGACTGGAGATCTCGAATCCGGCCCGGATCCAGGTTGTAAAAGCCCATCCCGGACAGCGCGTCGTAGATGGGTCGGAACACCGCATGGCTCGACGCCGGCAGCAGGTAGAGCCTGTCTCTTTGAGTGAGCGGAGGAAGGTCCCGCATCGAGGACTGCGTGATCTGGCCGCGCTCCGTTATGAAGTGTCCGGTCTGCGCCGGATCCGTCGAACGCACCCGGCACTCCTCGCTCCGCACCTCGTAACCGCCGTTCGGCCGGGCGCCGACCGAGAAAGCATAGGCAGCCTTCCCGCCAGGGAGGCGCAGGTCGAGGCGGATACCGAAATGGTTCGGGTGGCCGCGGGAACGGCGTCGGACGTCGCCGATGCCGCCGCGCTCGCGGAGGGCGTGATCAAGCGAGAAACGGAGCGCCTGGGAAGTGAAGCGCAACGCATCGAGGAAGTTGCTCTTGCCGGCTCCGTTCGGGCCAACCAGCAGCGTGAGCGGCTCCAGCCGCAAATCGCAGGCCGCAATGCTCTTGTAGTTGCGGAGGCGGACGCGGGTGATCGTTCGGGAATCCGTGACTGTCATCGGGGGCGTCGCGGGCTCGCGGGTTCGCATCGTAGCCGAGCGGGCGGCATCGGGCTCCCGTAGAATCGGATTTCACCTGGAACGGGAGGGACGCTCGATGACGGAACCACGCAACTGGCGGTCGATGCTCGCTTTGGGGATCGCTCTGGCGATCCTGACTGGCTGCGGAGGCGGAGGCGCCGGTGAGCCCGTCGCGGAAGCGGACGCCGATCGCTTCCGGAAGTACGCCGCCGGCATCGGGGCGCACCACCTCTGCTCGGGGACCTTCGTCGTGGGGCGGGTCACGGAGCGAACCCCCGAGGAAGTGCTGGCGCAGGACATCGAACCGTTCGTCGGGTTCGCCTGGCAGGACGACTTCGAGTGGGAAGTGGACATGGAGGCGAAGAGCGCCACGGTGTGGGCCGCCGACGTGGCGCGGCGCACCGCCAAGTACCACGGGGACCAAGGATGCACCCTCCTGGAAGACGGCGCCGACTCGGTGCGGTTCACGCCGGTGCCGGTTCCCCGCGACCAGCCACCAGCGGACGAGCAGGACTGGCCGCTCGGGGACATCGGTGCGGAGGAACCGGATCAGGCCGGGGTGGACCGGGCGGCGCTGGATGCGGCGCTCGACGCCGCGATGGGGACCGAGCAGAACACCCGCGCTCTCGCGGTGGTCCGCCGCGGCAAGATCGTGGGCGAGCGCTATGCCCCCGGCTTCACCCGGAGCACCCCGCAGATCAGTTGGTCGGAGGGCAAGAGCGTCACCGCGACGCTGATCGGCGTGCTCATGCAGAAGGGGCACTTCGGGCTCGACGACCCCGCGCCGGTGGCCGAGTGGCGCGCGGAGGGCGACCCGCGGGGAGTCATCCTCATGCGCCACCTGCTCACCATGAGCAGTGGGCTCGACATGACGAACCTCGGACTTGCGGGAGCGTCGTCGCTGATTCCCGAGAACGAGCACATGCGGGTCTATTTCGACTCGCTCAATGTCTTCGAGCACGCCTCCGGACAGCCCTACGGCATCCCGCCCGGAAGCGAGTTCCGCTACCGCAACTCGGATCCGCTGACCCTCGGACGCATCGTCCGGGAGACGGTGGAGAACAACGGGAAGGAGTACCTGACCCACCCGCAGCGGATGCTCTTCGACCGGATCGGCTCCCGCGACTTCGTGCTGGAGCCCGACCCCTGGGGCAACTTCATCCTGAGCGGCTACGAGTACGGCAGCGCCGCCGACTGGATGCGCTTCGGGCTCCTCCACCTCTGGGACGGCGTCTTCGAGGGCGACCGGATCCTCCCCGAAGGCTGGTCGGAGTTCGTGAGCAGTCCCTCGCCGGGAGCGAAGGAGGGCGAGTACGGCGGTCTCTGGTGGCTGAACCTGGGCGGACGCCACCCGGACATCCCGAGCGGCGCCTACTGGGCGGCCGGGTTCATGGGCCAGGTCACCATGGTCATTCCGTCGCGGGACGTCGTGGTGGTGCGCCTCGGTCCAAGCCCCGGCGGGTTTGACGAATACCTGAACGCCACCGTAGGAGCGATCCTGGCCGCCTTCGACGACAGCGCGTCCAAATGAAGGGGAACTTCTCGCACCTCGCTTGCGTTTTTCCGCGCTGGGTGCCTGTTGTCCTACAATCCATAGTCATCCGACCGAATCTGCCGAATAGACAGCCTTACCGGCGTTCACATCGATTTGCCACTCTAGGCTAGCGGCGTTCCTGTATGCCTTTCGAACCTCTCAAGGACCGACATGCCATTGAGGAAGTGGCGTTTGGTCTCGTCATCTCACCGGCAATTACCTGGGATGAACGTCGCAACCTCCGGAGCGCTCACGTTCACGGCAAGTGGTCCGAGCTGCTTCCGGGCATGCGGGAGGACACGTCTATGTCGCTTGCAATGCTCGCCCCAACGACCGATCAGCCTCCTCCTCCTCCCCCTATTGACTTCCAGAGCTTTAGCGACGTCGGCGACATCGTCTGGAGACTCCGACTTGCGGGAACGAGCATCATCGTCAACTGCAGGGAATACTCCCGGTGGCATTCCATTTGGGGGCAAACAGCCCACCTTTTTGCCGAGGTCGCCTCCATCTTGGATGATCGGCAACGTGCTATCGAATCACTGATGCTCGAATACACAGATGTGTTTGTGCACATCGGGGATCCCGACACATACGAACTTGAAACCCTTATACAGACCAGCAGTCCGCACATTCCCCGGACCGTGCTAAATCATGGACCCCTCTGGCATTCCCACCAAGGCTGGTTCACCAACATGGGTGTCCCCGAAGGCACGCGCCTTCTTCGTAGGATGCACATCAGTGGAATTCAGAGTTCCCCGAATACCTATGCTGTCAAGATGGAGATGCTCACCCGCTTAGATTTCTTGAAAACTACGGAACGTCCGCTGCTGTCCGCCTCGTCTATATCCGAGCGTGTACAAGGCTCGTTTGAACTGTTGCATGAACGGAGTAAGGAAATTCTGTCTGAGTACTTGACTGAACAAATGATCGAACGGATTTCGCTCAATGCGCCTTGAACCCGTACGCCCCGGCGGTGACACGCGCGTGGCAATTTCTCTGTTACCGCCGCAGTCCACTACTCTCGCAGACTTGTCGTTTTGCACGGCCCCCCCCGAAGTCCACAAGAGAGTCCAAACGACCATTGACACGGCATTTGCATCTCTCTCGGCGGGTGGGGAAAGGCGGAGGACCACGTCCGATAGCGCGGGACTTCTGGTCCACATCGCACCAACGCTTGCTCAGGAGGTTAGTCGGAGACTGCAACGATTGGTCATCCGCGGCAAGATTCAATCGTACGCTGAACTCAGACGAGGATGGGGGGAACCCGGTGCGCTTCCTCCCACGCCGAGGGCTGTTACCGACGCTCTTCGATTCCTAGAACTTATCCCTCAGAGCGCCGCTCTTCCCAGGGTAGCCCCGTCCGAGGATGGCGAGATCAACTTCTTTTGGAAGGGCCCGGGGCTCTATGTGGATGTGGGTTTGCGCGGCAACGGTCAAATTGACTACTACGCGCGTTGCGACAGGAGAAGTATTGACAGGGACGACAGCGAAGCGTTTGGCGGCACGTCGATACCACAAGCAGTCGTGTCCGCTATCCGAAGCGGCTGAACATCGCTCCGCGGCGGGTCGTAATGGCGATTCCGGAGTGCCCTGAGGAAAAGAAACAGCAATCTTCTCTGTCGCCCGGCGTCGTAGAGGATTGCGAGACGCTCGGAAGAGTCGTGCATCATGATCATCACTACCAGGATGGCGAACTACAACCTGCGCTCTTCCCTATCGACGACCTGCGGCTACCCGCACGGGGGGGTCTGTCCGTTATGCGAACGGACGGGAAGGGTTTTGAGGAGAGCCACGAGACGGCACGCAAAGCGCTAGCGCAACCCCAGACATGGCGATGGCATGGCCTCGCAACGGCGCGCTGCCGCGGTGTGCGGGACATAAAGACGGAATCTGATCGCCGTGCATTTTGCGTGGTGGACGACGGGTTGGAGGACTATCGAACGCATGCGCTAGTCCGTTGGCACGGGCCAGATCCGGGGCCGGCGGCAGTAAGGCGGCTGCGCGCGAAACTTCTTGCTCTCTTCCAGTACTGGCCAGACGCGAGCTACTTTGCAGACCGCTAGTAGTGTCGGGTAGCTGAATCTGAGCGGGTGTCACCCGGACATCCCGCGGGACGCCTACTGGGCCTCGGGATTCATGGGCCAGACCACCATGGTCATTCCGTCACGGGACGTGGTGATCGTCCGGCTCGGCCCGAGCCCAGGGAAGTTCGGCCCCTACCTGAACGCCACCGTTTCCGCGATCCTGGCCGCCTTCGACGACAGCGCGGAATAGGGGCTTGCCGCTGGTCCGCCGATTGCGGACGGCCGGCGAAACCAGGGATCCGTGACGGATCGAATTCAAGAACTGGGCCGGCACGTCCTCCTGAGCCGGCTCGTCCTGGTTGCGCTCGTTCCCGGGCTGCTGGTGACGGAACCGGTGGCCGCCTACCGGTTCTGGGCGTCGAACCAGTTCGACCTCGTCGCCTTGGGAGCCGCCATGAAATGGAACCCCGGCACCTTGCCGGTTCGCTTTCGGAGTATCGCGAATGAGCACCTTCCCGCGGTTCTGACCGACGAGGTGTGGCGAGAGGGGATACGCCAGGGATTCGCCGCCTGGGAGCACGTTCCGACTTCGGTGATCCGTTTACGGTTGGAGGACGGAACCCTGGCTGCCGACGGTTGGCCGGACGCGAACGGAGCCAACGCGATCGGCTTCGCGCTGAACGAGGATCGGATGTTTCGAGGAGCGTTCGCCACCCTGGTCTTCGAAAACGATCACATCGTGGAATGCGACATCACGGTGAGTCCCGAATCCTGGAATGAGCTGCCCGAGGACCTTGCGACCGACGAACTTGTGGCGAGAGTCAGGCGACTGATTCTCCATGAGGTCGGCCACTGCCTTGGGCTCGGCCATTCCGCGGCCAACCCGATGTGGAGCGTCTGGCCGGAAGCACCGGCCGCATGGGACCCGTCCGTAACCCCGGGCACCGCACCCGCCGGGGTCCGGACGTTCTTTCCGAACCCCAAGATGGCGTATGCGAACAGCTACGGCTATCCCGGATTGCACCCCGACGACATCACGGGCATTTCTCTGCTCTATCCCACTGCCGGGTTCAACGAAGGCGTGGGATCCGTTCGGGGCCGGATCACCTTCGCCGACGGATCCCCGGCGTCCTTCGTAGTCGTCGCTTCCGCGGAAAACGGAGCGTCGGGCAGCCGGTTCGGGCCTCAAACGTTCACGGACTCGCATGGACAGTTCGTGCTGGAAGGTCTTCACCCCGGCCGGACCATGCTCTGGATCTATCCGTATCTGGTGCCGGCAGCCCATTTCTTCAGCACTTCCGTGGCGGCGACACCCGACATGCACCACACGATGCTTTGGTCCGTCGTCGAACCTGGTCGAACACTCGATCTCGGCGAGATTCGGGTAACCCGGGACGCAGGAGACCCGCGGTGAGGCATTTCTCCGCAAGGGCCGTTCTGCTGACTGGGTCTGTGTTCCTTGCGAGCGGCTGCCAACCGGAACGGGAAGCAACCAACGCGCCGACGCTCCCGCCACCGCCGTCGCTGACTCCGGACCCGCCCGAAACCCGGCATCTGGCTCTGGGCTTTACCGGTTTGTATTTCGCTCCCGGTGAAGCGCTCGTGCTCGCCGAAGGGTCCCGTGTGTACGTAGATGTCAACTGGATCGGCGGAGACGGGTTCCCACAAAACACCGTCCCCTACCGGATCGTTTCCGGCGCTCCCGGCAACGAACTTTCGGTAACGCCTCCCACCGTGGAGTTGGGCCCGGGAAGCCGGAACGCGGCCGCCATCCTGGTGAGCGCCGTCGCCGATGACTCTGCGGGGGAGCTTCCGGCAACCTATGCGCTGGAGATCCAACCCGTGGCGCCGCTGGCCCCAGGTTGGGCCTACGATCTTTCTCGGGCACGGATGCAGGTCACCATCGTGGAGGCCGAACCGTCGCCTCCGATCGGAGAACCCTCGTCATCCGCCTGCAGCCGGACATCGCTCCAGGCTGTCGCGCACGGGGAAGCACGGGACGTCGGAAGTTGGCTGAGGGCAGTTCATGGCGACGACCTCAGGAGCTACTTCTCGGGGGACATCCTGCTGCGCGCAACGCATCCGGGAGCAACCTTGACGTTGGTCGCTCCATACCGGCGACCGTTCGCTCACCGGGAAGAAGAGGGAGGGCCACCGCTCTATCGCCCCTACCCGTTCGGTTTCCTGTTCGATCTGGACCTGACCGAGACCGGAGGCGGCTTTGAGCAGGCCATGGCCCTCGCGTGGTTCGACGATCTGCACCTGCGGGTCGACGTCCCGGGTTGTGACAGCATGGAAGCCCTCTGCGAGGACGGCGCCTGCCGGGTCCGTTGAGCCGATCCCGGAGCCGTCGGCGCGGCGCCGTTTCCGTGATCCTGGCCGCCTTCGACGACAGCGCGGAATAGTCGCGCCGCCGGCCCGCCGATTGCAGCCGAACGGGACCGTGCATCGAACGGCCGGCCGGGCTCGCCGGGTCCCCGGGATCCGGGCCGCAGCGGCCGGCGCCCTGGCGGCCGCAGCACTCCTCGCTGCGGGCCATGACGCGACGGCGCAGCGCCTCTACATCGGCTTCGAAGAGGGCGGTCCCCGCGCCCGGACGACGGAGTCCTCCCAGACGTTCCTGAACCACCCGACCCGGTGCGACACGCTCCTCTATCCCGAGGGGCTGACGCCGCCGAGCGACGCCGCCTGCGGCGCCCGCGAGGCGACCACGACGCTCACGAATTCCTTCGACGTCGGTACCGGGTTCGGCTACGGCTCGACGGTCGGTCTCACGTTCGGCGCCCTGCGGGCCGAGCTGGACTTCCGGTTGCGGGGTCACGGACGGGACACCCGGCCCATCAAGGTGGCGGGCGGCGACGAAGCCCTGACCGGCAAGAACGCCGAATGGGCGGTGGCCCCGACGGAGACGCTCTCCGACGTCCGGGCCGAGGAGATCTTCCTGAACCTCTACTACGACTTCGAGAACCGCACCCGGTGGACGCCCTACGTGGGGGCCGGGATGGGGCTGGCGCAGATCGAGGCCCACTTCGCGGCGAGTTTCGTCCGCAAGCCGGACCCCGACTACCTGGCGATCGAGTTCGTGCCCGACTGGCCGGAGGAAGCCAAGCGCGCCGCCGCGGGAACCGTCAGCCTGTTGAACGCGGAGATGAGCGGCTGGATCCCGGGGTTCCAGGTCATCACCGGGCTCGACATGAACGTGGGAGAGCTCCTGCTCGGGATCAAGGTCCGCTGGGGCCGCTTCGGCGAATTGACCACCAGCGCGGAGTACGACCTGGTCCGCAGCCACGCGCCGGTGCAGGCCGACGGGGTGACCCCCGTTCGGGGTGGACGTCGGCCTCGGCGGTCTCGGTTACCGGGAAGTGGCGCTGGTCATCAAGTACTACTTCTGAGGACCTTTCCGCGGAGGAAACGCAATGAAGTACCGGTTGCGGCAGCGGGCCCGTAGTCCGGCCGGACGAATCACGTCGGGCGGATTGGCCGGCGACGACGCGGCGGCGGCCTTCGACGACTGCGTGGCAAAGCGGAACCGTCGCAACCGAGTCCCTGTGGGGATCTATATTAGTCATTTGGACGGTCTGAATATATAATCGACAGCATGATCGGTCGGCCATTGTGGTTGGATCGGCTCCGGCGGGCCTGGGAGCACCGCCCGATCGTGTGGCTGTCGGGCGTCCGGAGGGTGGGGAAGACGACCCTGGCCCGGATGCTGCCCCATGCGAAGCACCTGAACTGTGACCTCCCCGCCACCGCGCGGGCGCTGGCGGATCCGGAGCTGTTTCTCGCCAGCCAGCCGGCCGGCGCCACCCTCGTCTTCGACGAGGTCCACCGCCTCCCGGACCCGAGCCTGCTGCTGAAGATCGCCGCGGACGAGTATCGGAGCCTTCGGATTCTGGCGACCGGTTCTTCGACACTGGCCGCCACCCGCAAGTTCCGCGATTCCCTCACCGGGCGCAAGGAGGCGGTCCATCTCTGCCCGGTGCTCTGGGAGGAGTGCGCGGAACCCTTCGGGGTGTGCGATTTCGACCGCCGGCTGCTGCACGGCGGGCTGCCGGAGGCGCTCCTGCGGGCGGAGCAACTCCCCTCCTCCTTCAGCGAATGGATCGACAGCTTCTACGCCCGGGACATCCTGGAGCTGTTCGATGTCCGGAACCGTCACGGCTTCCTGGCTCTCTTCCGGCTCCTGCTGCGCTGGAGCGGAGGGCAACTTGACATCGGACGCCTCGCCCGGCAGGCCGAGTTGAGCCGCCTGACCACCGGAACGTATCTCGACGCGCTCCAGACCGCGCACGCCGTCCACCTCCTCCGCCCGTTCCACGGCGGCGGGACCCGCGAGATCGTGGCCCGTCCCAAGTGCTACGCCTTCGATACCGGATTCGTCACCTTCGAAAAGGGATGGGACGTGCTGCGGCCGGAAGACCGGGGGATTCTCTGGGAGCACCTCGTGCTCGATTCGCTGCGCTTCCGGCTTTCGGATGACCGCATCTTCTACTGGCGCGACAAGGCCGGACGGGAAGTGGACTTCGTCATCCGGCGCGGCCGGGACCGCGTCGATCTCGTCGAGTGCAAGCTGGACCCGGACGAACTCGACGGCCGGGCCGTCCGAGCCTTCCGGGCGATCTACCCGGCCGGGGAGAACTTCCTCGCCTCACCCGCGATCAGGGAGCCCTTTCGGATCCGGCGCGCCGGGTACACGTTCACGGTCCGCGCCCCGGGTCCGGCCGCGCAGCCGGCGGGTGGGTGACGTGAGGACCCGAGCCGGCCTCGTCAGGCCGGCACGTCCTCGCGGATGCGGAAGATGGAGACGGCACGGATGCGGTCGCGTAACGGGTAGGTCTCCTCCTGCCGGCTAGAAGACGATCCGGAGGCCGAGTTGCGCCTGTCGCTGGGCGCCCACCCGGGCGGCCCCGAGCCCGAACTCCGGGTTCGGCGCCCCGTCGTCGAGCACCGGTTCCTGCTGGTCGGCGCCCGACACCCGGAACGTCGCCGCGTTCATGACGTTGAACACCTCGAAGAGGGCTTCGAGCTGGGCGCCGGCGAGTCCGAAGCGCTTGGTGATCCGGAGGTCGAGGTTCGTCCAGGCGTCGTTCCGCTCGCCGTTCACCGGCGCGAGCGCACCGCCGATCACCGCCCTCGTCTGGGGTCCGTAGGGGCCGACGTAGAAGTCCGGGTGGTTGTGGAAGCCCACCCGCGGGTCGAGCGCGGTGTACGGCGAACCGGACTGGGCGGTCAGGATGCCGCTCGCCAGGATGTCGAAGGGCAGGGTGAAGACGCCGCTCGCCACGAAGCGGTGCGGGATGTCCCGGCTGGAGAGGCCCCAGTCGTAGTCGGGGTCCGACGGATCGGTCAGCGTCAGGCTGCCCGAGGACCGCTCGTTGTCGTCGTTCGACCGGTCCCGCGACCAGGTGTAGTGGGCCTGGAACTGAATGCCGTCCCGAAACCGGCGGCGGAGCCCGGCGGTCAGCGCCACGTAGTCGGAACGGGCCAGGGAGTCCCGCACCAGCATCGTTCCGTAGTTCGGATTGATCCGCTCACCGGAATACACCGGCCGCCCGAAGGCGTCCCGGGAGGGAGCCGGTGTGTTCGCGTCCACGTTCGAGGCGAGCAGATCGCCCCGCGCATGGACGAAGTCGAGCGACGCGGCAAGATCGCTGGCGACCTCCCGTTCGTAGCCCAGGTTGAAGCGGGTGGTGCGGGGGTCCTCGAAGTCGGGATGGACGTAGCTGAGCGACGGGGTCAACCCGGCCGGCGGATTGGCGTTGTCGATCCCCGTTCCGAGCGGCACGAACCCGGTCTCTCCCGGGGACACGACCGCGTTGCCGAAGCGGGGAAACACACCGGTGTCGCTGTAGGCGGAAAAGAACAGCAGCGTCGGCGTCCGGCCGTAGAAGACGCCGGCGCCGCCCCGCAGGACGCTCCGCGAATCGAGCGAATAGGCGAATCCCGCCCGCGGAGAGATGTTGTCGAAGTCGTCCGGGATGGACGCGCCCTCGGAAAGCACGTGCTCGATTCCGCTCGGATTGAAGGTGCCGTCCCAGCGGACGCCGAGGTTCAGCGTGAGCCGGGCGCTCGGACTCCAGGAATCCTGAAGATAGAGGCCGAGTGTCTGTTGGGTGACGTCGAAATTCGGGTTGTCCACGTTCCCGAAGAAAATCCGGGCCCGCGCGGCGTCGCCGGTCAGGAAATCCTCGATGGTGTCGAAGTCGTAGCGGCCGTCGGCGTTGCCGGCGAAGTACTCGCTCAGGTCGTCCCTGCTGTAGTCGAAACCGAGACGGATCTCGTGGTTCCCGGAGAGGAATGAGAAGCGCTCCTGGACCTGGAACTTCTGCTCGTCCACATGGATGGGCAGCCACCAGGGCTTCCCGAAGGAACCGAACGAGGGCTCGAAGATGCGGAAATTGGCCTGGAGGGCGCTGTCCGGCAGGTTTGCGAGCCGATCGAGGTCGTCGTAGGCGTACTGGACCCGGAACTCGTTGACTCCGGTCTCACCGATCAGCGAGACCATCGACCCGACGAGCGCGTGGGTCCGTTCGAGTTTTCGCGATTCCTCGGCCACGTAGTCCGAGGTCCGGGCGTAGTCGGTGAAGTTGTAGCGAAGGGTGAGCGAGTGGTCGTCGTTGAGCCGGTGGTTCAGCTTGCCGAACAGGATCAGGTTGTCGGTCTCCCGGACGAACTGCCCGCTCGCGGTGCCGTCCCCGTTCGGGCTGAACCCGGCCAGCAAGTCGGGATAGGTGGGCAGGATCGCGTCGTACTGACCTGCGCCGCGGATGTCCCGGATGAAGGGCTGGCTCCGGGCCGTCTGGTCGTAAGAGAGGAAGAAATGCGTGCGGTCCCGCACGATGGGACCTCCGAAGGACGCGCCCCAGTTGTAGCGCTCGAACTCGTCCACCTCGTAGCGGTCGTCGTTCGCATCGATTCCCCGGTGCGCATCCAGCGGGGATTGCGGAAGCCGCCCGACCATCCGCTGGTCGCGGAAGAAGAGGAAGCTCGATCCGGACAACTGATTCGTGCCGGCCTTGGTGACCACGTTGATGGTTCCGCCTCCGGATCGCCCGGCCTCGGCGGAATAGCCGCTCGTGACGACCTGGAACTCCTTGACGGACTCCTGCGCCACCACCAGACCGCCGTTTTCGGTCGCCTCGCCGCCTCGCCCGTAGCCGAAGAAGGCGCTCTTCGCGTCGGCGCCGTCGATCGTGAGCCCGGAATTGATCCCGCGCTGGCCGCTCAGGGAGATCCCCCCGCGCTGCGGCTCCACCTTCACGGTCGGCTTCAGCAGGGCGAACTGGACGTAGTCGCGCCCCTGGATGGGCAGCGCGCTGATCTCGTTTTCGTCCACGTAGCCGGCCGCGCCGCCCCGGCCGACCTCGAGCAGCGGCGTTTCGGCGGTCACCACCACGGTCTCCAGGACGCCCGACAGTTCGAGTCGAAGGTCCGTTTCGAGGACCTGGCCCACCAGGAGCTGGATTCCCTCCCGGCGGACGGTCTGAAAGCCGTCGATCGAGACGGTCAGGTCGTACGTTCCGCTGGGAAGGGACCGAACGGCGAAGAACCCCCGGCCGTTCGTGAGCGCGGTCCGGGCCTGGCCGCGCTCGGCATCCATGAGCTCGATGCTTGCGCCGGGTAGCGCCGCGCCGCTCTCGTCGGTGACGAATCCCTGCACCGTCCCGAGGGACTGCCGAGCCGCGCTCGGAGCGGCGAAGAGAAGGGCCAGCAGGACACCGGCGGTCGAGGACTTGGCGATGGACATTCGCGTTCTCCAGGAAATCCAGGAAACAGGCAACCGGGGGTTCAAGACCTCCGGGACGCTGGAATCCTTGACGCGGAATCGCTTCCTGGCAAGGAAAAACCGGAGAAATCTCCGAGACGATTCGGCGTCCGTTCAGAAAAGGATGCGCAGGGCGAGTTGGGCCTGACGCCGGGCGCCGACGAGAGCGATTGCGCGGCCGCGGCCGCACCGGCGAGCGTCACCGCCGGGGCCGCGCGAACGGCCAGCCCACGAGAAAGAACCATCCCCGTGAGCGTTTTCGCTCATAGAATCGACCGGATGGGACTGTCCCGCCGACGAGGAAGCCGGATCCGCGCATGACCCGGCTGGCGGGACGGGTGGCGGTGGTCTCCGGGGCCGCCGCCGGGATCGGCCGGGCCACCGCGGAGCTCTTCGCCGAAGAAGGAGCACGGGTGGTTCTCGCCGACATCGCCGCGGAAACGGTGCGGGAGGTCGCGGCCGGAATTCGCGAGGCGGGCGGCTCCGCGGTGGCAGTGGTCGCCGACGTCTCGACCGAAGAAGGGGTGGAAGCCGTGGTCGGAACCGCCGAGCGCGAGTTCGGGCCCGTGGATGTGCTCGTGAACAACGCCGGTGTCGAACTCAAGAAGCTCGTCGAGGACACGAGTCTCGCCGAGTGGGAGCGGATCCTGCGGACGAACCTCACGTCGGCCTTCCTGATGTGCCGCCGGGTCGTCCCCGGCATGAAAGCGCGCCGGCGAGGAACCATCGTCATGAATTCCTCGGTCGGGAACTTCATCGCCGCGACGAAGAGCTCCGCTTACGGAGCGTCGAAGGCCGGGATGATGGCCCTCACCCGGAGCCTGGCGCTCGAGGGGGCGCCCTACGGCATTCGCGTGAACGCAGTGTGCCCGGGGGTCATCGACACCCCGATGAACGAGCGCAATCTCTCGCGGAGCGAAGACCCGGAAGCCATGCGCCGTTCCTGGTACGAGATCACGCCCCTCGGCCGCCTGGGAACGCCGCGCGACGTAGCCCAGGCGATGCTGTTCCTTGCCTGCGACGAATCCGGTTTCGTGACCGGTCTCCCGCTGGTCATCGACGGCGGGAGACTCATTCAGTAACGTATTCGTTACCACATAACAACTACCTACTCAGTAACGAATACGTTACTATCGATGAATGCCGGTTCGGCGAACGTTCCGCAAGGCGGTCCGCGCCCGCGCGGTTCGGGATCCGGCCTTTCGCTCCTCGCTGCTCGCATCCGGATTCGACGCGCTGCTCGCCGGCGACCTGGCGGCCTTCCGGAGCGGACTCCGGACCTACGTGAACGCGACCCTCGGGTTCGCGAGGCTCGCAGATCGGACCGGTATCCCCGAAAAAAGCCTGATGCGCATGCTCGGCCCGGCGGGAAACCCCCGGGCGGAGCACCTGGTCACACTCATCGGAGCAGTTTCCGAGCACGAAGGGGTCGAGATCACCGCCCGCATCGCGGACCCGGAGTAGCGGACAGGGCGCGGGGGCGTGGAACCCCCATCGGAGGACCGGGGCGGCCTTCCGGCCGGCATCGCGCGCCGGAGGTGCGCTGCAACGCAGGTCGCGGAACGCCGAAGGCGGACCGGATGGACACGAAGTTCGTGTTTTATTATTCTCGTGGCATGAAGAACATCACCGTGACGCTGCCGGAGGAAACGGCCCGCTGGGTGCGCGTCCGCGCCGCCGAGAAAGAGCGCAGCGTTTCGCGCTGGCTCGCGGAACTGCTCGAAGGAATGCGCAGCGGAGAGGACGCGTACGACGTCGCAATGAAGAGTTATCTCGCCAGGCAGCCGCGCAAGCTGCACTGGCTCGACGGTCGGCGTCCGACGCGGGCCGAGCTGCATGACAGGGCTGGTCTTCGTTGATACGAACGTCCTCGTGTATCGGGAGGACAACTCGGATCCGGCGAAACAGTCCCGGGCGCAGGACTGGATCGCGCTGCTGGTGCATCGTCGCGCGGCGCGGATCAGCTTCCAGGTGCTTCAGGAGCTCTATTCGGCACTGGTCAGCAAGCTCGGAGGCATCAGCGTCCAGGAGTCCCGACAGATCGTCCGGGAGCTTGCGGCGTGGCGACCGCTGTCGCCGGACCTCGCTCTTGTTGAGCAAGCCTGGCGCCTGCAGGAGCGCTATCGGCTCTCGTGGTGGGACGCCCTGATCGTTGCGGCGGCGCACCGCTGCAAGTGTTCCGCGCTGCTCACAGAGGATCTTCAGCACGACCAGCTCCTCGACGAGATCCGGGTGGTCAATCCTTTCCGGTCGCCAGAGCGCACACCCGCCGAAGTCCTGGAGGCGCTCCCCAGGTGAGCGGCTTGAACCGGCGAGCCCTGCTCGTGCTGTCGGCTCTGGCCGTCGCCGCGTGGTCCTGCGCCCGCGACGACGGCGAATACGCCGACCTCGTCGCGACCGGCGGCACCGTCCTCACCGTGGACGCGGACTTCACCGTCGCCGAGGCGCTCGCGGTGCGGGAGGGCCGGGTCCTGGCAGTCGGCCCCGACGCGGAGATCCGCGCCTTCGTCGGCCCGGACACCCAAGTCATTGATCTTGCGGGCAGGACCGTGGTTCCGGGCCTCGCCGACAACCATCTCCACAGCGCTGGCGGGGGCGACGGGGTGGATCTTTCCCGGGTCCGCACGATGGACGAATTGCTGGGCGCGATCACCGGGCGCGCCGAAGCCTCCGGCCCGGGGGAACTGGTAACGACAAACTCCGACTGGCACGAGGGCCAGCTCCGGGAACAGCGCCTCCCCCTGCGGCGGGATCTGGACAGGGCCGCGCCGGGCAACCCGGTGGTGGTGGTCCGGGGAGGGCACGAGTACATCCTGAACTCGCAGGCGCTCGAGAGGTGGGAGATCACGATGGACACCCCGGTCCCCGACGGCGGCCGGATCACCCGCTACCCCGATGGTGAACTCAACGGAGAACTCGTGGATACCGCCAAACGGCTGGTCACCCTGCCGGAGCGGCCGCCCCGGGACCTGGAGACCCGCATCCGGGACCAGATCGAGGAATACCGGACGCTGCACGCCGCCGGCCTCACCAGCATCCGTCACCCGGGGAGCAGCATCGAGCAGTTCCGGCTGCTGGAGGAGATGAAGCGGCGGGGACTGCTCACGATGCGCGTGACCTTCCTCATGCGGGTGCGCGCCCGCACCGCGGAAGAGGTGGACGCGGCCATCGACGAGTGGGGTCTCGAACCACAGGCCGGCAACGAGTGGCTCCGGCTCGGCGGGGTGAAGCTGGGGGTGGACGGCGGTTTCGAAGGCGGCCTGATGCGCGAGCCCTACGAAGAGCCCTGGGGTCAGGGGGGCACGTACCACGGGCTCCGGACGATGCCGCAGGACGTCTTCAACGAGGTCGCAACCCAGCTCGGCCGCCGCGGTTGGCGGGTGGCCACCCACGCGGTGGGCGACCTGGCCATTGACCAGGTCCTGGAAGGCTACGAACTCGCGAACGAGGTGACGCCGCTCGCCGGCAAGCGCTGGGTGATCGAGCACGGCTTCATCCCGCGCGAGGACCAGTTTCCGGCGATGAACCGCCTGGGACTGCTGGTAGCCGGACAACATCACCTGTATCTCGCCGGCCCCAGCCTCGAGAAGTACTGGGGCCGGGAGCGGGCGGAGTGGGTGACCCCGATGCGCGCCTATCTCGACGCCGGGGTGATGGTCTCCGGGGGCACCGACGCGTCCGTCGTCCCCTACCCACCGCTATGGGTCCTCCACCACTTCGTCACCCGCGAGACGATCAGCGGCGGGGTCTTCGGCGAGGACCAGCGGGTGAGCGTGGAGGAGGGTCTCCGCCTGATCACCCACGCTCCGGCCTTCCTGAACTTCGAGGAAGACCTCAAGGGCACCCTCGAACGGGGCAAGCTCGCCGACTTCGTCGTGCTGTCGGACGATCCGCGGGAGGTCCCGGCGGACGAGATTCAGGTGGAGATGACGGTCGTTGGCGGGGAGACGGTATTCGAGCGCTGAAGGGCCGCGTAGAGGTTTTGTCGGCATCTGCTCGGACCGGCCAGCCTCCCGCTCCGGGCGCTACCATCGTTGCTGTGCGAAACGTGATGCGTTCCTTCCCCCGGACCCGGTTCGGCGCGGCGGCGTTCGCCGGCGCGCTCGTCGCCCTCTTCGCCGCCGGGTGCGGCGAGGACGCGAGCCCGACCACCCCGGCGCCGCCAGCGCCAGCCCCCGCACCGCCGCCAGCGCCCCCGCCCGAGGAGCCCGAGCCGGCCCCCATCCAGGCGGGCGAGGTGGTGGACCGCGAGACCCTGAAGCTCTTCGTGGAGGCGGCGGCAGCCGAGGCCGCCGCGCAGACCGCAACGGCGGAGGACGCCTACGCCTTCTTCGACGCCAACTTCCGGCCCGAGGGCCCGTGGCGTCAGGGAGAGATCTACCTGTTCGCGCACCACTTCGACGGGATCCAGTTCTTCCACGCCCTGACCTCGGAGAACGAGGGGCTCGACCGCTCGGAAATCGAGGATGTGAACGGCGTGAAGCTGGTCCAGGAAACCGTCGCCGCCGCTGCCGCCGGCGGGGGATACGTCGAGTACCGGTGGCCCAACCCGGTGGTCGAGGGGGACGAGGACACGGGCTCGCCAAAGGTGAGCTACGCCGTCCCGCTGACCATCGGCGACTTGGAGCTGTCCCTCGGAGCCGGCATCTATCTCCCGGTCACGGCGGCCGACGTCCTGAACCGCGGGAACCTGCAGCAATTCGTGGAGCGGGCGGCGGATGCGCTGTCCGAGCACGCGTCCGACCGGGAGACCGCGCACGCCTTCCTCGATGCGAACTTCCGTGACGAGGGCGAGTGGCTGCACCACGACATCTACGTCTTCGTCATCACCATGGAAGGGATCAACTTCTTCCAGGCGCCCGACCCCGATTGGGAGGGGACGGACGTTTCCGACCTCGAGGACCTGAACGGGGTGAGGCTGGGCCAGGGGCTGCTCGAGGCGGCCCGCGCCGGCGGCGGGTTCGTGGAGTATTCGTGGGACAACCCGGCGGTCGAGGGCGACGAAGAGTACGGATCGCCCAAGCTGGCCTACGCCGTTCCGATCACCGTCGGCGAAGAGCCAATGCTCCTCGGATCCGGGATCTACCTGGACGTGTCGGAGCAATAGGCCGGACGTAGCTCGCCGGACGGTATGGCCCGGCGGGCGATCCGCCGTTCCGCCGGGCTGCACCCAACGGACGCCGGTGTTAACGCCCCCACCGGGACGACCGGCCGGCGCTCCCCGCGCCGGGCCTGGGACCCCTGGTGGCGGGACAACATCATCTCTATCTCGCCGGCCCCAGCCGCGAGAAGTACTGGGGCCGGGAACGGGCCGAGTGGGTGACCCCGATGCGCGCCTGTCTCGACGCCGGGATGATGGTCTCCGGAGGCACCGACGCGTACGTCGTCCCCTACCCGGCGCTATGGGTGCTGCACCACTTCGCGACCCGCGAGACGACCGGCGGCGGGGTCTTCGGTGAGGACCAGCGGGTGAGCGTGGAGGGCGGCCTGCGCCTGATCACCCACGCTCCGGCCTTCCTGAACTGCGAGGAGGACCTCAGGGGCACCCTCAAACCGGACAAGCTCGCCGACTTCGTCGTGCTGTCGGACGACCCGCGCGAGGTTCCGGCGGACGAGATTCAGGTGGAAATGACCGTGGTCGGTGGGGAGACGGTCTTTGAGCGGTAAGGCTCGCGCTTCCATAGGGCCGGGGAGACTGAGACCGATGGCCACCCAGGGAGGGCCACCCCCAACGCATTAGTGGCGCGCATCCAGCGTGATTTCCGACCCTAGCTGCTAGCCATCCCCCGCCGCTTTGCAACAGACACGAAACGTCGATCCCATTCGGCGTTCCGCTAGACTGCGCCGCCATTCGCGAATCTCACGTTCACACTTCCTCGGAACCGCCGCGATGAGCACAACCGTCACCCCACCGATCCAGTCTGTAGACCTGTTCTGCGGGATCGGTGGCCTGACTCATGGCCTCCGACAGGCCGGTGTCGTGGTCAATGCCGGAGTTGACAACGATCCAACATGCCGATACGCCTTTGAGGCCAACAACCCGGGTGCCGATTTTCTCTGTGAGGACGTTCGCAATTTGCAGTTCTCTGACCTTCAGACGTACTACACGTCGGGAGCGCTGACCGCACTCGTAGGCTGCGCCCCCTGCCAGCCGTTTTCCGCACACAACCGGCGGAACGGGATGTCGGACGCTGATTGTTCCCTGGTTGCCGAGTTCGCCCGACTCGTCCGCGAGGGAGTCCCAGATCTCGTTTCAATGGAGAACGTCCCGGGGCTCGCTCGACATCCGGCTTTTCTTGACCTGCTGGCGACACTCAGCACTCATGACTACAAGATCACGTCTACGATTGTCCCGTGCGAGCGCTTTGGCGTACCACAAAAAAGGCGCCGACTTGTGTTGTTGGCATCCCAGCGCGGCCCCATCTCTCTGCAGCCTTTGAGCCATATATCTCCGACGGTTGGCGATTGGATCCGAGATCTTCCCGCCATCAAGGACGGTCACACTTGTCCCGACGACCTCGCACACACAGCGCTGCCGCTATCGGCAATCAACCGCGAACGCATCGCTCAGTCAACACCGGGTGGCTCTTGGATCGATTGGGACAGTCACCTAATAAACGAGTGCCACAAGAATGCCCACTATCCAGCCCCGTACGGCCGCATGTGTTGGGATGACCTCGCCCCTACGATCACCACACAGTTCTGTTACTACAGCACGGGCCGTTTCGGCCACCCGGAGCAAGATCGAGCAATTTCTGTCCGAGAGGGTGCCCTCTTGCAGACCTTCCCGCCCGACTATGCGCTAGTTGATGCGCAAAACCATCTGCCAATTCGCGCACTCGCCCGCCATATCGGCAACGCTGTTCCCGTCAGTCTCGGCCAGGCTATTGGGGCCGCCTTCTCGGAGTCTTCACATGAGCGATAGTCCGTACGTCATGCGCATCAGTCTCAATGTCCTCAACCACATGGGACTGTACCTCTACAGCAACACCCCCGCTGTGTTAGCCGAAGCCATCGCTAATGCATGGGATGCCGATGCCACAGAGGTGTCGGTCGACCTTGACGCAGACGCCAAAACCATATGCGTCAAGGACAACGGCGTCGGCATGAACCTCAAAGACATTAACGAGAAATTCCTATATGTCGGTTACAGGAAGCGTCCCCCCGTAGGAGACTTGCGCACTCGTATGGGTCGCAAACCCATGGGGCGCAAGGGTATCGGAAAGCTTTCACTCTTCTCCATTGCGAATAAGATCTCGGTCTACACAAGAAAAGAAGGCGCGGAACCTGAGTCGTTTCGTATGGACGCCCATGAGATCAAGAGGGCAATCGAGGCCGAAGACCCCTCAATGGCAAAAGAGTATTCACCCACGCCCATTGGTTTTGTCGGCCCTATTCCGGGGTCCGGCACGATTCTAAGGATTGACGACCTAAAGAAGCTCCGCATCACGACCGCCACGACCGCTGGGCTGAAGAAACGAATCGCCCGGCGGTTTAGTGTCCTTAGCGATGACTTTCGAATACGCGTTAATGGAGAGGAGGTTACGCTACAGGACAGGGACTACTTCCACAAGGCGCGCTTCATCTTCCAGTACGGTGGGAATTACGGTCAACACTGTCCAAACTTGGATCGAGACAGCGACACCGGACAACCCTTGAAGTTCGATCGCACGGCTGAGTTCGACGAGAATGGCGGCCGGTCCACCGGCGGAATCCATGACATCACAGGATGGATCGCTATTTCACGGCGTTCCAATGATCTGGACGGCGACAACCGCGACGACAATCTGAACAAGATTGCCATCGTCGTCCGCGGCAAAGTTGCTCAAGAGGACATCCTACGGGAATTCCGCCTCGGCGGGATGATCACAAAATACATGTTTGGCGAGATCAACGCGGACTTCCTCGATGAGGACGACCAGGAGGACATAGCTACATCAAGCAGGCAGAGTATCTCGGAAGATGATCCTCGCTTTAGAGCGTTGAAAGTGTTTCTGCGCGCTGAGCTGCAGCACATTTGGACGGAAACGAACACCCTAAAGGAAAAGAAGGGACTTGACGCTGCCTTTGAGGCGAATCCACCACTGAGGGAATGGTATCAAGAACTGCCGAGCAGGCTACGGCCGCGGGCTGCCAGAATCTTCGCGGAAATCGACAAGGCGAATGTTGAGGAAGATCGGAAGCGTGACTTTTACGCAAATGGCGTTCTTGCTTTCGAACGTCTCAAGATGGATACCGCCGTAGAAATGTTGGACATCATAGATGAGTCCAATCTCGAGTCTTTTCTGCAATTCTTGGCAGATTTGGACGCGATCGAGGCCGCAAACTACCGGGAGATCGTGAACGAACGCCTAAGAGTCATCCAGAAATTCCAAGGGAGTGTCACAGAAGATGCACGAGAACGCGTGCTCCAAGAATATGTCTTTGAGCACTTGTGGCTTTTGGACCCAGCGTGGGAACGCGCCACCGAATACTCAGGGATGGAGGAACGAATTCAAGCTGTACTTCCCGACGGTACGCCAACCGGATCCACGGTACGAACAGATATCAGATATCGCCGCGTCGCTGGAGCACACGTCGTTCTAGAGCTAAAGCGATCCTCTCGGCGACTCGCCAAGACCGAGATTGAGGAACAACTGACGAAATACATTCGGGCTGTCGGTGCAGAACTAAAGCGGGACCCCCAGCAGTATCGCTTGCCGCTGGAAGGCATCTGCCTCGTCGGCAAGCTCCCGCGGGGGTGGGAAGACGCAAACGAACGCAGGATGGACGAGGAATCGCTCCGCCCTCGTGGAATCCGGGTAATGACTTACGACGAGCTAATAAACAATGCGGAATCCGCCTATTCGAAATTCCTCGAAGCCACAAGCGACACCGCAAGGCTGAACAGCCTGTTAGATCGAATCCGGAACTACACCGCCGAGGGGGTCAATGAAGAACTAGCGCCAGTCAGCTAGGCGTGCTCCCCGTTGTCTGGGGGAAGTGCCACTATGGGATCGCTCGGCGCAGCCTCTGACTGCGACACGAGGAACTACGGGAGCAGTCGCTCGAAGTCCAACAGATGATGGACCTTCTTTGCCAAGTGGTCATGATCGGCGGTCTGGCACTCCCAGACGACGAGCACCTTCCACCCCATTTTGTGCAGGCGGTCCTGGTTCCACTGGTCGCGTTCTTGGTTCCTCCGCAGCTTGGGCACCCAGTAGTCACGGCGGGTCTTCGGGATGCGGGACCCGCGTGGGCAGTCGTGTTGGTGCCAGAAGCAGCCGTGGACGAAGATGACGGCACGGCGACCAGGGAAGACGAGATCCGGCACGCCCGGTAGATCTTTGCGATGCAGCCGGTATCTGTAGCCGAGGGAGTGCACAAGTCGCCGCACGACCATTTCGGTGCGGGTGTCCTTGCTCTTGACGGCCCGCATGGTCCGGCTACGGGCCTCGCTTGGGTCCACTACCTAGCGAAAATCGATTTGGAGACCAGGATCTGTTTCAACAGCCTTCACGATTTCGTTGTAGCGAGTAATGACCTTCTCAAGAGTCGCTCGCCGATCGCCCGTGTGAAAGCGATGGCGCTCGTACAGATGCTGCGCCAGGAACTGCTCAATGTCCAGAATGTCAAACCTCTCGGCGATGCGCGCATCCTCAGCCAGACTCGACGCCACCGCGACTCTCTCCGACAAGGTGACAAGGAGTGGATGAAACCCATCATCGAGGTTCTGCTGACACCGATCGATTAACGCGCTGCCTGGCGCAGTCGTCACATGCACTACGGTGTCGCCTACCTCAAAGTCACCCTGCCGTGCAGTAGGAGCATCGGCGGTGGAATAACTGTTGTGCTGGATGGAGCCCGGCTGGATTACGTCGTCTAGCGTCGCGCCCACCAAGTGTTGCAGAACCGCTCCGGCATCTGTCCGGCCAGGAGCGCTTCGCTGGCGTTTGACCGCCTGAGCAAGCAGGTCACGGATTGAGCTGCGCAGACCGCGGTTCGCGTCCAGCTTGAGCTGGAACGGCTTAGCGGCAAGAACCTCTCGGACTCTTCCTATCCAGAACGCATCGATGGCATCGAAGTCAAAGAGGCCTTCCTCCCCCAACTGATTCAAGAACGCCACATATCGAGACATGTGCCCCAAGCTTCCGCGACTGGTCCGCCCGGCCTCTCTGGCCAGGGTTGCATCTATCCCATGTCGTGCGAGGGCCTTACGCATCGCGGCGAATCCGACTCCTCTGACCTGTCCGCCTCCGGTAGTGAGCAAGTCCTCGGGTCGAAGCGGCAAACCAAGGTCGCGAGCGTGTTCCGTCACCTTCAGGAAGACCGAGAGATTCCCCTTACCGAGGTCCACGGTGGCGGCGTACTTAGAAAGCCGGTCCTCCAGTTGCGAACCCATTTGCTGAGCCGTTACGCGGCCTGCTGCGTCGTTCGCTCGGAGGCCATCAGGACGCGTTCAAGGATGTGCTCGGCGATATGCCGGACGACCGGTACGACAACTCCATCTCCCGCCAAGTGGTACGCCACCCGATAGTTCTCTGGCAGCTTGTAGGCGTCCGGGAGCCCCATGAGACGAGCGGCCTCCCGGGTCGAGAGGAGACGGGAGCGAATGCTCTCCCCGTGAACAATCATCAGGAACTGGCGGCTCGACCCACCACTTCCCGTCCGCAGGCACCCGGAGACTCCGTCGAACCGGACTTCGGCGCGCTGGCGCCCGATCCCATCGTGGTCCGGGCGAGTCCTTCTGTAGATCGTGCCCACAGCCGGCCGCCCAGACGCTTGCGCCTGTTCTACCTTTGCGCGATTCACCGGCGTCATGAGGTCCAGGAGCCGTTGCGTCTCGGCCGGCGAGTGCCATCTGACTCCATGTGGCTCGGGTTCCAGAAGGTCCGCGAGATTCGTTCGCCGAGGCGGAGGCTCGGGAAGCCGCCACCAGATCCAGGCTGGCTGGGTCACAGAATCGAGTCCGAGTGTCGCGCGCCGCAGACTCGGTGTACTCCATGCTGGGTCTGGATCGCTACGCACTACCGAATCGGGCAGTACCGTTGCGGAATCCACTGCGATGACGAACAGCCTGGGCCGCGACTGAGGGAGGAAGTGGGCCGCGTTCACAACCAGCGCACCGAAGCGGTAGTTGGCGGCTGCCAGAGCGGCCCCGATCGCCGCAAAGTCCTGTCCCTGGTGCGAAGTGAGGGCGCCAACAACGTTCTCCAGGACGACAGTCCGCGGCGCGCGCCCTTCCTCTCTCAACGCCTCCACGAGGCGCCAGAATGGCCAGAAGGTTCCGGAGCGTTCGCCGTCGAGCCCGCCGCCGGGACCAGCCAGCGAAAGGTCCTGACAGGGGAAGGACGCCCAGGCCAAGTCCGAGTGGCCAGGAAGATCGCCCGTTGTCAGGGCGGCTACATCGCCCTGGTGCAGTTCCGAGCCTCCCCAGTTCCGAGCGTAAGTCGCGCACTTCTTCTCATCGAAATCATTCGCAAACAGACACGACCACTCGGGGCCGAGCCCGAGGCGGGCCATGCCCCCGCCCGCGAAGAACTCGTAGAACCGTCGCATCGGAGCCCCCTCAGCGCGACACGTCGACCCGAGAACTGGCTGCGGTCGCTCGGTGGCGCCAAGGGGTCAAGATAGACGGAGAGTCGGACAAAACCTGTCCCGGGCCTACCGGAAATCTCGAGCGCCCGGGTGCGGCATCCTCAAGCCAATAGTAACCGCTCTTCGCACCGCGGTTTCGCGGGTTGGCGGCCGGACGGCGGTACCCCTCGCCCGCCCAGCCGGTTAGATGCCTGAGGCCGGATATGCCGCCAGAGTTGTCGCTGACCCGGACCAGCACGCAGCCGTCCGGGAACTGACTTCTCCGGAGTGCGTTCCAGAATGGCCTGACTCTTCGGGAATAAGCTCCCGATTAGTCTGACTTTTCCGGAACACATTCCCGATTGATCTGACTTTTCCGGAATGCGTTCCGAGTTGGTCAGCGCTCGATACCGCGCTCAGACTTGGTCTCGGGGGTCTCGAACGGAGGATTCAGATCTCGACGGGCCACTGCGCCCTCGGGCAACCGGCGCCGGCGACTGCCTCAGGGATCGCAATGGGAACAGGCACCAGTGTTCCACTTCCGGCGGGCGTAGCGGCGGATGTAAGCAAACGCCGCCCCCCGATCACCGAACTCTCTTCGGTAGCCGTTGTTTGGGTTGGTCTTCCTGACGCGGAGCGTGTAGCAGTCGGCGCGATGAACCTTGGCTGACGGGGTCGGCCGATCCACGTTCACGATAAACATCATCCGGTCCTCCATCCTGTGGAAAACCATGGACTTATTGAGACCATCCGCGGCCGGATCAGACGTCCATCGGAGGCTGCGGCTCCGGCTGCTCCGCCCGGGGACATCCGTCGCAGGCGTCGCCAACCGGCCCCTCGACGCCGCAGCGGCGGAGGATGCAACGGCCCTTGAGCAGCGTGCCGAGCCCGAGCAGGAAGATGGACAGGGTGACCACCGCCAGGGAGAGGAGGACGACTCCGAGCGCCTGCCACATTGCGGGGTTCATCCTAACGCTGCACATCGCCGTCCCCATGGCCCTCGATCGCCCACTCCCCGCCACCGCAGGCGAAGCCGAACACGGGGAGATGCGCCGCGCCGCCGCCGGGTAGGACGCCGCGACGAACCCTCCAAGCCGCCGGGCGGTCGTTTCCGATGGTCAGCCTGAAAATTACAAATTGTCCGATCTGATCCTTACAGATGGTCAGGTCTGGCTTCGAGAGCGAACTGTTTCCATTGCCTGGGGCAATCATGATCTGACAAACCGAGGAAGACCCCGGCCGGTGCCGAAAGGGGCTCCCGTGGAACGAGAACGGTGTCATATTTTTTCAAATGGCGCTTAATTATCTTTCTATTGGTCGCTCATGTACTATCGAGGCCGAAGCGACCGGCTCCCCGTACCCGTATGTATCCCCGCTATGTGGAACGACGCGTCCGCGCGGCCATGGGCGACACCCGGGTCGTCCTGATTTGCGGCCCCCGTCAGTCGGGAAAGACCACCCTCGCGTCGCGCATCGCCGGCGAGGGCATCCCATTCCACACGCTCGACGACCCCGCCGTCCGCGACCTCGCCGCGGCCGACCCGACGGGCTTCATTCGCGGACTGGATCGAGCGGTCATTGACGAGGTCCAGCGCGCGCCCGAGCTCCTCCTCGCGATCAAGATGGCGGTGGACCGGGACCCGCGCCCCGGCCGGTTCCTGCTCACCGGGTCGGCGAACCTGATGACCCTTCCCACCGTAGCCGACTCGCTTGCCGGCCGGCTGGGGCTCATTCACCTGCTCCCCCTCGCCCAGGCGGAGCTCCGGGAGACCGAGCCGTCCTTCCTCCGCCGCGCCTTCGCCGGCGAGCTGCCGGAATCCGGAACCCCGGTGACCGGAGACGACCTGATCGAGGTCGTCCTCGCCGGGGGATATCCGGAGGCGCTGCCCCGTTCCCGCTGGGAACGTCGGCAGGATTGGCACGTCGACTACGCCGAAGCGATCCTGAATCGGGATGTGCGCGACATCGCCCGCGTGGACCAACTCGACCGGATGCCGGACCTCTTGCGGGTTCTCGCCGAACATTCGGGGAACCTGGTCAACTTCGCGGACCTGGGCACCGCCCTCGGGTTGAACCATGTCACTACCCGCAGGTATGTGGGGGTGATCGAGAACCTCTTCCTGATGAGCACGCTGCGGCCGTGGTTCACGAACGCGCTGAAACGTCTGGTGAAGACGCCCAAACTCCATTTCCTCGACTCCGGGTTGCTCGCGTCGCTCCGTGGCGTCTCGCCGGATCAGCTCCGGCGCAACCGCACTGCGTTCGGACCTCTCCTGGAGACTTTCGTATTCGCCGAGTTGTTCAAGCTCGCAAGTTGGGACGACGGCCGCCACCGCTTCCACCACTTCCGTGACAGGGAGAAGAACGAGGTGGACCTCGTCATCGAAGACCGCCAGGGGCGGATCGTCGGCGTCGAGGTGAAGGCCTCGGCCACGGTAAGACGCAGGGACTTCTCCGGCCTCGTCCGCCTCAAGGCGGCATGCGGCGAACGCTTCCGACTCGGCCTGGTCCTCCATGACCACGACACGACCATCCCCTTCGGCGACCGGCTGGCGGCGGCTCCGGTTTCGAGCCTCTGGTCCTGACCACCGCGGGGGTATGGGAGGACGATCGTGAGCGCCGGGGTGGAGGACTGATTCCTCAATCGTTCCGGGGGCGCGCGGCGGCGAAGGCGGTGGTGGCGGCCTCCTCGACGGTTCCGTCCGCGCTCGCCGTGAGGAAGAGGGCGGCGAAGCCGTGGGCTTCGGCCAGTTCAAGTCCCGCGTCGGGGCCGAGCACGTAGAGAGCCGTGGCCCAGGCGTCCGCTTCGAGGCAGGATTCGGCGAGCACGGTCACCGAGCCGGTCCGCCGCTCGACCGGGCGGCCAATTCGAGGATCCAGGATGTGGGTCCAGAAGCGTCCCTCCCCTTCGCCGGCGGCCGCGCGGAAATCCCGGTAACCGCCGGAAGTGGCCATCCCGAGGTTCCGCACCGGAAACGAACGGTGGATCGCGGTGGCCAGGCCGCCGGTGGGGTCCTGAACGCCGAGCGTCCACGCGCCCGTCGCCCGGATTTCGCCGCCGACCTCGACGAGGTGCTCGGCGAACCCCCGTTCCGTAAGCACGGTGGCGACCCGGTCCACTGCATATCCCTTGGCGATCCCGGAGAGGTCCAGTTCGACGCCCGGAACGTGTCGCCGGACGGTCGCCTGTCCGTTCGACCGCTCCAGGGAAAGCAGCTCGCTGCCCACCCGGGCGCGGGCGGCCCGGGCCTCTGCCGGAGCGGGCGCCGTGGAGGCCGGATCGCCGCCGGGGCCGAAGCCGAACAAACGGAGGAGGGGGCCGACGGTGATGTCGAACGCCCCGCCCGATTCCTCATGGACCTCGAGCGCGCCCTCCAGCACCAGCGCCAGGGGATCGGAAACCGGCAACGGTTCCGAAGACTCCGACGCGTTCAGGCGGGAGATCTCCGAATCCGCCCGCCAGTTCGACATGCTGCGGTCCACGGCATCGAGTTCCGCTTCGATCGCCGCGCGAACCTCATCGCCATTCGTTTCCGGGCCGCGGATACGGACGTTCCAACGGGTGCCGAAGGCTTCCCCGGCGAGGATCCAGGTGGGGTCGGGGGGCGGCGCGCAGGCGGCGGCGAGTGCGGGAAGCGCGAACGCCAGGCCCGCGAGCCATGCAGGGGAGCGGCCATGCGCGACTCCGCCCGCCTTGGGCGGGCGATGCCGGCCAGAGGCCGGCGCTCCGAACCGGCGCTCCGAGGCGCTTTCGGGTGTCAGGCGCCGGGGGGACGGTACTGGACGGACTTGGACTTCGCTACGGCCGCGTCGATGTCCTGCGCGCTGAGCAGAACGATCGTCTGGACCGTGAGCGCACCCGCCGCGGCGATGTTCAGCGCGAGCGCGGTTGCCGCCGTTTCGTGGGGGACGTCGGCGATCAGGTAGAGGTCGCAGTCGCCGAACGCGTAGTAGAAGCCCTCGAGGCTGCCCCCGACGCTCTCGACGGTCGCACGCAACGCGGCCTCCCGGCCGCTGCCCCCCTCGGCGAGCAGCCCAACCAGGCCTGACTGCGTGTAGTTGGTTCGGAACATGTACTTGGCCATGGCAGTTCCCCCTCGCCCCGTCGGGCCGAACGGCAGGAGTGTAATCCGGCGGGTCGGCGGGCCCGCGGCAACCCGGTTCCTATCCGAAGTCGTCGAAGGCGATGTTCTCCGGCTCCACGCCCAGGCTGTCGAGCATCTGGAGACAGGCCTTGAGCATCATGGGCGGACCGCACAGGTAGTACTCGGCGTCCTCGGGATTCGGGTGGTCCTTCAGGTAGTTGTCGTAGAGGACCTGGTGAATGAACCCGGTGTAGCCGGTCCAGTTGTCCTCGGGGAGCGGTTCGGAGAGCGCCAGCTTCCACTCGAAGTTCGGATTCTCGGCGGCGATCGCGTCGAAGTCTTCCTGGTAGAACGCCTCCCGGAGGCTGCGCGCGCCGTACCAGAAGGAGACCTTGCGGTCCGTGTTGAGCCGGCGGAACTGGTCGAAGATGTGGGAACGCATGGGCGCCATGCCCGCTCCGCCGCCCACGAAGACCATCTCGTTGCCGGTCTCCTTGGCGAAGAACTCGCCGAAGGGCCCCGAGATGGTCACTTCGTCGCCGGGCTTCAGCCCGAAGAGGTACGACGTCATCTTGCCCGGCGGAACGTCTGGCATCCGGGGCGGGGGCGAGGCGATCCGGACGTTCAGCAGGATGATCCCCCGCTCCTCGGGATAGTTCGCCATCGAATAGGCCCGCACGACCTCCTCGTTGTCGGCAACGGTGGCCTGGTACTGCCACATGTTGAAACGGTCCCAGTCGTCGCGGTACTCCTCCTCGATGTCGAAGTCCCCGTAGCTCAGGTCGTAGGGCGGGCACTCGATCTGGATGTAACCACCCGCCCGGAAGGGGACCTCCTCCCCGGCGGGAAGCTCCAGCACGAGTTCCTTGATGAAGGTGGCGACGTTGTGGTTCGACCGGACCCTGCACTTCCACTGGCGCACGCTGAAAAGCTCCGGCGGCACCTCGATGCTGACGTCCTGCTTCACCTTGACCTGGCACGAGAGCCGGACGCCCTCGCGTTCCTCGCCCCGGGTCAGGTGGCTGCGCTCGGTCGGGAGTACGGCGCCCCCGCCGTCGAGCACCCGCAGGGTGCACACCCCGCAACTCCCCTTGCCGCCGCACGCCGAGGGAATGAAGAGCCCGTTGGCGGCGAGGGTTCCAAGGAGCGTGCCCCCCGCCGGGGTGCAGACGTCGTGCTCCGGGTCGCCGTTGATGCGGATCGTGACCTCGCCGGTGGCCACCAGCCGTTTCCGCGCGTAGAGCAGCACGACCACCAGCGCGAGGATGACCCCGGTGAAACCGGCGACTCCGAGGAGGACCGTGGTCACTGCGTTCCTGCCTAGAGCTGGATGCCGCCGAAGGCCATGAAGCCGATGGCCATCAGCCCGGTGAGCAGAAAGGTGATTCCGAGGCCGCGCAGCCCGGCCGGGATGTGGTGGTAGCGCAATCGCTCCCGGATCCCCGCGAGGGCGGCGATGGCGAGCAGCCAGCCGACCCCGGACCCGAAGCCGAACACCGCCGACTCGGGCAGGGTGAGCCCCCGCTCGACCATCAGCAGCGATGCCCCCAGGATCGCGCAGTTCACCGCGATGAGCGGCAGGAACACCCCGAGGGCGGCGTGGAGGGTCGGGAAGAACCGGTCGAGCGTCATCTCCACCACCTGCACGGTGGCCGCGATCGTCCCGATGAAGGTCAGGAAGCGCAGGAAGGACAGGTCCTGACCCGAGAGCGAGGCGTGCGCCCAGCCGAGGGCGCCGGGTCGGAGCAGGTAGTCATTGATGGCGTGGTTCAGCGGGGTCGTCACGGTGAGGACGAAGACGACCGCCAGTCCCAGGCCGATGGCGGTGCTGACCCGCTTCGAGACCGCGAGGAACGAGCACATCCCGAGGAAGAAGGTCAGGGCCATGTTCTCCACGAAGATCGCCTTGACCGCGATGTTCAGGTAGTCCTGGAGCATCACTCCGCCTCGTTCTGCTCGGGCCGGAAGGTCCGCAGGATCCAGATCAGGAACCCGATGACGAAGAACGCGCCCGGCGACAGGCTCATCAGCCCGTTGGGAGTGAACCAGCCGCCCTCGGAAGCGAGCGGCAGCACCGGGATGCCCCAGAAGGTCCCGGCGCCGAGCACCTCGCGCGACGCCCCGACCACCAGCAGGATGGCCGCGTAGCCCATCCCGTTCCCGATCCCGTCGATGAGGCTCTTGAGCGGCGGGTTCTGCATCGCGAACGCCTCCGCGCGGCCCATGATGATGCAGTTCGTGATGATGAGGCCCACGAAGACGCTGAGCTGCTTCGAGATCTCATAGACGTACGCCTTCAGGATCTGGTCGGTGACGATGACCAGCGAGGCGATGATGGTGAGCTGGACGATGATCCGGATGTTGGTGGGGATCATGTTCCGCAGCAGGCTCACCGACAGGTTGGACAGCGCGATCACCGCCACCACGGCGACGCTCATCACCACCGACGTCTGCATCCCGGTGGTGACCGCGAGGGCCGAACAGATCCCGAGCACCTGGAGTGCGATCGGGTTGTTGTGGATGAGCGGATCCATCAGGACCCGCCGGGTTTCGCTCGCCATTTCCGCCTAGTCGCCCGCGTCCGCGCCCAGACGCTCGAGGAGGGGGCCGAAACCGTTCTCGGCGAGCCAGAATCGCAGCAGGTTCGTGACCCCGCGGCTGGTCATGGTGGCGCCGGCGAGCCCGTCCACCCGGTGCGGGTCCTCGGCGACCGGCCCGGCGGCCGCCCGCGCCACCTCGATGATCGGTTCGCCGGCGGTTCCGAACACCCGGCGTCCCGGCCAGAGGGCCTTCCAGTTGGGGTTGTCCACCTCGCCGCCGAGACCGGGGGTCTCCTTGTGTTCGTAGAAGGTCAGGCCACGCACCGTGTCGAGGTCCGCCTCGAGGGCCAGATACCCGTAGAGCACCGACCAGAGGCCCTGTCCCCGGACCGGAAGCACGACGGCTTCCAGGGCGCCGTCCGCCTCCACCAGGTAGACGACCGAACGTCGCTCCACCCGCCGAATCCGGGCCAGATTCTCGGGGGCCGCCCGCGAGGAGTCCGTGATCCCGGCCTCCACCAGCGGGTCCACGGTCGCGGGATCCACGCCGGGAAGTTCCTCTCCGGTCTCGAGATCCACCACCACCGCCCGCACCGCGGCGAAGCGTTCGGCCATGTCGGCTTCGGAGAGTTCTTCGTCCGGATTCGCGAGTCCGGCGGCAAAGAGGACGTTGCGCTGGCGCTCCCGCTCGGCGTTCGCCGCCTGGAGGTCCCGGAGGGCCACCGCCGAGCCGGAGACCATCACCGCGCAGACCAGGCACACCGCGCCCGCAAACGCCAGGATGTAGCGGGCGGTGCTCACGAGAGGACGGCCACCGGAATTTAGCCGCGCCCTTCGGTGACGAGCGCCGACGCGGCGGCGCGGCGGCGGACGTTACGGCGCAGCGCGAAGTGATCGATGAGCGGTGAGAAGACGTTCATCAGCAGGATGGAGAGCATCATGCCCTCCGGATAGGCGGGATTCACGACCCGGATCAGGACGACGAGCACTCCGATGAGGAAGCCGTAGACCACCCGGCCGCCGTCGGTGGAGGGCGCGGTCACCGGCTCGGTGGCCATGAAGACGGTGCCGAAAGCCCAGCCGCCCAGCAGGTAGTGCCACCAGAAGGGGATCGCGAAGAAGGGGTTCGTGTCCGAGCCGACGAGGTTCAGGAGGCCGCCCATCACGAGGGTTCCCGCCGCCACCGCGAGCATGATCCGGAGCGAGCCGATCCCGGTCGCCGCGAGGATCACGGCGCCGAAGAGACAGGCGAGCACCGAGGTCTCTCCCATCGAACCGGGGAGCAGTCCGATGAAGGCGTCCCAGGCGGAGAGGCCCGCACCGCCGCCCGGGTGGAAGGTCTCCCCCAGCGCCTCCGGTCCGGTGAGGCTGAAGCGGGCGAGCCAGGTGGCCCCGCTGACCGCATCCGGCGCCGTGTCGGCGGCGATCCAGATGCGGTCGCCGGTGAGGTCGCTGGGATACGCGAAGAAGAGGAAGGCCCGGGCGGTGAGCGCCGGGTTGAGGATGTTGAAGCCGCTGCCGCCGAAGATCTCCTTGCCGACCACGACCCCGAAACTGATGCCGAGCGCCACCTGCCAGAGCGGCACGGTGGGAGGCAGGATGAGCGGGAAGAGCATCCCGGTGACCAGGAAACCCTCGCTCACCTCGTGGCGCCGGATGACGGCGAAGAGCACCTCCCAGAGACCCCCGACCGCGAAAGTGACGATCAGGACCGGCAGATACCAGAGCCCGCCGTGGACGACGGCCGCCAGCACGCTGTCGGGGGAGAACCCGATGCCCAGGGCCTCGATTGCGGCGGTGCGCCAGCCGGGCAGCGGCGCGGCGCCGCGGGAGATCGCGAGGTTCGCCTGGAGGCCCGTGTTGTAGAAGGCCATCGCCACCGTGCCCGCCAGCGCGATCACCACGGTGAACATCAACCGCTTCATGTCCAGCCGGTCGCGGCCGTGGGACGGCCCGGCGGTGGTCTTGCCCGGGGTGTAGAGGAAGGTGTCCTGGGCGTCCCAGAGGGGCCAGAGGCGGTGGAGGGGTCCTCCCTTCTCGAACGGCGCGCCGGCACGATCGAGGAGGCCGCGGAGCATCTAGCAGCCTGTGGACAGGGTGCCGTGAGCACCGAGGCCGGTGAGGCGCCCGCCTGACGAGGCGCGCGAGGGAGGAATACCGAATGTATTTCGACCGAAGCGGAACGAAGAGCGGAGCGAAGCGGAGCGGTTCAGCCGGGATGCATCGCCGGCCGAATGCCGCGGCACTCTGTTCATAGGCTGCTCCTAACCCTCTTTCTCGAGCGTGTCGAGAACGCGCCGGAGCGCCGGGCCGTAGTCGTTCTTGGCCGGACAGGCGAAGGTGAGCAGGCCCACATCCTCTTCGATGAGTTCGAGCACCCCGAGCTCCTCCGCCCGCTCGATGTCCTCCATGAGCAGGGCGCGGCACAGCATCGCCGGCGGGATGTCGAAGGCCATCACCTTGTCGTAGGTCCCGATGGGAACGATGGCGCGGCGGGAGCCGTGCGTCCCGGTGGTGATGGGACGGGGCCTCGCGGGCAGCAGGGCGGAGAGGTAGGCGCGGCTCACGGACACCGCTCCCGCGCCGGGCGTGAGCCAACCGAGCAGGCGCCGGCGCCGGTCCTCCGCGAGCACCGTCACCTGGCGGTGATAGCGGCCGAGGTAGCCCGTCACGTCGTCCGCGGCGGTCCGCCCGGACAGGAGCGATCCGGCAATGACCCGGCGCTCCGTGGGGTCGCGTCCGGCCGTGTGCTCCGGTTTCGCGAGCTCCGCGAGCGAGGCCCCGACGGGCATGCGCAGCCGGCCGGGGCGGCCCACCGGGGGCCCCCCGAGCGCCACCACCCGGAGCGCGTCTCCGGAGCCGGTCCGGAACAGGCCGCCGATGGAGGCCAGGTCCTGGGCGTCGAGGTGCCAGGACTCCCGGCCGCGGCGGACGGGGGCCAGGCGGTGGATGTGGAGGCCCGCGGTCCCGGCGGGATGGGGTCCGCGGAACTCCTCGTGGCGCACGCGGCCCTTTTCGTCCACCGGAAGGCGCCGGCCGGCACGGGAGCAGACGAAGACCGGCCCGTCGGTGAGGCGTGAGAGAGCGGCAAGCCCCCACTCCAGATCCGTCTCCCGGCCCGCGACTGCGGTCACCGGATCGGGGGCGAGCGGCGCCGTATCCATCGCCGTCACGAAGATGGCCTGGGGCCGGCTCGCGGGGTTCGCCACCCGGCCGAAGGGGCGGGTCCGAATCGCGGTCCACTCCCCGGATTCGAGGAGGAGTTCCCGAGCCGCCTCGTCGGTCAGTGCATCCGGGTGACGGCCGGACCAACCGGACGGCGCGTGTCCCGCACTTCCCCCGCCGGCGCGTTCGTCCGGATTCACCTCGATCACCAGCGATAGGAAGGCCCGCCGCTCACCCCGATGCACCGCGACCACCCGCCCGGCGAGGGGTGCGGTGAACCAGACGCCCGGCGTCTTCTTGTCTTCGAAGAGCACGCTGCCCCGCGAGACCGAGTCTCCCTCGCGGACCCTCATGGTGGGCCGCGTCCCCGGATAGTCGGCGCCGAGCAGCGCGACGCGGGACGGGACCCGGAGTTCGTCCGCCCGCCCGTCCGCCGCGGGAGCCCCCTGGAGCCGTACGTCGAACCCGCGGCGTACGGTGTGGAGACTCATCGGAGCGTGTTCAGAGGGGGCATGGAACGGGACCCCGCCGGGAGAACTGGAGGGGCGGGATCCGAGGGAGGCCGGAGCCGCTTTTCATCCGTTTCTGGGCAACCGGGAATTCTGGCACAAGGCGGCGCCCGAGGGACCGCCGGTATTCGGGCTTGTGCCGGCGGCGCCCACGGCTCGGAGCGCGGGCCTCCGGCCGGAATCGCTCGCCGCGCGCGGGCGGAACCGGCATCCAACCGATCCGCGGGACGCTGTTCCGTCCGGGAAAGCGGCATTCGTTGTGGCTCACTGGTGAGACACAAGCCGGCTTGTGGATCACTTTTCGCCGAAAGTGAGACACAACGCCCGTTGTTGATCACAGGTGAGACACAAATCGGCTCGTGGATCACTTTTCGCCGAAAGTGAGACACAACGCCCGTTGCTGCTCACCGGTGATACACAAAGCCGTTTGTGGATCACTTTTCGCCGAAAGTGAGACACAACGCCCGTTGTTGATCACAGGTGAGACGCAACGCGGTTCGGGATCACTCAGCAGGTCCCCAGCCAGCCAACTCCCCGAAACGGCTGCCGGTTGTCAGTAGCTGGACGGGCTTTCCGCGATTTCGATGAGCTCCCCGAACGCGAGGATCGCGGCATGGCGGCCCCGCGCCGGCACAAGTTCTCGAAGCATCTGGCGATCCCTGAGAACCCGAAGGATCCGCAGAGCGGTGGGTCTCGGCACTCCCGACCTCGCAGCAAAATCCGAGGTTCGGAAAACCGGCTGATCGAACAGGAAGTCAAGGGACCGCACCGCGTGCTGTGACCGAGTGGTTTTCGCAACCCAGTCCTTGCGGGCAGCGTAGAGGGAGAGAATTTGCCTTGCCTTCTCGGTGTTGGCGATTGCCTGTTTCTCCACGGCGGTGAGGAAGAACCGAAGCCACGCGGCCCAATCCCCCCTGCTTTGGGCGGCCAGAAGGTTTCGGTAGTAGTCCTCGCGAAACCGTTCGAGGTACTCGCTCAAATAGAAGTTGGGCCGTTTCAGCAGACCCTTTGCCATCAGAAAGAGCGGAACCATCAGGCGCCCGAGGCGGCCGTTACCGTCGAGGAACGGATGAATGGCCTCAAACCACACATGGGCGACCCCGAGCTGGACGAGCGCATCGGGTGTTTCCTCGTGGAGATAGCGCTCCCACGCCCCCATTGCATCGGGAATCTCGGGAACGGGGCACGTGACGAGGGTCGCCGTCTCCTCCTTGGAGCCCGGCGGCCCGATCCAGTTCTGGATGCGGCGATAGGCGCCGGGATCGGCCGTCCGACCTCGAGTTCCCCGCATCAGGACCTCGTGGGCCCGACGGATGACCCGCTGGGATAGCGGAAGGCCCTCCATCAGTTCGGTCGCCACCATGAGGGCCATGCGGTAGTTGAAAACTTCCCGAGCGTCCATCCTCGTCTGCGAGGACTCGTCCTGGCCTTCGCTGTTCGCGGCGAGCGCCAGCACCTCGCTGAGAGAGGATTCGGTCCCCTCGATCCGGCTGGAGAGCACGGCCTCCTGAACGGACAGGGGCGAAAGCAGGACATTCGGGTTCGGGACTCCCTGCAGAACGCCTTCGTATCCGGCTATTGCGCGCTGGGCGCGCCCGATCACGGGCAAGAGCGCCGGCCAGTCGAAGGACCGTGGCGGGTAGTAGTCCGGGCGATAGCGAGGTGGGCTCATGATGAATCCGGCCCATCGGGGACCGGAACCAAAGAATCGCCCCTATTGTGGATCACTTTTCGCCGAAAGTGAGACACAACGCCCGTTGTTGATCACCGGTGAGACACAAAGCCGCTTGTGGATCACTTTTCGCCGAAAGTGAGACGCGACCGGCCCGCGGCGACCGCCGGCCGGGCCCTCTACGGCTTGCCGCCGGGCCTCGGGATCTTCAACTCCGTCCAGAGCCAGGACAGGACCACCGGTCGACATCCTTGCTGCTGCGCCGCGTGGGACTCCCCGTTCTCGATGAACTTGAGCCACTCCACCACCGCCGCGCGGCCCTTCTTCGTCTTGGCCGCCGCTCGCGGCGAACGGTTCCCCAGCATGGGGACCGGTTCGTCGAGGACCTGCCGGTAGTGCCCCTCGATATAGGTCCCGAGGACAGCTTCCATCTCCTCGGGCGGAATATCAGGCTCGTCTTGGCCGGGATCGGGCTCGCCGGCGCCGCTCTCGAGTCGCGCGGCGGGATCTTCGTGGGAGGTGAGCGGCATTTCCAGCAACGCGCCCAGCCGTGACGCCAGCAGTTCCCGTCCCCGGTCAGCGCGCTCGACGGAGTTCACTCGCAGCAACAGCGCGCCGTCCACGATCTCCGCCTGTCCCAGCGTCAACTGGCCGGCGTCGGTTTCGGCATCGTCCCCGGCGGGGGCGCTTGATCCTTCCCCGCCCGTCAGCCCGCGGCCCAGCCATGACCATCGAAGCCCGTCGCCGTCCTCCCGGTCGAACTCCGCGACGCCGTCGAGCGCGGCGGCGACGTCCAGCTCGCTTCCCGCGATCGGAAACCGAACCGTGGACGGGACCAGCGGCTCGTCGTCCGTGTTCCTCAACTCCGGCAGTCCGGTTTCCGCCTGGTGGACGTGCCAGGTCACGAATTGGTGCGTGAAGAAGACCGGCCCCGCCGGGCTCTCCAGCAGGAACTCGCGGGCTTGGAGTTGGCTGATCTCCACCTTCCTGCCCTCCTTGCGGGCTGCCTTGCGGAGCCGCTTGGGGAGGTCCTTCGTGAGCGCGGTCAGGTCCTCCATGCACATCCCGGCCAGAGGGCGCGGGGAGGGAAGCAGGCCGGTCGTAAAGCGCCGCGTCCGGCCGGACCCGACCAGGCGGCCGACGAAACAGTCCCAGACCGTCATGTTCTCGGAGACGTGCCCGTCCGGCACCCGTTGCGGGTCCGTTTCCCGGACCAGGTCCCGGACGGTGACGGCGCGGCCCGGATCGACGGCCACCACCTCATAAAGCGACGGGGTCGAGTCCCGAACCGCCCGCAGGTAGGCCGTCGCCTGCTTCTTCTCCAACCACCCCCGGCGGGCGAGGTATTCGTCCACCACGCTCCGCTCGCCGTCTTCGCCGAACCTGGAGGCGAGGAAGTCCTCCATGACGGCGGTGAGCACCACCGGGGTGACCGGCCCCAGGCGGTCGAACAGCTCGTCGTCCGACAACTCCAACTCGTCCATCAACGGCCCGAAGTGCGCTCCGAACACCTCGGCCCGGAAGTCGCCCCATTCATCGTCCATTGCCGCCCACTCCACGACGTGGGCCAGCGGCCGGTCGTCAGGATGGGTGGACACGATGCGCTTCGGAGTTGCGGATCTCTCGTTGGTTTTCGGGCGGCGGCCGGTTCTTTCAGCCACCTGCCGTTCGGGCAGGGTACCCCGCCGGGCGCCCGGCTTCCCGCGCCCGCGGGCCCGAACCCGCGGGGACCGCGGGCGGGGTTCGGGCGGCCGCCGCCTGTTCGGCCGTCGCCCGCGATCGCTTCTTCCGGACCGCTTTCTTCCGGACCGCCTTCTTCCGCGCCGCCTTCTTCCGGACCGCCTTCTTCCGGACCGCCTTCTTCCGCGCCGCCTTCTTCCGCGCCGCCTTCCTCCGGACCGCCTTCTTCCGGACCGCCTTCTTCCGGGAAGCGGCCGGCGGGGCCGGCGTTTCCATCTCGATCTCGACGCCGAAGAGCGCGGAAAGGTCGTCCGAGGCGAGCGCCTCACCCTCGGACGCCTCGGAAGCGGCCTCCACCGCCGCCCCCACGAGGTCGTCCGCACTCACCCCGCGCAGCCGGAAGAGTTGCTCCGGAGCCTGGTCGAGCCGCGCGCCGATCCCGTACAGCGCGGCCGCCACGTGCTTGCACATCGCCGCCCAATCGGGGCAGGAGCAATCCAGCGCGATCTCGCCGGGCGCCGGAAAGAGACCTTCGCCGGGACGGCTCACGATCTCCATGACGCGCTCCGGCGGCCTTCCGGCGAGGAGCGCGACCAGCGAGGGGACCTCACCGGCGCACGCGGTCCGGAGCGCCGCCCAGCGCGCGGCCGGCAGCGGCTCGATGCGGATCTCGATCTCGTAGAGATCCGTCCCGCTCACCAGGGCGCGGACGAGCCCGGCGTCCACCGCCAGGTGGACCACCGAGCCGCTGCGCACGTACTTCCGGCCCCGCGGCATCCGGTTCGCGAAGTCGCTGTAGCGGAGCAGGTTGTCGCACCACGCCCTGCCCCAGAAGGTCGTCGCGATGCGGTGGCCGGAGATCGGCTCCACCGGGCGGATCTCCTGCCCGGCCTTCCTCAGCCGGCGGACGTGTTCCAAGGCCCGAAACCGCAATTCGGCTACCGTCGGGGGCGCGTACCAGCCGCGGTAGGGCACGCTTCCGGGGTCCTCCAGTCAGGCGCCCGGATCGGCGTCTTCGACGTCGACCCCGAAGATCGCCGAGAGATCGGCCGGGGCCGGCCCGTCGCGGTCCGGCGCCGAAACCGCCTCCTCCGCGGCCCGCTCCGTCAGCCGGTCCGGATCGAGCCCCCGCAGCCAGAAGAGTTCCTCGGGCGAACGGTCGAGCCGCGCCCCGATCCCGTACATCGCCGCCGTCGCGTGGACGCAGATCCCGCGTCCCATGAAGCAGTCGCACTGCGCCGTCAGCTCGGGGCGGTTCGGAAAGAACCCGGTCTCCGGATGCGAAACGATCTCCCGAACCGGGGCCGGCGGATCGGGCTGCACGAGCGCCGCCAGCGACTCGATCCGGCGGGCGCAGCGGCGCTGGATGGACGCCCAGCGCTCCGGGTCAATCGGCCCGACGCGCACCACGACCCTATAGAGGCCGGTTCCGCACACCCTCGCGAAGGCGCTGCCTTCGTAGATCCGCAGGTTGACGACAGCTCCGCAGCGGACATAGGTCCGGCCGCGCGCCAGCTTGTGCCGGCTCGCGCCCCAGTCGTCCAGGTTGGCGCACCACGTCTTCCCCCAAAAACTCCGGGCCACCTCGTTCGTGAAGAGAATCTCGCGCACCGGGTCCACGTCGACATCGCTGATGGCGTAACTCTCGAGCATCGCCTGCGACGCGCGGCGCAGGTCGGAGACGGTGGGCCGGTCCGACGGCCCACGGGGTTCATCCTCGTCGTCGAGGTACGGATCGTAGATCGCCACGGCTTGCTGCCGCCCGCCTTCAGGGTCCGCCGAAGAGCGTCCGCGGGGGGCGCTTCGGTTGGTGGTCCTTCGCGGCCGGGACGGCCTCCAGCGCGGCCAGGTCCGCATCCGGTTCGGGTTCGGGTTCGACCTCGACTCCGAACAGGTCCGCGAGGCCCTCGGCGTCGAGGGCAAGCGTCTTCCCGGGCGCGGGCTCCGGCAAGCCGCGCACCCCGGCGTTCGGCACGGCGCGGAGGTTCGCGGCGCGCAGTTCGAAGAGCTCTTCCGGCGCCTGGTCCAGCCGGACCCCGACACCGTAGAGCGCCGCCGCCGCGTGCTCGCAGATCGGAAAGCGCCGGTCGAGACAGGCGCAGCGAAAGGAGATCTCGGCCGGGGAGGGGAGCAGGCGCGCCCAGACGCGGCCTCGCCGGATCACGAGTTGGATCACGGCGCCGCGCGCGACGTGTTCGAGCCCCCGCGCGAGGACCTCCGGGCAGGCGTAGCAGCGTTCGAGGTGCTCGCGCCAGGCCATTCCCCAGCCGCCCGCGTCGGACTGCCAGCCTTCGCTTCCCGGAACCGGCTGGAGGGCATCGAGGCGCTCCCGGGCGCGCGCCACGGCGCGGCGGATGAGCTCGTCGCGGGAAGAAGACGGAGCGGGGCGGGGCCGGGGGGCCCGGAGCCGGCGCCGCGCGCGCCGGGAACGGCTCACGCGGCCTCCTCCTCGACGGCGCGTCCGAGGTCGAGCCGCACGAGGTCGACGAGCTGATCGTCGCTCATCTCGGTGAGCGCCGCCTCCGCCCCGGCGGAGAGCACCTCCCCCGAGAGCTTCCGCTTGTCCTGGATCATCGCGTCAATCCGTTCTTCGAGGGTGCCCCGGCAGACGAACCTGTGCACGAGGACGTTCCGGTGCTGGCCGATGCGGAACGCCCGGTCGGTGGCCTGGTCCTCCACCGCCGGGTTCCACCAGCGGTCGAAGTGGATCACGTGGGAGGCCGCCGTCAGGTTCAGCCCGACGCCGCCGGCCTTCAGCGAGAGCGCGAGGAACGGCGTCCGGTCGTCCTCCTGGAAACGCCGGACGATCTCCGGCCGCTTCTTCACCGGGGTCGCGCCGTGGAGGACCAGCCCCGGGCGGCCGAAGACCCGGTCGAGGAAAGCGGCGAGCGGCGGCAGCAGCGAGCGGAACTGGGTGAAGACGAGCGCCTTGTCCTGCCGCGCCGCCACCGATTCGCAGATCTCCCGCAACCGCGCGAACTTGCCGCTCTCCGCGGGATCGAAGTCGCCGTCGCCGAGCCACTGGGAGGGATGGTTGCATATCTGCTTGAAGCGGGTCAGGAACGCGAGCACCACTCCCCGCCGCTTGATCCCCTCCTCGGCTTCGAGAGCCTTCGCCATCTCGGCGACCGACCGCTCGTAGAGCGCCGCCTGCTTCCGGCTGAGGGTGCAGAAGGCGGTCACCTCGGTCTTGTCCGGGAGATCCGCGATGATGCTCCGGTCGGTCTTGAGCCGGCGGAGGACGTAGGGCCGGAGCAGCCGGCGGAGCGGGGCGTACCCGTGCTTCCGGTCGCGGGCCATGGACCGGGCGGCGCGCTGGAACTCCTTCGCGGTCCCGAGGAGCCCCGGGTTCAGGAAGTCGAAGAGCGACCAGAGGTCCCCCAGCCGGTTCTCCACCGGCGTCCCGGTGAGCGCGAGCCTCCAGCCCGCCGGGATCGCCTTGACCGCGCGCGTCTGCTTGGCGGCCGGGTTCTTGACCGCCTGCGCCTCGTCGAGCACCACGCTGCGCCAGCGCCGCTCCCGCATCCACGGCGTGCGGAAGACCGTGCCGTAGGTCGTCACCACCAGATCGGCGGCGTCGAGCTCGGCGGCCGGCAGCTTCCTGAGCCGCGCCGCCGGAATCCGGGACGGATGCGCGATCAGCAGCCGCAGCTTCGGGGCGAAGCGCGCGGCCTCCCGCCGCCAGTTCTCGAGCAGCGACGCCGGGGCGACCAGCAGGTCCGGGCCCTTTTCGCCGTCCCGGGTCTCGCCGCTCTCGGCCGCGAGAGCGAAGACGGCGAGCGCCTGGATGGTCTTCCCGAGCCCCATGTCGTCGGCGAGGCAGCCTCCGAGCCGGAGGCCCTTGAGGGCTAGCAGCCAGCCGACCCCCCGCTCCTGATAGGGGCGGAGCTCCGCCCGCAGTCCGGCGCCCGCGACCGCCGCGGCCGGCGGCGGAGCCTCCCGGAGCGTGCGGAGCTGCTCCTGGAGCCAGGGGCCGGCGGCCACGTCCGACCATCCGCCGGACCAGTCGGGGGCCTCCGGATCCTCGGTCGCGCCGGCCCCTTCGCGAAGGTGGACCCTGGCGAGGAGCCGCATCGCCTCCCCCAGCGGGATCCCGTGCGCCCGGGCGTGCGCCTGCGCCTTCTCCCAGACGCCCAGCACCTCCCGCAGCTTCTCCGCGTTCACCTCGACCCATTTCCCCCGGATGAGCGCCAGACCTTCGGAGGAACGGAGGAGTTCGCCGCGCTCGGCCTCGCTGAGCGCTTCACCGTCGAGCGAGAGCGAGAGGTCGAAGTCGAGCAGGGCGTCCGCCCCCAGCCGCGACGGCTCGCGCGATCCGACGGTCACGGAGACCCGCGGCCGGGGCGGCGCCCTCGGGTTCCACCAGTCGGGCGTCCGGGTCACGAGCCCGGCGCGTTCATAGACCGCGGTCTCGCGGAGGAAGCGGTGGGCCTCGGCCGCGCTCCACGGCAGCGGCCGGTAGATGCGCCCGGAGGCCAGCAACTCCCGCAGGAACCCGCTTTCCTCCGCGGCGCGGTTGAGCGGGGCGAGCAGCGCGAGCAGCTTCTTGCGGTTCCGTTGACCGGCGTAGTCCCGAAGCGCCCGGTGGAGCGGCAGGTGCGAGGGCTGGGCGCGCCCGGTCACCCGGTGGACGTAGGTCGCCATGAACGCGAAGGGGTGGCGCGGGTCGCGGCGGTTCTCGGCGAGATGGAGACAGACCCGACCCACCACGTTCCACAGGCGGCTCTCCTGCTGGAGCCAGCCCGAGAGTCCCCCGGGGGCCGACCGCGCGCGCTCCGCGAGCACGTTCCCGAGATCCCGCCAGAGCCCTTCGAGAACCTCGGCGGTGACGAGTTCGGCGCCGGACATGGGGGGAATCGCTTCCGCGTGCCCGGCCAGCGCTCCCGGGTCGGGCTCCGGGTGGACGAAGGCTTCGGGTTCCAGGGGATCGAGCGCCGCGCAGGCGCCGGCGAGGAACATCCGGCCGAGGTCGCGCCAGAACTCCAGGGACGGATGGAGGTCCGTTCCGGGCTCCGCCACTCCGAGGTGGAGGACCCCGGCGGCCGGGCCTTCGGCGAAGGCCGCGAGGATGCGCCTTTCGGCCGCCGGGGAAAGTTCCGGGCCTGGCTCGCCGCCCGCGGTGACGAAGATCCGGCCTCCCGGAGTCCGCTCCGCGACGAGGACGCGCGGCCGGGGTTCCGCGCCTGATTCCATCGGGCGGAGAGGGTATTCGCGTTCCCCGGGTGGGGAGTCGAACGCGCCGCTACCGACCCCCGCCCGGCCGGGGGATCTTCAGTTCCTCCCACAGCCAGGCGGTGTCGAAGGGTTCCCGGCCGGTCTGGGCCGCGTGCTGCGCTTCGGAGTTCTCGAGCCCCTTGAGCCACTCCACGAGCGCGGCGCGTCCCTTCCGGCTCTTCGCCGCCTGCCGCGGAGAGACGTTGCCGAGCACCGGGATCGGCTCGTCCAGCACCTGCCGGTAGTGCTGCTCGAAGTGGGCGCGGAGCAGCGCCTCGTCGATCGCCGGCGGAAGGTCGAGGTCCCGCCCGGTTGGCGGCCCCTCCCCGGTTGATTGCCGTTGCTTCGCGGGATCCTCGGGCGAGGTCCGTGGCGTCCCCACCAGCGGACCGAGCCGCGAGGCGAGCAACTCCCGCCCCTGCTCGGCGCGATCGACGGAGTTCACCCGCAGCAGGAGGGCGCCGCCGGTGATCTCCGCCTGTCCCAGCGTCGGATGGCCCACCCCGGCCTCGGCATCGTCCCCGGTGAGGGCCTCCGGAAGCGGCGGGGCCGGCATTTCCCGGCCGAGCCACGACCAACCGAGTTCGCCGCCGTCCTCCCGGTCGAACTCCGGGAGTTCGTCGAGCGCGGCGGCGACCTCCGCGGTGCTTCCCTCCAGCGGGAACCGGACGGTGGACGGGACCAGGGGCTCGTCGTCGGTGTTCCGCAACCCGTCGCGCGGCGCTTCCGACACGCCCACGCGCCACCGCACGAACATCTGCGTGAAGTAGATCGGCAGGTTCGGGTCGTCGAGCAGCGCATCGCGGAGATCGCGTTCCTCGACGTCCAGCGACTCGCCCCGCTTGCGCGCTTGCTGGTGCAGCCGCCGGCCGATTCTCTTCACGGCCCGGGTCAGGTCCTCCTGGCAGGTCCGGGCCAGTTCGCGCGGATACGGCATCATCCCGACGCCGAAGCGGCGCATCCGGCCGGACCCCACCAGGCGCCCGACGCAGCAGTCCCAGAGGGCCAGCGTCTCGGACACCGCAACGTCCGGCACCCGGACCGGATCGGTTTCCCGGACCAGGTCCCGGACGGTCACCGCCCGCCCGGGATCGAGATCCACGACCTCATAGAGCGAGGGGGTCGAGTCCCGGACGGCCCTCAGGTAGGCCGCGGCCTGCCGCTTCTCGATCCAGCCCCGGCGAGCCAGGTACTCGTCCACCAGGTTCCGGGCGCCGTCGTCGCCGAAGCGCCGGGCGAGCAGATCCTCCATGACGGCGGCGATTACCACCGGAGCCGTCGGGCCGATGCGATCGAACAGTTCGTCGTTCGACAGCTCCAGCTCGGCCATCAACCGGCTGAAGTGCCGGTTGAACACCTCGGCCCGGAAGCCTTCCCACTCGTCGTCGTCGCCCGCCCAGTCCACGACGCGGACCAGCGTTCGGTCGTCGGTGTGGTTCGGCACGAGGAGCCTCCCGGGGCGTCGGGACGTGGGGGATGCGCCGCCAGCGTACGCCACCCGGCGACGGCTGCGGGCTGCGCGGGCGAGCCCGTCAGGAGCGGGGCGCATCCCGGACCTGCGCCGAGCGGTACGCCTGGTCCGGGTGCGTGGGACGGTTCGGGAACTTGCGCACGAGGTGGTCGGCCTCGGTCATGGGACCGAGATAGCGCCGCGACAGGTACGGCGCCGTGGTGCCCAGCCACTCCGCGAGCTGGCCCGGCTCCATCCATCCCTGATGTTCCGTCAAAGCCAGAATCAGATGCTCGACCCGTTCACGGCGGGGACGTTTCCCGAGGTGTTCGACCTGGTTCCGCAGATAGAACGGGAGATCAGCGGGCAGCGGTGACGGGTCGGCCGCCGCGGAGGCGGGAGGGGTTTCCTCCGCCGGTGGCGCGGCAGCGGCGGCGGCGCGCGTGGGAGCCGGCGGAGCTGCCGGTACGCCAGCCGCGTCGCCGGCGGGTGCCGGGCCGCTGCGCGCTGCCGGCTGTCGCCGAGCCGGGCCGCTGCGGGCAGCGCGCCGCCGGGTTGACCTGGCTGCCGGCGGGGTGGGAAGCGTTCCCGGCGGGGCCGCCTCGCCTCCGTGCGGCGTTTCGCTGCCGGAGGAAGGCGCGTCCGCCAGGAACCGGGCTGCCCGCTTCGTCAGGTCGGCAACACCCTCTCCCACCTGCGCCACGCTCGCGCCTCCACGGACGAGACGCTCGCCGAATCGCGCCAGCCATCCGCCCATCGCTCCGAGCCGGCCTTCCGCCGAACTCCAATTCCGCCCGACGGCGCCGATCCGCGCCCCGAGGTTCTGGGATCGGCGGCCGAGGAAGGCGGCAAGCCGCGCGGCGCGAGCCAGCCGGCGGGCGTTCTTGCCAATCCACCGCAGAAACCGCATCAGCCAGCGACCGAACCGCTTTATCCACAGCCAGATGCCGACGCCGAATTTCCAGAGCCGCGGCCGCGGCTTCAGCACGAACCGCCGGATGCGGTCGAGACCGGGCGGCTCCCCGGACTCGAGCATTTCGCGGACGGATTCGACCTCGTCGGCGACCGGGCGGTCCGCAGCGGGAACGTCCGAAGGCGGCGATCGCCGCAGGTCGAGGATGGCCACGATGATTGCGAATGGCTGCCCGGCGCGGCGCCGAAGCTCCTGTCACTATGCGGGTCGGTTACGCCGAACTCCTGCGATTGTACCCGCCTCCGGACAGGCAACTCCTGTTACTGGCCCGAGAATTCGCCCCGCCTCCTGTCACTCGGGCGGTCTCAGAGGTCCCATTACCGACCGAGCTCCTGTCACGAACGGAGCGTGTGAGGCCCAGGAACCGCTTCGGATCGCTTTCGCAGGCCGGAGCTACCGTCACTCCGTGCGCCTCTACGGCCGAGCTACCGTCACCCACGGGACCGGCAGAGGCAGGATTACGGTCAGGAACCGGTCTCGGATGCCGGAATTCGTGCTCCCGGCCGATTCGCGCCCGATCAAACCGATCGAGCTCCTGTCACTGGCGGTATCGGCCTACCCCGAACTACCGTCATTGGCGTTATCGGATGGATGAGAGCTCCCGTCACGAACGCGATCCGCGGGAGCGCCAGGTTCTGTTACGGCGCGGCTTCAGAATGCCGGAACAATGGGATGTCCGGCCGCACCCCACCATTCCCGCGCATGACACCGCTCCATCGCGGATACTCTCCCGCGCAACCCTTGATGGAAGCCATCTACCTCGACTACAACGGGTCGGCTCCCCTCGATCCGCGCGTCGCCGAAGTCATGGCCCGCGCCCTGACCGGGGGGCTTGGGAACGCCTCCTCCATCCACCACCTACTTGGTTCTCGCCAGTTCGGCCCCGGCGACCGCCACGAAACACCGGCCGGACAGGCTGCGGCAGGCGTATACTCACCGTGGCAGATGCGCGTCAGTTCTTGTGACGCCCCGGTGCGATCCGAAGCCCGTCTGAATCGGTTACGGGTCGCTTTATTTTCTGTAAGGACAACGACTTACGGTCGGATGTGCCAATTTGCGTTCCTCCGACAAGTCGTGCCTGCAAGGACGGGACGAGCGTGACGCCAACCACAGGCCTCCCCAACGAGGCAACGTGTGCCGACCAGGCCGTCGAGTTGTCCCCGGATGATGACCTTTCGGAGCGCGACGGGACTGCTCACCTTCCGCCCGGCCCGGCTGTCGCCGGCGGGCGGCGTTGCATCTTGCGCGACGTGCCCCGGCTAGTCCTGTCCGGTAATCGTAACGGGGTGCCTACAGAGGCCGGAGCGCATCCATTTCGCTATCGGGCCAAGGCTCACCGCAGCCTGCCGCACGTCGTCAAGTTCTCGGCGGGCCGTTCCAGTGGGATGTTGCTCTTCACGTTGTTGGAGAGCGGCTTCCTGGACGCTGCGCGGGGCGACGTGATCGTGTTCAACAACACGTCGGCCGAGCATCCCTACACCTATAGGTTCGCTCGTGAGTGTGCCGAGGTTTCCCAACAGTACGGGGTGCCCTTTTTCTGGATCGAGTTTCAGACCTACGAGGATGCGCGGAGCGGGGAGTGGACCCGGCTTCCCGCATACCGGCTGGTCAACGGCCGGCCCAAGTCCGAAGAGAACCCGGACGGATTCCAATGGCGGGGTGAGGTCTTCGAGGAGCTTCTGTCGTGGACCGGCTACGTCCCAAACCAATTCAGCCGCATCTGCACACGGCACCTGAAGCTGGAAGCGACGCGCCTGTTTCTGAAGGATTGGCTCGCATCGAAGGACGGGATTCCCCGCCTGGGACACTACGGCGCATCATCCCGTGTGGACGATGACACCATGTACCGTCGCCACCTCCGGAAGCGAGGCGGAGTGCCCAAGGACATCTTCCTTGGGAAAAGGGCCTACGGCCGTGGGCGGCCCCACTTTCGCCCAGCACAGCGCTTTGTGGATTTCTGTCGGAACTGGCGTGCTTTCGAAAATCCGACGCTGGCGGGACGAGCGCTCGGCGACAAGGCAGTCTTCGGTAAGGGAGGCGTCGAGTACGTCGCTATGGTCGGGCTCCGGGGCGACGAGCAGATCCGCGTAAAGCGGGTCGAGCAGCGAAATATGGCGCACGGCCCGTCCGGCTATGAGGGTGAACACGTGTACATGCCTCTGGCGACGATGTCGGCGACGCGGGAAGACGTGAATGCCTTCTGGGATCGGCAGAGTTGGGATCTGGCGTTGCCGGCCCAGGGCGGCCTCTCCAACTGCGTGTACTGCTTCCTGAAGGGAGCGCGAAACCTGCGGGCAGTGCATGATCGGATGAGTAGCGAGAAGAGAACTGAGATCGAAGGATTCGGTCCACTCCGGGACACGCCGTGTGACCTTGCTTGGTGGAATCGAGTCGAGCACCTGTACGGCCGTGATCTGGAAGCCGAGCAGCGGAGCACCCGGGAGGGATCCGAAGTTCGGCGGATCGGTTTCTTTGGCGGTTCAAGGTTCTCTTACGATCTGCTGGCGAACGGGGACAAATCCGAGATCAACGAGTTCTCCAATACGATCCTTCCCTGCGACTGCACTGAATGACACTGAGCATGAAGCCTGTCTACCTCGACTACCAGGCGACCACGCCGATCGATCCCAGGGTGTGCGAGGCAATGCTCCCCTTCCTCCAAGACGAGTTCGGCAATCCGCACTCCAGCGGCCATTCGTATGGCTGGTCCGCTTCGGATGCGGTAGCGGTCGCACGCGGTCAGGTCGCCGATTTGATCAACGCCGACGACGACGAGATCGTCTTCACCTCGGGAGCAACCGAGTCGTGCAACTTGGCCATCCGCGGTGTCCTCAAGGCGGCAACGCCCGGGCGCCGTCGGATCGTCACTGTGGTCACAGAGCACCCGGCCGTACGAGAGACCGTGGACGATCTCCGAGCAGAGGGATGCGATGTGACCATCCTTCCTGTCGATTCCTACGGTGTGTTGGCGCTCGACGAGCTTGAGCGGGCAGTGGACGAAGCGACCCTCCTCGTTTCCGTGATGGCGGCGAATAACGAGATCGGCGTCATTCAGCCGCTTGCGGAGATTGCGGATCTCTGCCACCGGGTTGGGGCTCTCCTCCACACTGACGCTACGCAAGCGGTCGGACGAACCCGGGTGGACGTGGATCGCTGGCAGGTTGATCTCCTGAGTCTGTCCGCGCACAAGGTCTATGGCCCGAAGGGCATGGGTGCCTTGTTCGTACGATCTGGCGTTCCAATCCGCCCGGTGAGCACGGGGGGCGGACAGGAACATGGGCTACGCGCCGGCACGGTGCCGACCGCGCTGGTTGTGGGTTTGGGCCGCGCCTGCGCCCTGGCGCAAGTCGAAGGCGCGCAGGACGAGCGGCGCATGGCCCGCCTATCGGCTTTACTCTTGGCCGAACTCAGCGAGGGCCATCCGACCATGCATCTGTTCGGCCATCCCTCGATGCGCGTCGCCGGGAATCTAAGCATCGGATTCCCAGGTGTCCGCTCCGAAGAACTCCTGGACCGGGTTTCCCGAGAGATCGCGATTTCGACTGGCTCGGCCTGCTCCTCCGCTACGGCGGAACCCTCCAAGGTGCTGCTTGCTCTCGGTCTCGAACCGGAAGTCGCCGCTACGGGGGTCCGGGTTAGTCTCGGGCGTTTCACGACCGAAGAAGACACCAAAGTGGCAGCCGACGCGTTGCTCAGCGTCCAGGCAGTGGGAGCCTGAACAAATGATCCCGGGCGGGCCTGATTTGAGGTTCGGCCCGTCCGGGAGCACTACGGGTTTCACACCTGCCGGGATCGCTGGATTCAGCGATCTCAAACCTGCGGCTGTCGTGCGTGAGCTGATCCAGAACTCCCTTGATGCAACACGTGAGGCACATGAAAAGACGGCGGTAGTTCGCTTTCGCCTTCGCCGGGTAGCGTTGCTTGAGATTCCCGGTATTCGGAGTTATCGGGATGCTTTGGATCAAGCCGAAGCGACGCAGAGGGCACTCGCAAAGGGACAGCTTGCGGCTCAAGCTGCCGCGGTCGTGCGGACCATGCGCGAGGCACTAGACCAAGACTCGGTAGACGTCCTTTCCGTTCTAGACAATGGCGTGGGCCTCAACGAGGACCGGATGACAGCGCTCCTGAGTGACGGCGTCAGCGCGAAGGGCAGCGGCGCCACCGGCACATACGGAAATGGTCATTCGGTGGCAATCCCCGCCTCCGACCTGCGCTACATCCTGTACGGCGGGCTGACCGAGGACGGGACCCGGATCGCCGCCGGACACGCCGTGCTCGCCACCCACACGGGTGGTCGCTCCGGGCGACGCGGTCTCCGCTCGGGGGACGGCTTCTTTGTGAACGACTTCCTCAATGGAAGAAACGGACGGTTCTACGACTTCGCCGGAGACGGGGAGATTCCCGAACTGATCGGAGACGACCTGGAAGAAATTCGACGAAGCGGCAAGCATGGCACCACAGTCGCCGTTCCGGCCTTCAATCATTTCCGGGAGCGGCGCAGCCAACGCGCGCTTCACGACATCGTTTTCGAGGCCGCCGCGTCTAACTTCTTCGTCGCCATTGAGGAAGGTGCTCTCTGTATAGAGGTTGAGGATCTGCGGTCCGAAATAGACCGTTCACGCCAGCGACTGGACCAGAGGACGCTGCGGAAAGTCCTGGAAGCCAACAAGGAAAACAAGCGAGCCAGGGCGTTCCTCTCGGGCCAGCGCGCTCACGAAGCGCACCAGGTCCTCCGGTCAGGTGTAGAACACGAGATTGAGACCGCTCAGGGGAAAGTGCGCATTCGCCTGCTTGAACGTGATGCGGGTACCACTCGGGTGGATCTTTGTCGCAACGGGATGTGGATTGCGGACGATCTGTCCATTCCCGGCTTCTACTACAAGTTCCAAGATCGGACGCCGTTCCACGCCCTTCTTCTCCTTGACGCGAGGGATGACACGGAACTTCATCGGCTGGTGCGTGATTCCGAGGGGCCACTCCACGACAGCATCCAGCTGAAGAGCCTCTCCGACTCGGACGCCACGTCGTTTCGCCGAGCCTTCAAGGAGATTCGCGAATGGCTCCGCGCGAACACGACTGAGTTCAAGAGTGAGGCCTACAGCCCCGACGACTTCCTCGCGATTGATTTCGGTGAAGTCGCCAAGGGGCCAGGCGGCTCGAAGAGCCGATCATTCTGGGGCACTCCTACCGTCGTCAAGAGAAGGGCGCCAGCCCGCACGCGGATCTCGGAGATTGAGGGCGACGGGGGAGCGGGAGAGCGCGGAACCGGCGAACGACGAAGAAAGTCAAAGGCCCGGTCTCGAACTCGACCCGCGCTCCGAAACGCGTTCCAAGCCGTCTCCGCTCCAACTGGCCTCAACCGGCGGCGAATCTTCGTCACGGCCCAAGAGGCCTGCGCGGACGCCGAGTTGCGGCTGGTGCTGGACGAGAATGTAGACGCCACGTGCGACATGCGGAAGAACGAAATCGTGACGGTGCCAATCGAACAGGTCACCGTTGGCGGAAAGCGGCTTGAGCGTAAACGGTTGATTCGGAACCGAGGGAACATCGTCGGGGCCAAACTCGGCGATCTAGCCGAGGGTACGTCGGTTCAGGTCGATGTCGAGTACCGGCTCGAGGACGGCTGGTATTCGCCGGATGGTCGCGAGCCGTCCTTCCGCGTGGAAGTCTCCAGAGCCCCTCAGAGGACGGCCCAATGAGTCCCCTCGTAATCAAGGCCGAGACGTCATCCAACTGGATCGGATCTCATATCTATCCAGTTCTGGAGGACGGGAACCTCTCGTTTCCTCGTGGCGAGTATCTTGTGGATCCGACTCCGGGAACGGACGGGACATCGTTGTCCCTTGAACACAGCGTCTCGGGCGCACCGTTGATCTCGCGACTTCTTGAGGAGCACGTGGCGCTGTACGTCTGCATCCTCTCGTCGCCAGTGTCCTCACACCGCCGGACGTACACCTCCAGCGAGGCGGCGCACCGTGTGGCTTGGGACAGGGAAGACTTGGGCGAAGCGCCGCTCTTCACACCCATGATCTTGTGCCGGGAACCGCGAGAGCTCGAGCTTCAGAGCGTCCGAGACGGTGTCCACGAACTCTGGAATGGCGTCACGGTCAACCTGGAGCGCGGTGCTAGGCTCGCGATCGGCCCGGTGATCCAACTCCGGTCATCAATCCTCGAACTCCTCACACTGGTTCCTGACAACAATCTGCACCATGGGTGCTTTGAAGTCGGCGCACTCACTGAAGGCGCCTTTACGTTCCAAGTGAGGTTGAATCCAGAGCTGCATCGATTCCTTCAGTATCCCGGCGAAGATCAAACGTTACGGGCAAACATCATGACCCATGTCGTCAGCGCGTGCTTGTCCCTGCTCCAGAGAGACTTCTCCGAGGACGACGGTGAAGAGGGGTGGCGATCTCACAGAGCTCTGGAAGCGCTCGCCCAGCACCTGGAGCAGAAGGGGATTCCTTGCTGGGATGAGGAGGGCTTTCACCCGGAACAGGCCGCAACCGTGCTGTACCCGCACCGGATACCCACACTCGGCAGCGACGACGCCGTATGAGTAGGGAACGCTACGAGGAGTTTGAAGACGCCGCCTATACGAAGCTACGCAAGGCGCTGCTGCGGACGAAGGGTGGTCCGACCCAGGAAGAGTTTCTGGAAGCCACACGGCGGAGCGACCTGTTTCTCAACTACATGAGCGCCGTCCCCGTGGGCGGAACTCGGCGCCCTGCCTTGGTTCCGGAACCGTTGACGGAGGGCGAGTTCCGGGCACCTCCGCAGGACACCGAGCAGCGACTCTTTAGTGCGTGGTCCGATCTGACACCCCGGGTTGCGTGTCGATCCACATTCTGGGCTCGCCTTGCCTACCGGCACATTGAGGCGGGGAGGATTGAGTCGGAGTATCTCGCCGGCAACGGGGGCAATCTCGCCGGAGGAGGCGAGCGAATCGACCGTGCTCTTCAGATATCAGGTTCGGGCCGGGCGAAGCAGATGGACGACTGCACAAGGACGATCTTGCGTCGACTCGGTGGGATTCCCGAGGTCCGGGGTCATCGCACGGTGTATGTGGATTGCACGTTCGCCCGTGCCTGGTGGCGGGAGCGGATGGTGGATCAGGTCGCCCAGCGCGACCCCGAAGTCGCCGCCGATGTCCGTCGAGTGCTCCGTAGCAGCCAGAACTACTGGGAAAAGCTGGTGGACCGAGTTGTGTCTCGCAACTCAACCTTCGGGTCGCCGGAGTTGAGAAACGCCTTCCTTGCCGCTGTTGCCCGCACTGTAGCCACCGATTCCGATGCCCCGGTTGGAGGAACGGACGGACTCCAACGCGCAACTCAGCGGGTGGCAACCGCTCAGGGAGCGCGCGAACTCAGCATTCTGTCCGACGACGAGCTCCTCACAGTGATGGAAGGGGCCGTCGCCGTCCCTTCGAAACCCTCCTTGGACCGCGCGCATAGCTGATCCAGGGACGACGACCTTCAGCAACCGACAGCCGGGGCCCTGCCATGCACGAGTCTGATCCAGAGTGATTGAACGCAAACGTGGTGCCGTGGAACGTGCTGCAGATGGACCCGAGCTGCGTTGTGCTTTCCTCGGCAGACCGTGTCGGTCGGCTATACGGAACTTATCCGGGACTGGGTGGCCACCAATAGCGGTTCGGGCGGCCGAGGTCGTTGAAGCATCGTCGATGGCACCTAGTCAGGGGACGCGCGGCGGAAGTGCCACTGCGGGTTCGCCGACTTCCTTGCGGTACTTCACGAGGAGTTCGTCGGCATCCATGGAAGACCTGCCGAGCATGTAGAGGAGCAGTTCGCGCGCGGTGGGCTTACTGAAACGGTTGATCGTCCGGCTATGGGGATCCCAGACGAGTTTTCGGTACGGGACAACGTTGAGGGCTCGCGGAAGGTCGGACGCCAGCCGCACGGCGTCAGCGACGTCACCGCCTTCCTGCGTAAGCTGGGCCACGATCGTGGTGAACAGGTCGAGCCCGACGGGGCGAAAGAGGATGCTGCCACCTTCGGCACGATACCTCTTGACCGCTTCGCGGGTGTCGTCGGCCGCAAAGAAAGCGTCGAGTTCTTCGAAACTGCTGCGCATTGCGCCGAAGAAGTCGAGCGCCAACTGGAAGTATGCATCGAGCTGCGCGTCAGTCGGTCTGGTCTTCTGGAGAGTCTTCTTGGGTCGCCGGAGCTCGGTGGCGGCTTTCGAGAATAGGATGCCCAAGACGTCGTAGAGATTGCCAATGGTGGTCAGGCTGGTCTCGTCGCCGGACGGCAGGTTGTTTTCGGCAACCAGTGCTATGCGTCTACCGCCAAAGATGTCGGGTTGTTTCTCGATGAGCCGCCGCACCGAGATGGCCATCACGTCGTCCTCGTCGAGGGCGATAGTGTCGCGTTTCGTGACGGGCCTCGCGTTCTTGTTGAGGGTTGTGAAGAGACGCCGTGTTCGAATCAATCCCTGGTCGTCGAGTTTGTGGCCGACGAAGATCACGGGAATCTCATCAAACCATTCCCGCTTGGGGTCCCGGCGGACGGCCTCCTTGATGCCGGCCAACCTGTGTTGCCCATCGACGGCGAACAGCGTCTCCTCGCCGGTAAACGTCAGAAACCCCACTGATTCGACGTGCTCCTCGGCCAGCTCGGCAAGTTGCTGTTCGTGGTCTTCCGTCGAGACGTCGGACAGTGGGAACCAATTGGGACTGCCGCCGTGCGTAGCGATGACGAGCGAGTTGAACAGCCGCTCTGTCTGGGTGAGGAGGTAGTCGGCGATATCCGGTGGCCGTTTGAGGTCCATTCCGCGCTGGATCATGTCCGACAACCCCTTGTGGGTCTGGATTTCGTCGGCGAACTCGACTCGATTGGCTAGTTCCTGCAGGTCTACGAGCGCCGAGTAGTAGGTCCAACTGCCCATCACTCCCCGAAGAGCGGGAAGGAGGAGCGGCCCGGGTGTGTCGTCAGTCATCGTACATCCTCACCATCTTCTTGATGTGCGCCTTGCGGTCACCCGGGGAGAACGGGGGCAACAGTGCCGAGTTAATCTCCTGCTCGAGATCGATCAGCTGCTTGGAGGAAACCGTTGCCGGAACCGGGGCGTAGGCGAAGTGAAGCACATCGGACCAAGTGCCGATCATCCTGGCGATGCGGTCGCGTTTCAGGATTTTCCTGGTGTTGAGGTAGTCGCCGTATCTATCCCGGAGCGTCCGGCTGGAATTCTTGCCGCCGATGCCGACGTACACAACATAGCTGTGCATAGGCAGCACTTTGTTCGAGTGCGCCACCACAAACGCGTATACGCCCCTTTGGTCGTTGGGGACATCGTCTGCCTCATCGAGACCATATCTGACCGAAGACCAGGAGAGCTTGTCCACAGGATAGGACGCTGTAGTCATGAATTCGGGATTGAGCGTGAATTCGACCTGATGCTTGGCGATAGCCCGCGCGGCGAAGTCGGTGTGATCGCGGATGGCCTGCAGGTCCAAAGCGCGCTTCTTGCGGGAGGCCATGTGCTCGGCAGTCGTGTTAGGTTCGTTCTCCGGCAGGTACGTAATCGGGATGGCACCGCCCAGCGGGGCGCGCCACCATAACGGGCGCGCCGAATGCGGTCAAGGGGGAGCTTATGCTCCCTTGCCATGCCAGCACGACCGAACGGTTGCCGCCAGGGGTAACCGTTTGGTCGTGCCGGTGTGAAGCGAAGAGACCGGCGCGCGACGGCGTCCTCAGTGTCGGTGTCCGCGTGAAGCGGTGGGGACGGCATCGCTATTCGCGACTCCAGCTGACGAAATTCCGGTCAGGGCCTGACTGGCTCACCCCGGAAGACGTTCTTGCTGTGCCATTGCACGAAGACCGCATCGGGAAGCTGGAAGCGCTCCAGGGGAAGACGCAGCGGCCGTCCGCTGGCAGCTACGAGCTGCTGGAAGGCCTGACTCGTTCCCTTGAGCTTCCGGGAGACAAGCAGTTTGAGTTGATGGTTTGCTGAGGGGGAAAGTCCGATCGCACCCCAGTCCAGCGCGGCGTGGTGGACACGGCAAAGCGCCAACCCATTGGAAACCTGGTCCGGCCCCTCGAAGCAATGCCAGTGGATGTGCGCGGCTTCGAGGCCGAAGAAGTCCTCGTCGATTTCCATGTCGAGGTCGCAGACGGCGCAGCGCTTCTCGTAGGCGTCTAGCACGTCGCGACGAAACTTCGGGTCGCGCGGTCGGAGCCGACGAGTCAGGTACCCCGGAACGGACTGCAGGACCATTCCGGCTGGCAGATCGACAGCATCGCGGATCGCAGTGTGCAGTGTTGCCGGGAAGAAACGGGCCAGTAGGAAGGCCGCCGCTCGCTCCACAGTCTCCGGATCCCTCCTCAGAAGGTTGTAGTCGGACTCCGGGAATCCGCCGCGGACGTTGCGGTCCCTGAGTTCCGTCTTGAGCAGGTCATCGCTGCCCGTGAGCGACAGCGTCGCGTCCCCCGGGATTTCCCACAGACCATCGTTTCGAAGGCGGCCAAACGGATGGTGGGTGTTCTCCGGTTTGGTTCGAGCGTGACCGAACTTCCGGAGGAGATTGGAAAGCCGGGGATCGATCTCCGCGTCATACCGCGCCAGCCGCTCCTTTCCCGTGCCGACGCGACCGAGAGCCAGCAGCAGGAGCAGAGGCTTGTGCGGTGCGCGTAGTCCCCCGGCACGATGTGGCTTGATCCGCGCAATCTTTCGCAGAAACTCATCTGGAGTGATCGCGCTCACATCTTTTTCGGCCTTCCGGCCCGCCACAAACGGTACCGCACCCTGTCGCCGACTCACTCGTATCGATCGTTGAATTCCGCACAGGCAGCAACGAGCGACGACGGAGCCGGCTGCCTCAACTCGCCACTACGGCACATCGCTACGAGTTCGTCCACTCCGGGCCGGCAGTCGCTTTCCTTCGTGAGCTTGGGATAGTCCTTTCTGGTTTCGTCCACTTCGTTACCGGCCAACCAAAACAACCAGGTCTCGATGTTCCAGGTGGGCACCAGAATCAGAACGCGTTCGTTGTCCCTGCGGCGTTCGACCTGCTTTTTCCCGCAGGCATCATCGATGCTGTCTGATGCGCTGTTCGACGCCGCCGCTGTCCCCGTCAATCATCACGAGCAGGCGGGTCTCGCGTTTCGCCGCTTGCCTGCGGGACGCCGCGACCTCGTGCGGAAATCGCTCAACCACATGCTGATCCGCGGCGCCGTGTCCCGCGTGAGCCATCTCGACGCGCAGGCGACGCGACAGTTCCCGGGCGCCGGACGGCGCGCGACGCTTCAGGAACCGGCGAACGAACGCCTCCTGCTGCCGATCCTCACACAGGAGCACGATCTCGGCCGGGCGGCTCATGACTCCCAGCCTCGCGCCAACAACTCGGACAGTTTCAGGCCGTTGTCGGAGGCGCTGCCGCCCAGCACAGTCGCAACACGGTCCGCCCGGGTCGCACCGGAGCTGCCCCGCCGCAGGAGCCGCCCCTTGTCGCCGCCGAGGTAGTCCACGATCTCCGGGTGATGGAACACAGCACGGCCTGGGACAGCGACTCGCCGCAACGATCCGACAACTCCTGAAGCCACGGCTGGATTTCCCGCAGCGCCACGAAGTTCATCGGTTCGTCCAGAAAGAGCGTGTGCCGCTGGCCCACCGCAAGGCAGATCAGGGCGTAGAGAACGACCAGCGTCCGCTGCCCGTCCGACACTTCTCCAAACCGCAGCGCGTGCTCCTCGTTCGATTCGTGGAACACCATCATGAGCGCACGGGTATCCATTCCGGCCTTCTGCAAACGAATGCCGCGGAAGCCATGAAGGACACCCTGCATGGTCTTCGTGTACTCGGCGATGAGATCGGGCCGCTCCTGGGCCAGGTTTCGATACCAGCCGACGAAGTTCCTTCCATCCCGGTCCAGCAGGTCGTCTTCGGTTGCGGACTCGGTAGCGAAGACTCCCGGCTGCAGGCCGCACACGATGATGCTCCGCGCGAAGTCCTGAAAACGGGACAGGTTCCTGTTGTCCTTGCCGGGAGTGACGCGCGCGAGCGAAGACACCGCCGGATCGGACGAGAACGAAGGCCCCTTGCTGAGGTCATCGCGGTAGAGCTGCACCTCACCGTTCACGAACTCGAACAGCGTGTCTCCGTTCATCGTGAGCTGTTCCCGCTGGATTCTGGCGACCCGCCTCTCCCGGGAATGCTCCACCTCAAGGCGATAGGAGTACGCACCCCCTTCGAGTTCGACATCCATCTCAAAGGTCTGGACGTTCCGGGATTGCCAGCGGGTGAGGGTTGACGGCGGAAACGCGGTTTTCCCGTTCACGGCGGTCCGGCCGCCCAGCAACTCACGCAGCGCGAAGACGATGTCCAGGACGCTGGACTTCCCCGCTCCCTTCGTGCCGAGCAGCAGGGACAACGCGTCGAGGCGCAGTTCGAAGTTGACGAAACACCGGTAGTTGTCGGCGTAGAGCCGGGTGATCATCGTGTTCCGTTGAGCGCGCCGTAGTGGCTACGCGGCCTGTTGGGCCAATGCTACCCGGGGTCCATGGGGCTCCGGAGATCGGATTGCAGTGGGGAGCGATCGAGGTCTCGGGACCTCGTACGCGCCAGTAGAGGCGATGACGATGTGTGTTTCGTCCGCCTCCGGCGGACGATGCCGACTGGAAGTCGGCGTTCCGAGCCGTCGCGCCACCGGAGCGGTCGCAAAGCGGGCGTTTCCCGGGTTCGCTGCGTCGCGTCATGAGTCTCCGGAGTCCCGAACGCTCCCGGCACTCACGGCGGCGGCTGGCAATGCCGCCCAGCGGACGTTTGTTCGGGCGCCGTTCGGTCCACTCGTCCAGATTCGCCGCGACAACCAAGTATTATATTGAAATATAACTTCTGGAGGCCCACATGCACACCACCACCCTGCGCAAGGTCGGCGGCTCCGTCATGCTGGCGGTGCCTCCGGCGCTTCTCGATGTCCTGGAACTCCGGGTCGGCTCCGAAGTCCGCATCGGGATCGAGGACGGCCGGCTGGTTGTCGCGGTGCGGCCGCGCCCCCGCTACACGCTCGAGAAACTGCTGGCCCAATGCGACGAAAACGCGGCGGACGACGTGGATGACGCCTGGCTTGAAGGCCGGCCGGTCGGCAAAGAACTGCTCTGATGCAGCGGGGCGACGTTTGGCTTGTCAGCCTTGACCCCACGGCGGGCGAGGAACAACGCGGAACCCGGCCCGTGGTGATCGTCTCCCCGCAGGCCTTCAACGAGTTGACCGGAGCCCCCGTGGTCCTGCCGATCACCACCGGCGGGA
>LXNJ01000048.1_pt1 | contig 76747 bp, 72 predicted proteins | sample 809081 | NCBI WGS metagenome assembly LXNJ01 (sample SAMN04870510, study PRJNA318959) | sponge metagenome | biome: sponge; feature: marine sponge reef; material: water | host: Petrosia ficiformis | place: Greece: Milos, Mediterranean Sea | collected 2013-05-29 | depth 5-7 m
GTTCTGGCGATTCCGGGGTCGATCACGCCGCACACGAAGTTCAAGGGCGAGGTGTACGTGCTGACGAAGGAGGAGGGGGGCCGTCACACGCCGTTCTTCAACGGATACCGGCCGCAGTTCTACTTCCGTACGACGGACGTGACGGGATCGGCGATGCTGCCCGACGGGGTGGAGATGGTGATGCCGGGCGACAACGTGCAGATGGAAGTGGAGCTGATCACGCCGATCGCGATGGACGAGGAGCTTCGTTTCGCGATCCGCGAAGGCGGCCGCACCGTCGGTGCCGGCGTCGTTACCTCCATCATCGAGTAGAGCATCATGCCGAGCATCGCCAACGCCAGGAATTTCGTCCAGGAATGCATCGCGGAGATGGAGAAGGTCACGTGGCCCGACCGTGACCAACTCCGCAACGCGACCTGGGTGGTCGTTCTCTTCACAATCCTTATATCGCTGGTCATCTGGATCATGGACACCATTTCCAGGCTGGTCATCGTTGATTTCATCATGGGGGTCTTCCGGTCTTGAACGGCGAAGAGCGCTGGTATGCTGTCCAGACGCAGGCCCGGCACGAGAACCGGGTCTGTCGCATGATCCAGCAGGAGATCGACAAGGACACCGATCCCGAACGGGGGATACGGGAGGTCCTGGTACCGACCCATGAGGTCGTCGAGATCCGGCGCGGCAAGCGCGTGCCCGTGGTCAAGCCGCTCTATCCCGGCTACGTCCTGGTGCGGATGATCCTGAACCAGCAGACCGAGCACGCGATCAGTGCCATGAAGGGCGTGAGGTTCGTGGGGCAGGGTGGCGGCCCTCAGCCGCTCCGCGAGGAGGACATCAACCGAATCATGGGGGTCGAGGTCGAGGAGGAAGTGGACGGCCGCGAGGAGATCCCCTTCCGGTCGGGTCAGGTCGTCGAGGTGATCCAGGGGCCCTTCACGGATTTCTCCGGAACGGTCCAGGAGGTATACCCCGAAAAGGGCAAGGTCAAGGTCGAAGTGTCGCTCTTCGGCCGCCCGACATCGGTCGAGTTGGACTTCACCCAGTTGCGCGGCTTCTAGAGGTCCGCGGGAGTCTTCAAGATGGCAAAGAGAGTTCTGGGCTTCATCAAGCTGCAGATCAGCGGAGGGCAGGCGAATCCGGCGCCGCCGGTCGGCCCGGCCCTCGGGCAGCATGGCGTGAACATCATGGACTTCTGCAAGCAGTTCAACGCCAGGACGAAACAGCAGGCGGGGACCCTGATTCCCGTCGAGATCACGGTCTACGCCGATCGCTCGTTCTCGTTCGTCACCAAGACGCCGCCGGCCTCCTTCCTGATCATGCGTGCCGCCGGCCTCGAGAAGGCGTCGTCCGAGCCGCACATGGAAAAGGTCGCGGCGCTGTCGGTGGCCCAGGTCCGGGAGATTGCGGAAGCGAAGATGCAGGACCTGAACACCGACGACATCGTCTCGGCCATGAGAATGATCAAGGGCACCGCTCGCTCGATGGGAATCGACGTGGACGGTGAACTCACCGCCTGACGGAGGAACGCGTGCCAAAGCGTGGCAGGAAATACACCGACGCCCGGCAGACCTATGACCGGCAGGCCCGGCACTCGCCCGACGAGGCGCTGGGCAGGGTCAAGGAGGTCGCCTTCGCCGGCTTTGACGAGAGCATCGACGTCGCAACCCACCTGGGGGTCGACCCCAGGAAGGCCGACCAGGTCGTGCGTGGCACCGTGGTGCTCCCGCACGGGACCGGCAAGGCCCCGCGGGTGCTTGCGATTTGCCAGGGTGACAACGTGGACGAGGCGAGGGAAGCCGGTGCCGATTTCATCGGGGTCGAATACGTCGAGAAGATCAAGGAAGGGTGGCTGGATTTCGATGTCTGCGTGGCCACGCCCGACCTCATGCGCATGGTTGGCCCGCTCGGCCGCATACTCGGGCCCCGTGGGCTGATGCCGACTCCGAAGGCCGGAACGGTCACGCCCGACGTCGGGCGTGCGATCCGCGAGATCAAGGCGGGCAAGATCGAATACCGCGTGGACAAGACGGGCAACCTGCACGCGCCCATAGGACGGGTTTCGTTCGACGTGGCGCTCCTCTCGGAGAATCTGAGAGCGTTCATGGCCTCGGTCCTGCGCGCAAAGCCCGCGGCATCAAAGGGCACGTACGTCAAGAGCGTGACGGTGTCGAGCACAATGGGACCGGGCGTCCCTGTAGATCCCAACAGCTTTACGCGGAGCGCCTGAGACCATGACCAGAGAACAGAAAGAGAGCTTCGTCGCGGAGTTCCGGGAGCGCCTCGACCGTGCCGAGGCGATCTTTCTCACGGACTTCACGGGACTCGACGTCAAGGCGATGACCAGCCTCCGCAGCAAGCTGAAGAAGTCGGGCGGGGAATACCTGGTGGTCAAGAACCGGCTGGTGCGGCGCGCGCTGGCCGACACGCGGATCCCGGACATTTCCGGGTTCCTCACGGGGCCCACCGGCGTGGTCTTCGGGGACGGCGATATTGTCGATGCCGCCAGGACCGTTACCGACTTCGCAAAGGAAAACGGGGACAGGCCGGTCTTCAAGGTCGGCGTCCTGGAAACCGATATTCTCGACCCGGCGCAAATCGAACGCGTCGCCGGTCTGCCGCCCAGAGAGGTCCTCCTGGCTCAGGTCGCTGGAGTGCTGGAAGGACCGATGTCCGCTCTGGTGGGTGCGCTGGAGGGCAAGATTCAGGAAATGGCGGGACTGTTCGAGGCACTTCGCGAGCAACGGGAATCGAAAGCAAGCGACGGCTGACCACTACGCCCGGCTGCCCGGGTGAATCCAGGAAAGAGAGCATACTATGGCTGCGAACCAACAGGAACTTCTCGAAACCTTCGGCAAGATGACCGTGATCGAACTCTCGGAGTTCGTCGAGGCCTTCAAGGATCGGTTCAACGTGACCGCCGCGGTCGCTCCCGTCATGACGGGGCCGGCAGAAGCGACAAACGGCCAGGGCGAACCCGCGGAGCAGGACGAATTCGAGGTGGTGCTCGAGTCGTTCGGCGCCAAGAAGATCCAGGTCATCAAGGTGATCCGACAGATCACCAGCCTGGGGCTGAAGGAGGCCAAGGAGCTGGTCGACAAGGCTCCCAGCACGGTCAGGGAAGCGGTCAGCAAGGACGACGCCGCGGACATCAAGGAAAAGCTCGAGGCGGCTGGCGCCAGCGTTGTAGTCAAGTAGGTGCGCCTATCCGAGTTCCCCGCCGGGGCGCCTTCGGTGGCATCAGCCGACCGGAGCCGGCGGGATGGTCGTCCAATCGTACGGCTTGCGGGTGGATTGCGTCCGCCTGCCGCATCCCGGCGCGCAACATTCGCCGTGACGTCCGCCAATTACGACAGGGAGTTGTCTGTTGCCTAGCATGAATGGTTCACAAGAGGGTGCCCGTCCGGTCGTGAGCTTCGCCAAGCTCGAATCGGGGATGCCCATGCCCAACCTCCTTGATGTCCAGATCAACTCTTTCGCCAAGCTCGTGGATACGGAGGTGGACCAGGAGGAGATGTGGGACTTCGGACTCGATTCCGTTTTCCGCGACATCTTTCCGGTCTCCGATGTGAACGGGAAGCTGACGCTCGAGTACGTCAAATCGTCGCTGGGCGTGCCCAAGTACTCCGTCGAAGAGTGCATCGAGCGCGACATGACCTACGCCGCGCCGCTGAAGGCGACGCTTCGGCTCGTGGTCTGGGAAAAGGTGGGCAAGCGGGATCCCCGTCCCGGAACGATCGTCGAGAAGGAGGTCTATCTGGGTGACCTGCCGCTTCTCACCGACCTGGGGACGTTCATCATCAATGGCGCCGAGCGTGTCGTGGTCAGCCAGCTCCACCGGTCGCCCGGCGTCGTCTTCGAAGAGGACGTGCACCCGAACGGCACAAAGCTCAACAAGGCGAGGATCATTCCCTTCCGGGGGTCGTGGGTCGAGTTCACGATCGATATCAACGATATCTGCTACGTGCACATCGACAAGAAGAAGAAGTTCCCCGCCACCGCGCTGCTTCGGGCCTTCGGCTATGGTACCGACGGCGACGTCTACCGGCTCTTCTTCGAGACCCGCACGGCCGACGTGCCGGTGGAGGACGAGGACGTCCGGGACCTCGTCGGGGCGGTGATCGCGGAAGAGATCGTGGAACGCGAGACCGGCGAGGTGCTGCTGGAAGACGGCACGGAGCTCACCGAGGACGCGATCAGGCTTCTGCAGCGCGGAGGCTACGGCGACATCATGGTGTACCGCTCCGTGAGCGAGGGCCGGGGTGGACGCCCGGGCGAGAGTCCGATCGTCAAGAACACGCTGAAGAAGGATCCGACGAACGGCGAGGAGGAGGCCCTCAACGCCATCTACTCACTCCTGCGGCCCGGCGAGGCTCCGAACATCGCGACCGCGCGGGCCGCACTGGACCGCGTTTTCTTCGATCCGAAGCGCTACGACCTGGGACGCGTGGGCCGGTACAAGATCAACCAGCGGCTGGGACTCGACATCGGCTACAGCGAGACGGTGCTCACACGAGAGGATTTCGTCTCGATTCTGCGCTACCTGATCGAACTCAGCGAGGGCCGCGGCAGGATCGACGACATCGATCACCTCGGCAACCGTCGTGTCCGCACGGTGGGCGAACTCATCGCGAATCAGTTCTCGGTGGGCCTGTCGCGCATGGCAAGGCTGGTGAAGGAGCGGATGTCGATCAATACGGATCCCAGCAAGATCAACATCGACGACCTGGTCAACGCCAGGACGGTGTCCGCGGTGATCCAGGCGTTTTTCGGCTCGTCTCAGCTGAGCCAGTTCATGGACCAGACGAATCCGCTGGCCGAACTGACCCACAAGCGCAGGCTGTCGGCGCTCGGCCCGGGAGGACTCACCCGTGAGCGCGCGGGCTTCGAGGTTCGCGACGTGCACTATTCGCACTACGGGAGAATGTGTCCCATCGAGACGCCCGAGGGGCCGAACATCGGGCTGATCACCTCGCTGACCACGTACTCCCGCATCAATGACCTCGGATTCGTGGAAACCCCCTATCGAGAGGTCGAGGGAGGCAGGGTCACGGGACGCATCGAGTGGCTGTCCGCGAACGAGGAACAGGAAGCCACGATCGCGCAGGCCAACGCTCCGCTGAAGTCCGACGGGAGCTTCCGCAAAGAAACCGTGCTCTGCCGCAGGCGGGGGGACTTCCCCCTCGTGAGGCCGGCGGATATCGACTATATCGACGTGGCGCCGGACCAGCTGGTCTCGGTCGCTGCCGCGATGATTCCGTTCCTGGAGCACGACGACGCCAACCGGGCGCTGATGGGCTCGAACATGCAGCGCCAGGCCGTGCCGCTCCTGTACACCGACGCCCCCCTTGTGGGCACCGGGCTCGAAGCCAAGGTGGCCCAGGATTCCGGAGCCGTGATCACGGCGCGCAGGGAAGGGCGGATCGTGCACGTGACCGCGGACGAGATCGTGGTGGACACGGGGGAGGAAAAGGCGGAGGAGTCGAATCGCCCGCTCGCCAAGCTCAGCCAGTTCGACCGCTACCGGCTCAAGAAGTTCTGGAGGACGAACCAGGACACCGCCATCAACCAGCGTCCGCTGGTGAACTCGGAACAGCTGGTTCAGGAGGGCGACGTCATAGCCGACGGTCCCTCGACCAACCACGGCGAACTCGCGCTGGGACGCAACGTCAGAGTCGCGTTCATGCCGTGGTACGGGTACAACTTCGAGGACGCGATCGTGATCTCGGAGCGACTGGTTCGGGACGACCTGTTCACGTCGATCCATATCCAGGAACTCGAGTTGCACGTGCGCGACACCAAGCGGGGCATGGAGGAGATCACCCGGGAAATTCCCAACGTCGCCGACGAGAGCCTCGTTGACCTGGACGAGCGAGGCATCGTGCGCGTCGGCGCGCGCGTCAAGAGCGGGGACATTCTGTGCGGGAAGATCACGCCCAAGGGCGAGACCGAACTGTCGCCGGAAGAGAAGCTCCTGACCGCGATCTTCGGTGAGAAGGCCAAGGACGTCAAGGATTCCTCGTTGCGGATGTCTCCGGGCATGGCGGGGACGGTGATCGACGTCAAGATCTTCTCTCGCCGCATCGACGATCCGCTTCTGGAGCGCGAACACGGCGCGCGCATCGGTGAACTGAGGCAGCGCGAGCGCGAGGAGATTCTGCGCATTACCGACGCCCGGGACGAGGAGCTTCGCGCCCGCCTCCATTTGCAGACGATCGCCCTGTGCCTGAAGAAGGGCACGGTCCAGCCCTACTTCGAGGAGGGCCGGAAGCTCAAGAAGAAGGATCTGGAGCAACTGAGGCTGGCGGAGGTCGATCTCACGACGCTCAAGGTCCAGAACCAGGAGGTAAGCGGGGAGATCAAGCTGCTGATCGACGAGGCAAAGCGGCGGATCGAGGCTGTTCGGGAGCGTACGGAGGAGCAGATCGACAAGGTCTTCCAGCCCGACGAACTGCCGCCGGGTGTGGTCCAGCTCGTCAAGGTCTACATCGCCGAGAAGCGAAAGATCTCGGTCGGGGACAAGATGGCCGGCCGTCACGGCAACAAGGGGATCATCGCCCGGATCGCTCCGGAAGAGGATATGCCCTATCTGCCGGACGGGTCCGCGGTGGACATCGTCCTCAATCCCCTGGGTGTGCCTTCGCGCATGAACGTCGGGCAGATCCTGGAGACCCACCTGGGATGGGCGGCCGACAACCTTGGCTTCGAGGCGAAGACCCCGGTCTTCCAGGGCGCCTCGGAGGACGAGATCGCCATGCTGCTCAAGCTGGCGGGTGTGAAATGGGCGTCCGAGTCACTGAGGGCGCGAGTGCCGTGGCCACTGGGCCCGGAGCAGTACTACGACCTCCTCAATCTGGTGAAGGTGCATCCGGAAACGGGCAGGATTCGGGTTGCGGCCAACGGCGATTCCAACGGTGCGGGCCCATCTCGCGCCGCGGGCATCGGCAAGAGCCTCGACGAGTATGTCGGACTGGCCGACAAGGCCGGAGCCGACGATGCGCTGCAGGAGTTTCGCGACTTCCTGGTCTCCGTGGGGATGCGGCTTGCGGCCAGGCGTTACAAGGTGCTCGCGCACGCCTTCCCCGCGATAGCCGCCATTGCCGGGAGCGCCACGCCCGGACCCGGTCTCGAGGCTGCGGTGCAGGAGCTGCTCAACGAGGCCGAAGTCCTCGGAAACGGCAAGGCGTGGCTGAGGGACGGTCGCAGCGGTGAGAAGTTCGATTTCCCGGTGACGGTCGGCGCCATCTACATGCTGAAGCTCTCGCACCTCGTCGACGACAAGATCCACGCGCGGAGCATCGGGCCCTATTCGCTGGTCACCCAGCAGCCACTGGCCGGCAAGGCCCAGTTCGGCGGACAGCGTTTCGGCGAGATGGAGGTGTGGGCGCTGGAGGCCTACGGGGCGGCCCACACGCTTCAGGAAATCCTTACCGTGAAGTCCGACGACGTAACCGGCCGCTCGAAGGTGTACGAGTCGGTCGTGAAGGGAGAGAACCTCCCCAAACCGGGTGTTCCCGAGTCGTTCAATGTCCTCGTGAAGGAGCTCCAGGCCCTCGGGCTGACGGTCGAGCTCGGTGAAGACGAGGGGTGATGAAGATACCGGTGCGCGGTCCACGGACCGCTGACAGCGCGTTTCCGGGGCATCGGCAAGTTGCTTCCGGGCAGAACAACCTACATTCCGCCGCAGAGCGGGGTGTTCAAGAAACGGTGGTCAGAACATGATCGACTTCCCCCGCGCGAGAGAGTCCCGCTCCACGGATTTCGACTTCATCCGCATCCGCATCGCGTCTCCCGAGGATATCCGCGAGTGGTCGCACGGGGAGGTGACGAAGCCGGAGACCATTAACTACCGGTCGTTCAAACCGGAGCCGATGGGGTTGTTCTGCCAGCGGATCTTCGGGCCCGTCAAGGATTGGGAGTGCGCCTGCGGCAAGTACAAGCGCATTCGCTTCCGCGGGATCATCTGCGACCGCTGTGGCGTGGAGGTGACGCTCTCGAAGGTCCGGCGCGAAAGGATGGGGCACATCGAGCTCGCAGTGCCGGTATGCCACATCTGGTTCTTCAAGACCTTGCCCAGCCAGCTCGGATACCTGCTGGGCATGACGCTCAAGGACCTGGAAAAGGTCATATACTACGCGGCCTATGTGGTCACCGACCCCGGTAACCAGGACGTGGAGTTCCTGGACCTTCTCGATGAGGACGAGTATTACGACCTTCGCGTCAAGGCCCGTGAGGAGGGCGACAAGAAATTCAAGGCCGAGATCGGTGCGGAGGCGGCGAGGACGCTGCTGAAGCGGCTCGATTCGCCGGAAGTCGATATCGGGGACCAGAACAAGGACGGGCGCGGGCTGGATCGCCTGGCCGAGAATCTTCGCGAGGAGATTCGCTCCGAGACCTCGCAGCACCGCAAGAAGAAGAAACTTCGCCGTCTCAAGGTCGTCGATGCACTGCGCAACTCCGGAGACACGCCGGACAGGCGGAACAGGCCCGAGTGGATGGTGCTGGATGCGATTCCCGTGATCCCGCCCGACCTCAGGCCGCTGGTCCCGCTGGACGGCGGACGCTTTGCCACCTCCGATCTGAACGATCTGTACCGGCGCGTGATCAACCGGAACAACCGCCTCAAGAAGCTCATGGAGATGCGGGCTCCCGAGGTCATCCTCAGGAACGAGAAGAGGATGTTGCAGGAGTCGGTGGACGCGCTGTTCGACAACGGTCGGCGGTCGAAGGCGATCCGTGGCCGGGGAAAGCGGCCGCTGAAGTCGCTGTCCGACATGCTGAAGGGGAAGCAGGGCCGGTTCCGCCAGAACCTCCTGGGCAAGCGCGTCGACTATTCCGGCCGATCGGTGATTGTTGTGGGGCCGGAGCTGAAGCTGCACCAGTGCGGGTTGCCCAAGGCGATGGCGGTCGAGCTGTTCAAGCCCTTCATCATTCACGAACTGGAGCGGCGCGGCGAGGCCGAAACGGTCAAGCGGGCCAAGAAGATCGTGGAACAGGACGATCCCAAGGTCTACGAAGTGCTGGAGGACATCATCCGGGACCATCCGGTCCTGCTGAACCGGGCGCCGACGCTGCACAGGATCGGGATTCAGGCCTTCGAGCCGGTTCTGGTGGAGGGCAAGGCCATCCGAATTCATCCGCTGGTATGCGCGGCATTCAACGCCGACTTCGACGGCGACCAGATGGCGGTCCACGTACCCCTCTCGTACGAGGCGCAGCTGGAGGCCCGCGTGCTCATGCTCGCGAGCAACAACGTGCTGCTTCCTTCGAACGGCCGGCCGGTCGCGGCGCCGACGCAGGACATGGTCATCGGTTCGTACTACCTCACGAAGCCGCCGATCGAGGTCGCGGATCTGGAGCCGGTGGCGAACGACGTCTCGCTCCCCGAGCCTGTCCGGGCCGAGGCCGAAGCGAGGCTGGCGGAGCTGTACGCGGACGCGCCCCACTACTCGACGTACGGCGAAGTGGAGATGGCCCAGAGTCTTGGTCATGTGAAGTTCTCGACGCCATGCCACTACTGGGTCGACGCGCACGGGGAAGCCGACGATCCCGACAGCGTCGTCGAAGCGGGCTGGGTGCGCACGACCGTGGGCCGGGTCCTCTTCAACTCGATTATCCCCGAATCGCTGGGCTTTCTGAACCACACCTTCGGCAAGAAGCAGCTCGGCGACCTGGTCTTCAAGTGCTTCACGCGGGCGGGCCTGGCGGCGACCACTCTGTTCCTCGATCACCTGAAGGACTTCGGATTCCGCTACGCGACCATGGGCGGTGTATCCGTCGGGGTCGACGACCTCGAGGTGCCCCCGGAGAAGGCCGACCTGCTGACCGATGCGACGAAGGAGGTGTCGCGCTTCCAGACGGCCTACGAGTCGGGGGTCATTTCCAACGGCGAGCGCTACAACAAGATCATCGATACGTGGACCCACGCGAACAACGACGTGGCCGACGCAATGGTCAGCCACTTGAAACAGTCGCGCGGCGGCTTCAACCCGGTCTACATGATGATGACCTCCGGCGCGCGCGGCAACCGCGACCAGATGCGCCAGCTGGCGGGCATGCGCGGGCTCATGGCCAAGCCCCAGAAGAAGCTCACCGGCGGAATCGGCGAGATCATCGAGAGCCCCATCCGGTCCAACTTCCGCGAGGGTCTCACCGTGGTCGAGTATTTCATCTCGACGCACGGAGCACGGAAGGGCCTCGCCGACACGGCGCTCAAGACGGCGGACGCCGGATACCTGACGCGAAGGCTCGTCGACGTGGCCCAGGACGTCACGATCACCGACGACGATTGCGGCACCATCCTCGGCCTGGAGATGAGCGCGCTCAAGGAGGGCGAGGATATTGTCGAACCGCTGGCGGACCGGATCGCGGGGAATGTGGCGCTCGAGAGCGTCTACGATCCCATCGACGGCGAACTCATTCTCACCGGCAACAAGATGATCGACGAGCGGTCGGCCGAGGCCATCGAGGCGGCGGGGATCCAGTCGGTAAGGATCCGCTCGGTGCTGACCTGCGAGAACAAGCGCGGCATCTGCCGGATGTGCTATGGCCGCAACCTCGCGACGATGGGTCCGGTCGACTCCGGAGAAGCCGTGGGAATCCTGGCGGCACAGTCGATCGGCGAGCCCGGCACCCAGCTGACGCTGCGAACCTTCCACATCGGCGGCACCGCAGCCCGTATCGCAGCGCAGAACCAGCGCAGGTCCAAGATTGCCGGGATCGTCGGCCTGGAGCGCGTGTCCACCGTCGAAGACCGAAAGGGGAACCGCGTCGTCACGACGCGCGAGGGCAAGATCGTGATCCAGACGCGGGAGGGCCAGGTCCGGAGCCGGCTTTCCGTGCCCTACGGCGCGACCATCCACATCGAAGAGGACGAGGTGATCAAGGCCGGAGACCTGCTCTTCAGCTGGGATCCCTATTCGGAGCCTGTCGTCTCGGATTTGGAGGGGTATCTCCGATTTGTGGACATCGTCGAAGAACAGACCGTTCGTGAGGAGCTCGACGAGTCCACCGGACGCCGACAGAGAATGATCATCGAGGATCGCGACAAGAAGCTGCACCCGACGATACAGATCCGCAGCGGCGAGTCCCCCACGAGCGAGCTCCTCAAGGAGTTCATTATCCCGGTCGGCGCCCAGTTGATGTGTTTCCACGAGGATCGCATCCACCCCGGTGATCCGATCGCGAAGATCGGCCGGGAGGTGTACAAGACCCGTGACATCACCGGAGGCCTGCCAAGGGTGGCGGAACTGTTCGAAGCGCGGAAACCCAAGGATCCCGCGGTGGTCACGGAGATCGACGGAGTGGTCTCGTTCGGCGATATCAAGCGCGGGAAGCGGGAGGTCTTCGTCACCCCGAAGCAGGGACGGAAGCAGCGCTACGACGTCCCTGTCGGCAAGCACATGCGCGTCCACCAGGGTGACCAGGTGCGTGCGGGCGACCGCCTCTCCGAAGGACCCATCAACCCGCACGACATCCTGCAGATCAAGGGATCCAGGGCCGTTCAGGAGTATCTCCTCAACGAGATCCAGGAGGTCTACCGGCTGCAGGGCGTGAAGATCAACGACAAGCACATCGGGGTGATCGTGCGCCAGATGCTGCAGAAGGTGAGGGTGGTCGATCCCGGGGAGACCCAGTTGCTGGAAGGAGAACACATCGACCGGGTGGAGTTCCGGGACGTGAACCAGACCGCCGCGACCGAGGGCAGACGGCCGGCGCGGGCCGAGCCGCTGCTTCTCGGGATCACAAAGGCCAGCCTCACGACCGAGTCCTTTATCTCGGCCGCCTCGTTCCAGGAAACGACAAGGGTGCTCACGGACGCCGCGGTCAGGGGTGCGAAGGACGACCTGAAGGGGCTCAAGGAGAACATCATCATCGGTCACCTCATCCCGGCCGGCACAGGAATGCACAGGTGGCACGATGTCGAGTTCCAGGTCGAGCAGGCCTTCTATGACGAAGAGATTCTGCCGTTGACCGCCCCGGGTGAACTTCTGCCGGGACTCGGCGAAGCAGTGGAGGGAGTCACGGCGGACTAGTGTCGTGTCCCGGAGGTTCGCGAGCTCCTTGAACAGCCGCGATGCTTCCGGGACACGACTGGCAGTGCATGGGCTGCCAGGGGAGTCCCGGTCACGTCCGCCCTCGTAACAGGGGGCGGGCGTGTCGCGAGCAGAGAGGAGGCCACAATCGATCCGAGCCTGGCGGAACGCCTAGCGGAGACGGAGCAGCGGTTCCGGACCGTGGAACGGGAGCTCTCGGATCCGGGGATCGTACGCGACCTCGATCGGTTGAGGGAACTGGGCCGCGAGCGGGCGCGGCTGGCTGGAGCCGTCCGGGCGGGCCAGGTGGTCGCCGAGCTGGAACAGGAACTCGTGGATGCTCGGGACCTGGCGACCGAATCGGCCGACCCGGAACTGCGCCAGTTGGCCGGCGAGGAGATCGCGGAGCTCGAGAGTCGCCTCGTCGGGGCCGCGGCACGGCTGCGGGAGGCCCTGGTGCCTCGCGATCCCATGGAAGACCGGCCGGCCGTGGTCGAGATCCGTGCGGGCACGGGGGGAGACGAGGCGGGACTGTTCTGTGCCGACCTGGTGAGGATGTATCGGCGGCTCGCTGAACGGAGCGGGTGGACGGTGGAGCTGCTCAACGTGTCGGAGGGCATTCGCGGCGCGGTCAAGGAGGCGATCTTCACTGTGCGGGGGAAGGGCGCCTACGGCCGGCTGCGCTACGAGTCGGGGGTTCATCGGGTCCAGAGGGTGCCGGAGACCGAGAGCCAGGGACGTATCCATACCTCGGCGGCCTCGGTTGCCGTGTTGCCCGAGGCGGAGGAGGTGGACATTGCGATCGATCCGTCGGATCTGCGCATCGACGTCTTTCGGTCGTCCGGTCCGGGCGGACAGTCGGTGAACACGACCGATTCCGCCGTTCGCATCACTCACCTGCCGACCGATCTGGTGGTCACCTGCCAGGATGAGAAGTCACAGCACAAGAACAAGGCCAAGGCGATGAAGGTGCTCCGGTCGCGCCTGCTGGATCGGGAGATCGCGGCCCGGGAGGCGGAGCGCGCGGCCGAGAGGAGATCGCAGATCGGCAGCGGAGACCGCTCCGCGAAGGTCAGAACCTACAACTTCCCGCAAAACCGGGTCACCGACCACCGGATCGGATTGAGCCTCTACCGCCTGGCCGAGATCCTGGACGGAGACCTCGACGAGATCGTTTCCGCGCTTCGCATCGCGCGGGAGCGGGAAACCCTGGCCACAGGATCGCCGGGCTCGTGAACGGATCGGCTCCCGGCACCGCCCGACGCACCTGGACGGTCATGGAAGTGATCCGTCTGAGCGGAGACTATCTGGCGGGGAAGGGCGTTGACGACGGGCGGCTCAATGCCGAACAGCTCCTCGCGCACGTGTTGCGGACGGAGCGACTGCAGCTCTACCTGCACTTCGATCGTCCGCTCGGCGAGGAGGAATTGGCGGATTTCAAGCGCCTGCTCAAACGGCGAGCCGCGCGTGAACCGCTCCAGTACGTGCTCGGAACGGCCCAGTTCAGAACGCTGGAATTGCGAGTCGATCCTCGCGTCGCCATTCCTCGTCCGGAGACCGAATACATGATCGACGTGCTGTTGCGTGCGGCCGGCGGCCGTGGCCCGTTCGAAGCGGCTCTGGATGTCGGGACCGGGTCGGGTGCGATCGCGCTTGCTCTGGCCGCCGAGGGCATCGCGCGCTCCGTAGTCGCCACGGACGTGTCCGCGGCCGCGCTGGAGTTGGCCCGGCACAACGCCGGGGCCGCCGGCGTGGACGGAGTGGAGTTTCGAGCCGGTGATTTGCTCGGGCCGGTGAAGGGTGGGACATTCGACCTGGTGTTGTCGAATCCCCCGTACCTCGCGGAGGCCGACTGGCTCGCGACGGAGCCCGAGATACGCGAGTGGGAGCCACGTGTGGCGATGGTGGCGAGGGAGTCGGGACTCGGAGTCATCAGTCGTCTGATCGGTGGGCTCGACGGGCTGCTCCGGGCAGGTGGATGGATCGGGTTCGAAGTCGGCAGTGAACAGGCGGCCACGGTCGCCGCGATGATGGAGGCCTGTCCGGGGTTCGAACGGGTGCAGGTGCATGACGACTTGGCGGGTCGGCGGCGCTATGTTTTTGCACGGCAGTTGGCGGGGGTGGGGAACGGGGACGGGGAGGCAGCGCGGTCCGGTCGAAGACGCGCTTCGCGGAACAGGAGTCGATGAATGTCCGAGATAGAGGGAGTGGCCGGATCGCTGGGTCGGGCGCTGGGACGCACACCCGAATACCGCACGTTGGCGCGCGCGCTCGAAAGCGCGGACGCCGACCGCGAAATCGTGGCGCTGCGCAACGAGGTGGGTGAACTCGAGAGGCGGCTGCAGGAGGCGATTGCCGGAGGCAAGGAGCCGGACAAGGAAACGATGGAGCAGTTCGAGGCCGCCGTTGGGCGACTGCAGGCCTCGTCGGTCTACCAGAGTGTGGTGGCAGCCCAGACGAATTTCGACAAGATCATGCGCCGGGTCGATGCGGAGATCCAGAACGGGATGCGCGAAGGAGCGGCTTCCCGGATCATCCTGACGACCTGACCGCCGATGTCCACTGGTCAGAATCAGGAAAGGGAGAAGGGCCTGAAGGCCTTTCGATACCCGGTCTACGCCATCATCGAACCCGTTGCCCGATGGCTGGTGCGGCGTGGTGTCCACCCGAACGCAATCTCGATCATGGGGTTCGTCGTAACGCTTGGGGCGGCGTGGCTGTACTCTCAGGATCACGTCCGCACGGCCGGGTCTTTCGTGCTGCTGGGGGGGCTGCTCGATATCTTCGACGGTCGTGTGGCGCGGCTCTCCGGCCTGGCTTCCAGGTTCGGGAGTTTCTTCGACTCCACCCTCGACCGCATTTCCGAGATCGCGATGTACATCGGCCTCATCACCCTTTACAACGGGTATATCCTGGATGCGGCCGACATCTGGATGATCTACGTCATCACCCTGGCGCTGGGCGGTTCGCTGATGGTGAGCTACACGCGGGCCAAGGCCGAGGCGCTGGGCTTCGATTGCACGGTCGGCCTGATGCAGCGGGCCGAGCGGATTGTGCTGCTCGGACTGGGCTCGGTGATCTTCGGTCTCGCGTGGGGCGGCATTGTTCTGAGCGCGATCATCATCCTGGTGGCCGTGCTGAGCAACTTCACCGCGGTTCACCGGATCGTGTGGGTGTACAGGCACGGCAAGGGCATTCCTCTCGACGGCGGCGAAGACGCGGCCGGAAAGGTCTAGGGATTCGTGGAGAAAGCTCCAGGCATCACCTCCCCCGACGGACGCGTCGGCGTTCTGCTGCCAGGGCTCGGCGCCGTGGCCACCACGGTAGTTGCCGGCGTCGAGGCGGTGCGGCAGGGGCTCGCGGAGCCCATCGGCAGCCTTACGCAGATGAATACCGTACGGCTTGGGAAACGAACCGATGCCCGTGCCCCCCTGATCCGTGATTTCATCGGGCTCGCGGATCTCGAACAGCTCGTGTTCGGCGCGTGGGACCCGATCCCGGACGATGCCTATGCGAGCGCCGTGAACGCGGGCGTTCTGGACCCGACGCGGCACCTGGAACCGATTCGCGACTTCCTCGCTTCCGTCGTGCCGATGTCCGCCGTTTTCGATACCGCGTACGTAAAGCGCCTGGACGGGCCGAACCGCAAGTCCGGCGCCAACAAGATGGAACTGGCGGAAGCGCTTCGTGACGACATCCGCCGCTTCCGTGCCGAAAACGCGTGTGCGAGGGCGGTGATGATCTGGTGTGGCTCGACCGAAGTCTTCCAGCGCGCCGGCCCGGCCCACGCCACGGTCGAGTCGTTCGAGCGGGCGATGCTCGACGACGACCCCGCGATCGCGCCCAGCATGATCTACGCGTATGCGGCGATCATGGAGGGCGTGCCCTACGCCAACGGGGCACCGAACCTGTCCGCGGATGTCCCGGCCCTCGAGGACCTGGCCCGCGAGCGTGCCGTGCCCATCGCCGGCAAGGACTTCAAGACGGGCCAGACCCTCATGAAGACGATCCTTGCACCGGGACTGAAGGCCCGGATGCTGGGGGTCAACGGCTGGTTCAGCACGAACATCCTGGGCAACAGGGACGGGGCGGTGCTCGACGATCCGGCGTCGTTCAAGACCAAGGAGGAGTCCAAGCTCGGGGTCCTCGACTACATCCTCCAGCCCGACATGTACCCCCAGCTGTACGGGGACATCTACCACAAGGTCCGGATCAACTACTACCCGCCGCGCGGTGACGACAAGGAAGGATGGGACAACCTCGACATCTTCGGCTGGCTCGGGTATCCCATGCAGATCAAGGTGGATTTCCTGTGCAGGGATTCCATCCTGGCGGCGCCGATCGTCCTCGACCTCGCGCTCTTCCTGGATCTGGCGGGCCGTGCCGGCCTCGGAGGCATCCAGGAGTGGCTTTCCTTCTACTTCAAGAGCCCGCAAACGCCCGTGGGACTATACCCGGAGCACGACCTGTTCATACAGCACTGGAAACTGAAGAACACGCTGCGGTGGCTTGCCGGAGAGGACCAGATCACCCACCTGGGCCGTGAGTACTACGGCTAGCGGTCCGTGGACGGACCTGCACGGGCACCGGGACCGGCGAGGGGCGGGCGGAGAAGACGATTGAGATGAGCCGGGGGCGCTTCATCGTCGTGGAAGGCGCGGAAGGGGTGGGGAAGTCCACGCAGGCTGCGCGGCTGGCGGCGTTCCTGCGTTCCCATGGGATCACCGCCGAGCTTGCCCGCGAGCCCGGGGGGACGGCGGTCGGCGAGGGAATCCGCGAACTCGTATTGGCCAGCGGAGAGACCATTCCGCGGGAGACCGAGCTGCTTCTGATCGTGGCCGCCCGGGCCGCCTTCGTCCGGCAGCGGGTTGAACCTGCGCTATCCGGGGGAACCTGGGTGGTGTCGGACCGCTACGACCTCAGCACATTTGCCTACCAGGGGCACGGACGCGGCATAGACCTGGACTGGATCGAACGTGTCAACAGTTACGCTACGGCGGGTCTGACTCCGGATCTCTATCTCGTGCTGGATTTGCCCGTCCGGGATGGCATGACCCGTCTCGAACGCAAGGACAGGCCCCTGGACCGTATCGAATCGGAGTCACGCGGCTTTCTCCGCAGAGTGCGCCGGGGATATGTTGAACTGGCCGGTTCCCTGGAGTGCGCCGAGCTGGTGTCGGCCAGCGGGAGGCCGGACCAGGTCGAAGCCAGGATCCACGACGTACTCGCCGGGTATTTCCCCGGTACATTCCCGCATCGCGGAAGTGGTGGGGCGGGGGGGCGGAACGGGGAATCGGAGCGTGGCGCAAAGGAGATGCGATGAAAGTCCCGAAGACCACCATCGTTCCCGCGATGCTTGTCGTCCTTGCGGTGACCAGCGGCGGCTGGCTGCTGCAAAGGGACGTCGGCATGGATGCGAACGTCTACTTCCAGACCCGGCTGCTGGAAGAGGTGGTCTCTCGTATCGACCGCTACTTCGTGGCCGAAGTCGAGGTGGACGACCTGTACCGGGCGGCGCTGCGGGGCGTGGTCGAGCAGCTTGGGGACCGGAACTCGCAGTTCCTGGAAGCGTCGGCCTGGGAGGATGTGCGGATTCGTACCCAGGGGGAATACGGGGGCGTCGGCCTCGAGGTCGATGACCGCGACGGGCATCTCACCATCGTCGCCCCGATTCCCGGAACGCCGGGAGCCAGAGCGGGACTGCGCCCCGGTGACCGCATCGTGCAGGTGGACGGGATTTCCGTGGAAGGGTGGCTGATCGACCAGGCCGTCGATCTGCTTCGCGGCGAACCGGGAACCACGGTGACCATGGGTATCCGGCGTCCGGGCATGGACCCCGTCATGTCGTTCGATGTAACCCGCGAGGTCATCCACTTCCCGTCGGTCCCGTTCGCCAGGATGCTGGACCGCGGCGTGGGCTATGTGCCGCTTCGCATCTTCAACGGGACCACGACATCGGAAGTCCGAAGCGCGATCGATTCGCTGGTGGCCGAGGGCATGACGTCGCTCGTTCTCGACCTTCGCAACAACCGGGGCGGCCTGCTGACGGAGGGAGTGGGGCTGGCGGATCTGTTCCTGGACGAGGGGACGGACATCGTTGAAATCCGTGGCAGGAATACGCCGCCCGAGATCTATCGGGCCCGCGGCGCACAGGAATATCCCGGTCTCCCCATCGTGGTATTGATCGGCCACGGGAGCGCTTCCGCCGCCGAGATCGTTGCGGGGGCGCTCCAGGATCAGGACCGCGCGCTCCTTGTGGGGGCGACCTCGTTCGGCAAGGGCTCGGTCCAGTCGCTCTTTCAGCTCTCCGGCGGCAATGTCCTCAAGCTCACGACGGCGCGCTGGTACACGCCATCGGGTCGCTCGATCCAGAAGGAACGCGCCGACCAGCTCGCTCGGGCGGAGAGTGGTGTAGTGACCCTGCCGGGAGACGCGGCCGAGCGCCCGAACCTCGCCGACAAGCCGGAATTCACGTCGGCAGGGGGTCGGCTGCTGCACGGCGGCGGTGGAATCGTGCCCGACATGTGGGTCCTGCAGGACACCTTGACGACTGAAGAGTACGCCGCTGTTCGCAAGATCTTCGAGTCGGGGTCGGGTTTCTTTGTCGCCTTGCAGAACTGGGCGGTCCACTACCTCCAGGCTCATCCGGGGCTGAAACCGGGATTCCGGATCACCGATGCCGATCTGGCGAGCTTCCACGCCGCGCTTCTCGAGCGTGGAGAAGAGGTGAGCTTCGATGATCTTGTCCGCGCCCGCCGCTATGTGGATTTCCACCTTGGAGCCGAGGTCGCGCTGCAGGCATGGGAAGATCAGGGACGTTTCGATCGGACGGCTGCGGACGACCTGCAGTTGCGCCGGGCGATCGAGCTGCTCCATGCGGCGAATGACCGGATTGAGCTGTTCGAGCTGGCTGGAAACCCGCTCGAGTCCGGCCGCGCCGGGGGCGCTGGATCGGCCGGGGGGGATGCTCCGCTCCGCTGATCCGGAGCATCCAGGTACGATTGGCTCATCCAGCTATGGAGATGGCCCGTTCATGAAGCCAGCTTCTGCGGGCACGACCGTATCCCTTGAGGTTCAGGTTGCCCGCGGACCTGTTGTGGAATCCAGGCACCGGGTGCACGGGGTCGTCGTGAACCATTCGGGAACGACGCTGAGCTGGGGTGACCCGAACCTGCGCGTGTGGCTGCGCTCGGCGGCGAAGCCCTTTCAGGCCATGCCCCTGATCGAAGACGGGGCTGCGGACCAATTCGGTCTGTCGGAGGAGGAAATCGCCGTTTGCTGTGGCTCACACAACTCGGAGGAGGCGCACATCGCGGTCGTCCGGTCCATTCTCGACAAGGCGGGTGTCCCGGAACGACTGATCGGTTGCGGGCCCCATCCCCCACTTCTGGCAGCGCGCCGCGAGGCTATGGCGGAGGACGGGACGCGACCCACGCCCGTCATGAGCAACTGCTCCGGCAAACACGCCGGCATGCTCGCCCTGGCGGCCTTTCACGGCTGGCCGCTGAACTCGTACATGCGGCCCGGCCATCCCGTGCAGCGGCGCATGCGCCGGGAGGTGGCGCGTTGGACGGGTGTGGATCCGGCCGGCATGCCGAGCGAGGCCGACGGCTGTGGCGTGCCCACGTTCTCGACAACCCTGCGGGACCTCGCGGAGGGCTCGGCTCGCCTTTCCGCAGCGTGCGCCTCCCCGGGGCCGGCCCAGAGGGTCCTGGGTGCAATGACGCGCGTGCCGTTCATGGTGGCGGGCAGCGAGCGCCTGTGTACGCGCCTCATGGAGGTGGAGCGCGGTGCGGTCTTCGCCAAGGTGGGAGCCGAAGCGATCTACATGGCGGGACACCTGGAGAGCGGCACGGGTGTGGCGCTGAAGGTGGAAGACGGTGCCTGGCGGGCGGCGCCCCCGGCGCTGTTGGCGGTGCTGGACCGCGCAGGCGTTCTTGCTCCCGGCACGATCGACGCCCTGGCCGATTTCGCGGAGCCCGTCATCAGGAACACACTGGGCGACGTGGTCGGCCGCATGAGGATCAGGGAGGTCCCGTGTTCATAGACTCCGTCACGATCGAAGCCGAGGGGGGCCGGGGCGGTTCCGGAGCCGAGGCGTTCCGGCGCGAAAAAGGTGTGCCGCGCGGGGGCCCGTCCGGTGGCGACGGAGGCAGGGGAGGCGACGTGGCGGTTGTGGCCGATACCGGCCTGACCACGCTGAGCGACTATCGCTACAGGCGGCACCATCGAGCACAGCGGGGCAGGCACGGGGAGGGATTCAACCGGACGGGCAGAAGTGGCCAGAATCTGGAATTGCGGGTGCCGCCCGGTACCATCGTATACGACGCCGAGAGCGGGGAGATGGTGGGAGAGCTGCTGTCGGGCGGCGAGCGACTGGTGATCGCCCGCGGAGGGCGGGGCGGCAGGGGCAACGCGCGCTTCGCGTCCGCCACCCGGCAGGCGCCCCGTCGCTGGGAACCCGGTGCGGAGGGCGAACGTCGCATGATCCGTTTCGAACTGAAGCTCCTGGCCGACGTGGGGCTTGTGGGGGAGCCCAACGCTGGAAAATCGACGCTGCTGGCGCGGATCAGTCAGGCACGGCCGAAGGTCGCCGACTACCCGTTCACCACGCTGACCCCGAACCTTGGTGTCGCCGAGTTGTCCGACTTTCGCTCCTTCGTCGTTGCCGACATCCCGGGGATCATCGAGGGCGCGCACGACGGCAAGGGGCTCGGTCACCGTTTTCTCCGCCACATCGAGCGTACCCGCTGTCTGGCGTTGCTCATTCCCATGGACTGCGAGGATCCCGGGAGGATGCTCGCGGGCCTGCGCAACGAGCTGGAGAAATACTCCGCCCGCCTCGCCGAGCTTCCCTATGCGGTCGTCTTCTCCAAGATGGACCTCGTTTCGCCGGGGTCGGAGGAGCCCGTCGTGGACGCGCCGGACGCGTGGGGCATCTACCACGTGAGCGCGGTGACCGGCCGCGGCGTGAACCGGTGGCTGGATGGTTGCTGGCAGCAGCTGGAGGCCGTCCGGGGCGCCGAGGAAGCCGGGAGTGGCGAGTGGTAGCTTCGGCAGGCTCCATCACCGCGCCCGAGGCAGGGGGAACGCCGCCGCCGCTGATCCCCGCGGCGGCAAGGGCGGCGATGATCATGCAGGCGCTGCCGGGGTTGGGTCCGGTTCGCTTCCGCCGTCTGGTCGATCACTTCGGGAGTCCGGGCGCCGCGCTCGAGGCGGACGCCGCCGGGTTTGCCGATTTGGCCGGGAAGCGCGCGGCGGCGGCGCGCCGCGGGGCCGTGCTCGCGGCCCGCACCGACGAGATGGTTGCGCAATGCAGAGCTGCCGGGATCGGTCTCCTGGTGTACGGGACGCCCGGCTACCCGTCCTCTCTGGAGGTGTTGCGCGGTCCGCCCTCCGTACTCTTCTTCGTGGGCAGGCCCGAGTTGTTGCACGGGCGTTGCGTCGGCGTGGTGGGTTCCCGAAGAGCCACCACCTACGGCCGCCGGATCGCCCGCCGCCTGGGCGCACACCTGGCGGGCACGGGCCACTGTGTGGTCTCGGGGATGGCAATGGGCATCGACGCCGAAGCGCATCGGGGCGCCCTGCCCGGTCCCACGGCGGCCGTGCTGGGATCGGGAGTGGACGTCGTCTCGCCACCCCGCAACGCCGCCCTTTATCGGCGCATCCTGGAGAGCGGGGTAATCGTGTCGGAGTACGCCCCGGGAGTGAGGGCCGAACCCCACCACTTTCCGGCGCGCAATCGAATCATCGCCGCGCTGGCCAACGATGTCGTCATCGTGGAGGCTTCCAGGCGAAGCGGGGCGCTGATCACCGCCGACATCGCGCTCGACCTGGGCCGTGAAGTCCATGCCGTGCCCGGCCCGATCGACCGCCCAACGAGCGCGGGGACGAACCGGCTCATCAGGGACGGAGCGGGCGTGATCGTGGACGCGGGCGCTGCGGAAGCCTTTCCCTGCGCGGAGGCGCTTCCGGCGGAACAGGACTTGCGCACATTGCTCCTGGCGGTGCCTCCGGCGCCGGCAACCCTCGAGGAGCTGGCAAAGGCCACCAGGGTCCCGGTGGAGGAGGTGGCCACAGCCGTTACCGTGCTGGAGATTCGGGGCTACCTCACACCGACCCGGGACGGCCGGGTGATGCGGACGCCGGGGCGTGGCGGCGCTGCCCGGCGCGAGGTGGCGGGGAGCGGGCGGTGACCGCCCGGATCACCAACGTGTACGTCCACGTGCCCTTTTGTGCGCGACGCTGTTGCTATTGCGACTTCGCGGTTCAGGTCGACCGCAGTCCCGACGGCCGGCGATGGCTCGACGTGATCCGAAGGGAGTTCGAGTCCATGCGGGATTCGGGGGAGGCACCGCTGGCCGAGGCGCTCGACACGCTGTACGTCGGTGGAGGTACGCCGTCGCTTCTTGACGCCCGGCACATCGCCGCGCTGGCCGACCTGATCGGACGCCGGCGGATGCGGAGTCCCGGTTTCGAGTGGACGGTTGAAGCGAATCCCGAGTCCTTTACCGGCGAGGTGGCCCGACAGTGGAGGGCCGGCGGCGCCAACCGGGTTTCGTTGGGGTTGCAGAGCTTCGATCCACATGCACTCCGATGGATGGGTCGGCTCCACTCGCCCGGGCAGGCGAGGTCTGCGGTACAAGAGGCACGCGCCGCGGGCCTCGCGAACGTGTCGGTCGATCTCATCTTCGGGTTGCCGGACGGCGTATCCCGCTCGTGGAGGGAGGATATCGAGAGGGCGCTCGATCTGGGCGTGCCGCACATCTCGCTCTATGGCCTCACCGTGGAGAAGGGCACCAACCTCTGCCGTGCGGTCTCGCAGGGCCGTGCGCGCATGCCCGCGGACCGCCGCTACCGGGAGGAGTACCTCTTCGCGGCCGAAGCACTCGCCGACGCCGGGTACGATCACTACGAAGTGTCGAACTTCGCCCTCCCCGGGTTTGCGTCCCGGCACAACCGCGCCTGCTGGACGGGAGCGTCCTACCTCGGGCTCGGAAACGGCGCCCACAGCTATCACGCGGGGCGGCGCTGGTGGAACGAAAGGGATTGGGGCACGTATGCTGAAAGAGTGGAGCGCTCCGGGAACGCTCGCGGTGGTACCGAGGCGTTGACGCCGGAACAATCGCGTCTCGAGCGCGTTTGGCTGGCCCTGCGCACCGCGGATGGCATCGATGCTGCGGACCTGGGACCCGGCGTGAGTCCCGTGGTCCACGATTGGATGTCGAGGGGCCTGGCCCGCCAGACCGGCGTGCGAACCCGCCTGACCCCGGCCGGTTGGCTGTTGCTCGACGACCTGACACTGGAACTTGAGGCGGTGCTTGACCGTCGATAACTGTTGACGGCGTCTCATGCCGGGGGATTATGTAGATTCCCGGAGCAAACGGACTGGAACCGGATCATGGCATCGCGACCACACAAGGACGATAGTGGGCTTTCACCGCGTGAGAGCAGTGTCCTGGAAGCCGTCGTGCGCACCTACGTCGAGACCGCCGAGCCCGCGGGCAGCCGCACCCTTGCGCGGCGATACGATTTCGGCGTGTCTCCCGCCACGATTCGCAACACCATGGCGGACCTGCAGGAGGAGGGCTACCTGACGCATCCGCATACGTCGGCCGGACGGGTCCCGACCGAAATGGCTTATCGCGTGTTCGTGGACAGGATGGTACGGCCGGAGCCCCTGTCCGAGTCCGAAAAGGCCTCGATCGAAAGCGAACTGTGGTCGGGCGAGTCGACCCTGGAGCGAGTTCTCCGCAACGCCGTCCGCGCGCTCGGCATTCTGGTCAATGAACTGGGGGTCGGGTCCGTTCCGCAACTGGACACGGCGCGCATGGAGAAGATCGACCTGATCCGGGTTTCCTCGGTCAAGGTTCTCATGGTCGTCACGGTTCAGAGCGGCATGGTGAGGACCGTGTACGTCGATCTGCCGGGCGATGTTCCCGCGGATGTTCTCGACGGGTTGCAGGGCGTGCTGAACGAGCGACTGGGCGGCCTCACCTTCGTCGAGATCCGCCGGTCCTTCGGAGAACGCCTGCGGGACGCAATGGAGGACCCGGTCGCGCGGGACATCCTCAATATCTTCGTCGAATCGAGCGAGGAGTTTTTTGCGGCCACTCCGGGTCCGCAGGATCAGATCGTCCTTGGACAGACCTCGGCCATCGCCACTCAGCCGGAGTTCGCCACCAACGAGCGGCTGATGGACCTGATCGCCCTGACCGAGCAGAAAGAGCTTCTGGCGAAGGTCCTGGGGACGCGAGTTGTCAGAGGAGGACCTCAGGTGACGATCGGTGGCGAACACGCTCCGGAGCTCGCCGGATTCACACTGGTGACGTCGGGGTATCAGCTCGGGGGACTAAGGGGTGTGGTGGGGGTCATCGGTCCGACTCGCATGCCATACGAGAAGGTGATCGCCATTGTCGACTATACTTCATCTCTTGTAACGCGCATGCTGCAGCCCTAGACGACTCGGGAATCGATGTCCGACTACTACGCCCTGCTTCGTGTTTCGCGGAGCGCGAGCCAGGAAGAGATAAAGAAGGCGTACCGCAAGGTCGCACTGGAGTATCATCCTGACCGGAACGCTGGCTCCAAGGATGCCGAGGAGCGCTTCAAGGAGGTCACCGAGGCCTACGAGGTCCTCCGCGATCCGGAGCGGAGGGCCAGGTACGACCGGTACGGGAAGGAAGGCCTGCGGGGTCAGCGTGGCTTCGGCGGTGGCCTGGATTTCTCGGATGCACTCGAAGTCTTCATGCGGGACTTCGGAGGATTCGGGGGCTTCGAGAGCCTCTTCGGCGGGCGGCGTGCCGGGAATCGTCCCGTGCGGGGCAAGTCGTTGCGTCTCAAGTTGCCGCTCACCCTCAAGGACGTGCGCAGCGGTGTCAGGAAGCGAGTGCGTGTCGCTGTCCTCGACCACTGCCTTTCGTGCAGGGGCAACGGTGCCAGGGACGGCGCGATGCCGATTCGTTGTTCGGTGTGCGAGGGGACGGGAGAGGAGCGGCGTGTCGAACGCTCGGTCTTCGGGCAGTTCGTGAGCGTTGCGCCCTGCCGCCAGTGTCGTGGCGAGGGCGCGGTCATCACGGACCGGTGCCCGGACTGCCATGGCGAAGGCCGCACCAGGGTCAATCGCGAGATCGAGGTGAAGGTGCCGCCGGGAGTTTCCTCGGAGAACTACATCACGTTGCGGGAAGAGGGCAACGTCGGGCCGCGAAACGGTCCGCGGGGGGACATCGTGGTGCTCATGGACGTGACCGGGGACCAGCGCTTCACCCGCGACGGGAACGATCTGATTGCGGAGGTGCCGATCAACTTCAGCCTTGCGGCGCTCGGAGGCCGCGTCACCGTCCCGACCGTGGACGACGAGGCACGCGTCGAGGTTCCCGCAGGAGTCCAGAGCGGCCACATCGTCCGTGTGCGGGGAGAGGGTCTGCCCGACCTCGACGGGCGGGGCTACGGCGATCTCCTGGTTCGTCTTGTCGTGTGGGTACCGCAACGCCTCACTTCGGAGCAGGAGCGCATCATTCGCGAGCTTCGCTCGTCGGAAAACCCCCCGCCGGAAAGGGTCGATCCGGCGGAGAATCGGGGATTCTGGTCCAGGGTCAGGGAAGCGCTGGGCTAGTGTCGTATATCGACGGACTGCCAGGGCCTTCGATCGCACACAGCTTCCTCGCGTTCTCCGCCATGATGACCCAGCGGCAAACGTCAACACGGGACCCGGGGTCGATCCCCTGTGCGAGTGCGGCCAGTGTGGCCCATAGTGACTGGGCCAGACGGGAGTAGTCCGGAGCGTCCCTGGAGTCCATCAGCATCACCCAGCCCTCCAGCACGCGAGGCATGCCTTCGGCATCGCAGGGCTCCAAAGTCACTTCGAGAAGCAATAGCCTTCCGTCCGACCGGGCCGACAACCGTCGAAGCACGTCCCGGCTGAGTTCGATCGGTGGCCGCTGCCTTCGGAGCTCCTGTTTCAGCCGGCTGGCGGGCAGGACACCGGGTCCGGTTCGCCGCAGGATTTCGATCACGCGTTCCGTCGTTCGAACCATCTGTCGTGTGCCTCGCTTTGGGGCGGCGTTGCATCCCGGGCCTTTCCTGCGGACGAAGCGGAGCTTTGCCAGGCGCCCGTACAGTACCCGTTGTTTCGGGAGCATCCTATAGCTGAATGGGACTAATGTACGGCGGGCTGTTCGGGAGCCTGGGATCTTTCGTCATATTGATGGGACGAATCAGCCGGGATGTGACCAATCGGAGGGAGCGCCTCAACCATGCTTATCGAGACCTTGCGGGCGGACCTCGCCACCGCCCGCCGTTCCAGGGACAGGGTTCGCACGCTCGTGCTTTCCACCACCCTGGCCGATGTACGAAACCGCGAGATCGAGTTGGGCACTGCTCTGGACGACGAGGGGGTTCAGGGGGTCATAGCCAGGGCAATCAAGCAGCGCCGTGACGCCGCGACTCAGATGACCGCAGGCGGAAGACCGGAACTCGCCGAGAACGAGCTGACGCAGGCGGGCGTTCTCCAGGACTACCTCCCCCCCGAGTTGACTCCCGCGGAGGTGCGCGACCTGGTCAGGGAGATCGTTGCCGAGAGCGGTCCGCACATGGGGGCGGTCATGTCGCGGCTGATGCCGCGCATTCGCGGCCGCTTCGATGGAAAGGCGGCCTCGGCGATCGTGCGCGAGGAATTGAGCGCGTGATGACCGGCGCGCCGCCGCGGCGCCGGTAGACTGCAGTGTCTGCCCGCGCTCTTCAGGTCCTCGAGTTCGCGGAAGTGCTGGAGTATGTCGCGGGCTTTGCCTGCAGCGACGCCGGACGGCAGGCGGTCCTCGCGCTCGAGCCGTCCGTCGATCCGGAGACGGTTCAGACGCGATTGGCCGCGGTCGAAGAGGCCAGGCGCTTCCTCGCGCTGCGGGAGGCCTGGACGCTTCCCGGCTTTCCGGACGCCGGGCATGCGATCGGAAGACTCGCGGTGGAAGGCTCGGTGCTGTCGCCGCCGGAACTCCATGCGCTGGGGGAGCTCCTCACTGCCGGTCGCGTTTTGCTCGGGTCGCTGAACGAGACGGCGGCGGATCTTCCCACGCTGGCCGCGCTGGCGTCCCGGCTTCTCGAGGCGAAGGAGATCGAAACAACGGTGGCAAGGACGGTTGACGCCGAAGGCGCCGTGCTGGACACCGCCAGCAGGGAGCTGAGGCGCATTCGCATGCGACTGATCGGTGCCCACAACCGCGTCGTGGCCCACCTGGAGCGGTTCCTCGATGGACTTGGCGAGCGCTATCGGGTTCCCGGTGCATCGGTCACGATCCGCGAGGGGCGCTACGTCATCCCGGTGCGCCGCGAGGGCAAGCGGTCGGTCGGGGGATACGTGCACGATGAATCGGCGTCCGGAGCCACGGTGTTCATCGAACCATCGTCCGCGATCGAGATCATGAACGGTGTCCGGGAGCTGGAAAGGGCCGAGACCCGCGAGGTCGAGCGCATTCTGCGCCAACTCACCGACCGCTGCCGCCCTCTCGCCGTGGGATTGGCCCGGTCGCTGGCCGCGCTTGCCGAAATGGACCGGCGAGTGGCCCTGGCACGCGCTGCGGAGCGGTGGAAGGGATCGGTCCCTGCAGTGGGCGGGGGGCCCGTGCGCATCCGTGGCGGCCGTCATCCCCTGCTGGTTGCGACCGGGGTCGACGCCGTTCCCTTCGACCTCGACCTCGATCGCGACGAGAGCGTCGTCCTGGTCACCGGCCCCAACACAGGGGGCAAGACGGTTTTTCTGAAGTCGGTGGGATTGATCGCGAGCCTCGCGCAGGCAGGAGTCATACCGCCCGTCGGGCCGGGCACCCGCCTGCCCGTCTTCCGCGGCATCTTCGCCGATGTCGGGGACGAGCAGTCCATTTCCGACAGCCTGTCCACGTTTTCCGCCCATCTCCGCAACCTGCAGGAGATCCTGCGGGATGCGGACGCGAACTCTCTGGTGCTGATCGACGAGCCCGGAACGGGAACGGACCCCAAGGAGGGTGAAGCGCTGGCCCGGGCGATCATCGAGACCCTGGCGGAACGCCGATGCGCGGCAGTGGTGACATCGCATCTGGGCGGCCTGAAGCGCCTCGCGGCGCCGGACAACCGTATTGTAAACGCTTCGCTCCACTTCGATGGCGAGCGTCTGGCCCCCAGCTACCGTTTCTCGAAGGGACGGCCGGGGCGCAGCTACGGGCTCTCGATCGCGCGAGGACTGGGGTTTCCGCATGAGGTGCTGGATCGGGCCGAGCGATACCGCGACCGCGCCGACGCTCGCCTGGACGACCTGCTCGAGAGCCTCGAGGAAAAGGAGCGCCGCGTGGCCCGGGTGCTCGCCGAACTCGACGGGGAGCGGAAGCGGCTCACGAAGCTGGACGCGAAGCTCGACGCGCGCGACGAGGACCTGCGACGGGTCGAGCGCCAGCACGCCGCACGCGCGCGAACCGAGGCCCGCCGCCTGCTCCTGGATGCCCGCAAGGAGGTCGAGTCGGTCATAGCCGGCCTGCGGGAGCGGGCGGTCGCCGGAGACTCGCTGAGAGAGGCCTCGAGAGCCGCGCGCCGCACCGTTGAGGAAGCGGCGCTGTCACTGCGGGATCCCCTCCCGGAGACGACCGCGCCACCGGTCGGCGAGGTCGTGCTGGTCGAGGGAGCGAGGGTCCGCGTCGGGACCGCCGGCGCGCTGGGAGAGGTCGTGGCGGTCGAGACGGATCGAGTCGTCGTCAACGTGGGCGGCGTAAGGATGAGAGTGGCGCCGCGGCGCCTGGTGCCGGCCGAGGCGGCACGCGTCGAAGCGGACACGCGATCGGACGGGCGGACATCCGGACCCGGCGGGGCGGGATCGTGGACCGCGCCCGACATCGAGCCGGTCACGGAGCTTGATGTGCGTGGCCTGCGGGCCGACGAGGCCGAGATGTCGCTCGCACGCGCACTGGATGCGGCCGCCGTGGCCGACCTTCAGGAACTTCGCGTGATACACGGCAAGGGAACCGGGGCGCTCCGTGCCCGAGTGGCGCTTGTGCTGGAACGTGACCCTCGGGTCGAGGGTTTCGAGTCGGCCAGGCCGGCGGACGGAGGCTACGGGGTCACCGTGGCGAGGATGCGGTAGCCATGATCCCAGACGACGTGGTCGCGGAAGTCAAGGCGCGCGCCGACATCGTGGGCGTGATTGGCGAGTTCGTTCAACTCAGGAAGGCGGGAAGGGAGTTCCGCGGACTCAGTCCGTTCAAGAAGGAAAAGACGCCCTCCTTCTACGTGAACCCGGCCAAGGCGTTTTTTCACGACTTTTCTTCCGGTGAATCGGGGGACGTATTCTCGTTCCTGACGAAGCACCAGGGGATGAGCTTCGTCGACGCAGTCAAGTACGTCGGAGCTCGCAGCGGCGTCGAAGTGCGGGAAATCAGGCGAGGGCAGGGACGCGAGGACCCGTGGCGCCCCTACTACGAGGCATCCGCCTACGCGAACACGTTCTTCCAGGAACGCCTCTGGGAGTGGGAGGGCGGTCAGCGCGCACGCGCATACCTCGAGGAACGGGGCATCGGCCGCGAGTCGGGTGAAGACTTCGGCCTCGGATACGCCCCCGACGATTGGAGGGCCTTTCGCGAGGCGGCGGCGGTGCACGGCCTGGACGAGAGAATCCTGCTGGACGTCGGGCTGCTCAAGAAGAGCGAGAAGAGCGACGATCCGTACGACGCGTTCAGGAACCGCATCATCTTCCCGATCGAGTCCGAATCGGGACGCGTGCTGGCGTTCGGCGGGAGACTGCTGGGTCGCACCGGCAAGGGGGCGCCCAAGTACCTCAATTCGCCCGAGAGCCCGATCTTCCAGAAAGGCGAGATCCTGTACGGGCTGCGCAAGGCTCGCAACCACATCCGTCGCAACGCGTCCGTCATGGTGGTGGAAGGCTTTACGGACGTCGTGTCCCTGGCGAGTGTCGAGGTGCGCAACGTAGTCGCGCCCCTGGGGACGGCGATGACCGAAGCGCACGCCCGACTCCTGCGGCGATACACGAAGCAGGTGCGGCTTCTGTTCGACAGCGATCCGGCGGGACAGCGCGCGACCTTCCGTGCCGCCGACATCCTTCTCTGCCAGGGGCTACATGCTTCGGTGGTGACGCTGCCCGACGGCGAGGACCCCGATTCGGTGGCCCGTTCGGGAGGCGCGGAGGCCATCCGGGAGTTCGTCTCCCAGGCGGTGGACGTCCTCGACCGCAAGATCGCGATGCTGGAGGAGCGGGACTACTTCGGCTCGATAGAAAAGACGCGGCGGGCTCTGGACCGGCTCCTGCCGACCGTGCGGTCCGTGACCGATCCCCGGCTCCGCGACATCTACATCGCCAGGGTGGCCGAGCGGACCGGCGTGCGTCCCGAGACTCTGGCGAGGGAAATCGGGCAGCGGGCCGCAACGCCGGCGACTGCGACGCGTCGGGATTACCGTCGGCGTGGCCGCGTCCCTCCGAGCCCGACCGGCATGGGGCCGGAACAGGAGCTGCTGCGGCTGATGCTCCACCACCGCGGCTGGGTCGGGAAGGTGGCCGAAAGCGTGGGGCCCTCCGATTTGGCGGATGGCGCGGATCGTGTGATCTTCGAAGGGTTGATCGCCGATCCCGACCTGGTCGCATTGCCGGAAGGGGCATCGCCGGAGGCCGTGCGTCGTTTTGAGCAACTGGAAGCGGATCCGGGGATGGCACATGAGTTGGAACAGGTCTTCGCGGACGTGCTGGCCAGGATCCTGACCAAGGTCATCAATCGGCGAATGGACGGTGTGCGGGCCCGATTGCATTCCGCAGCGGACCACCCGGAGAAGGTCCAGCTGGCCAGGGACCTGGAGGAACTTCGCAGAGAGAAGGCGGATCTGCCCGGGGCCGATTGGAGTGGGTCCGCAAGAGCATTGGTGAACATCGGAAAGACTCAAAGGAAGAGAGAAGGCACACAGTGACCGTCAACAACGGGCCGATCTCCAGTCGCATGCTGGAGCTGCAAACCCTCGACCAGAACATTCGCCGGACCCGGGACCGCATCGATTCCTTCGGGCCGTTGCTGGAAGAGGTCGAGGAACCGGCCGTCCGATTGGCCGGCGAGGCCGAGGTGGCCGCGACCAAGGTGAGAGAACTCGAACTGGAAGAGCGCCGGTTGCGCCTGGCGGCGGAGGAGAAGCGGGTACGCGTGCACCGTCTGGAGGATCGCCTGAATCTGGTCAGGACCGTGCAACAGGAGGCGGCGGTGCAGGCCGAACTCGGGCTGGTGCGGCGGGCCCTGGACCAGGAGGAGCAGGAGGTAATCAACCTCCTGGACCAGATCGCGAGATTCCAGGACCGCCTGGAGGGTTTGCAGGCGGCCATGGACGACGCCCGCCTGGCGGTCGAGCCGCGCAGGAACGAGATCCTGGCGGAGCAGGAGGCCGCCGAGGCACAGGTGGCCTCGATGCAGGTGCAACGCGACAGCTTTGCCGAGGGAATCGATCCCCGCTACCGGCGCGTGTACGACAATCTGATCAGGGGCGGCCGCCGCGTTGCGGTCGCGCCGATGACAGCGGACGGAGCCTGCGGCTACTGCTTCTCCGTCATACCCCTGCAGGTTCAGAACGAGATCCGGGCTCACGCGCCGCTGGTGCTCTGCGAAGGCTGCGGCGTGATCGTGACGGGCCCGACGGCTGACGCCGAGACCGAGAGCGTAAGCGGGTAGGCGGCTGCCGAACCGGCGCACCCGTGCGTCCCGACCGCGGATGAGCGCCCGGAGGGCCGGGGTCGGGTTCGTATCGTCGTATCCACGCCCTCGATGGACCCTTCGCCCGCAACCGCCAGGACGGGTCGTCCGTGCCCTCGAGCGGGACCTGCAGCTTCCTCGGGCCTTGTGCCGGCTGCTGGCTGTCAGGGAACGCACGACACCCGATGCCGCAAAGTCGTTTCTGCGTCCCCGCCTGGAGGATTTGCACGACCCCGCGCTGCTCCTGGACTCGGACAGGGCGGCGGACCGTCTGGCCGCGGCGGTGGAAAACGGGGAGACGGTGGTGGTCCACGGCGACTACGATGCCGACGGCATTGCGGGCGCGGCGCTGCTCGGCGGCTGGATTCGTGCGGCAGGCGGGAGGGCCGAGGCGATCGTGCCCGACCGGACCAGGGACGGCTACGATCTCTCGAATGCGGGCGTGGACCGGTCAATCGCGCTTGGCGCCGGGGTGATCGTCACGGTCGACTGCGGAATCACGGCGCTTGATCCGGTTCGGCGGGCTGCCGCGGCCGGGGTGGACGTCATCGTCACCGACCACCACATCCCGGGACCGCGACTTCCCGACGCCTTCGCCATCCTCAATCCGAACCGCCCTGGCTGCGCCTACCCCGACAAGCGGCTGTGCGGCGCGGGTGTGGCGTTCAAGCTGGGACAGCTGTTGTCCCGGCGCCTGGGCCGGTCCCGCGACGAGGCGTGGGACTACCTCGATCTGGTGGCACTGGCGACCATCGCCGATCAGGTGGAGCTGGATGGCGAGAACCGCATACTCGGGAGGTACGGGCTCCGGGCGCTCGCACGCACAACGCGCCCCGGTCTGAATGCACTGATGACCGGCGCGAAGATGGCTCCCGGGAACGCGGTCACCTCGGAGGCCGTGGCCTTCCGGCTGGCCCCCCGCATCAACGCCGCGGGCCGGGTGGGCGACGCGTCGAAGGCGCTGCGACTTCTCCTCACAGCGGATTCCGGCGAGGCACGGTCGCTGGCCGAGGTGCTGGAACGGAACAACAGCGACCGGCGCGAAATTGAGCGCCGGACCACGGAGGAGGCGTTGGCCAGGCTGGAGGGCGCATACGACGCAGCCACCGACCGGGGGGTCGTCGTGGTGGGCGACGGGTGGCATCCGGGGGTGATAGGGATCGTCGCGTCCCGCGTTGCCGAGCGCCTCTTTCGTCCGTCGGTGGTGATCGCGCTGGACGGAGACGAGGGCCGTGGAAGCGCGCGTTCGATCCCGGGCTTCGATCTCCACGCGGCGATCGCGCAGTGCGGCACCCACCTCGAACGCTTCGGCGGACACCACCAGGCGGCGGGCATGGACATTCAACGCGATCGCGTGCCCGCGTTCCGTGACGCATTTCAGGACGTTGCCGGCCGCCGTCTCGGCAGCATGGAGCTGCGGCCTGTCCTCCATGTGGATCTGGAAGTCGCCCTGGGGGAGGTCGACTTCGATCTCCACCGCTACGCCACCTACCTGGGTCCCCATGGCCGAGGCAATCCCGAGCCGCTCTACGTCGCTCGCGCGGTTCGCGTCGCTGGAAGCCCCCGGGTGCTGACAGGAGGGCACGTCAAGTTCGGGATGGTCGACGGCGGTTCCCGGCTGCCCGCGATCGGCTTTGGCCTCGCGGACCGGCTGGTCCCCGAGTTGACGGGCAACGGGCCGGTGGACGTGGCGTTCAATCTGATCGAGAATACCTTCAGAGGCAGGACCACGATCCAGGCCAGGGTCGTGGATGTCCGTCCGGCCGCGTGAGTTGCCGGATTTGCTTTCCGCCCGGGAGGCGAACGCGTGCGCATCATTGCCGGGAAGTGGAAGAGCCGGAAGCTCCTTGCGGTTCGGGGACGGGGTGTCAGGCCGACCGCCGACCGCATCCGCGAGGCCTGGATGTCGATTGTCGCCGACCGTATCGGTGGTGCCGAGGTGGCGGACCTGTTCGCGGGTTCCGGCGCACTCGGCCTCGAAGCGCTGAGCCGGGGCGCGGCACATGTCACGTTCGTCGAGAGAAGCCGCGGCGCGATCCGGGTGCTGGAGCGAAATATCCAGGCGCTGGACGCAGGTGCGGCTGCCACCGTCATCCGCGGCGACGCCATGGCGCATGTACGGTCGGTGAAGCGGTTCCGCTACGACCTTGCTCTCGCCGACCCTCCCTACGACCGAGGCTGCACGCGTGAACTCCTTGCCCTCTTCGCCCACCAGCCCTTCGCCCGCGAACTCTGGCTGGAACACGCGACCGGGGACGCGGTTCCCTCCGGCATGTCCCTGCGCCAACGCAGGTATGGGGACACCACCCTCACGGGAACCGTACCGCCCGCCGGGCGGCCTCGGCACGGGGCAGCGTTCTCCAACCGACTGAGAGGAGGCGGCACATCATGACGATTGCCCGTCCCATCGTAGCGGTCTACCCCGGGTCCTTCGACCCTGTGACGCTCGGCCACGAGGATGTGGTGCGCCGCACGCTCCGCTTCTGCGACCGGCTGGTCGTGGGAGTCGCGGAGTCCGCGAGTCAGTCCAAGCGACCGCTCTTCGAGGTATCGGAGCGGCTCGAGATCATGAAGGAGGTCTTCGCCGGCGATGACCGGGTGGAGTGTGTCACCTTCTCGGGTCTGCTGGTGGAGTTTGCGCGAGGCGTCGGCGCGCGCTTCATCATCCGCGGTCTGCGGGCGGTCTCGGACTTCGACTACGAGTTCCAGATGGCCCAGATGAACCGGGAGCTCCGGCACGATGTGGAGACCCTGTTCCTGACACCGGACGTCCACTACTCCTTCCTGTCCGCGTCCCTGGTACGGGAGGTCGCGTCGCTCGGCGGCGATGTGAGCGCATTCGTGTCGCCGGCCGTGTTGGAACGGATGCGGCACCGGTTCTCGAATCGCCCCTCCGGGTGAGGCCTGCCGCTCGATGGCCAGGCCATGGGCCCACAGCGCCTTCACGCGGGAAATGGAGACAAGGGCCCGGAAGCTTGTCCGCACGGTCGCTTTCCCCGAGGCGGACGACCCCCGGGTGGTCGAGGCCGCGGTTCATCTGGCCCGGCGCGGGGCCGTCAGGCCGGTGCTGGTCGGGCCCCGGAAAGGGGTGGCGCGGGAGCTGGACGGGGGCCGGGCCCAGGATCGGATCGATTGGGTCGCGACCTCGTCCGATTCGCTCGATCGCGCGTTGGCTCTGCTCTCGGAGGGAGCGGTGGACGGCGTGGTCGCCGGGGCCGTCCGCACATCGGCGGAGGTCATCCGGGCGGGTTTGAGGCAGGTGGGACTCCGCCCGGGGGTCCGCCTCCTGTCGTCGTGCTTCCTCATGGAGGTGGACGACTTCCGCGGCAAGGGAACCGAGGTCCTCACCTTCACGGACGCCGGTGTCGTGCCGGATCCCGGTGCCGGCGCCCTCGCCGAGATCGCACGTGAGGCCGTTCGCGTGCGCAGGCTCGTGGTGGGTGACGAGCCGCGCGTGGCCTTTCTGTCTTACTCCACGCTGGGCAGTGCGCGCGGGCGGTCCGTCGAACGCGTGCGTGGGGCCCTCGACCGATTCCGCAAGGCCTGTCCCGGGGTGCCCTCCGGCGGGGAGTTGCAGGCCGATGCCGCCCTGGTTCCGGGCGTCGCTCTCGTCAAGGCGCCCGGAGATGCCGTCGCGGGCAACGCCAACGTACTCGTCTTTCCGAGCCTCGACGCGGCCAACATCGCGTACAAGCTGGTCCAGCGACTCGCGGGCGCACGTGCACTGGGCCCCGTGCTGCAGGGTCTCAGGGCTCCGCTGAACGACTTGTCCCGGGGCGCGTCGGCCGAAGATATCGTCCACATGGCGGCCGTCACCGCGCTCATGGCGGGGGAGGCCGGCTGACGGATCGCGGATCGAGCCGGTCGCCCGTGTTTTCCGGCGGTGTGCGCCGTCACTATCTTTGCTGCACATCCGAGTCAATTCCGCAGGGATCGATCCGCGGCGGGCCGCCGGCAGGCGGGCGGCCAGCGCCATGGACCATTCCGACAACCCGGGCCGCGAGGGGACGATGACATTCAATGTTCGCAATGTGGGGGGCGCCACCGTGATTTCGGTCGACGGCCAGCTCATCGTCGGGAACCGGCAGGAGTTGAAGCAGAAGGTCCTGGCGGAACTGGAGCGGGGGGCCCGGCGTTTCGTCATCGACTTCACGCGGACCGGCTACATCGACTCATCCGGGCTGGGCATCCTGGTTTCGCTTTCCAGGAGCATAAGGCAGGAAAGGGGCGACCTCCGCCTGGCTTCGCTGAACGATGATCTCCGGACCCTCTTCGAGCTGACCAAGCTCGACACCCTCTTCGAGATTCATGCCACCCTGCGGGACGCGCTGGCGGACTAGTGCCGTGGTGATTGCGCGAGAGCCCGGGCGGTGGTTCGTCGGGACTGCCGGGAGGTGACGGTGACCCCACGCGCCGCCGTGCTCGAATTGCCAGCCGACATCTCGGTCATCGAGAACGCCGTGGAGCGTGCGGTGCACTGCTGCGCCTCCGCCCGCCTGGCGCGCAACCGTCTCATGTTCAACTTCCGCGTCGGCCTTACCGAAGCCCTTTCGAATGCGATCCTGTACGGGAACGGCGGCGATCCGCAAAAGCGGGTACGCGTCGAGTTGCGGGTCCGGTCGGGCGAGGTGCGCGCGCGCGTGACCGACGAAGGGCACGGGTTCGATCCGGATACCGTGCCCGACCCCCGATTGCCGGAGAACATTCCGAGGCCGGATGGGCGCGGGATCTTCCTGATGCGGGCGCTGATGGACGAAGTGCACTACAACGAGCTGGGCAATTCGGTCACGCTTGTCCTTCGGGAAGGGACCCGCGCCGCGCCATGATCCCCCAGGCCGCGTCCCGATCGTCGCTGCCGGAGAGCGTCGGGGGGATGCTGGAGGACTTCCGCTCGGGGTTCGGGCTGGAGATCCGCGCATGGCATGTGGTCGGCGGTGACCTGATCCCCGTCTTCCCCCCGGGCGCCAGCGGACCGCCCGCGCCCAACGGACAGCGCTTTCGCGTCAGTCCGGCCACTGGACCGCCGCTGGAGGTGCAGGTCGAGGCGCGCGAGCCCGCGGCCGCGGCTTCGGAAGTGCTCCGGGCAGCGCTCGAACGCACCTGCGACCTGGCCGGGGGAATCGCGGCCCGCGAGGCGCAGCTGTCCGAGCGCCGGGACGAGATCGGGCTCCTTTTCTCCATCTCGGAGACGCTGGCGTCGGTCCTCGACCTGCAGGAAGCGGCACAACGCATACTCGAAGAGGGCGTGAGGGTGCTGGGGGCGGAGAAAGGGTCGCTCTGGGTGTACAGCGCGGACGACGACCTGTTGCGCCTCGCCGCCTCCGTGGGCGGTGACGACACGCGCGCCTGGATCCCCGCCGGGGACGACGCCTCGGTCACGGCGCGGACGTTCCGGTCGGCCAGGCCCGTAACGGCCGGAGTTCGCCCGCGGCCCGGAGGGCAAGGCGACGGCGGACGATCCCGCACAAGGGAGACGCGCGTCTCGGTCCCGATTCGATATGCGCCCGCCTCCGGGCCCGCGCGCACGATAGGGGTTCTCAACCTGATCGGTAACCGGAACCACTCGCGGTCCGCTCCGGGGGACCGCCGGGTCGTGGTCGCGGTCGCCAACCAGATAGGGGCTGCTCTGGAGATGCATCGCCTGCTTCACGAAAACATGGCCCGCGAGCGCGTCGCCCGTGAGATGGAGCTTGCCCACGATCTTCAGATGAAGCTGCTCCCGTCGGTGCCGAGCCTTCCGGGCATCGAGGCTGCCGCACGGGTCTTTCCCACCGAGTCCGTCGCGGGCGATTTCTACCAGATCGTCCCGCTGTCGGAGGGGCGCATCGGCGTGATGATCGGCGATGTATCGGGACACGGCTTCCCGGCGGCGCTGATCATGGCCCTGGTGATGAGCGCCGCGGCGATCTATGCCGAGCAGGGAGCGGCTCCGGCCAAGATGCTCGAGTACGTGGATCGTGCGATCGGCCACGAGTTGGAATCCACCGAGATGTATCTGTCGCTGTGCTACTGTGTCCTTTCGCCGCGCGAAGCCACGATCACCTATTCGAACGCGGGTCATCCCCACGCCTTTGTGGTGAGTCCGGGCGGCAGACACCAGCGCCTGTTCGCCACCGACCCCCCCATGGGCACCGGCAGCCCGCCATACGGGGAGGCGACGGTGAACTGGTCCCGCGGAGAGGACCTGCTGCTCCTTTTCACCGACGGGCTGTCGGACACACTCGCGCGGCTGCGCCGCCAGAGCGGCGAAGACCTCGTGCTCGCGACCGTCGCGAGCCACGCGGCGCGGCCCGCGGCGGATATCCTCAGGCACCTTTTCGAGATGTCGGCACAGGCGATCCCGAGCATGCCGGCCGACGACCGCACGGCGGTCATTCTTCGCACCGTGTAGCCCGTGGACAAAAACCCCCCGGCACTCTTGTCCACGGACCGTTAGGCGATGGGCTCCCGACGTCCGAAGCGCTCCCTGGGCCAGAACTTCCTGGTCGACCCCAATCTCCAGCGCAAGATCGTCGCCGCCGTCGGCGCGGGCGAGGACGAACCGGTCCTGGAGATCGGTCCGGGAAGGGGCGCCCTTACGGAGCACCTCGCGGAGCGCATGGTCCGCCTGACGGCCGTCGAACTCGACGACGAACTCGCAGCGGCCCTGGCACGACGCTACGAAGACAACTCCCGCGTGGACGTGGTGCACGGGGACGTCCTGTCGCTGGACCTTGCCGCGCTCTGCCCGGGGTGGGCGCGCACCGTGGTGGTCGGCAACATACCGTACAACATCACCACGCCGATCGTCTTCAGGCTGCTCCGCCTGCCCTATCCTTCCGACATCGTGCTGACGGTACAGGCGGAGGTTGCGGCTCGGATGCTCGCGGGTCCGGGCAGCCGAATCTACGGCGCGCTCTCCGTGGGCGTGGGCATCCATGCGAACCCGTCCCGCGTCTGCAAAGTCCCGCGAACCGCCTTTCGTCCGGTGCCGAGGGTCGACAGCGCCGTGGTGCGGTTGACGCCCCGTTCGCCACCGCGCCTCACCGCCCCGGAGGCGGCCCGGGTCCGCGTGCTCACTCGCGCGGCCTTCTCGTGGCGCCGCAAGCAACTCGGGACGATTCTGTCGCGACACCCCGACCTTCGCATTCCGCGCACGACCGTCCACGACCTGCTGGGAGCGCGCGGACTGTCGCCCACGGTTCGCCCGGAACAACTCTCGCCCGAGGAATTCGTGGAGCTGGGCCTGGCCCTGTCCGCTTGACAGGCCGTGCATCCTTGTCAGGTTCAGCTTGTGAACGATTTCACAAAGAGGATTCCGGACGCGACGGTTCGACGCCTGTCCCTTTACCTCCGCTTCCTGGAGGATTTCGGGCGCTCGGGCGTCACCAGCGTTGCAAGCGGGGCGTTGGCGGAGCGCGGCGGGGCTACCGCTGCGCAGGTGCGCAAGGACCTCTCCTACCTCGGGTCCTTCGGGAAACGCGGACTCGGCTACTCGGTCTCGGAGCTCACCGGAGTGCTTCGCGGAGTCCTGGGCCTCGACTCGGTCTGGCGTGTCGCCCTGCTCGGCGCCGGACGCATCGGGACGGCCCTGTTCGAATACGAGCCGTTTCGTGCGCGCGGCTTCAATATCACGACCGTGATCGACAACGATCCCCGCAAGGTAGGGTCGACCCTTGGCGACATCCGGATCAGGGGCGAGGACGAACTCGAGTGCGTGCTGCGTGACGAGGCGATCGACCTGGTGATCGTGGCGGTTCCGGCCCACGTCGCACAGGCTCTCGTGGACCGTGTGGTCGCGGCGGGGATCAAGGCCATCCTCAACTACGCGCCGACCCAGCTGCGCCTCCCCGACGACGTGGCGCTCCGCAACGTGAGCATGCTCGTCGAGCTGGAGAGCCTGTCGCACGCGCTGGCCCGCGGGACGGGATGACCCCCGCGCCCCGATCCCGCACGCTGCTGCAGAGCGCCTGGGCGGAGTTGCGGGGAGGACCCGTGCCCACCGCCGCACTGGCTCGCAGCGTCCTGGGCCTGGACGGCCATCCCGGCGCCGCATCCGCCGCCGTGTTTGCGCTTCTGGGGGCCGACGAGCGCTTCGTGGTCGACGGCGAGGGCGTCTGGAGCCTTCGCGCGGGGGCGCGCCGCCCGGGCTCGCCCCTGTCGCGGCTGTGCTACGCGGTCGTGGACGTGGAGACGACGGGCGGCCGCCACGAGGCCGGTCACCGCATTACGGAGGTGGCCATCGTGGAGGTGAGGAGCGGGGGGGTGGTCGACGAATTCCGGACCCTCGTGAATCCGGGACGCTCCATGCCGCGCCATACGGTCGCGCTCACCGGGATCACCGACCGGATGCTCGCCACGGCGCCCACCTTCGACGAGATCGCGGAACAGGTATTCCGGCGCGTTGCAGGGCGCGTTTTCGTGGCCCACAACGCCGGGTTCGACTGGGGATGGCTGCGCGCGCAACTGGGCGACGCGCTCGGCGACGTTCCCGAGGTCGACCGCCTTTGCACGATCAGCCTGGCACGCCGCCTGGTTCCGGAACTGCGTCGTCGCAACCTCGACGCCCTGACGGACTTCTTCGACGTCCCCATACACCAGCGCCACCGCGCGCACGGCGACGCGCTCGCGACGGCGCGCGTCCTGCTGCGACTCCTGGACCGCGCGGAGCAGCTGGGCATCGGCGACCTCCGGTCCCTCAAGCGCTACCGTCCGCCGCGAGGCGCCCGCACCCAGGGCGATCTGTTTGCGCACCCGCCCCGACAGCGGCGAAAAACGGCGCGAACGGGTGCTTCGGGACGCCGGGTCCTGCTATAATTCAGGGTCCGCAAGCCGTCCCTGAACCTGCGAGAGGGATCTTCCGGGGCGGTTTGCGCAACGACTTCGGGCCGGGCGCCGGTCCGCACCGCTCACTCCACGACCGAGGCATCCGGATTTGGCCCACGCGGCCCATACACCCGTCATTCTCGATGGCGTCCGTACGCCCATCGGGCGGTTTCTCGGAGGCTTGAGTCCGCTCACCGGGCCTGAACTCGGTGCCGTTGCCGTGCGCGAGTCCGTCGCGCGCGCGGAGGTCGACAAGGCGGAGGTCGACGAGGTGATCCTGGGCAACGTCGTAAGCGCGGGCTCGGGGCAGGCGCCGGCCCGGCAGGCGGCCGTGCACGGCGGCATTCCCGCGACCGTCCCGGCGGTGACCGTGAACAAGGTGTGCGGATCCGGACTCAAGGCCGTCATGCTGGCCGCACAGGCCATCAAGGCCGGCGATGCGCGGCTGATCGTGGCCGGGGGGTTCGAGTCGATGTCCAACGTGCCGTACTACCTCCGCGGAATGCGCGGCGGGGTCAAGTTCGGCGACCGCACCGTACAGGACGGGCTCGTGTACGACGGGCTGTGGTGTGCCTTCGACAAGTGCCACATGGGCGGTCACGCCGAGTACACTGCCGCGAAGGCGGGCGTCAGCCGCGGTGAAGCCGACGCCTTTTCGGTCGCTTCGCACAGGAAGGCGGTTGCGGCGATCGACGACGGGGGGTTCCGGTCGGAGATCGTTCCGGTGCCGGTGGAGACGGGCCGGGGAACGACCGTGGTGGACACCGACGAGAGTCCGCGCCGGAACACCTCCCTGGAGGCCCTCGGCCGCCTGCGCCCCGCGTTCCGCTCCGACGCTCCCGAGGGCTTGAACGAGCTTGTCGTCACGGCGGGCAACGCACCGGGGCTGAACGACGGCGCCTCGGCCCTGGTGGTGGCCAGTCAGGAATACGCGGACGCCCACGGCCTGCGTTACCGGGCCGTCATCACCGGGTACGCGGCGGGTGGAACGGAGCCGCGGGACCTCTTCTTTGCGCCGGTCACGGCGGTGCGGAAGCTGATGCGGATGGACCGGGCCGAAATAGGGGACTACGGCCTCGTCGAGATGAACGAAGCCTTCGCGGTGCAGGCCATCGCGGACATGCGGGAGCTGGCGATCGAACCCGAACGGTTGAACGTCCGCGGTGGAGCCGTGGCGCTGGGTCATCCGATCGGCGCGTCGGGCGCGCGCATCCTGGTGACGCTGTTGGCGAACATGGCCGACCGTGATATTGAGACCGGGATCGCCACGCTGTGCCTGGGCGGCGGCAACGCCGTCGCGATGTCGATAAGAGCGAACTGAGCCAAACGGACCTGCAGGAGCCAGGAGAAGAGGAACGCCGCATGATCCAATCCGAAGCGACAAGCAGCCCTGTGATCGCGGAAGCCAGTCCGCGCGGTGCCGCGGTTTTCGCAGCCGTTCGCTCCTGGCCTCGTCCCGTCACGGTGCCGTTGGCGGTTCTCCTCTTCGCGCTGCTCACGGCGCTCAGCGCGCGCCTGTCCGTGCCGCTCGGCGTCACCCCGGTGCCGATGACGCTGCAGACACTGGTCGTCCTGCTTGCCGGAGCCCTCCTTGGGCCCGTTGCGGGGGCCGCTTCCCAGCTCACCTATCTTGCCCTGGGAATCGCCGGCGTCCCGGTGTTCGCGTTCGGCGGGGCCGGGCTCCCCTGGATCTTCGGGGCGACCGGGGGCTATCTGATGGCCTTCCCGATGGCCGCGACCCTGACGGGATGGATCGCCGGAAGGGGGCGCGGGACGGTGAGGACGCTGGGCGGGCTGGCGGCGGGCACGGCGATCATCTTCGCGATGGGCTCCGCATGGCTCGCGGTCGTCACGAGCATGGATCCCCGGGCCGTCTTCATGGCCGGTGTCCAGCCGTTTCTTCCGGGAGCCGTGATCAAGATCGCGATTGCCTTCGTCGTCGTACGGCAGGCGATGACCCGGGGTCTGTTGCGCTGAAGCCGATGCCTCGTCTCCTGCCGGCAAGGAGTGAGGTCCTGCCCATCCTGATCCGGCTGACCGGCTTCGCGGGCGTGTTCGTCGCCCTGCTGGTCGTTTTCGCGGCCCTGATCGGGGAAGGGAGCGGGAGCCTCGCGGTGGAGGGGACCGCGATGTTCGTCGTTGCCCTGGCTGCAACGATGATCGTGCTGCGCTTCGACGGACGGCGGAGTCTCGAAGTCATCGGGTTGCCGTGGTCCGGCGTTGCGCGCGACCTCGGCCGGGGACTCCTTCTGGGAGTCGCCTTCGTGGCGCCCGCGGTCATGATCGCCATGGGTGTCGGCGGGTTGCGCTACGGTGCGGACGCCGGAACGTGGATCGAGTACGGTGGAACCGGGCTCTGGACCGCGCTGATCCTGCTCGTCGCGGCCACGGGAGAGGAGATTCTGGTGCGGGGCTATCCGCTGCGCGTGCTGGCGGACCGATGGGGCCGCGGCGTGGCCCTGGTGCTGACCTCGGTGGTGTTTGCCGCCCTCCACGGAGCGAATCCCGACGTCGGGGCGCTGGCGCTGGCGAACATCCTGTTGGCCGGGCTCCTGCTGGGACTGATCTGCCTCAAGACGGGGAGCCTCTGGTTGGCGAGCGGTGTGCACATGGGCTGGAACCTCGCAACGGGATTCCTTGCCGATTTGCCCGTCAGCGGGCTGCAGATCGTGGACGCACCGCTGATCGAGGTGACCCGGACCGGCAATCCCCTCGTCACGGGCGGCGATTTCGGGGTTGAAGCGGGTCTGGCCGCGACCGTCGCGATGGTCATCGCCATCCTGGTGGTCGTGCGGACGGAGATCCCTCCTTCGCGCTGGTCGCGCTACCTCGCCCTCTCGTCCGGTGCGGCGCGTTCGCGCCCGGCGGCCGCGCAATCCGCCCCCGAGGTCCCCGAACACCCGGCACAAGCCACATGAGCCATATGAACATGCAGCGGGTCGCCGTCATCGGCGCGGGCACGATGGGCAACGGCATCGCCCATGTTTGCGGGCTCGCGGGGCTGGACGTCACGCTCGTGGACTCCGATGCGGGAGCCCTTGACCGCGCGCTCGCCACCATGGGCGGCAACCTCGCGCGCCAGGTGGCGAAGGGAAGAATCACCGAGTCCCAGCGCACCGAAGCCCTGGCTCGCGTCAGGCCCGGACAGCTCGAAGACGTGGCGCGGGCCGACCTGGTGATCGAGGCGGTTCCGGAAATCGCCCCGCTCAAGTACGAGATCTTCGCCGAAGTGGACCGGCTGGCGCCGGAGGGCGCGATCCTGGCCTCGAACACCTCGTCGATCTCGATCACGGCCATCGCGGCCTGCACGGAACGCCCCGCGAAGGTCGTCGGGATGCATTTCATGAATCCGGTCCCGATCATGCGGCTGGTCGAGGTCATCCGTGGCCTGAGGACCGCCGACGCGACCACGAAGTCGGTGATGGACCTGTCCCGGGCGCTCGGAAAGACACCGGTCGAAGTCAGGGACTTCCCCGGCTTCGTCTCCAACCGCATCCTCGCTCCGATGATCAACGAGGCGGTCTTCGCGCTCATGGAAGGGGTCGCCGAGGCGGAGGCGATCGATGCCGTGATGAAGCTGGGCATGAACCATCCCATGGGCCCCCTCGCGCTGGCAGACCTGATCGGCCTCGACACGTGCCTGCACATCCTGGAGGTCCTTCACCGCGAGCTGGGCGACGATCGCTACCGCCCCTGTCCGCTGCTGCGGCAGTACGTCGCCGCGGGGTGGCTGGGCCGAAAGACCGGCAGGGGCTTCCACCGCTACGAAGGGAACACCTGAGTGCTGACCGCCGAGCAGCGGGAGATCCGGGGACTCGCCCGCGATTTCGCGGAGGGTGAGATCATTCCGCACGCACCCGCGTGGGATCGCCGGGGCGCCTTCGACCGGGAGGTCCTCGACAAGCTGGCCGAACTGGGGTTTCTGGGGATGCTGGTGCCACCCGAGTACGGTGGGCTGGGATTCGATGTCGCCACCTACCTGGTCGCGCTCGAAGAGATCGCGCGGGGCGATGCGGCGCTGGCGCTCACGGTGGCCATCCAGAACGGCCCCGTGCCTCACATCCTGCTGACACACGGCACCGAAGAGCAGAAGTCCCGCTGGCTCCCGGCGCTTGCCGCGGGCGAGAAGATCGCCGGCTTCGCGCTCTCGGAGGAGGGCGCCGGGAGCGATCCGGCCGCGATGGCGACCCGTGCCCGGCAGCATGAGGGCGGCTGGACGCTGACGGGCACCAAGAGATGGGTGACCAACGGGTCCCGTGCGGATCTGGTCGTCGCCTTTGCGCGTACGGGTCCGGACGCCGGGTCGAAGACGCCCATCGGCGCCTTTCTGCTGGACACCGCCACGGACGGCTACCGGATCGGGAAGCGGGAAACCACCATGGGACTGCGTGCATCCGAGACGGTGTGGGTTGAGCTCGACGGTGTCCGGGTGACGGATCGACGACTCGTTGGCGATCGCGGCAGCGGGCTCGGGTACGCCCTCGGCGCGCTCGATCTGGGTCGCCTGGGAATCGCCGCACAAGCGGTCGGGATTGCGCGGGCATCCCTCGAGCACGCCACCCGGTACGCCGCAGAGCGGCGGCAGTTCGGCCGTCCCATCGCGAGCTTCGGCGCGATTCGCAGCAAGCTGGCGGTGATGGCGACCCGGATCGCCGCGTCCCGGGCCCTTTTCATGGAGGGCGCGGCCGCCTGGGAGGAACGCGGCCGGCTCGCCGACGGCGGCCTCCCCGTGACCGCCCGTTCGGCGATGGCCAAGCTGTTTGCCAGCGAAACCGCGGGTTGGGTCACCGAGGAGGCGGTGCGTATCTTCGGGGGCTACGGCTTCATGCGGGAGTTTCCAGTCGAAAAACTCATGAGGGATGCCAAGGGCACCGAGATCTACGAAGGCACGAGCGAGATCCTCCGCTTCGTGATCGGCCGCTCTCTCACGGGTCCGGAACAGGGAAAGGCGCGAGCGGATGGAACACCTTGACCGGACGGATCCCGCCGTCCACCGCGCGGTGCTGGCGGAAGAGGCGCGGCAGAGGGCGCAACTGGAAATGATCGCGAGCGAGAACTTCGTTTCGCCGGCGGTCCGCGAAGCGCTCGGCACCGTCTTCACCCACAAGTACGCGGAAGGCTTGCCGGGCAGGCGGTACTACGGCGGTTGCGAATTCGCCGACGAGGTCGAGGAACTGGCCCGCTCCCGGGCAAGGCAACTGTTCCACGCCGACCACGCGAACGTGCAGCCCCACTCGGGCGCGCAGGCCAACATGGCCGCCTACTTCGCGTTCCTGAAGCCGGGCGACCGCATCCTCGGCATGAACCTCAGCCATGGCGGGCACCTCACCCACGGATCCCCCGTCAATTTCAGCGGGCGGCTGTTCAAGGTGTCGGCCTATGGCGTCCGCCCGTCGGACGGGCGCATCGACTACGACCAGGTACGCGACACCGCGCTCAGGGAGCGCCCGAGACTGATCGTGACCGGTGCATCGGCGTACCCGCGCACGATCGACTTCGAGAAGTTCGGTGAAATTGCCGGGGAGGTCGGGGCCTTTCACCTCGCTGACCTCGCGCACATCGCGGGTCTCGTGGCGGGAGGACACCATCCGAGTCCCGTCCCACACGCGGATGTCGTTTCCACAACGACCCACAAGACGCTGCGCGGCCCGCGCGGCGGACTCCTGCTCTGCCGCGAGGAACACGCGGCCACCATCGACCGGATGGTCTTCCCGTTCATTCAGGGCGGCCCGCTCATGCATGTGATCGCGTCGAAGGCCGTGGCGCTCGGGGAAGCGCTTTCTCCCTCTTTCGGGGACTACGGGCAACGCGTCGTGGAGAACGCACGCGCACTTGCCGACCAGGTCATGTCGCGGGGCGTGCGACTGGTCTCCGGCGGCACGGACAACCACCTCATCCTGGTGGACCTGCGGGACCGCGAGCTCACGGGGAAGGACGCCGAACAGGCATTGGAGCGCGCCGGAATCACGGTCAACAAGAACACCGTGCCGGGCGAGCAGCGGTCGCCGTTCGTCACTTCGGGCCTGCGTATCGGCACGCCGGCGCTTACGACCCGGGGCATGGGACCGGCGGAGATGAAGACGATCGCCGACTGGATTGCGGACATCCTCGAGCGCCCCGCTGATGAAACGCTGATCGGCCGGATACGGAATGGCGCAGGCGACCTTTGCGCCGCCTTTCCGCTCTACCGGGATCTGGCGGGACCCGCGTGAGCGTGTGAAATTGCAGTTGTCATGAACGCTTGCGACTTTGTTATGGTTCTGGATCGGCTCCAGGAGCGCAATCCGCGCTATCATCGGATCGCGTATGATTTCCTGCTCGATGCGCTCCGAACGGTGATCGCGGGGCTCGGCGAGCGGCGACACATCTCCGGCCAGGAGCTGGCCGACGGTGTCCGGCGCCTCGCAATCGAGCGTTTCGGGCCACTCGCGCGAACGGTTCTGGAGTATTGGGGCATCCACTCGACCGATGATCTCGGGGAGATGGTGTTTGCCCTCGTCGAGGCCGGGGTGCTGACCAAGCAGGAGGAAGATCGGCCGGAGGATTTCGAGGATCTCTTCGATTTCGAGGAAGTGTTCGACCACAACTACCCCTGGACTGTAGCGCTATAGATTAGCAGACAACCGTGTGGCGCCGGACCGGGTCCAGACAGGCCGACGGCTCCGCACATCACCCGAGAAGAGGTGCAAGCGTTTTCGCCTCTTCCCACCTGATCTCCGAGGGACTGATGAACACGGTCGATGATGGCGGCTTTACCGACTGCAAAAAGTGTGGCGACGGGGTATTGCTCCCCATGTCCGACTACGGACGCGACGGAGCGCCGATCCGCTACAAGGCCTGGGTGTGTTCGAATCCGGATTGCGGGTTCAATATCCGGATAGACAACGGCGAGATCACCTTCGGCCGGTCGATCGGACAGAGCTACAAGTAGCCGTGGACCCGGACAGCCTGCCGAGGCGGTTCGGGAATGCGGTTGTGCGTGCGCCCACCGCGGCGCAGGCCGCTCGTTACGACCGGATCTCCATTGACGAGCGTGGAGTTCCCGAGGCCGCGCTCATGGAGAACGCGGGCCGACAGGCTGCACTGATCATCGACCGGTTGTTCCCCGAGGGCCCCGTCGTTGCCCTGGTCGGGTCCGGCAACAACGGTGGAGACGCGCTCGTATGCCTGCGTGCCCTGGCGGCCTGGGGCCGGCGCGTCTCGGCGGTGCTGGTCGGGAATCGTCCCGAGGCGGACCCCGTATTGCATGGTTGGGATCTGTCCGCGTCCGTTTTCGATCCGGAGCAACCGGATGCCGGAGGGGCGCTGGGCCGGCGGCTGGAAGGGGCGGCGGTACTGGTGGACGGGCTGTTGGGCACGGGGATCCGGGGGGCGCCGCGGCCAATGCAGGCCGGCGCCATACGCGCAGCCAACCGGGCGGCGCCCGGAGCCGTCGTCGCCCTGGACGCCCCGTCGGGGGTCGACGGGACCAGCGGCGGCGTACCGGGCGCGGCGATCCGGGCCGACGTCACGATCGCGTTCGGATGGCCGAAGCTGGGCACGTTTCTGTACCCGGGGCGCCAGCACTGCGGTCGGATCGTGGCGGTCGAGATCGGGTTCCCGCCGGGGGATGACGAGACGTGGGCGCAGTTGATCACGCCCGGTTGGGCGAGAGAGGTGCTCCCGCGCCGTCCGCCGGTCACGCACAAGAACGCGGTGGGCGCAATCGCGATCCTGGCGGGGTCGGCGATGCCGGGAGCCGCCGTGCTGGCGGCGCGGACGGCGTTCCGCTGTGGGGCCGGACTGGTACGCGTCTGCGCCGCGCTCCCGGCGCGCGAGGTCGTGGCCGAGGTGCCCGAAGCCATCTTCGTGGACGCCCGTGACCGGGATGCGCTCGGCGCTGCCATCGAGCAGTCCCATGCGGTCGCGCTGGGTCCCGGCATCGGCACGGACGGGGAGGCCGCGGCCCAGCTGGAGACGGTCCTGGCGGCCCGGGCGGACCGCCCCGCGGTCATCGACGCGGACGCGCTCACGCTGCTCGCGCGCGGGGCGGGCGGCGGTCCCGGCGGGGCGGGCGATGGTCCCGGCATGGCGGGCGCGGGCGGGATCGTGGTCACCCCCCATCCCGGCGAGATGGCCCGCCTCGTCACGGCGACGACAGCGGACGTGCAGGAGGATCGCGTGGGCACGGCGAGGCGTTTCGCCGCCTCGCACGGGGTGGCGACGTTGCTGAAGGGTGCGCCGTCGCTCGTCGCGGAGCCGGGAGGCGGCCTCCTCGTGAGCACGCACGAGACCCCGTCCGCGCTGGCGGTCGCGGGGATGGGCGACGTGCTTACCGGGGCGATCGGCGCCTACCTCGCCCAGGGACTGGATCCCTTTGCGGCCGCCGGCCTGGCGCTCCACGTGACCGGTGCCGCGGCGTCGCGGGACGGCCGGGGCGCGTCCCTGATGCCCTCGGACGTGATCGAGGCCATTCCCGCCGCCCTGTCGCCCACGGGCCGTGGGCGCACGGACCTGCCGTTCCCGTTCGTGACCTTCGACCAGCGTCAGCCGGCGTAACATCCCGTGATCACGGAGCGCGAGCTCGTCGAACGGCTGGCCGCCATCGGATGGAAGGGCAGTCGGGCTGTGCTCCTTGGACCGGGCGACGACGCGGCCGTACTTCGCGGCGGCTTCACCATATCGACCGACATTGCCGTCGAGGGCGTCCACTTTCGCTTCGACTGGGTCTCCGCCGAAGAGGCTGGCTTCCGGGCCGGCGCGGCAGCGCTGAGCGATCTGGCGGCGATGGGCGCGGGGCCTCTGGCGCTGCTGGTCTCGATGGCCGTTCCGGGAGACGGAGACCACTCGGTCGCGCACGATCTGCAGCGGGGCGTGCGGCGCTCCGGAGACAGGGTGGGGGTCGCGATCATAGGCGGCGATGTCAGCCGTTCCCCGGGGCCGGTCGTGCTGGACGTGGTCGTGGTCGGCAAGGCTGTCGGCTTCGTGTCGAGAGGCGGAGCCGAGCCGGATCACCACCTGTGGGTTTCCGGGTCGCTGGGTGGGGCCGGTGCCGCGGTCAGCGCGTGGTCCGTGGGGAAGTCGCCCGATCCGGCGGCCAGGATCCGGTTCGCCGCCCCTCCCAACCGGATTCCGCTGGGCAGAGCGCTGGCTGGACGCGGAATCGCCCGTTCCATGATCGATCTTTCGGACGGTCTCATTCCGGACGCCGGACGCATTGCGGCAATGTCCGGTGCCAGAATCTGCATACAAACGCACCGGGTGCCCGCGGACCCGTGCACCTGCGGGGACTTGAACCTCGCCCTCGTTGGGGGCGAAGATTATGAACTGATGTTTACGGCCAACCCGGGCATGGAATCCCGCATTCTGGCCCTGGGAGAGGAGTTGTCGGTGCCGCTGATCCGGATTGGGATGGTGGAAGCCGGGACCGGCGTGGTTCTCGAAGATGAACGGGGACGGCGCACGGATGCCGGAGACGCCGGCTTCGACCACTTCGCAACGCCGTGGCCGGATGGGCCGCGGTGATTCGGCAGCCGTGGGTGTACGGAGTGGGGGCCGCCTCCACGATATTCTTCGGTGGCACGGTGGCGCTGCGGTCCGCGTTGGGCATCCGCGCGTTCGCCGAATTCGCCGAGCGCGCGACCGGCAATTGGGCCCGGGTGATCCTGTGGGGCGCCAGGGTCCGGGTGACGGTGGAGAACCCGGAGCTCCTCGGAGATGGCCGCGGCCAGATCCTCGTCTCGAATCACCAGAGCTGGTTCGACGTCTTCTCGCTTGCGGCGGCCCTTCCGGTCCGGTTCAGCTTCGTGGGGAAGAAGGAGTTGAACCGCATACCCTTCCTGGGTCACGCCTGGGAAAAGGTGGGTCACGTCGCGATCGACAGGAGCGACCACCAGTCGGCGCTGCACGCGCTGGGCAGTCTGGACGGACAGATCCAGGGCGAGGGGCGCACCATCATCATGTTTCCCGAGGGGACGCGCTCGCCCACGGGCGAACTGACGCGCTTCAAGAAGGGAGCCTTCGTGATGGCCATCAAGGCTCAGGTGCCGGTGGTCCCGGTCGCCGTGGCCGGGACGCGCCGAGTCATGGAAAAGGGGGGCTGGAGGATCTCGCCGGGCCGGGTGACGGTTCGCGTGGGGCAACCGATTCCGACAGCGGGACTCACGTTGCGCGATCGTGACCGGTTGTCGGCCCAGGCCCGTGAAGCGGTCCTGGGGCTGAGGGGGACGGGCGCCGGTTCCCGGCCGGAAGCGGCGGGGGAGAAGCCGGCGGACGCGTCGGCGACCGGCCACCTGGAACTCACGGCCTGATCCCCATATGTCCGCCATCGTCGACATCAGGGGGCGTGAGATCCTGGATTCGCGTGGCAACCCGACCGTCGAAGCGGAAGTCCTGCTCGAGAGCGGCTACCGAGGGAGGGCGGCCGTGCCCAGCGGCGCATCCACCGGCCGCCACGAGGCAGTGGAACTTCGTGACGGCGATGCCGGACGATACCTCGGCAGAGGGGTGCGCGACGCCGTGCGGAATATCCGTACCGAGATCCTGGGCGCCGTGCGCGGGTTCGAGGCCCGTGAACAGCGCGATGTGGACCGCACGATGATCGAGCTGGACGGCACCCCCGACAAGGGTCGCCTGGGGGCGAACGCGTTGCTGGCCGTCTCGCTGGCGGTCGCGCGCGCCGCGGCGTCCGAGACGGGACTGCCGCTGTACCGGTACCTGGGAGGCGAGGACGCGCACCTCCTCCCCGTTCCCATGATGAACATCCTCAACGGGGGCGCGCACGCATCGAACAACGTGGACATCCAGGAGTTCATGATCATGCCGGTGGGCGCCGGCTCGTTTTCCGAGGCCCTGCGCATGGGCGTCGAGATCTTCCACAAGCTGAAGGAGATTCTCGGCTCGCAGGGAAGGAGCACGGCGGTCGGGGACGAGGGCGGCTTTGCGCCCGACCTCGCTTCCAACGTGGATGCGACAGAATCGGTCATTCATGCGACAGAATCGGCGGGATACCGTCCCGGCGAGGACGTGCTGCTCGCCGTGGACGCCGCGGCCTCCGAGTTTTACGCGGACGGCCGGTACACCTTCTTCAAGTCGTCCGGCGCCTCGATGGACACCGCGGGGATGATCGCGTTCTGGGAGGACCTGATCGCGCGCTTCCCGCTGGCCAGCCTCGAGGACCCTCTGGACGAGAATGACTGGCAGGGCTGGACCACTCTCACGAGCCGCGTGGGCGGACGCTGCCGCATCGTGGGCGACGACCTCTTCGCGACCAACGTTGCCCGGCTTGAGCGCGGAATGCGCGCCGGGGCGGCCAACTCGATCCTGGTCAAGGTCAACCAGATCGGCACCCTCAGCGAGGCGATGGACACCGTGCGGGTGGCCCAGGAGGCGGGTTTCGGCACCGTGATCTCGCATCGGTCGGGTGAGACGGAGGACACCTTCATCGCCGATCTGGCGGTGGCGACGGGCGCGGGACAGATCAAGACGGGCGCGCCGTGCCGCACGGACCGCGTGGCGAAGTACAACCAGCTGCTCCGGATCGAGGAAGCGCTTGGCCGGCAGGCCGTGTACGCAGGCGGGAGCGTGCGGCCATGAAGCGGCTGGTCCTCATCGGGCTTCTGGCTCTCGCCGGATACTTCGCCGTCGCGGGGGGGGAGTACTCGGTGCTCGACGCCCGCAGGGCAAGAGCGGAATTGGCGGCTCGGCACGCGGTGGTGGTGGCGGCGGAGCGCCGGATCGACTCGCTGCAGGCGCGCATCGATTCCCTGCGCAACAACGACGAAGCGCTGGAGCGCCTTGCGCGCGAGCGCTACGGGCTCATACGCGACGGCGAGTTGCTGTACCGGCTCACGGACACGGGACCGGACGAGGCGCCCGAACCCGACGCCCGCTAGCGCGCTACTCCTCCACCGCCTCTGCGGGCATCAGGGCTCCGGCTGTCTCAACGGAATCGTCCGCGGGCGAATCGTCGCCCATCCCGAGCGCCTGCCTGGCTCCTTCCAGGAACCGCTGCGCGTCTCCCGCCTCGAGGGCGTCCAGCACATCGGAGGGGTCGGCGCCCAGCCCCTCGACCGCAGCCGCCGCCAGCGCCTTTGCGTCGTCGGTGGTGAGCTGTCTCGGGAAGCCTCCGCCGGGCACGCCGGTCGCCTTCTCCATGAAGGGCGCGAACAGGTCGACGGGGATCGGGAACAGCGTCGTCGAGTTGTTCTCGGCGGCGACTTCGACGACCGTCTGCAGGAAGCGCAGCTGGAGTGCCACGGGATGACGGGAGATGACCTTGGCCGCCTCCGACAGCTGCCGGGATGCCTGGAATTCGCCCTCGGCCGCGATCACCTTCCCGCGGCGCTCGCGCTCGGCCTCGGCCTGCTTCGCCATCGCCCGCTTCATTTCCCTGGGAAGATCGATGTCCTTGACCTCGACGGCGGTCACCTCGATCCCCCACGGATCCGTTTCGAGGTCGATGATGCGGCGCACGATCTCGTTGATCCGTTCCCGCTGGGCGAGCAGTTCGTCGAGCTCGGACTGTCCCACCACGCTGCGCAGCGTGGTCTGCGCGATCTGGCTGGTCGCGAAGTAGTAGTCCTCGACCTCGACCACGGCCTTGGACGGGTCCACGACCCGGAAGTACACCACGGCGTTGACCGTGCAGCTCACGTTGTCCTTCGTGATCGTATCCTGCGGGGCGATATCCAGGGCGATGATGCGCAGATCCATCTTGCGCATGCGTTCGATTCCGTACGGCACCAGAAAGACGATTCCGGGTCCCTTGGCCCGGGTGAGCTTGCCGAGCCGGAACACGACACCCCGCTCATACTCCCAGAGGATGCGCAGCGAACTCAGCAGGCCAACGAGGCCCAGCGTTGCGAACGGTATGAGCAGGAATCCAAGGTCCATCGGACACGTCCTCCGGTTGGTTGCGACGGTTGCCGCAGCCGGGTGCGAACGGCACCTGCACACCGCGGGAGGCCGCTCGAGGCCGGCGTGCGACGCGGGGCAGGGGACTAATAGGAGTCGCGGCAACCCTGCTTGACAACCCCTCCCGGCTCGCTGAGCTTTCTTGCCGTCGCCGGAGTAGCTCAGTTGGTCAGAGCAGCGGAATCATAATCCGCGTGTCGGGGGTTCAAGTCCCTCCTCCGGCATTTGCGGTCCACCTCCGGCATTCGTTCGCGGCCGGCGGTGGCGCCGTCCGCGCCCGGTGCCCGGCACGAAGCATGCCGATGAACAACCCGTCTTCCAGTTCGTCCCTCCACCGCCGGGTCGCCGTCGACACTCCGGAGCACGTGCGCCTGGACTACGCGCTCGCGGATCTCGGGTCCCGCGTGGCGGCGCTTGCGCTCGACTTCGCCATCATTGCGGGCCTGCTGCTCGGCCTCGGCCTGGTCATGCGCTTCGGTGGCGTGCTCGGCGACGTCCTGGGGTCCCTGAGCGTGTCGGTTCTCATCTTCGCGCTGTTCTTCGCGCAGTGGGGGTATTTCCTGCTGTTCGAGGCGCTGAGCGGCGGGCGTACGCCGGGAAAACGGGCGGTCGGCCTAAGGGTGATTCACGTTGGCGGCGAGCCCCTGACCTTCCAGGGATCGGTTCTCAGAAACCTGATCCGGTTCGTGGATCTGCAGCCCTTCCCATCCGGAGTGGTCGGGGCGGTCAGCATCCTGGTCAACCGGCGTGCACAGCGGCTGGGCGACCTCGTGGCCGGAACCATCGTGGTGCGGGACGGCGGTGGCGGCGAGCTGCTCGGAACCGATGCGCTGCCGCCGGGCCGGGTCGGCCGTCCCCTGCTGTCCGTCGACCAGTTCGAGCTACTGGCGGGGTTTGTGGCGCGGCGGGAGGGGCTCGAGCGCCAGGTGCGGGACCGGGTGGCGGGTTCGCTGGCCAAGGCGCTCGGCTTTGCCTTCCACGACGACCCGGACCGTATCGCGCGCACGGCAGAGGAGAACCTGGTGCGGCTCCACGAGGCGGAGGCGCCGCGGCACGCGGCCAGGCGCGGAGGTGCGAGCCTGCAGGCGGCGACGATGGCGCGGGAGCGGCGCGAGGACTGGACCGCGTATGCCGAACTGGTGGAGAAGGGCCGTCGGCGGGGACTGGGCAGCCTGACCGAGGACGAGGTGCGCTCGTTCGGGCAGTTGTACCGGGGCATGACCGCCGATCTTGCCCGCGCACGCACCTACGGCGCGTCTCCCGGATTGCTCGGCACCGTGCAGCGCTGGGCGGGGGCGGGGCACAACCTGCTGTACCGCAGCCGTGGCCGCGTCGCCGTCTCGCTGGGCCACTGGGTTGCCGTGGAGTTCCCCCGCGCGGTCCGCCGCTTCCACCGTCCCATCCTGCTGGCGACGCTTCTCCTGTACGGTCCGATGCTGGCCACATACGCGGCCGTTCGCGGCGACCCGTTGCTCGGACGCAGGCTGGCGGGGCCGGGAAGCGTCACCCAGGCGGAGAACACCGAGAAGGGCAACATCGACGAACTGTACCTTGGCGACGAGTTCGAGGCGACGATCATGCCGGTCTTCTCCTCGCGGGTGATGACGAACAACATCGGTGTGACCTTCATTGCGTTCGCGGGCGGCCTGCTGGCCGGCCTGGGCACCCTGTACGTGTTGCTCCTGAACGCGGTCTCCATCGGTGCGGTTCTCGGGGCCTACGCCAACGAGGGCGTGCTGGGCGTGATCCTTGCCTTCGTCTTCCCCCACGGTTTTTTGGAGCTGACCGCGATCTGCATCGGAGCCGGCGCGGGCTTCGGGCTGGGATCGGCGCTGCTCGTGCCCGGCCGGCGCACGCGGGCGGAAGCGCTGACGGAGCGTGGCCGCGCGTTCCTTTCGCTCCTGGCCGGTGCCGTGCTGATGCTGGTGGTTGCCGGGGTGGTGGAGGGCTTCTATTCACCGTCCAGCCTCCCCGCCGTCGCCAAGTTCGGCTTCGGTGGGGCCACGGCGGTTCTGCTGGCCGTCTACTTCGGGTTTGCGGGCCGGTGGCCGCGCGAGAGCGCGACGGCTACAGCAACCCGCGTTCCTTGATCTCCACGTACTTGTCCAGTGTCCGCACCAGTGTGTCGCCCGGAGGGGTGTCCACGACCATGATGCCGGACTGCCGCATCACCTGAAGCGTCGTCGCGCGCGCCTGCACCATCTCTTCCGCCGCAGCCCGGTGGAAGGCCTCCTCCGTCCCGGCCACGTCTCGTACCGCGGCGGCCTCCAGCTCGGGGTTGCGGATGGCGATCGCCAGCGGCAGGTGCGCCCGCCCGATCCTGGCGAGCGACCTCACCAGTGCCCTGGACACGGATCCGTCGATCACGTCGCAGAACAGCACGACCAGGGAACGTCGGCGGAAGGTGCGGCCCAGCGTGGCGAAGGCCAGGGGGTAGTTCGGTTCGACCAGCCGCGTCTCGACCCCGGCCAGTACCCTGGCGAGCGCGGGAGGGTCCGCCCGGCGCGGCGGCGACACATGGCGGATGCGATCGTCGAAGACCACGACACCGACGCGGTCGCCGAAGTTCTGAGCGCGGCTGGCCAGCATCATGCAGGCCCCCAGCGCGTAGTCCATGCGCTCGCGCACCGCGGACAGCCGCTCGCGCATGTGCCGCCCTGCGTCGATCGCCAGCACGACGTTCTGGCTGCGTTCGGCCTCGTAGTTGCGAACGACGAACTTGCGCCGCTTCGCGGACGCCTTCCAGTCGATGGTGCGCGGGTCGTCTCCTTCGGCATAGTCGCGCAGGCTTTCGAATTCGCGTCCTTCGCCCCACTGGCGGGTTCGTCTCGGTCCGGGAGTGCGCAGACGTCGCCGGATGGCATGGCCGCTTCGGGCGCGCAGCAGATCCCGCACCCCGGGCTGTACCTGGATCGTGTCCGACGCCTTGCATGTGGAGCGGCGCCACGCGAGCCCCCAGGGCGACAGCGTCCGAAGGTGAATGCTCCCGAGCCGGAGAAACCCGCGCGTCCGCGGCGTGACCCGATACACGCGCCGCGCCGCCGTCCGTGCCGGTATCTCGATTGCGACGCCGGTTTCCCATTCGTCGTTGTCGCCGGAGCCGGGCACGCGCCGAAGGCAGGGGTCGAGATCGTCCGTAACCCTTGCCTTCACGGTGCGGCGGTCCGGGTTGACCACGGTGAGCGTGACGTCCGTGACCGCGGCCAGGGCCGAAATGCGCGGGACCTCGCGCGTCGCCGTGGGTGCCCGGGTCCGGCGGCCATCGATGAAGGCGAGCAGGACGACGACGCCGTCCAGGACGAGCGCCGCCGACGTGCTCAGCAGGAACAGGAGCGACGTCAGCCCCAGGACGGTGAGCGTGCGTCCGCTGGGTATGAGCGTGAACGTCGGGTCGGACGAGGCCGGTGCGGGCCCGGAGTCGGCGTGCTCGCGCATCTGCCCGGCTTCGATGTCCTACCGGGGAGCCTGGAGCGTTGCGAGCAGCGACCGGAGCTCGTCATCGGCCGAGCGCCCCTCGACCTCGGCCTCGGCAGTCAACACCACGCGGTGGCGAAGGACCGGAAACGACAGCGATTTCACGTCGTCGGGCGTCGCGAAGTCCCGTCCCTGAAGATAGGCCTCGGCCCGGGCGGCCTGAAACAGGGCCACCCCGGCCCTCGGACTCGCCCCCAACAGGAACGCGGCGTCGTCCCGGGTCGCACGGACGATATCGGTCACGTAACGCCGCACACGCTCGTCCATGTGGACGCCGTTGACGGCATCCCTCGTCTCCAGGAGTTCCGCGCGGGTCATGGGCTCCCGCATGGGATAGGTGTTCTCGTCGTCGGCCCTGAAGCCGCCTTCGTGACGGTCCAGGATGGCCCTCTCCGCAGTCTCGGGCGGATAGTCAACGACGATCTTCATGAGGAACCGGTCCACCTGCGCCTCCGGAAGGGGGTAGGTTCCCTCGTATTCGACCGGATTCTGGGTGGCGAAGACCGTGAACGGGGCGGGGAGGGGCCTCGTATCGCCATCGACGGTCACCTGGCGCTCCTCCATGGCCTCCAGGAGCGCCGCCTGCGTCTTCGGCGGTGCCCGGTTGATCTCGTCGGCGAGGAGCAGATCGGCGAATACGGGGCCCGCCCTGTAGGTGAATCCGCCATCTCCGAGGACATTCACTCCAACCAGGTCGGTGGGCATCAGGTCGGGCGTGAACTGCACCCGCCCGAAGTCGAGACCGAGTCCCCTGGCCAGGGCGCGTACCGCCAGCGTCTTCGCGGTGCCCGGGACTCCCTCGACCAATGCGTGACCGCGCGCGAGAAGGGTGATCATCAGCTGTCTGAGCACGGTTTGCTGGCCGAGCACGACCTGCTCGAGATCCTCCAGCAGGCGCAGCGCCGCTTCCGGCGTCTTCATGTTGTCTTTCTCCGAGAAAGGTGTTCGTCGATTCCCGCGGCGATGTTCGGCAGGTCGATCGGGTCCGCGTGGAGCGCCCGCCGTACCCGCGCCAGCGGCGCGTCCGCACCGGGTCGCGAGTCGAGTGCGCCGAGCAGGGCGTCGGCCTCATCGACGTCGCGGGGGGGTGGACGGCGTGCGCTGCGCGCCAGTCGTCCCAGCATCAGCAGGGCTGCGGTGCCGTCGGCGCCGGACTGCCGGTAGAGGTCGCCGAGCGCGGAGACGTGTTCCAGCGGCGATCGGCGTTCACGGTCGGGGGGCGCAATGGCCGGCGTGGGACTGCCGAAACGCATTCCCCAAAACGCAAGAGCCAGGACACACACCGCGACCACGTGGCCCAGCGCGCGTCCCGCCGGGTTGCCAAGGAAGAAGTCCGCCAGCACCTGGGCGGAGCTGACGTCACTCCGGATCCCCTGGTGGTATTCGGCGAAGAACACGGTGTCCGACTCGGGCGTGTACGCCAGCACGGCGCGTATGGCGAGAATGGCCAGGGGATCGTTGGCCGCGTGCTCGTTGGAAAGGGGCCGCGCATCGGCAACGATCACCGCTCGTCCTTCCCCGATTCGAAGCACCGCCGCGCCGATCCATTCCGTGCCGTCCTCGTCCACCGCCGTCAATAGCGTGTCGGTCACCGGCGGAGGCAGCGTTGCGGCAGTGTCCCCGTCGGAAGCCAGTCGAACCCCGTCCGCAGCCGGTCCGGGTGCCGGGAGGTCCGAGGCCAGGCGGTGGTCCGCCCAGCGGGTCTCGAGGTCCTCCGCCTCCCTCAACGCTTCGCCGAGAGGGCGGTTTCGGAATCGGATGCCGAGGGAGTCCATCAGGGGCCAGCGGGCGGCGCCGCGAGTCTGCGCGGCGGCGTACCGCGGAGCGTATAGCAGGGTGCCGCCGGCGCGGACGTGGTTCAGGAGCGCACGAACCTCGCGCGGGCTGGCGAACAAAACGGGCTGCAGCAGCACGACGGTCCCGCGCACGGGCTCGGCGTCGGCCAGCGGAGTCATGCGGGCGCGGGTTCGGCGACCGAGACGTTCGATCGCGCGAGCGAGTGCCGCGACCCCGTCCGGAGTGGTTCTCAGCGAACTGCGCACCGCCTGGTTCGCCCGGCCCCCCTGTGGACGCATGAGATAACCCGCCGCAAGCGCCACCGCGAGGATGAGGCAGACCCAGAACAGGGGCTGCGCCGCACTCCGCCTGACACCGTCAAGCATGCCGCTCACCCGCGTGGGTGTTCCGCATTCGTGGGCTGCCGTTCGGTTTCGGCGGTCCGGGGAGCGGATGCAGGTGCGCAACCTGCCTCGCGCGCGAGCCGTGCCAGATTGCCGTAGCCGGCCGGCGTGGGCCGGTGGGCACCGAACGAGAATCCCTGGAACGAGTCCAGAAATCTGCTTCCCGCCCGCGTCCCGCCTGCAGTCTCGGTGTCGTGCCCGGCGATTTCGTGCGCGTAGTCTCCCGGCGTCTTGGAAGTGTCGAAGGACACGACCCCGTGCCGGTCGAGGGTCAGCAGGAACCCCTGGTAGAGTGCGGTCGCGGCGGGACGCAGATCCCCGCGTCCTGCGCGGGCGTCGGCGATCGACAGCCATTCGACCGCCGTCGTCGGCGCCACGGGCTCCGTTGCCGGCTGCTCCTCGTCCGCGGCACCGATCCATTTGGGTGCATGCCTGGCCGCGATCCTCCAGCCCATTACCAGTACCAGCAGGGCGGCCAGAGCCACCAGAATCGTCCCGATTTCGTTCTGCTCGCCGACGTACCGCTGGAGCCAGGCCATGAACGCCATGAACTTCGACCAGAGCCATTGCGCCAGGACACGCCACATGTTCGGGTCCTCGAACGTGGCGAACTCGGGACCGGCGAGAATCTCGCGCAGAACCCCCGCCACCTCACCGGGCGCTGGCGGCTGGTCCGCCGGCAGCTGAATCACGAAGCTTCCATCTCTCCCGCGAGCGTCTCCAGGTCGAATGCCTCGCTTCGCACCCGGCGATCATGGAAGAGCACCATCATGCTTCCGATCATGTACGGGGTTGTAAGCGGTCCGATCACGAGGTCGGCCGTGTTGATCAGCCACTGCTCGGTGGCGCTGACGGTGTCCAGTGCCTCCGGCGAAGTGAACAGATCCATCCCGACCAGGGCGGTGATGCCCAGTGACGGTGCCGACTGGATGATGAGGGCGACGACCATGATGCCGATCACCCGAAGCCAGCCCCCCTGGCAGAGCTTCAGCGAGCGTTCCAGTGCTCCGGTCGCGCCATGCCCCTCGAAGATCACGGCCGGGAGGATTCCGAAGGTTGCCGCGACCCAGAACAGCGTGAGCAATGCGATCGTGAGGACCAGGAACAGGACCCCCGAAACACCGAGGAAGGTACTGCCCGAGCCGGCCAGCACGGTGGCGATCGCACCGCCCACCAGGAACACGACCACCATGGCCGCGGCGTACATGAGCATCGCGAGAATGCTGGCGCCCGCCGCGCCGGGCAGGTGGCGGAGCGAATCCCGGTACGAACGACCCACGGACGCGGGCCGTTCATCGATACGCCTGGCCATGGCCGTGGCCACGGCCACCATCCCGACCCAGGCGATTGCAAGGCCTGCCAGCAACACGAGGAATACGCTGCCCATCTGGCCGAGCGCCGCAGCCGGATCCGCCGCCGGATCGGGAAGGCTCGTGGCGTCCACGCCCGTTGCGAGCCTCAGCATGTATCCCGGAACGGCGGCAATGAGGGCGATCAGGTAGTACAGCCCGAAGTCGCGCCGGTAGATTTGCACGGCGCCGTCGACGATCTCGCCGAAGCCGAGCGGACGGAAGGGAAGTTGTGACATTGTCGGAAACTAGTGCCGTGTCCCGGAGGTTCGCGAGCTACCGAATAGCCGCGATGTTTCCGGGATGCGACACTGGCCCGTCGCATCTGCATGCCGCCAGATTGGCGGCACCGGAAAACGAAGAGGAGATGAGAACATGAGGATTATCGCCGGAACTGTCGCCCTGGTCCTGGTGTCCGCCAGCGTGACGCTGCCGCCCGCTTCAGCACAGTCGGCGCCGCCCGGGCCGACGGCTGCGCTCTCCGCCCCGGCGGATCCGCACGTCGCGACGTTTTCCATCGTCGGTTTTGATCCCGAGACCGGCGAGGTCGGGGTGGCCGTCCAGTCGCGGGTCTTCTCGGTAGGCAACGGGGTCATCTGGGGAGAGGCGGGGGTTGGCGTTGTCGCCACACAGGCGATCGTCGATGTGAGCTACGGACCGCAGGGCCTGCAACTTCTCCGTGAAGGATACTCGCCTGCCGAAGCCGTCCGGGAGATTCTCTCGCGCGACCCGGACCCGGACCCGGAGCGGTGGACCAGGGAGGGACGGCAGTTCTCGATCATGAATGCCCGGGGCGAGGTGTCCACGCATACGGGCCCGCGTGCCAGCGATTGGGCCGGCCATCGCATCGGGCGCCATTGTTCGGCCCAGGGAAACATCCTGGCCGGACCGGCCGTGGTCGATGACATGGTCGAGGCGTTCGAGTCTACCGGTGGGCACCTGTCGCTGCGCCTGCAGGCCGCGCTCGAGGCCGGTCAGGCAGCCGGAGGCGACACGCGCGGGATGCAGTCGGCCGCCATGCTGGTGGTCGGCGAGGATATGGGTGTGTGGCTGAACAACGACGTGGTCCTGCGTCTCCAGGTGGACGACCATCCCGAGCCGATTGCCGAACTCCGCCGCCTGGTGGAGATGGCGGCCGACCGGCGAGAGCGGCGACGGCGGCGCTAGTCCAGCGCTTCGCCGGCATCGTCAACACAGTCGCAGTCCGCGCAGCACCGCCAGATTGCGGCGGTCGGCCGCGACGCCGTCGTCTCCCTTCGGGGTCTCCAGGATCTTGGGCACCCGGTTGAACCGGCGGGTGTTCATCAACCTGCGAAACGGGTCAAGGCCGATGGTGCCCTCGCCGATGCCGGCGTGCCGGTCCAGGCGGGAGCCGAACGGGGCTTTCGCATCGTTCAGGTGAAAGAGATCGATCCTGTGCGCGCCGAACGTGTCGTCCGCCCGCATCCAGACTCCGTCGAAGTCCGCGGCGAGGTCCAGTCCGCCGACCCACGCGTGACAGGTGTCGAAACAGACGCCCAAGCGCTCGTTCATGGGCGCCGGAACGAGCCGCATGATCCGGTTCAGCTCCTCGAAGGTGCCTCCTACCGAAGTGCCGGTTCCGGCGGTGAGTTCCAGCAGCACGCGTGGTCCGGCGACCGCCTCCAGTACCTTCGCGACCGCCGTCGCGTTGCGCTCGATCCCGCTGTCCGGATCTCCGTCCGTGGCATTGCCCGGATGCGTGACCACGGCGTCCAGACCGAGGCGGGCTGCTCGCTCGAGTTCGCCCCGAAAGCAGTCGGCGGAGCGACGCCATAGCAGCGGATCGGGGCTCGCCAGGTTGATCAGGTAGGAGTCGTGCGAGACGGTGAACCAGGCGCCGTTGCGCGTGACCGCCGCGTGGAAGTCGTTGACGGTACCCGGATCCCACTGCGGCTCCGCCCACCGGCTCGGTTGTTTGGTGAAGACCTGGAATACGCCCGCGCCGATCTCGGCGGCCCGGCCGGGTGCGTGGTGGATGCCGCCGGCCGTGGAGACGTGCGCGCCGAGTTCGTCGTATGTGGACATGTTCTCCAACGTCCGCGACGCCGGAAGGGGTGGCAAGTCACTTGCCATTGGGTGCGACGCGGCTTGACCTTTCCGGAACCTGACGTTGCCCGGACACCGCGGCCCGGGCAACGCGCCCATGCCAACAGGACAGGTCTCAATGGTTACCGGCTCGATTCCGTTCGCTTCGCCAACCCGAGGCGGAAGTCCCCGCTCGCACCGGATCTGGCCGCTCGCTCTGTTGCTGGCGGCCTGTGCCGGGGGGCCGCCGGTGGCAACCGCCGTGCCCGGGCCTCCAACCGACGTGGATCCGCCCCCGGCGGGCGCCGAGGCCGCGAATCTCGCCGACGATCCGTCGTCCGTGGGCGAGGACGCACCGTCCCCGGCTGCCGCTCTTGCCATCTCTCCCTCCTTCGACACGGTCCGGGCGGGCGTTTTCGACAACGGCAAGATGTGGACGTTCGACGCGCCACCGACCGAGTACCTGGAGACGACCTACGGTTTTTCGCCCGACGACGACTGGTACGCCCGCGCCCGTCTGGGTGCCCTCAGAATTCCCAACTGCTCGGCCTCGCTGGTTTCGCCCAACGGCCTCGTCATGACCAATCATCACTGCGCCCGCGACTTCGTCACGCAGGTGTCGAAGGAAGGCGAAAACCTCCTCGATGACGGCTTCTTCGCGGCCTCGCCCGAAGAGGAGCGCGCGGTCACCGACTTCGAAGCCGACCAGCTCATCGAAATCGTGGACGTTTCGGCCGAGATCCGCGCGGCGGTGGACGCCGTCGACGATGCCGAGGCCCGGAGCGAGGTCCGCGACAGCCTGAGCGATGCGGTGGCGGATCGGATCGCCGATGAACGCGGCGGTGAGGAGGCCGGGATCGCGGTCGAGGTGGTTTCGCTCTACAACGGCGGCCTCTATTCCGCGTATGTCTTCAGACGATACAGCCAGGCCAGGCTCGTGATGGCGCCCGAACTGCAGCTCGGCTACTTCGGCGGCGATCCCGACAACTTCACGTATCCGCGCTATTCGCTCGATTTCGCCTTCTTCCGACTCTACGGCGACGACGGGCAGCCGATCAGCACCGACGACCATTTCCGCTGGAGCGCTTCAGGGGCGGCTGCCGACGACCTCGTCTTCATCATCGGCAATCCGGGGAGCACGTCGCGTCTGCAGACCGTCGCCGAGCTGGAGTATCGGCGCGACGTGGAGATGCCCGCGCTCCTGGCCTTCCTGGATTCGCGGATCGAGGCCATCCAGGGGTATGTCGAGGGGCACGAGGACGAACCGGGCATCGACGCGGTTCGCAACAGCGTCTTTGGCCTGCTCAATTCGCAGAAGGCCTTCCGGGGGATGCTCGAGGGGTTGCGGGACCCGTATGTCATGGCGCGCAGGAGCGCCGCCGAACACAGCTTCCGCCAGTCGCTCGGGAGCGACTCCGTGTTGGCCGCGGCCTACCTGCCACTCTTCGCCCAAATGGCTGAACTGCAGGCGCAAAAGGCCACCATGGCGGCCGAAACCGGCGCTTTCGCCGTCTTCGGCAGCCCCGACTACGAGGCGTCGACGATTCTGAGGGCACTCGCGGCGTTCCAGTACCTGGTGGGACGGCAGAGCGGTGCAACCGAGGAAGAACTCGACGGCTATGTCGAGCAGCTTCGCGAAGTGCCGAACCGGCCGGCCGAGCTCGACGAAGCGCTTTTGCGTGCCCGCTACGACGATTTGGTCGAGGCCTTTGGCCAGAACGATGCCGGCGTGCAGATGATTCTGCAGGGACGCAGCCCCGGAGAAGCGGCGGCGACTGTGCTTCTCACCTCGGCGATGGCCGACTCGGCAGCCGCGGAGGAAGCATTGCTTGCTGGGACTCTCAACCCGGCGATGGAGCCGGCGTTCACCGCGCTGCAGGGAATGTTCGCAAGATTCGGCCCGTTTCAGGGGCTGATGTTCTCGGTCGCTCCGGAAGAAGAGGAGATCGCGGCCCGTCTCGGCCGCGCCCGCTTCGAAGTGGACGGCACGCGGGTGCCGCCGGACGCGACGTTTTCGCTCCGCCTGGCCGACGGCGTGGTCTCGGGGTATCCCTACAACGGGACGCTGGCCCCCGCCCACACCACTTTCTACGGGCTGTACGACCGGCACCACTCGAATCCGGACACCGACGAATGGGCACTACCCGAACGGTGGAGAAACCCGTCCGGTGACTTCGATCTTGCCACGCCGCTGAACTTCGTGAGCACGGCGGACATCATCGGCGGGAACTCGGGCTCGCCCGTGGTGAACCGCGACCTGGAGATCGTGGGTCTGGTCTTCGACGGGAACATCCAGAGCCTGCCGGGAGACTACATCTACATGCCCGAGCTGAACCGGTCGGTCGCGGTGGACGCGCGCGGCATACTGGAGGCCCTGCGGGACATCTACGACGCCGAGTGGATCGCCGACGAACTCACTACAGGCCGTCTGCCCTGAGCCGCGGCGATGGCGGGTGAACGGCCGGTAGCCCTGGTGACCGGTGCCTCGTCCGGGATCGGGCGAGGCCTGGCCTTGCGTCTGGCGCGTGACGGATACGACGTCGGCCTGTTGGCCCGCCGTGCCGGCCGCCTGCGCGAGGTGGCCGCCGAGGTCGAGGAGCGCGGGGGGACCGCGTCCGTTCATCGCTGCGACGTGTCGGAGCGCGAACAGGTGCTGCACGCCGTCGAGAGCTGCAGCGCGGAGCTGGGTCCGGTGGACCTTCTGGTCGCCAACGCCGGGATCGGGTCGCACATGCCGGTCGAGGGGCTGAACGGTGACGAGACCGAGCTCGTCATGCGGATCAACTTCCTTGGGGCCGTACACGCGGTCGAAGCGCTGCTTCCGACGATGCTGTCCCGGGGCTCGGGGCATCTCGTGGCCGTGGCCAGTCTGGCGGGCTACTGCGGACTGCCCCGGCGGCCGGCCTACTGCGCATCCAAGGCGGCGATGATGAGTTTCTTCGAAAGTCTCCGCTTGGATCTTCGCCACAGGGGGATTGCCGTGACCATTGTCAGCCCCGGTTTCGTCCGGACGGCGATGACCGGGGGCGAGGGCTCGGTGCGGCCGTTCATGGTGGAACTGGACCCGGCCGTGGACCGAATCGCCCGTGCGATCGGGGCGCGCCGCCGATCCCTGGCCTTCCCGTGGCCGATTGCGTTGCCGGCCACCCTGGCCAGATCGCTGCCCCCCGCCCTGTTCGATTTCGTGGCCCGCCGGATTCGCCACTAGTGAGCCTGTCCCGCCCGCGTCCGGGTCACGCGTTCTTCGGTGGCGCTCCGTTGCTCATGGCGCACCGAGGTGGCGCGCGGCTGCGTCCCGAGAACACCCTGGCCGCGTTCCGCTGCGCGCTGGATGACTGGGACGCCGATGTCCTCGAAATGGATGTCCGTCTCACCGCCGATGGACGGGTCGTGGTCATTCATGACGAGACCGTCGGCCGCACCACGAACGGAAACGGGGCCGTTCACGAGATGACCTGGAGCGCGGTCCGCAAGCTGGATGCGGGCTTTCACTTCCTCGACCTCGCCGGACAGCCCTCCCTCAGGGGGTGCGGCGTTCGCGTCCCCCTGTTCGACGAGGTGCTGGAGGCCTTCCCCCGGACGAGGATCATCGTGGAGCCCAAGGTTGCGCGCGCGGCCGAACCCCTGGTGCGGGCGATCCGGTCGGCCAAAGCCGCGCACCGCGTCCTCATCGGAGCCGAATTCGAGGCCACGCGGGTGGCGGCGCGGGGCTATCCGGGGCCGTGGGGTGCGTCGCGCAGGCAGGTCATGCCGTTCTGGCTGCTGCATCGGGTTCCGGTGGTCGGACGGTGGTATGTGCCGGCCGCGGACGCCTTTCAGGTCCCCGAACGATCCGGGCGGGTACGCGTACTCACGCCCGCGTTCGTCCGCGCAGCCCATGCCGCGAACATGCCCGTGCATGTCTGGACTGTCGACGAGCCGAACGACATGCGGAGGCTGCTGGATTGGGGCGTCGACGGCATCCAGACCGATCGCCCCGACCTTCTGGCCAGGGTGCTGTCCGAGGTCGCGGGGCGTCCGCCGGCTCCAGCGGCCGCCGCGACGCGTGAAGCATGAGTCGGACCCTTCGCGGCGACCGCCGGCCCGCGCTCGACGCCCGCTTCGGCGACCACCTGAGAGCCTCGGGATGGCTGGAGGGGGTCACGTCGGTCGTCGCGGGAGTGTCGGGCGGAATCGACTCGATGGTGCTCCTCCACCTGCTGCGGTTCGGCGGCATTGGCGGTTCGGTCTCCCTCCATGTCGCACACGTGGATCACCGAATGCGCCCGGACAGCGGCGAAGACGCCGGATGGGTGGCGAAGATCTGCGCGGACTGGAACATCCGCTTCCACCTCCGCACCGCGGCGCGGCCAGTCGCCAGCGAAGCGGAGGGCAGGAGCCTGCGCTACGAGTTCTTCGAGGAGGTGAGACGCGGTCTGGACGGCAGCGCGGTGACGTTGACCGCCCACACGGCCGACGACCAGGCGGAAACCGTGCTCTTCCGGATCGCGCGGGGGAGCGGTCCCCGCGGTCTGCGCGCGATCCACGCGGCCCGCTCACCGTCGGTGGTCCGTCCCCTGCTGCCGTTCTGGCGCCGCGAGCTGATCGCCTTCGCCGCCGAGCACGGCGTCCCGTTCCGCGACGATCCGTCCAACCTGGACACGCGCTGGGCCCGCAACTGCCTCCGCCACGCCGTTCTCCCGGTCCTGGAAGAGGCCGTTCCGGGGGCCGCCGCCGCCCTGGCCGCGCTGGCCGACACCAGCCGGCTCCAGTCCGTCGCGCTGGACGAGCTTCTTGACGAGCGCATCGCGGCGTTGTCCGCTGCGCCGCGCGAGCACCTGCCCGGGCCGGCCACGCCACCGACCGCGCCCGGCACCGACCCACCCGAACCGGATGTCCGCCACGCCTTCGCACTCGACCGCGAGGCCCTCCGCGCGCTGTCGGACCCTGTCCTCGTGCTCCTGCTCCGCAGAGCCGTCACGCGGCTTGGCGGCGAGCCGTCGCGCGCGGCCACCGCCGAACTCCTCCGTTTCGTGCGCGAATCCGGTAGCGGCCGCCACCTGAACCCAACCGGCGGGGTCACGGTCGAGCACCGCCTCGACGAACTGCGCATTCGTCGGGCCACCCGAGCGTCGGCCCCTCCGGCACCCCCCGACCCGCCGGCCGGTCCCGGCCCGGCGATCCCGTCGGCAACCCGGCAGAGCGGCGCTTCCGAGGCGCCCACAATCCACATCGGATCGGAGTCCGGACAGGGGACGTACGCGCGAAACGGCTGGCGTGTCGAGGCCGGCTGGGGCCCGGCTCCGCGCCTCGACTATCCTCATGTGGCACACTTCGCGCCCGACAGCGTTAGCTTCCCTCTCTCCCTGCGTCCGTGGGCGCCGGGAGACCGCATCAGGATGTCCTACGGGAACAAGAAGGTGAAGAAGGTTCTCCTGGAAGCGCGTATCCCCGCCGACCGTCGTGCCGGAGTTCCGGTCGTGGCGGACGCCGCCGGCGCCGTGCTGTGGATTCCGGGCGTCGCGGAGCCGTACGCCGCCTGTGCCGAAGCGGCCCGGAAAACGCCGGTGTGCTGCGTGGAGGTGCGCATTTTCCGGGAAACCCCCAACCCTGGCGCTTCCCCAAACCCTGCCGACCGAGGAGGCCCTGTTTGAACGCCACCGCCCGCGCCCAGCTGGGCACGCAGGAACTCAAACGCATCGTGTTCACGGAGGTCATGATCCGAAGACGAGTCCGGGACATGGGCCGGGACATCGGTGCGTGGTACGAGCCGGATGACGACATTCTCGTGCTTGGGCTGCTGAAGGGGTCTTTCGTGTTCGTGGCGGACCTGGTCCGCGAAATCCCGCGTCCGATTCAGGTGGACTTCATCCTGGCGTCGAGCTACGGCGAGGAACGAGTGAGCAGCGGCGACGTAAGACTGGTGTACAACCCGCGAACCGACTTGGCGGGGCGGCACGTCGTTCTTGTGGAGGACATCGTGGACAGCGGCAACACGATCAACCGGCTGGTACCGCTGCTGCTGGACCGCAAGCCCGCAAGCCTCGAGCTCTGCACGCTCCTCCACAAGCGTCTGTCCCACCCGAAGAAAGAGCCCCGCTGGGTCGGGTTCGATGCTCCCGAGGAGTTCCTGGTCGGCTACGGGTTGGATTTTGCGGAGAGTTTTAGGCACCTTCCCTATATCGGCTCGATCTGATCCCCTTTCGAGCCGCGGAAACAGGCGGCAGGCCCGACTAGCGATGTCCGATAAAAGTCCTTCACCGAACGAACCGCCCCGGAAGCTCAAGCGGGTTTCGCGGACCGCGTCCTTCTGGGTGCTTCTCGCGCTCATGTCGATCCTCGCGTTCCAGTTCATGCGGGGAGGCGAGCAGACGGCGGGTGAGATCAGCCAGTCGGAGTTTCAGCGTCAGCTGGCCAACAACAATATCCTCGAGGTGACGTTCTTCGGCGAAGCGGAGGTCCGCGGAGAGTTCAAGAGCACGATCGTCCTCGACGAGGCCGATGTGGACGAGTTCGTGGTGCGGATCGTGCCTGGCGTCGCCGCGACGATGATGGAGGAGCTCGCGGCACAGGAGGTCGAGGTGCGGGCCCGGTCCCAGTCCCCGGGGTGGCTGCCGCTGATCGGCACCTTCCTTCCGTGGATGCTCATTATCGTCTTCTGGATCTGGATCCTCAGGGCGATGCAGAGCGGCGGCAACCGCGCGTTCCAGTTCGGACGCTCCCGTGCCCGGCTCATCAGTCCCGATACTCCCCAGGTCACCTTCGCGGACGTGGCCGGGGCCGACGAGGCCAAGGAAGAGCTCGAGGAGATCATCGAGTTCCTGAAGGACCCACCCCGGTTTTCGCGCCTGGGCGGCCGCCTGCCCAAGGGCGTACTTCTGGTCGGCCCCCCCGGCACGGGGAAGACGCTTCTGGCGCGGGCGGTCGCCGGCGAAGCGGCCCGTCCCTTCTTCCAGATGTCGGGCTCCGACTTTGTCGAGATGTTCGTGGGCGTTGGCGCGTCCCGGGTACGCGATCTCTTCGAGCAGGGCAAGGCGCACGCGCCCTGCATCATCTTCGTCGATGAGATCGATGCCGTGGGCCGGCACCGCGGGGCCGGATTGGGGGGTGGCCACGACGAACGCGAGCAGACGCTGAACGCTCTGCTGGTGGAGATGGACGGCTTCGAAGCCAACGAGGGCGTGATCCTCCTGGCCGCCACAAACCGTCCGGATGTTCTCGATCCGGCGCTGTTGCGTCCCGGACGGTTCGATCGGCAGGTGGTGGTGGACCTGCCGGACGTGAAGGGACGGGAGGGCATCCTCCGGGTCCATGCGAAGAAGCTGCCCCTCGAGGAGGACGTGGAGCTGTCCTTGATCGCGCGCGGGACGCCCGGGCTGAGCGGGGCCGACCTGTCGAACATCTGCAACGAGGCCGCGCTTTTCGCCGCCCGCCGCGGGGTCGAGGGCGTGGCCATGGAGGATTTCGAGCAGGCCAAGGACAAGGTCATGCTGGGAACCGAGAGGCGCAGCATGGTGCTGACCGACGCCGAGAGGCGCCTGACCGCCTATCACGAGGCGGGGCACGTCGTGATCGGGGTCAAGATTCCCGGCCTCGATCCGGTGCACAAGGTCACGATCGTGCCGAGGGGCCGGGCTCTGGGGCTCACGGCCTCCCTGCCCGAAGAGGACCGGCACTCCCACACCCGGGATTGGATGAACGGTCAGCTGGCGATGCTCTTCGGGGGTCGCGTGGCCGAAGAGCTGGCTTTCGGGCAGGAAAAAGTGACTACGGGCGCGGGCAACGACATCGAACGCGCCACGAGCATGGCCCGTCGCATGGTGACCCGGTTCGGCATGTCGGACCGGATCGGATTGATGGCCGTGGGAGACTCGGATCAGGAGGTGTTCCTGGGCCGGGAACTCGTCCAGCGCCGCGAGGTCTCGGACCACACGGCCCAGCAGGTGGACCAGGAAGTGAAGCGGCTCCTGGACGCCGCCCACACGAGGGCCCGCGAAGTCATCGAGGCAAACCGCGGACTCCTCGACGACCTTGCGGAGGCGTTGCTGGAGCGCGAGACCCTGGGCGGCGAAGAGATCCAGCGCCTTGTGGACGGCAAGGAGCTGGCGCCGCTGGCCGACGAGTTCGATGCCGAACCGACTCAGCCCGAGTTGCCGGGCGCGGAGACGAAGTCGGTGACGAAGCCGAAGACGGGTTTGGTGGGGCCGGAACCGCTGCCCTCGCCCAGCTAAACGGGGTCCAGGACGGTCGGACCGAGCGGGGCCGTCGCCGATCCGGGAAGCGACAGCTCCAGGATGTCCCGGAGCCGGTCTCCGTCGACACCCACATCGAGACGGCCCCGGAATGCGACGGAGATGCGGGAGGTCTCCTCGCTGATGACGATCACGATCGCGTCGGTTTCCTCGCTGAGTCCGATCGCGGCCCGGTGACGCGTCCCCACCGACTTGTCGGCCACCGGATTCTGCGTCAGTGGCAGGATGGCGGCGGCGGCCTGAATTGTCTCGCCGACGATGATCACCGCTCCGTCGTGAAGCGGTGAGCTCGGCGCAAAGATCGTGCCGAGGAGTTCCGGCGAGACGACCGCGCCCACGGGTTTGCCCGTGCGCGCGTACTCGCGCAACCCCGTCTCTCGCTGCACGGCCAGAATCGCGCCCACACCCGAACGGGCCAGTTGTTCCGCGCTTTCCACCAGCCGATCCACAATGCGCTCCTTGCGGCTGGCGCCCAGCACGTGCACCAGACGGCTCTGGCCAAGCCGGGCCAGGGCGGCGCGCATTTCCGGCTGGAAGACCACCAGTGCCGCGATCGCACCATACTGCAGCAGCGCCTCGATGAGCCGCCGAATCAGCGAGAAGTCCAGGAAGACGGCCAGGAGATAGAGCCCGGCCAGCAGCAGCACACCCAGGAGCATCTGCATCGCGCGGGTCTGGCGCAGAAGCAGGAGGAGCCGGTAGACGAGGAGGAAGACGATGAGGATTTCGACCAGGTCGTTCAACCCCGGCCGGAGAAACTGCAGCTGCTGGAAGAAGCCGTTCATGACCCGTCAACGATAACCAATAGAGGAAGCGAATGTGGCCGTGTCGGCGCCCTGGCGGGAGCGGTCCGCCGTGCGTGGCCCCGCGTATGGGTTCGGTGGTCGGGACTTCGTTGACGTCGCGGGTCCGGCATCCTACATTCCCGCCGTTACCCTCCAATTCACTTGCGAACACTGCTGACCAGGGAGTCCGGCGTTGGGCGACAGCTACGGTCTACTCACACTTTTCGCGGACGGCGGCCTGATGATGTACCCGCTCGTCCTGTGCTCACTCATCGGTCTCGGCGTCATCATCGCGAAGTTCTGGACCTTGATGGTGGCCCACCGGAAGACGGTTGCGGTGATCGAACAGGTTGAAGAGGCCGCCATGTCGGGGCGCCTGGACGAAGCGGCCGAAGTTGCGGCGACTACTCCGGGTCCCGCGGCTGCCATTCTGTTGGCGGGGCTCCGCCGGATCCGCAACCTGACGCTCAACAGGGGCGAACTCGAGCAGGTGATCTCCACGACCGGCGCGATCGAGTTGAGCTTCCTCGAGCGGGGCCTGGTGATTCTGGCCACGATCGCCAACGTCGCGCCCCTGATGGGCTTTCTCGGCACGGTGGCCGGGATGATCGTGGCCTTCGAATCGATCGCTTCCGCCGGTGACGTCAACCCGGCGCTGGTCGCCGGGGGCATCAAGGTCGCGCTCCTGACCACGGCGGCCGGGCTCACTATCGCGATCCCCGTCAATATCGGCTACAATTACTTCGTCTCGCGGATCGACACACTGATCGTTGACATGGAACAGAGCACCCAGAAGATCCTCAACATCGCGTGGGATCTGGAAAAGGAAGGGAAGCTGCAGGTTCTTTCCTAGAGCGTTTGGCAGGCGCGGACGGCTTCGCGTGCGGACGCGGAACTCCGTGACCTGTTTGCGGTAGAACACAGACAGGGAACTTGGACAACCACGCGGGAGAACACCCCATGGCGGTTATCGGCAACAAGAAATCCAAGGTCTCCGACGAGATCCCATCCTCGTCGATGGCCGACATCGCGTTTCTCCTGCTCATCTTCTTCCTGGTCACGACCACCTTCCCGAAGGACAAGGGGCTCGCGATCCTCCTCCCCGAGAGCGAGTCGGAGGTCGAGGTCAGCCAGAAGAACATCCTTCACATCATCATCACGCCCACGGGTGCGGTGAATATCCGTCGGGGCGAGAGCCAGCAGGAGCAGACGGTTCGTCCCGACGATGTGGAGTCCATCTGGCGACAGGATGTAGCGCAGAACGAGAATCTCATCGCTGCGGTGAAAACGGATCCCAACACTCCGTACCGCTTCATGATCGATGTTCTCGACGCCCTGCAGAGTGCGGGCGCCGAGCGCATCTCCCTCCAGCTCCTGGAGTAGAACGCAATGGGCCTCAAAGGTGGTGGATTGGAGCGCAAGCAAAAGGCGTCGCAGGAGATACCATCGTCCTCGATGGCCGACATCGCGTTCCTGCTTCTGATCTTCTTCATGGTGTCGACGGTCTTCCAGAAGGACCGCAACCGGCCGATCGAGTGGGCGGCCGCCGAAGCCACGGAGAAGATCGACCAGAAGCAGAAGAACATTCTCAATATCTGGGTCGAATCCAACGGTGACCTCTACGTCAACGATGTCTACCGCGCGATGGACGAGATCCGGGTTCTGGTGGCGCCGATGTATCGGGACAACCGTGAACTGGTGATTTCGGTTCGGTCGGATCGCGGTGTCCCGTACCGGTTCATCGACCAGCTGCAGCAGGAGTTGGTCGCAGCAGGCATAGTACGCGTTGTATTCGCGACCGAGCTTGAACAGAGCATGACGAGGGAGAGACGATGAGCGAGCAAGAAACCACAGGGACGACCGTTCAGGACAGCGCCAACGATGTATTCAAGAAGTCGTTTTCGTCCTGGTTCTGGGGTTCGATGACCACGGCGACGGTACTGCACTTTGCCGTGTTCGTTCTCTGGCCGGAGATGACGCCGGAGGACGTCAGCCTGTCGATGGATGAACTCGCAGCCATCGAACTCCCCCCCGAGATCGAGATTCCTCCTCCGCCCGAGGCGATCGCCAGGCCCGCGACACCGGTGATCGCGACCGCGGAGATCGAGACCGACATCACGATCGCGCCGACGACCTTCGAGTCGGTCTCGGTCGAGGATCTGCCGCCGCCCCCCGACGATGTGGAAACCGATATCTCCGCCGCGCCCGTTTTTACGCCGTACACGGTCGCGCCGGACTACACGAACGGCGCCGAGGTCATGCGCGCTCTGGAGCGCGAGTACCCGCCGCTGCTGCGTGACGCGGGAATCGGAGGCACCACCATCGTGTGGTTCTTCATCGACGAGCAGGGAACCGTGCGCAACCAGAGGGTCAACGAGACATCGGGACACACCGCGCTGGACGATGCGGCATTGCGTGTGGCGCCGGTGTTCAAGTTCACCCCGGCCCTCAACCGCGATAAGGCGGTGCCGGTCTGGGTGCAGCTGCCGATTACCTTCACAACCAAGTAGCGCTACCGGCTGACCGGGAAGCGGGAACGCCCCGCCGGCCGAGTGGCCGGCGGGGCGTTCCCTTGTGGTCGACGCCCGGGCCGGACGGGAGCCCGCCCCGGGCGTCTCCCGCGGCATACATCCGGAGACGGGAGAAAATGGTAAACAAGGATGTTTACTATCGCGGCATCCGGGCGCGGCTGCCTCGCGTGCTCGACCGGATCGCCGCCGCCGCGGAGCGCAGCGGCCGCGATCCCTCCGATGTGAAGATCGTCGCCGTCACCAAGGGGCACGCCGCCTGTGCCGTGGAGGCGGTCGCCGAGGCCGGGCTGCGGGACATCGGCGAGAACCGCGTGGAAGAGCTTGGACGCAAGCGCGCGGAACTGAACGATCTCGCGGTCGACTGGCACATGATCGGGCACGTGCAGCGCCGCAAGGCGGGCCCCGCCGCCCGCCTTGCGGCGCTGGTTCACAGCGTGGATTCGCTGCGCCTCGCCGGGAAGCTGTCGCGTCTGGGCGAGGCCGAAGGGCGGCGCGTGCCGGTGCTCGTCCAGCTGAACGTATCCGGCGAGGCCACCAAGGGGGGCTTCCCGGAGGCGGAAGCGCTGGATGGGGTGGGAAGGGTGGCCGCGCTGCCGGGACTGCGCGTCCTGGGCCTTATGACGATGGCGCCGTTTACCGCCGACGAAGCGGTGCAGCGGTCCACATTCCGAAAGACGCGCGAGGTGTTGGAGGCCGCCGCCGGCAGCGCGGGGGTGGAGGGGCGCGAACTCTCCATGGGGATGTCCAACGACTACGAGATCGCGGTGGAAGAGGGGAGCACGATCGTGAGGCTGGGCACGACGCTGCTGGGAGAACGTCCGGCGTGAGCCTGCCAGGCGATCCAGGGGCGCGGTAGCGACCCGCCTGGAGGGAACGATTCGCTCTCGCGAGCGGTAGAACCACCCAGGTATCGGCAATCGCCGCTATCGCTAACCGGCCCGGAGAACAACACCAGGAGCGAGAGGACAATGGACGAACAAATCACCCTACAGGAGGGGATCGCTACGGAGAGCGCGAACAGTCGCCTCAAGAATTCGTTCTCGTCCTGGTTCTGGGGCTCGATGATCGCTGCCACCCTCACCCACTTCGGCTTTTTCGCGCTGGTGAACTTCGCCGAGCCGGAGGATGTGAGCGCGACAATGGCGCCGACCGAGACGGTCGTCCTGCCGCCGGACGTCGAGATTCCCGACGCGCCCGAGCCCATCGTCCGTCCGGCCATCCCGGTGATCGCTCCCACGGACATCGAGACCGACATCACCATTGCCCCGACCACGTTCACGTCCATCTCGGTCGACGACCTGCCTCTGCCGCCCGAAGAGGTGGGAATGGATGTCTCCGCGGCCCCGGTGTTCATCCCGTTTACGGTGAAGCCCCACTATACCAACGCCGCCGAGGTGAGGCGCGCGCTGGAACGCGAATACCCGCCGCTGCTGCGCGACGCCGGAATCGGCGGCACCGTTCAGATGTGGTTTTTCATCGACGAAAACGGTGTAGTAAAGAACCAGTTGGTGAACGCGACCTCCGGGCACAAGGCTCTCGACGACGCCGCGCTGCGCGTGGCGCCGGTCTTCCGGTTCAAGCCCGCGCTCAACCGTGACAAAGCGGTTCCCGTCTGGATATCGCTTCCGATTACCTTCAGAACCAACTAGCGCGCTCGGTCGCCCACACGCGGGAACGCCCCGCCGGCCGAGCGGCTGGCGGGGCGTTCCCTTGTTGGGCAACCGCCCGCTCGACATCATGGTGCGCTTGGGACCCCGCTGCCGGGAGAAACGACCGAGATGAAGCAAAGTGAAATGACGCGCCTGCGCGAGGCGGTCCACGAGGTGCGTGCCCTGGGCGGACCGGTGCCCCGGGTAGGGCTTGTCCTCGGGACCGGCCTGGGCGGTCTGGGCGACGCCATCGATGTCGAAGTGTCGGTCCCGTACCAGGACTTGCCCCACTTCCCCGTTTCGACGGTGGAGAGCCACCATGGCCGGTTGTTGCTCGGTACGCTCGAGGGTGTCCCGGTTGTGGCCATGCAGGGCCGTTTTCATCGCTACGAAGGGTATTCGCTCGGGCAGATCGTGTTTCCGATCCGCGTAATGAAGCTGCTCGGCGCCGATACGCTGATCGTTTCGGCGGCGTGCGGGGGAATGAACCCGCTCTGGGGCCCGGGTGACCTGGTGCTGCTGGACGATCTCATCAACCTCATGGGGTCGAGCCCGCTTGTCGGGCCAAACCTGGATGAGTTGGGACCGCGCTTCCCGGACATGTCGGTCCCCTTCGACCCGGGGCTGCAGGAGGTGGCGCAGAGGGTGGCCATGGCCGCCGCGCTGCCGCTGCGCCGCGGCGTGTACGTGGCCGTTGTGGGCCCGCAGTTGGAGACGCGCGCGGAATACCGCATGCTGCGCGCCATGGGCGCCGACGTGGTGGGAATGTCGACCGTGCCCGAAGTGATCGCCGCGCGGCACATGGGGATGCGCGTGCTGGCCGTCGCGATCATCACGGATCAGTGCCTCCCCGACGCGCTGGAAGAGGCCGACGTGCCAACGATCATCGCCACTGCGCAGGCGGCCGAACCGAAACTGTCCGCACTGGTGCGGGGTGTTCTCGGTGTCGTGGAAGCGGAGGCCGGGGCAGCCGGGGCGGCGGGCGCCGCGAACGATGCCGATCCCGTGCCCACCGCGGACCGTACCTGCGCGGCGCCCGCCTGAGCCGCCGGAGTCCCGATGCGCTACCCCGCC
>LXNJ01000049.1_pt1 | contig 76534 bp, 55 predicted proteins | sample 809081 | NCBI WGS metagenome assembly LXNJ01 (sample SAMN04870510, study PRJNA318959) | sponge metagenome | biome: sponge; feature: marine sponge reef; material: water | host: Petrosia ficiformis | place: Greece: Milos, Mediterranean Sea | collected 2013-05-29 | depth 5-7 m
CGGTACTTCGCTTCGGACATCCAGAATGCTTTTGGTCCTCATGTGCATGATCCGCGTACGGGTGAGATTCTGGAAAGCGACATCGGGTGGTACCACAACATCATGAACCTGATGCGCAACTGGTTCCTGGTGCAGACCGCAGCCGTGAATCCCGATGCGCGCGGGGCAGAGTTCAGTGATGAGGTGATGGGTGCGCTCATACGGCAGGTGTCGGCTCATGAGGTGGGCCACACGCTTGGACTGCCGCACAATATGGGGGCTAGCCACGCCTATCCTGTGGACTCGCTGCGCTCTCCCACCTTTACGGCGACGCGCGGCACGGCGCCGTCCATCATGGACTATGCGCGCTTCAACTATGTGGCGCAGCCCGGTGATGGCGTCACCAATCTGATTCCAGACCTAGGGGAGTACGACAACTGGTCGATCAAGTGGGGGTATTCCGTGCTCGACGGCGCACCCGATGCCGATGCGGAGCGTGCCATCCTCAATGAGTGGGTCAAGGAGCGGGCCTCAGATCCGGTGTATTTCTTCGGCAGCAGCGGATTGGATCCGCGTTCGCTGACTGAAGACTTGGGTGACGATGCGGTGAAGGCCAGCGACTACGGCATCGCCAACCTCAAGATTATCCTGGACGGACTCATGGAGTGGACTGCTGAAGACGCCAAGGACTACGACGATCTCGAGGAGCTGTACGGACAGGTTACCGCGCAGTGGCGCCGTTACGTGAGACATGTCTCGGCAAACATCGGCGGCTATTTCGAGGACCAAAAGACGTACGACCAGGAGGGGCGCGTGTACACGGCCCTGCCGAAAGCGCGTCAGGAGGCCGCCATGGCGTGGATCCAGCGCGAGGTCTTTGACACGCCGGAGTGGCTGATCAACGAGGCGGTCTTGCGCCGCGTTGAAGCCGTAGGCGCGATGGACCGGATTAGATCTTACCAGGTAAGTGCACTCAATAGCGTTCTTAGTCTAAATCGCCTGGCGCGTATGATGGAGTTCGAGTCCTTTGCGGGGGAAGAGACCTACACGATTGCCGAGCTTTTCGGCGATCTGCGCGAAGGAGTCTGGGGTGAGCTGAGCCGGGCCGCTGCAATTTCGCCATATCGAAGGGCCTTGCAGCGCGCTCACATCGAGCGCCTGGAATACCTGCTGACGGCGCAGCCTGCCCCCTATCCGGCCATACTGGCCAGCTTCGGCTTCATCAATATCGACGTAAGCCAGTCGGATCTGCACGCGTATGCCCGCAGTGAGCTTGAAGCACTGCAGCGGGAAGTGCGCCGCGCTCGGGCTCGCACGCGCGATCACATGACGCGCCTGCATCTGGACGACCTTGACGCGCGCATTGACAACATCCTGGAAGGCGACGATTAGCCCATTGCGCCGCGGTACCCCCAGCACGGGAAGATTCCGCTGCGCAGCACCATGGCGCAATGGGCTGCGGGGCCGTCATCCATCGGGGGATCTGCCTAATGCAGCTGCCGACGCCGAGTCGTGACTTCAGCGCGTACGCAGCAGCGTTTTGGCGAACGTGCGATCGTGGCTTTGGAACTGCACCAGATAGACGCCGCTGGGAGCAGGCGTGCGAAGGTCCGAGTGCCCATCCCAGTCAATGGCGTGCGTACCTTGTACCTGCCAGCCGTCGTAGAGCGTTGCGACGGCTCGCCCGAGCATGTCGGTTATGCGAATCGTGACCGGTGCCGATGACTCCAGGGTGTAGAAAACCCGCGTAGCATTGCTGAAGGGGTTGGGATAGACCGGCCCAAGGCTCAGCGGTGCCGGGGGTTCTCTGTGGGTGTGGGTGGTATTGTACGATTGATACCGGGCGCCGTCTGCATCAAATCCGACAAGGGTCAACCCATTGCTGGGCGAAGTACCACGCCCAAAGATGACGAGTACGCCGCACCGGTTCACGAATCCGCTCACATTCAAAAAGTATGTGCCAAGGATTGCGTTGGTGGCGGATTGCACGAATTCGTAGTTGAAGCTCTTCGGCTGAATGCGCATATACACGCTGGCCCGGGCGTAAGGCATGTCATTGTAAAGCAACGAAACGATCTTGTTGTTGTCTGCTGGGTCGCGCAGGCGCAGGTCTACCGGCCCGGTGTCCGGCGCGCCGTGGATGAGGAACAGCTCTACCAGGTTACTCTGCGCCTCTTTCCTCACGTTGAAGCGAACCAGTAATACCGGCGCGCCTGCGTGTCCGATGGCCGCAATAACGCCGCGGCTACGGGAAGCAATGTTTATGGTTTCCGCAGCAAGCGGCGCGACGATGCTGGTGTCTGTACCGGCGGTATACAGGCTTATGGCGTAATCGCCGCTAAGAATGGAACTGAAGGCAGTCGCAGTTTCCAGGGCCTGACCGGTGGCGAAGGGCTGTCCATTCATGTACAGATCTAGGGGGCCCACCCCTACAAGTGCATGAATAAACTGAATGTCTGCACTAGTACGATGCCCTTCCGGCTTTTCATGCACGTCATGCATGTCATGCACGCCGAGGAGGAGCAGCAGCATGAAGAGTATGCTAGATAAGGTCATTATTGATAGAACCGGCAGCGCTGAGCGGCCATAAAAAAGTCGAATTCTCCGCAATTTATAAATGCGCAGGCAAAACGGAAAGGCAGATTGTCTGCGACGATGCGAAATGCCGCTCAAAGTGCGGACAATGTGCTGAAGGACGCATCCGCCGCACACTGCGCCTGCGGCGTGCGCAGCAGATTACACACGCGCCGCGCGCTTATAGGTCACTGCGCGCTTGATGACCAAGGCACAAGCGCGGCCAGACGCCTTATCCAAAAAGGATCAGTACAACGTAAACGGCAAGCAGCATTGCAAAGATATCAGCAATAAGGCCGGCCGGTACCGCATGACGCGTCTTGCGGATGTTGACCGCGCCGAAGTACACCGCAATGACGTAGAACGTGGTTTCAGTCGATCCAAACATGGTGGCTGCCATCTTGACCAAGATAGAGTCTTCTCCGTAAACGCCGATCATGTCCAGCACGATCGCCGCAGAACCGGAGCCGGTCAGGGGGCGAATGATCCCCATTGGCAACACCTCGGCAGGGATGCCGATAACGTCTAGGATTGGGCGCAGCCCGCTGGTCACAAACTCCAGCGCGCCGCTTGCACGAAACATCCCGATGGCAAAGAGTATCGCGATCAGATACGGAATGATCATGACGGCCACATTGAAGCCCTCTTTCGCGCCCTCGACGAATTCTTCGTAGACGCGCACCTTCCTCATCATGCCATACAGCGGAAACCCCACGATGATCGCAGGGAGCACCAAGGCCGACACGTAGTCTATGACCAGTCGCACAATGTCCATCAGGCAGCCTCCGGGTTGGTTTGTCGGTATGTCTTGAGCCGGCCCAGCAGCTTTGCCGCGGCGATGGCGACCACAAGCGACAGCGCCGTCGTGATGAGAATGGAAAAGAACAGCTCGTTTACGTGCAGTCCCATGATGGCTACCAGCAGGACCGGGGGTACGAGCTGGACGCTCGCCGTGTTCATAGCAAGCAGCATCACCATAGGATTCGTCGCTGTGTCTGGCACAGGGTTCAGCGTCTGAAGCTCCTGCATGGCTTTGATGCCGAGTGGCGTGGCCGCGTTGCCGAGGCCCAGCATGTTGGCGGTCAGATTCAGCACGATCATGCCCAGCGCCGGATGGTCACGGGGCACCTCAGGAAAGAGTGGGCGAAGGAGCGGCTGCGTCACGCGAATCAGCGAATACAGGATACCTGAGGCTTCCGCGATCTTGAGCAAGCCCATCCAGAGCGCCAGTCCGCCGATAAGTCCCAAGGCAATCGTAACGGCGGTCTCCGCAAAGTCCAGCGCAGCCCCGGCGATGGCGTTCATCTTCACCCAGCGAACCGGGCTGAAGGCGAGCGTCGCTGCAAAAGCGCCGCTAGTGGGCGTACCGGCAAGCGTGGCGCGGCAGTCATCGTCTCGCGAATGCATGTTGCATATCGTAGCCAAAGGCTCCGGAACGGAGATGCCTTCGGCAAACCGAAGCTGCCGGCCCTGTTGTGACTGAATAAGCTCCGCACTGTACGCAAGCGGGGCGCCAGGTTCAACGTTGAAATGGGCCAGGTAGTCTTGCGCCGCAATTTCCACCGTCGCGCGCTGCAGGCGCGCCTCCGCGTCGTAGGCGTCTGGCACGCTTACCGTAACGGGCAATGGGCGGCCGTTCGCGTAGGTGTCCAGCGTGAAGTCGCGGATATCGCTAACGAGCGCAAAAAGAAGGCTTACGACAATAAGCCCGCCCCAGATATAGTTGAGCATAGTACTAATGGTCTACTGCGTGGGCAGCGAAAGCGGGAAATCTGCATTCCCTTCCCATAGTGGCTCGTCACGGCCAGCCATGCCGCTGCGCGCCAAAAGGTAAGCTGTGATGTCCCAGTACTGCTCATCCGTGAGCAGTTTGCCCGCATTATAGGGCATCTTGTCCCGGTTGTATGCGAAGAGCCGTTCAGCCGTCATCCGAGTTGCCAGCACGGCAGGAGTCAGCCGCGGCCCGATGCCGTCTTCCTGTTCGTGGCATGCCTGGCAGTACGCAGCATAAGCGGCCGCGCCGCGTGCCTGCTGCTCTGGTACAGTGTCCCGCTGGCAGGCCGTCGCCAGAATCAGCAGCAAGAGGGCCCCACCACGCTGCATATTGCGGCTACGCTACAGTGACCGGGTGCGGCAGCGGCATGTTGAAGAGATACCCCTTCTCATTGAAGGGCACCGCCTCCGGCTGCGTATGGCCCGCTAGATCGGTGGCGCGCGTCATCAGGCGGCGGTTTCCTGCTGCAGCCTGCCAGGAGAATTCGAACCGGGCCCAAGCGTACTGCATGACCGGATCGAGGACCGTGGCGTCTTGCCATGACTGGCCATCATCCGTGCTCCATTCCACGCGGGCTACGGGCGCATGCGGAGAGTGCGCATAGCCGCGGATGCGGTGCGTACCAGGTGCCAGCTGCGCTGGCCACGGAAGCTCCAAAGTACTCTTTATCGACTGCGTCGTCGCCACCTGGCCTTGCGCCTCGCCTTCCGGTGGGTAATCGTCGCCGATCAGCACATAGGATGTGGTGTTGTTGCGACTCCAGATAGCTTCCGAGGAGACCTCTATGGCGCCAAGCCACTTGATGCTGCTGCTGCCCACCCATCCTGGCACCAGCGCGCGGATCGGAAACCCATGATCGCGTGGCAAAAATGCTCCATTCATCCGATAGGCCAAAATCGTATCTGGGTCCAAGGCTTTTGCGATCGGGAGCGGTCGTCGAAATCCGCCCTCCGGCGCGCCGCTGTCCAAGCCGATCAGCTGCAGCGCATACGCTGCTTCGGAGACGCCGGCCTGCGTAAGAACCTCTACCAGCGGTACGCCCGTCCACACAGCCATACCCACCCCGCCCCGTCCCCACTGTGTCCCGATCGCCGACCTTCCCAGGAGTGTGCTGAAGAATGCGCGCTGATTGCCGCCGCATTCCAGGTACGAGAATACCGTCCGGCTGGGCATGACCAAAAGGTCGTCATAGGTCAGGCTCAGTGGATGTGCAACTGCGTCTCCCGACACCGTAAGCCGATACGTGCTGACATCAATATCCAGGCTCCGATCATTGTTGCGCACAAAAAACCGGTCGGTTGGTGTCAGGAATCCGGACTGGTTCTCCACCCGGGCTTCGAGGCTCGTGTTGCCGTGCATGATGAAGGGCGTCGTGTCCTTGAAGAATGCGGCGTCCTCTTCTGAAGTGGACATCTCGCAGCCCTGGGCGATGCTGGCCATTGCCAACAGCTGCAAGAAACGGCGTCGGTCGTGAGTCATGATGGCTACGAATGGCCGGTGGGTCGTTGCTTTGCTACGTATCGTTGTATGGACTCGGCGGCGCGGGTGCCCACAAGGGCGGACAGCTCTTTCAGCGGTGCCTGCTTGACCTTGCGCACCGAACCGAACTTCCTGATCAGCGCTTGCGCTCGCTTGGGTCCGATCCGCGGAATGTCGAGCAGCTCCGAATGCAGCGCCTTTTTGCGGCGCTGCTTGCGCTGCAAAGCTATGGCAAATCGATGGGCCTCATCACGGGCGCGTTGGATCAGCTGCAGCGAAGCACTCTGCTTGGCGATGTACTGCGGGTCGGGGTCGCCCGGAAAGAAAACGGCCTCTAGTCGCTTGGCAAGTCCCACCACGGGAAACTTGCCCAGGATGCCGACACTTTCCAACGCCTTGACTGCGCTCGACAGTTGCCCCTTGCCGCCGTCAATAATCACCAGGTCCGGCAGCGGACCTGATTCGCGCGCGATCCGCTTGAAGCGTCGCCTCACCACCTCATACATGGCTTTGAAGTCATCCGACTGTCCCTCGGCCAAGCTTCGAATCTTGTATCCCCGATACTCTCGCTTGCGAGGCCTCCCATTGAAGAATACGATGCACGAAGCGACTGTGCCGGTGCCAGCAAGGTGAGAAACGTCAAAGCATTCCATGCGCCGCGGCAGCCGCTTGAGGGACAGATCCGCTTGCAGCGCCTTGACCGCATACGGAATACGGTCCTCGCCGCGCCGAATGAGCTGCGCCACCCACTCATTAGCCACAAGCTGCGCGTTGGCCTCCACCATGCGCATGAGGTCAGCTTTGTCGCCGCGCTGCGGCACCTTGAGCACTACCTTCTTGCCGCGTCGGCCCGTAAGATAATGCGCCAAAGCTGCAGGATTAGATGTGGGTGTCGCTAGAAACACTTCGTCCGGGATGAACACCGCCTCCGTGTAATAGTGCTCCAGATAGGTTTGCATAAGCTTCGCCTCGCTGTGCCCCGCAATGCCGCTTAGAATCTTGTGCTGCCGCCCAATGATCTTTCCATCCCGCACCCTGAAGAGCACGGCCGCGGCTACATCTTCTGCCCGATAGGTTGCCACCGCAAAAAGATCGCGATCCACTTCCTGTGTGGTGACGACCTTTTGCTGCTCTGCGTAGCTCTTGATCGCTGCGATCTGATTGCGAAGGAGCGCAGCTTCTTCAAAACGCAGCTCTCTGGCCGCGCGTTGCATCGTTTCCTGCAGCGCGTTGACAAGCGATGAAGTCTTGCCATTCAGAAAGGACTCGATGCGCTTGATGGTGCGGTCGTAGTCCTCTGCACTCTGATGTCCCACGCACGGACCCGCACAGTTCTTGATGTGGTACTCCAGGCAGGTTTCATACTTGCCTGCGGCGATCGGCTCAGGGCTCAGGTTAAGCGAGCAGGTGCGCAGCTGAAAGATGTTGTGCACCGCCCGGAGCGCGCGCCGCATCGTGCCTACATCAGCATACGGCCCAAAATACCTGGAGCCATCCTTGATCAGGCGCCGCGTCGGCAGAATCCGCGGAAACGGTTCGTTCTTTATGCAGATGTACGGATAGGACTTGTCGTCTCTGAGGTTGATGTTGTACCGCGGCTGCTGCTCTTTGATGAGATTGTTTTCCAGGATGAGCGCTTCCGCTTCAGTATCGGTCAAGATGACTTCAACCTCGGACGTCTTGCGATAGAGTACCTTGTGGCGACCTTCCAGCTGCTCCCGTTTGCCAAAGTGGCTTCGCACACGGCTCCGGATGTTTTTGGCTTTGCCGACGTACAGGAGCCCGCCATCCGCGTCCTTGAACTGGTACACGCCGTGGCTGGTTGGCAGCGATGCGATCTTTTGCCACAGGACGTCCGTCATGTCGCGGCGGCTCTGAAGTGTCCCGCGAGAACCTGTGCCAAGGCCGCCGGATCTACGCGAACAGGGACCTGCTGATCAGTCGGGAGGATACACAATGTGCTGCCAGGGCAGCGTGCACAAAGCTGCACAGCCGTCTCCTGGTGCGTGTCCGGTGCACTGATGAGCAGCGGCACAGTGTGCTCTATCACTGGCAGCATGTCGGCTGAATCCAAAAGGTGCAGCGCATAAGACAAGCAGGCCTTGGGGCCGCTGCGCAGTACCCGAGCTGCATCTCTGCGTGCGCCGCCCACCAGCACCATGTGCGCAGGCGCAGGAATCTGGCGGCTATCATGCCAAGTGCTGAAGTCGTGTGCGACGACCGTTGTCCCAAGCCGCCGCAGCCTGGTCAGCAGCGAGGGGCAGGGCGTGGAGGACACCAGCACCACAGAAGCTGCTGCGGATGCGTCGGCCGCTTCCTGGCAAAACTCGACCAGTATGCCGGCGGTCTGCTTCGGATGCAAGAAAAAGATGTACTTGCCTGCGGCGCCTCGCGTCGGCTCCGCACTCAGCGGCGTAAAACCGAGGTCTTTCAGACGTCGGAATTCTGCATGGATGTCCGCGACAGCAAACGCCACATGGTGCAGGCCGCCCTTCCTTTTGGCAACAAACCTGGCGACCGGGGAATCTGGCCGCGTGGCTTCGAGCACCTCCAGTCTGGCCGTTTTTGCATCTAGGAAATGCGCCGTTACGCCCTCCTGCGGAATCGCCTCGGAATAAAGGTGCGCCAAGCCGAGTACTTTCTGCAGCTGCCGCAAGGCTGCACCGGCGTCGGGCACAGCGATGCCGACATGGTCAAGGCGTCGGAGCATGAGCTGAAGCGCTTGGTGTTACATTAGGTGGGCATACAAACGACCATTGCCCGCATGACATCCCCGTCTGATAGGGCTCTTGCGCAGGCTATGCAGATGCTTTTGCGCATTGAGCTTGGCGGCGCATACATCAGTCAGGTTCGCCGCAGCAGCACGAACCGCGATGTGGCACGTCAGGCAACCGACCTGGTCGCCGGTGTTACGCGCTGGCGGCGGTATCTGGACTTTCTTCTTGCGGCTTATTACTCCGGAAACCTGAAGAAGGTTGAGCCTCGCCTCAAGCAAATTCTGCGCATGGCCATCTATGGGTGCTTCGTCGCCCAGAAGGCACCCCATGTGGCCGTGGATCGCGCGGTGCAGTTGGCCAAGTCGACGGTTCGACCGGACGCCGGCCGCCTGGTCAACGGTATCCTGCGCGCTATGCTGCGCACCGCGTTGCCGCAGCCGGACACGGGAGATTTAGCTGACGATCTTGCCGTGCGCTATTCTCATCCTACATGGATGGTTCGCCGGTGGCTCGTGCGCCTCGGTCCAGGCAGCACGCGTGCATTCTTGATGCATAACAACAGCCGCCCGTGGTACGGCCTGCGCTGCAACACGCTCGTCGGAACGCTGCCTGCATTGCGTGCCTGCCTGACCCGGCTTGACGTTGGCTGGAAGACATCGGCGTACCTGGCTGACTTCATTCGCGTCGCGCAGACCGGGCCTATTCAGAGGGCAGGCCTTTTGAGCGAAGGTGTTTGCGCCGTGCAGGATGAGGGCGCGGGCCTGGTCGTGCGGCTGCTCAACCCGCAGCCCTCGGAGCTAGTGTTGGACCTGTGCGCCGCGCCAGGCGGCAAGGCAACCTATGCGGCGTTGCGCATGAAGAATCGCGGCGAACTCGTAGCAATAGATCAGCACGCGAATCGTCTGCGACTGGTTGCGCGTGCCGCTCGTGCGCAGCAGATCACCATTATACGCACACACGTGGCCGACGCGCGCGCGGCGGCGCTGCCGCGCGCTGACCGGGTGCTTGTCGATGCGCCCTGCACGGGCACGGGTGTTCTCGCAAAGCGGGCCGACCTTCGGTGGCGTCGTACGCCGGAAGACCTGAGCCGGCTCATGCGTGTCCAAGACGAGCTCTTGGACGCCGCCGCGCGGTGCGTGAAGCCCGGGGGCGTGCTGGTCTACAGCACATGCTCGATAGAAACGGAGGAGAACGAGGCACGCATTGGCGCTTTTTGTGACCGCCATGCTAACTTTGCGCTGGAGCCCGCCAGCGGGCAGTTGCCGGGCAAAGTCGTTTCCAGTGATGGATATTTGCGGACGATGCCGCCCGGCCATATGGCCGACGGCACCTTTGCTGCTCGTCTGCGCCGCACTTAAGTCCAATTCGAAATGAGGAACTGCAATTTAGTTTGGGGCAGCCTACTGCTGTTAAGCCTGTGCTTGGCGGCCTGTGCGCCTTCCGAAAGCACGAAGGTGACTCAGCTGCGCCTCATGCATGACGAAGAGGCGCAGACGTTGAGCGTATTCAGATTGAACGACCCGCGTCCCATCGTGGTGCAGAATGCAGCGGCGGATCACCGCCCCTTCCTGCATCCCATCATGACGCCCGATGGCCTGAGCGAGGTGACAGAGTACAGCCCGGGCCACCATCCCCATCAGACCGGCCTCTACTGGGGTTTCACCCGTCTGAATGGGCGCGACTATTTCCACAACCCGCGCGGCGACTACTGGCGGCGCGACACCGTAGTGGTGGTAACAGATGAAGGTGTGCGCGTCCGCTGGGAGACGGTCTATGACCTGTTGGATTCCACGGGGGCGGCGGTACTCAGCGAGACGCAGCAGTGGTCCGTGGCCGTAGAGGATCAAATGTTTGTACTGGATCTGGTCTGGCGTGGCCGGGCGCTTGCAGATGTAACGATTGGCGAGTATGACTATGGCGGCCTCTTTTTGCGCATGCCTTGGCATCCGGGCATTGAAGGGCAGGCTGTCAATGCTGCGCGCCAGCGCAACAGGCTGGCCGAAGGCAAGCGTGCGATGTGGCTGGATGTGGGCATGCAGCTCGAAGGTCGCAGCGACTTCGCGCATGTAGCCATCTTTGATCATCCGAGCAACAACGGATTTCCGCAACCATGGCGCGTTGACGGGCAGCTTGGCGTTGGCCCGGTGCGCGCCCGCATGGGTGACTGGCACATTCCTGAGGGCAGCGAGGAAACCATTCGGCACCGGCTGATGGTCTATACCGGTGTCTTGGATGACGTAGCGATGCGTGCCCGGTGGGAAGCGTACACAGGCCAGGAAGGCGCCACCTATTCGATCGCATCGCTGTGGGGCATAGCGCAGCAGGAAGCGATGGAGGCGGACTATCTGACGCCGGAGGAGGCGGCTGCCGCGATGACGCTGCCCGACGGGTATGCAGTCACGGCCTGGGCGGGCGAGCCGATGCTGACGCAGCCGATGGCTTTCGCATGGGATGATCGGGGGCGACTATGGGTTGCAGAGAACCGTGACTACGAGTCGCGGAGTAGCGGGTTTTCGGCCTCCGGCGACAGTCGCATCGTAATCCTGGAAGACACTGATCGTGATGGCAAGGCTGATGTGCGCACGGTATTTATGGAAGGCATCGCCTTCCCTGCGGCTTTGGCCGTTGGGTTCGATGGCGTCTTTATCGGCGCGCCGCCCCATCTTTTGTTCGTGCCGGATCGGGACCACGATGACCGGGCAGACCTGGACGAGGTGGAGATTCTGCTTACGGGGTGGGGCATCCGGGATCGCCACGAGACGGTCAACAGCTTGCACTGGGGTCCGGATGGCTGGTTGTATGGGCTGGAGGGTTTTGCTACAGCAAGCAAGATCCGCAAGCCGCCGTCGTCCGCCGCAATCTATCGCGGCGGTGATCCTTTCCCGGAGGACCTGCTGGAAAGCGAGGGTGTGGACATAGACGGGGGCGTGTGGCGGTACCACCCGACCAAGGAGGTCTTCGAAGTCGTAGCGCACGGTTTCAGCAATCCGTGGGGGATCGACTACGATGAGCATGGCGAGCTGTTCATCAGCGCTTGTGTTATCCCGCATCTGTTCCATGTTATCCCTGGGGGCATCTACCAGCGCCAGGGTGGCCGGCATTTCAACCCGTATATCTACGAAGACATCGGCCACATCGTAGACCACCGTCACCGGTCTGCCCATGGCGGCGCGCGCATATACCAATCAGATGCTTTTCCAGCGCGCGAGCAGGGCCGCTTGTTCATGGCCAACATCCACGAGCATGCGGTGCTCAGCGATGTGCTGGAGCCTCAAGGCTCGGGTTTTATCGCGCGTCATGGAGACGACTTTGCGCTGGCCAACAATGCGCAGTGGGTCGGTTTCTCCATGGAGATTGGCCCTGAGGGCGGTCTCTATGTTTTGGACTGGCATGATGCCGACATCTGCGGGGCTGATGTTCACGACAAGGACACGGGCCGCATCTTCCGGATTGTTCCTGTCGATTCTCCGGCCGAAGATTGGGAGGGGCGCTACGCGGACCTCAGAACGTTGTCCGATGCTGCGCTGGCAAGGCTCCAGGAAAGCGCCAGCGACTGGCATGCGCGGCGCGCCCGCGTGATTCTGCAGCATCGGGCCACCGTGCGGCCCATACAGGCCGACGCAGCGGCATGGCTTTCGGCGCAGTTTGATGCGGCGTCCACGACGACGGTGCGCCTTAAGGCACTGTGGACGCTACACATCACCGGGCTGCTATCCACGGCGCGCCTCTTGGATGCGATGGACGATCCCGCAGAGTACGTACGGGCCTGGGCTATTCAGCTGGTCATGGAAGAGAAGAATCCCACTGCGCAGGTTGTGGATCGCCTCGTGCGCATGGGGGAGCGAGACCGATCAGCGGTAGTTCGCAAGTATTTGGCGGCGGCCCTGCAGCGGCTGGATGGTTCGAATCGTTGGCGTCTTGCGGCAGCCCTCTTGGGCCGCGAAGAGGATGCCAATGATCACAACATTCCGATCCTGTTGTGGACGGGCATAGAGGACCTGGTCGCTGAAGACCCTGCACAAGCACTGGCGACAGCCAGCGAATCCAAGATTCCTACGGTCACAAAGTTCATAGCCCGGCGATTAGTAGACGCGGATCAGACGGAGTCGCTTGTTGCAGCGCTTGTGTCCATGCGCAAGGTACGCGAGCCGCTCTTGCAAGGGATGTTGGCGGGTCTTGAGGGGAAGCGCGACGTGCCGAGGCCTGCGGGCTGGCCCGACGCAGCGGCGGCGCTGGCACGCGACCGGCGGGTTGAGCCGCTGATCACGCAGGTCACGCAGCACTTTAATGACGCGGAGTCGGCCCAGGCGATGGCTCTCACGCTACTTGACGCGGACGCGGACCTGGCACGCAGGCGCGTCGCGCTGCAGCGAATGGCACTGGACCAGCGCGTGGAGCTGCAGGATGCTCTGCCTGCGCTCCTGGAGGACGCGTCCCTGCGGCTGGACGCCATACGCGCTGTAGCGGCGTTTGCAGATGAGGATTTGGGCCAGCGCCTTTTGGCTCTGTACCCGGACCTGGAGCCTGTGGAAAGAGCAGAGGCGGTGCAGGCGCTTGCCGCGCGTCCGCTATACGGGTGGATGCTTACGGAAGCAATCCAGTCCGGCCTCGTTGCCCGGACGGAGGTGCCGGCGCATGTGGCACGGCAGCTCCGGCGCGTGGTAGGCAGCGGGTTCGTAGAGGTGTGGGGTCCGATCGATCATATGGCTGCGGACAAGGATGTGCTGGACGCGAGGCTGCGCGCGCTGCTGACCGACGAGGCCTTAGGCCTTGCGGATCCCCAGCGAGGGCGTCGGGTGTTTGTAGCGGCGTGCGGTGCCTGTCACCAGATGTACGGCGAAGGCGGGCTGCTTGGGCCAGACCTCACCGGATCGAACCGTTCGAACCTGGATTACGTGCTCAGCAACGTAATCAGTCCCAGTGAGGAGATCCAGGAAGCCTACCGGATGGTCATTGCCACAATGCGCGATGGCCGAACGCATCTGGGAAGCATTGCCGCAGAAACGGATCGGCTGCTCACCATGCGCCTGATAGGACAGCCCGACGTTGTGCTCAACAGAAGCGACATCCAGTCTTTGGAGGTATCGAACATGTCGCTCATGCCCGAGGGGCTTCTTGCGCCGCTTAGCGAGCAGGAGGTGCTGGATCTTTTTGCCTTCCTCCGGACTACGGAGCAGGTACCCGGGCCCTAGCGCACGGAGAAGCTGAGTCGCCAGTCGCAGCACTAATCTCCAGCATGTGCATTCGTCGGTTGGCAGCTCGCCAAACAGCACACGCAGGAGCGTTCTGCTCTGCAGCGTTCGTGTTCTTCGGAGGCGAAGTGTTCAGGAGCATCGTGCTGCGAGCCTTAAGGCACGCCTCCACTTTTGCCTGGCACTGCTGAGTCTCTTGGCGCATGTAAAGAGGTGCCGCAGCGCAACCCCGTTGTGAGGTCTGCGCGATCATAAGGTAGTCCGGTGCGTACCATTGATCCGCACCTTTGCTTGCCTGTGCATCACTCAGCTGCATGCATCTTGGCGGCGGTGTGTATTACAGTCCCTGACCTTGGCTCCATTGTCCATTCGCAAATCGTTCTGGCTTCCGCTTGTGGTGGCAGCATTGTCCCTTGGGCTGCCGTATGCGTCGTCCGCCCAGCGCGTTGCCAAGTACGGTGCGGACTTTTTGGCTGGCGGGGTCGGCGCCCGCGCTCTTGCGATGGGTGGTGCGCACGTAGCCTTAGCGCAGGATGTGGGTAGTGGGTACTGGAATCCGGCCGGCCTCGGCATGGCGCTTTATCCCGAGTTCGCCTACATGCATGCCGAGCGGTTCGCCGGCATCGTTTCCTTTGACTACGCGGCGGTCGCCTATCCGGTCAACAGCGCTAGCACCGTTGGGCTGAGCTTCTTTCGCAGCGGTGTCAATGACATCAAGAACACGCTGAATGCGTGGGACGCAGAGCGCAACACACCGAAGGCGAACACGGAGTCGCACATCAGCAGCTTTTCTGCGGCGGACATGGCGCTGTTTGTAAGCTATGCCCGTCGTCTTCATCGCAAGTACTATGTAGGCATTTCGGCCAAGATTATTCGCCGCGCCATCGGCGACTTTGCGGACGCTTGGGGTTACAGCTTTGATGTGGGTGCGCAGCGCCGAGGCAAGCGTTATCTGCTGGGCGTTCAGCTGCAGGATGCCAGCACGATGCTGCAGAGTTGGAGTATCAACACATCCGCCTTTGCCGTGGAGGGCACCAATCCCAACACTGGACTGCCGTATACCTTCGAAGAAGTGTTTGCGCAGGAGTTGCCGACGGGTGAGACTTTTCTGGTGCTTCCCGTGGCACGCTTAGGCAGCGGGCTGATCCTGCCGGTAGGCCTCACAAGCTCTGTTGCCTTGGGCCTGGACCTGGATCTGGCCTTCGACGGGCAGCAGGCCAACGCATTCAATGTGGGGGCGATCTCTATGCACCCCCGGGCTGGCGCGGAGTTTTCCTTTAAGGATGTAATTGCCCTGCGCGCTGGGCTCAGCCGGATCAGCAGCGGTGAAGCCTACGGGTTGGATATCGTGCCGGCGGTGGGCGCGGGGCTTCGGCTCTCAGCACTCACCATTGATTACGGCTTCGGGGACTTTGGCGGCCTTGTTGCTGCACTGGGATATTCGCACCGCATCTCTGTCCATTTCAGCTTGGAGCGCGATGGCTTGCGGAGAGCAGCCGCGCCATAGGTCGTGATTGCACCGCTGGTCTTTGACGAGGCTGCGCGTGTTCTTTCCGGCGAACGCCTGCCAGGTGCACGCCCGTGATTGTACCGCTGGTCTTTGACGAGACTGCGCGCTTGGTCAATCTGCTGGACCAGACGCTGTTGCCGGCCCAGGAGCAGTGGCTGCAAATCAGCACGCCGGCAGCCATGGCTGAGGCTATCCGGATGCTGCGCGTTCGGGGTGCCCCGGCCATCGGTATTGCCGCGGCTTATGGTGTGGTGCTGTCTGCGCGATTGCCACTTCCCGATTTTCGTGCGGCAGTACACGCGGCTGCTTCGCTTCTGGAATCGGCCCGGCCCACCGCGGTGAACCTGCCGAGCGCTATGCGCCGCATGCGACGTGCTGCAGCGCAGGCGGATTCGACCCAGGCGCTGCTGTATGAAGCGCTGCTGAGCGAAGCACGGGCGATAGAGGGCGAGGACCGTGCGGCGGGGCGCCGACTGGCGATCCACGGCCTCGGGCTTTTCCGCAGCGGGATGACCCTTCTGACGCATTGTCATACCGGGGGTGTGGCAACCAGCGGCTACGGCACGGCGCTGGCACCGCTCTTGGTAGCCCGCGACGAGGGCATGCATCTGCGGGCGTATGTTGATGAGACGCGACCGCTTCTGCAGGGGAGTCGGATCACGGCTTGGGAGCTTGCCAAGGCCGGCGTTGACGCCACGCTCATTACCGATTCCATGGCTGCACATGTGATGAAGGAAGGGCGTGTTGACGCGGTTATCGTTGGCGCAGACCGCATCGCTGCCAACGGAGATACAGCCAACAAGATCGGGACGTACGGGCTGGCGCTTTTGGCAAAGGCGCACGGCCTGCCGTTCTACGTTTCTGCGCCGTTATCCACCGTGGACTGGGACACGCCCTCCGGTGATGGCATCGTCATTGAAGAGCGGGCTTCCAGTGAAGTCACGCACGGATTCGGGCGAAGTACCGCGCCGGCGGGCGTGCAGGTGTACAACCCGGCGTTTGACGTTACGCCCGGCCACTTGATCAAGGCAATCATCACCGAGGCGGGCGTGGTGTATCCGCCCTTTGTTGCGTCGCTTGCCGCCGCACGTCCCAAGCCCGCTCACGGCGAATCGATGGAGTCCATCGAAGACAAGCCGGTTCACGAAGTGCGCCCCATCCTCGGGGCCGCGGCCCCGGATTGACTGTGCGAGCCGGGCGAAGTGCTTGCCGCTTGGTGTTCCGGCCATCGACCGTGGCCTCTTTGGCGATGGCGAAGTCGTTGGCAGGCGGATTACTCCAGTCGATCAGATGGACAGTGAGCGTGTTCTTGCCGACTCCGGGACTCACTTTCGCGCCGTACCGGAGGAGGTCGTAAATGTCCCGATTGGCTTCGTAGAGGGTGCGGCTTCCGCCCAGCGCGGTGGCTTTTTCGCGCTTCGCGCGGGCCTTCGTGATCAGATTCGCGGAATGGCCGCCACGCTTGAGGAAGCGGGTGAGGATCCCAGGTTCGACGTTGCGGTTGTCGTCTCGGTCCCGCCAGTCGCCGAGGTATCGGTAGCCGAGGCCGTACCGAAGAGCGCGATGACCCGCCGCTGGGTCTGGGCTTCAAGTTCACCGACCGGGGTCATGGCCGGGTCGATTCGGATTCGAGGATTTCCCAGCGCCCCTTCTTGGTTGGTCCCACATGTCGGATGCGGCCCGCCTTTCTGAGCTTGTCGAGGTGGTACTTGACGCCCGCCGGCGTGATCCCGATGCGGGAGGCAAGAGCGACGCGAGTCAGTTCCGGGTCTCTACGCAGGAGAGCGACGATGCGTTCTTGGGTAGTCCCACCGGTTTCTTGGGTAGTCGCGCTGGTTTCTTGGGTAGTCCCACTAATTTCTTGGGTAGTCGCCCGAACTGAACCGAGCTTCCCGCGGCTGGTCGGTCGCCAGATCCGGGTCATGAAGCCCGCACCCGCCTCGAACTCGGGCTCTGGAAGGCCTGCCTCGGCGCAGCGCCGAATCATGTCCACCGTGCCCGTTCCCACCTTCTCGATGTAGCGGAGCAGGTACATTGACTCGGCAATCAGCGGATTGGCGGGCAGCGACTGGTGCGCCACGCGCAGTTTCTCCACGGTGAGCGGCGGCGGCAACCGTCCGGAATTCATGACTTCCAGCCGGTCCGCGAAGAGCATGACCTGAACGCTGCTATTGTCGGTGTAGTCCCGGTGCGCTACCGCGTTGACAATGGCTTCCGTCACGACCTCTTTTGGGATCTCGTAGGCCACGGGTGCCTGGATCGTCTCCGCTCGCGTGCCCACGGCCAGATCGATCTTGCTCAACACAAAGCCCACGGCCTGATCCACCAGCTCGAAGACCGTACCCTTGTACACCTGGTAGGAGGAAATTGGTTTGGCGACTGCGGTCCCGTGGAAGTGCGCGCACTTGACCTCGGAAGAGATGAGAAAGCGTTGAGGGGCCTTACCGAACAGTAGGACGGCCGCGTTGGTCAACCGTCCACTGTACAGCAGGTTCAGATGTCTGAGAAGGTCCGCCGGGGGAGTCTCCTCCGGCAGCGGGAACTGCCGCGATCTCCGCGCCACGCGGATGAAGCGGTACATGCCCTCGACATTCAGGTCGTCGAGGGTGGCACCGGAGCAGCGGGAGGCGTCGAACGGCCCGAAGCGCAACAACTGCTTCGCTTCGAGATACTGGACGAGTGCGGCATACAGCCCGGCGACCAACTCCGCCGGCGTTGCGTAGCGCTTCCTCACCAAACCGGCCTGCGCCCTGCCGATGAGGGCACGCATCTTCGGATGTCGCTCGCTTCCCTCGGCGCCCTTCAGAAAGATCAGCCGGTGCTTCTCCAGCGCGGTGGCCCGGTCGAACTCGCGCTCGGTGGGCGAGATTCCATTCTCGTCCTCGAACCTGTAGTCGGTACCGAACAGGCCGACGTAGATTTCGCAACCCTCGACTTCGTCCAGATAGACCTCGTCGGGCTGTCGGTCGGAAGCCGGAACGTTCTCGAAGAGGAAGACCTCGAAGAAACGCCGCATGAGGGGGTCGCCGCGCAGGTAATCACGCAGATGCTCCCGATCCCGTGCGAACTCGCGCTGGACGCTGCTGATGAAGATGCGGGTTGGCGTCATCGGCGTGGTTCGTTCTCGGCGACCGCCTCCGGGATGGGAAGGCGGATGGAACCGGTAAGAAGCTGCTACATTATGCCTTGCTTAACAGAGCGCGTCTTGTCGAGGCGACGCTCCAGTGTGGCGATCTTGGCGTCCATGTCGGAGAGGACGGCGGCGATGGCCCGTTGCTCGGGAAGGGGTGGGAGAGAGAGTATGCATCCCGTTCGGATCTGCGCATCCGGAGCGGAACGCGCTGCTTGGACCAGTCGAACGGTCCGTCCTCAAGCGCGCCGCCGTGGCCTCTGCGTGCCTACTGCCCGCGAAGACTGGCCAGATAGGCGGCGCTCTCAGGAAGGGTCTTGGGGCCCATCTCCACATAGACATTTTGCAAGCCGCCCTGCTTGCCCGCCTCAAAGAAGTCTGACCAATCCACGACGCCTGCTCCGACAGGCACCTGCTCTTGCGCTGTGCCCGACCAGTCCGAAAGATGCGCCGATACGAAGCGGCCCGGATGAGCGCGGAAGTAATCCGCTGCCTTGTATCCAGCGATCACAACCCACACCTGAAACTGCATCTTGACGACTGACGGGTCCAGATGTGCCAGCAGCACATCATAGATCAACGCTCCTTCAAGCGTCTCAAACTCGAAGTTGTGGTTGTGGTACACGAACTGCAAGCCTTCGCCCGCAGTGATCTTTCCCCATGCGTTCATCTCTTCGCAAACACGCTTGTAGTCGTCCAGCGTAGCATCGCCGCCGAGACCAGGATGCGCCAGCACCATCTGTGTGTACCCCATAGCTTTGGCGAAGGCCATTCGCGCGGGCAGATCTTCGCGCAGCTCTACAATCGTGTAGTGGCTGCTGGTGCAGGAGAGGCCCGCGTCTGTGATGATGCCCTTGAGATCGCTTGCGCTGAACTCGGCCAGGTGACCAAAGCCGTACTTCTGATACCCCACGGGAGAACACAACTCGAGGGATTCGTATCCCATGGCCGCCATCTTGGCGAGTGTGCCAGCAAAATCTTGTGCAAGCTCCTCACGCACTACCCACGTCTGAAACCCTATGTCAAGCGTAGTCCGCCGCGCCCGCCCCAGCTTCGGTGCCCACAGCCCGATGCCAGCGGCGGCTGCCGTGGATTTCAAAAACGTCCTTCTTGTCTGCATGATACTCGGGGTTGAAAGACAAAGGGTCGAATTTTTCGCTTCAATATACGCTACAATTCATCACGTTCGTATCTTCCATGGGGCTAAGGGCCCTCGGTATCTCTAACAGCACAGCAATAGTCTCATGTCCTCCACCTTTAATCGACGCCAGTTTATGGCAACCGCGGCCGGCGTATCCGCAGCCACCATCATCCCGCGGCGGGTCCTGGGCGGTCCAGGCTTCGTGGCTCCCAGTGATCGGCTCAATGCCGCCTTGGTCGGCAGCGGCACGCAGGCGCTCAGACAGCTTATGTCGGACTGGTTGCCCCGCGAAGATCTTCAACTGGTCGCCGTCTGCGATCCCAACCAGGATTCGGATGATTACAGGGACTGGAGTGCGCACGGACTGCGCAATGCGATACGCCGCTTTATGGATAGTCCGAACTGGGGCAGCGAAACCGGTATCCGGGCAGGACGCGACGCAGGCATCGAGCTCATAAATACCCATTACGCCAAGACCCGCGGCGACGGCAGCTACACGGGGTGCACGCCCTATGTGGACTATCGGGACATGCTTGCCGATTCTGACGACATCGATGTGGTCATTGACATGACACCAGACCATTTGCACGGCACGGTCAACATCCACGCCATGCGGGCGGGCAAACATGTGGTAGCGCACAAGACGCTGGCGAACACCTGCTACGAGGTGCACAAGTGCGTGGAAATAGCCAAAGAAACAGGCGTGACGACGCACCTTATGGCGTGGAATAACGATCCGGATTTCTACCAGCTTAAGGAGTGGCTCCATGCCGGCATTATCGGCAAGGTGAAGGAAGTTCACAACTGGTCGAACCGGCCCGTGTGGCCGCAGGGTTGGATGGAGAATCCGTCCGAATCCATGGCGATTCCTAAAGGCTTTGAGTGGGATTTGTGGCTAGGCTGTGTGCCGGATCGCCCCTACCATCTGGACTACACCCATGCACTGTTCAGGGGTTGGTACGACTTCGGTGCGGGATGCCTGGGCGATATGGGTAACTACAGCCTCTGGCGTACGTATCGGATGCTCAACCCCGGACCCGTTGTGAGCGTAAGCGCAACGCCGGCGACTGGCTGCGTCATCGTAGGCAACCAGTGTCAGTGGCGGCGATCCAATGTGGCCTTTCCTGCGGCCAGCACTGTCCACTTCGAGCACGAAAACATGGACATCTACTGGTATGATGGGGGTATGCGACCGCGACTGGCGAAGAACCTGTTGAACAGCGGCGAAACGTTGCCGCGCGAAGGCGTCCTGTATGTGGGCGAGTATGGCACTATCCTGGGTAGATTTCTGGGGCAGAATTTCAAGCTCTTGCCAGAAAGCCGCATGAAGGCTCTCGCGGGTTCCATGCCGGCAGCACGCCCTGCGGAAGAGGTGGTCGACCCGGTGGATGAATATGTGGGTGCCATGAAAGAGGGCAAACAGAGTCGCGGAAGCTTTATCAACATCAAGGACCTTGCCGAGGCTACATGCCTGGCCGCTGTGGCGCTTCGGACAGGCAAGTACCTCACCTGGGACGCCCAGGCGAGGGCGTTTACCAATGATGATGAAGCCAATGCGTATTTGACCCGCGAATACCGTGCAGGCTGGGAGCTCTAAGGTCGATCAAGCGGCAGGCTTGATCGCGTGCGGAGGCTGGTGAAAGTGCTTGGCCTGCTCGCGCGCCAAGCGCTATCAAAGCGCTGATCAGCACTGCTTCAGCGCGGATCAAAGGTGATCGTATCGCTGGGCGCATGACCCAGGCGGTGCGCCATCGCGGTCAGCGTCGCCCGCTCGGAAAGGAATATCGGCCCTGAATACACCTGCCAGGTAGGCCCGAGCGATTCACCGTCCAGGAGCAGCTGGTAGCCGATGGAGGCACCATCGGTGTCGGAGGACAGCGTTACCGCTTCGCCCTCGCGGCTCATGACCGGTGCGGCAGTCACGGGTTGCTCCAGGTTGGGCCAAAGCTGGCGGAGCAAGGCCATCTCATCCATGGTGCCCGCATCGTTTGTCTGTGCCATCCAGCGATCCAGCTCCTGACGCAGCTCGTCCAGCTTTTCTGCATACGCAGGGTCCGCGGCCAGGCTGCGCAGTTCATGGGGGTCTTCCCATACGTCAAAAAGCTCTTCTTTGGCTTTTGACGTTCTAAACCACTGGGCCTGGGCCTCATTCAGCCCGCCCTCGTCCCGCAGGCGCAAAAGCTCCTGCATGGTAGCCATCTGCTCCCGATATGTAACAGCCAGGTAGTAGCCGCGGTCAGGCCTCAGGTTGCGAATGTACTTGTAGCGCTGATCCCGAACGGCGCGCTTTGTGTCGTATTCCGCGTCAAACCGGTCAGCGGCAGCATGAATATACGCGCGCTCCATGTTGGACCGGTACGGCCCAAGGAAGGCCTGTCCTTCGAGATAGTCTGGAAGCGCGATGCCGGCGAGTGAAAAGGTCGTGGGGGCCAGATCAACAAAGCTGACGAGCTGATCGTCACGCGTGCCGCCAAGTTGGCCACCAGGAAACCGAATGATCAGCGGCACATGCAGTCCGGAGTCGTAGAGCTGTCGCTTCTGCCTGGGCAGAGGGCCGCCATGATCGGCGTAGAAGACAACAATTGTTGATTCCAGGAGTCCATCCTGCTCCAGTTGTGCAAGAATATTGCCCACGCGCGTATCCAGCAGCTTCAGGTTGGAATACACGCGCCGCACGTCACGCAGCACAAGGTCCGTTCGTGGCAGGTATGGGGGTACAGGGACATCGAGATCTGCCGCAACCCGAAGCGAATCACTGGTGCGCGCCCATACCTGCGATTCATGTGTGACGCCGATGTTGAAGATGGAAAAGAACGGCGTGTTTGCCGGCCTGTTACGCCAGTGCGCCTGGTTGCTGGATTCGTCCCAGGCGGTCACCGGTGCTTGCAGCTGGTAGTCCTGCTTTGCATTGTTGGTCGCATAGTAGCCATGCATCCGAAGCACCTCGCTCATGAAGCGGACACCGGGCGCCGGCATGGCCTCGTACGGGGGAATGCCGGTCTCTTCGTGGTACGCTGGACGCATGGTTGTGCGCATGTGCTGCGCGGCAGCCGAGGTCGTGTACACGCCGGTTGCAATCGAAAAACGACTGGGCGCACACACACCCGAAACCGAATACATGTTCGTAAAAGTCACCCCCTCGGCCGAAAGCCGGTCCAGATTCGGTGTCTGCACCGTGGAATCTCCGTAGGCTGCGAGGTACGGGCTGAGGTCTTCCGCAACGATCCAGACGATGTTGGGCTGCCCGGGCAGGTCAAGCGTGTCGTAGTCCGTTAGGGCCGGAGGATCCGCGTTGCAAGAAGCAGCCAAGAGCAGTACAAGAACGAACCGATACATAAGACCTTGAAGTGTGGGCATAGCCATCCAATCTACGGGAAACTTGTCGTCGCCGCGGGCAAGTCACCTGCGACAGTGCCAATTAATACGACGTAGAAAGACTTGTGCCGCGATTGAGCTTGCGTGCGCACAGAAGGCGCCCTTACGCGCCGTAGCGCAATCGAGCCATGTCCGATTGTTTGCGGTGCATGGGTAGCAGCCCCGCATGCCGCTTCACCGCCGCATTTTGCGTAAAGTATGAGCGCAGAGCAGAGCGGGCTGCGGAAGCCTGGAAAAAGGAGGAAGAAAAGCAGCTGGAGGCCGAAGATGCGAAGGCAGCGGCGATGCGTCAGCTCAACAGCGGACGGATGGCGTTGCTCTCCGGAGCTCAACAAGCGGCGACACGCCAGGGCGCGATTAAGCGTTTTCGGGAGGAATCGGAGTGGAAGTGGCTCCATGATGCCTACCGGGTCCCCATTGAACGGGCGGGCGCGAGCACCGCGGACTGGGCTGCGCTGCCGGCACGCTCTTACCCCGGAGGCTGGAGAAGTACCTGGCGCAGGCGCTTGATGCGCTGGACAAGGGCGATCCGCCGGTGGCTATGGGTCTGTACGGACCCATAGGGGGCGCGGTGGAGCAGGTGGAGGTGCCGGTGCGGAATGGGCGGGCACGTCCCCTACACCAGTGGGAACGGCGCAGGTGTGCGCGCCATAAAACCGCCCATGACCTTCACTTTGGATGGCGACACCCTTATCAACCTCGCGTTTTTGCTCGCGTTTATTGGCTTCATGTGGAAGCTGAACCGTGATGTGGGACGCATAGAGCGACGAGTCGTGACCCGCATTGGGGTCCTGTCGGATCGTATCTTAGCACTCGCGGAGCGCATCGCTCGCATAGAGGAGCGGCTGGAAGGACGCTGGAGAGGGGGAAGCGCAGAGGACGCAGAATCTCAGTCCCCACACTTGGAGGGCATGGTCCAGCCCGGCGCCGCTGGCTGATATACTCATCATCGTGGCCAGGGCATCCACCAACCTCATCCATCGCTTCGAGAGCAAGCTGGAGAGCATGCTCGAAGCCCAAAATGCCAGGTTGGATGCGCAGACAGAGGCGCTGAACAGCAAGCTCTGCTTCATCCAGTGGATCATCGAAGGTCTCGGCCTCATTGCGGCCACCGGGGCCGTGATAGCCGTTATCCAGGCGCTGCCCTGACACGTCCGCTCTTATAACACGCTTTAGGCGCCATAGAGGCCGCTCTGGCGTGCCCGCGGTGCACCCCCCGGCCTCTTTTTTCCTACCCTGGGGACACAATCTTAACCCGCGTCAAAACGGCTCTACGCGGCTCATACGGGCCGTATGGTGCCGTTTTCAGCTCTGTGCGTCAGAAACGCGCGGCCGCGGTTCAGTTGCCGGAAGTCATGCCGGATCATTCCGTCAACGTCGCCCCGTTTTTTGGGCGGCTGTTCATAGCTGCAGGCATCACTGCAGCTATACCACTTGGGCTGGGCAACCGCGCTGTACACTGGTGCCGAGCGTCAGAATTACCGCAAATGGCACTCGATCGGGTATTACCCGACTTGCGGCGATTCTAGCTCCCGTGTTTTACGCACTGCGTGACGCGGTATGCCCACAGCACTGAAACATCCTTTCCGGCAACCCGATATTTAGATGCCACGTCGGCTGATTAGAACGTTAGCCGTACTCCGACGACAGGCTGCCCGGTCGGACGTACACCGACAAGCGGCGCAACGAGTGAGGCTGCTTGGCCCTGGCCCGGCACCAGGAAAAATGTCCAGCGCTCTTTCTTTACCAAATTCCCTGCCCTAGCGCCTAAGCCGGCAGTCAAAGCAGAAATCAAGATGCCACCGCCGAAAAATCCTCGCGCACTACATCCCTCGCAAATTAGCGCCCAAGCGGCCGCACCGGCGAGTCCTCCGATTAATAATCCCGGTTTCGCGTACGATTGCTCTCCGAGACTTATAGCTAGAGCCTGAATGTCAGTAAACGAAACTCGGTACACTGCTCCTGAGATGCCGTCAAGCCCAATCGTTAGTGCGGTCTCACTTTTCTCGACTACGATTCCGGTGTTTATAGCCCCCGAACGTTCCTTGACACGAACACGTTGGCCAACTACCTGTGCCTGTACCTGGTACGCCGTGCTGAGCAAAATGGCCGCCACCGCAAGAGCAAGAGCAAGAGCAAGGAGGGTTTTCATGGAGAAAAAAAGGGGGGGGGGTAACAGTTGCGAAAGGGTATGTGGAAATATACGGCTTTGCGGCGATTCTCGACCCCGTACTTTACGCCTTGGGCAACGCATCAATTCCAAGCGGATACGGCGGGTGTTGGCTGCCCATGCCCTGCAACGGAAGCGTAACGGAGCCAAAGCCCTGAGTACGCCGTGCGCAAGGCGGTCAATCTGGCCGGTGCCACCGCAAGCAGGCGCCGAAAACCACGGTTCGCACCGCTGGAGGCGTTCTCGACCGACTTCACATGGTCTACGCGCGCGGACAGCGGAAGGCCAGTCTGATGGTGCTCCTGTGCATCACCACGCGATGGGCCGGAGGCTATGCCTGGTTGAAGCGCGTGCTCCTGAAGGAAGGCGCGATTGTTTCCTATGCCCAGCATGGAGCCAAGGACAATCCATGGATCGAATCGTTCTGGAGGCGCTTCAAAACGGAAAACGGTGACGCATTCCATGCCTGCGCCGGCAACGGAGCTCCCCGCCAAACGGCTTGATGCAATGACGGCCAAGCACTTTGGCCACTTTCTTTCTACGCCGCGGCCTCCTTGTGAGCCGCAGCGGCGACACAGGCGACTGGCGGTCCATCGCCGGTGGATTCGCAGCACCGCAGCCTTGGGATGAACGCCGCGCCTCAGTCCGTCAAGCGATACGTAAGGCCCCAGGAATTGCGCGCGGCCTTAAGCTGTGCACGGACCGCTATTGCGAACAGGGTGCCGGCGGCCCTAGCTGCACAAGGCGCGCAGCAGCGCATGTGCCGTAAGGCGGCATCGTCAACCGGAGGCCCTCTTGGCCAGATTCCACGGTAGCCTTATTCAGGACCTTTTGCGGTCCGTTGTTCATGGGCCTTCGGGCTGCTGCAGCGGGCCTGCTTTGGGCGCTACGCAATGCGAATACCTGAAGGATTGTGCGTGGCATGCTGGCATTCCACCTTAAATTGTAACTGCTGCTACTGTTCAGGTGCTGATGAAGCGGATGCAATTCTTTGGGGTGCGCACGGCGGGCTCCCTGTCGTTCACGCTGTTCAGGCACTGGGCTCGCACCCTTGGCTTGGAGGATGCAGTCCTGGAAGGCGTTGATCTTCCCTTGGGTGGGGACTTGGCCCTTCACCGTGCAGCGGTAGCTGCGCTCAAGGCGGACGAAGGGGTGGTAGGCGCACTCGTCACCGCGCATAAGCTCAGCGTGGTGCGGGCGGCCGGAGACCTTCTGGATGCGCTCACGCCTGCGGCGCAGCTATGCCAGGAAGTATCGGCGCTTTACAAGCGGCGCGGTGCCCTTTGGGGCGATGCGTGTGACCTAGCGAATAGCGGGCGCGCCATGGCGCACTTTCTGGGCGAAGACTACTGGCAGCGTCATCCGGAGGCAGCGATCTTGTCTATGGGCGGCGGCGGCGCTACCGTGGCCTTGCTGCTTTACTTGACAACCAGAGCCCGCCTGCGGCCACGAAAGCTCTTGATCGTCGACATTCGGAGGGACAACCTGGCGCACTGCGAAAAAGTTGCTCGGCTGCACAAAACCGGCGGCATGGAGATTGTCTATATCCTGCGCGATGCGGGCCAGCAACACGACGACCTGGTGGCTTCGCTTCCACCACATTCGCTCGTGATCAATGCCACGGGCATGGGGAAGGATGTGGAAGGCTCGCCTGTAACCGACCAGGTGGTTTTTCCAGAGGGCGGAGCGATCTGGGAGCTCAACTACCGTGGCGCGCGCCCGTTTTTACAACAGGCTCGGGCGCAGCAGGCATCGCGTGCGCTGCAGGTAACGGACGGTTGGCACTATTTTCTGCACGGATGGTCGAGCGTCATCGGGCGCGTGTTCGACCTATCCATTACGCCGACGGTCTTTAAGGCATTTTGCGCGGCCAGTACGGCCGCCAGGCCTCGGTGACACAGACGCGCCCGACAGAACGCAAACAAACACAACTTATGCAACTCGGTTTTGTCAGCGCCATTCTTCCAGAATGCACGCTGGAAGAGGTACTGGACGTTGCCCAGGATGTCGGCTACGACTGCGTAGAACTGATGTGCTGGCCGGCAGGCAAGGCGACACGACGCTATGCGGGCGTGACCCATGTAGATGTGCAGCATTTCACGGAGGATGATGTGCGGCGCGTGCATGATTTGGCCCGGAAGGCTGAGATCCGTATCGGCGCGCTCGGATACTACCCTAACCCGCTATGTGCGGACCGCGAAGAAGCCGCCGTTTACATCCGGCAGATCAAGGCCATGATCAAGGCAGCCGCGCAGCTGGGCCTTGACACGGTGAATACCTTTATTGGCAGGGATCCGTCCAGGACTGTAGACGCAATCTGGCCGCGGTTTCTGGAGGTCTGGCGTCCGCTGATCCGATTCGCAGAGGACCACAACGTGCGCGTCGGCATCGAAAACTGCCCGATGTACTTCACGCATGATGAGTGGCCTAGCGGAAAGAACCTGGCGCACACGCCGGCCATCTGGCGGCGCATGTTTAGCGACATCGACAGTGCGCATTTTGGGCTCAATTACGATCCCTCCCACATGATCTGGCAGCACATGGACTACCTCGGGCCTATCCGGGAGTTCAGCGAAAAGCTGTTTCATGTGCACGCAAAAGATGCGCGGCTGGACCAGGATCGACTCAATGAGGTAGGCATTATGGCAACCCCCAACGAATTTCACACGCCCAAGCTGCCAGGGCTCGGCGATGTGCATTGGGGCCGGTTCTTCTCGGTCCTGACCGATGTCGGCTATCAAGGGCCCGTATGCATAGAAGTAGAAGATCGCGCCTACGAAGGATCGCTAGCCGGCCGCAAAGCCGCACTCCGGCAAGGTGCCAACTACTTGCGCCAGTACATCCCGAAGGGCTGACCCCCTGCGATGCCGTAGCGTTTGATGGTGCAGGCACCGCCTGTCTCGACATGCAGCGGATCTCCAGCAATGCCCGGGAGACTGACAGCGGCGGTGTCGCCTGTCCCTTTGAGCAGGCTGCCCCCCTTGCGGTGCCCGGGGCCGGGAGGACTCCTAGAATGAAGGGAGAACCCAGGGCGCACGGTAGTGCGCCTTGATGAGCGCGTTCGCCTCTTCGTCGTCTCCGAAGGTGTGTGTCTCGTGATCCCAGTACACCTTGCGTCCGGTCTTGAACGCAACATTGCCCAAATGGGCATTCACGGCCGCCAGCCATGCCACCTCGGGCGGACACTTTGGCACCGAACGCGTCTGCATGCAGTGAACGAAGTCCTGCGTGTGCCGGTCAAGGTCTGCCCCCGCTGGTTTGTCGCGCGTAATGGCGGCCATCTTTTCGCCCTCGGGGATGACTTCCCATCCTCCGCGGTCAACGACCAGCGTACCATTGTTGCCGATGAACGAAACACCGTGGCTGCGTCCGTAGGGTCCGTTGTCAATACCGGCGGCATGCTCCCAGATCATGGAAAAGCCGTCATACTCAAAGACCGCTTGCTGCGTATCGGGTGTTTCCATGCCTCCGTCCGGGTAAGCAAACGCACCGCCGGTGGATAGCACAGATTTGGGCGAGATGGCCTGCATGCCGTAGAGCGCCATGTCAATGAGGTGCACGCCCCAATCGGTCATAAGGCCGCCGGCATAGTCCCAGAACCACCGGAAGGTGAAGTGAAACCGGTTCGGATTGAACGGCCGCTGCGGTGCAGGCCCGAGCCACAGGTCATAGTCAACGCCATCAGGCGTATCGCTGTCGGGCCGTATTGGAATGTTGCGCATCCACCCTTGATACGCCCACGCTTTTGCGGTCCGGACCTTGCCCAGCTGACCTGACTGCACAAAGGCCATGGCCTCGTCCCAGTGGGGACCGCTGCGCTGCCATTGTCCCACCTGGACAACACGCTGGTAGTGGCTTGCAGCCGCAACCATAGCATTGCACTCGGCAATGGAATTGGCTAGCGGCTTCTCTACGTATACATCCTTGCCGGCTTCGCACGCATGCATGGTGATAAGCGGATGCCAGTGGTCCGGTGTAGCGACGATGACGGCGTCAATCTCCTGGTCGTCCAGAAGCGCACGGTAATCACGGTGAAGGACAGCCTTCGCACCGGTCATCTCCTCCAGCTCGCCCGCCCGCCTCTGTAAGACGGTGTTGTCCACATCGCAAAGGGCAACCACGTTGACTTCAGGAAGCTTCAGGTGGGAGCGCACATTGGTCCAGCCCATGCCATTGATGCCGATGGCACCGATGCGAATGGTGTCGCTCGGTGCAATGGCTTTGGTCTGTATCCACGGACCAGTTGCGGCGGCGGTGCCGAGAAGCGCAGTGGACTGCTTTATGAATGTTCTTCTGGAAATCATCTCACAAGGCGAATCGGTATGACAAAAAGACGCAGAATGGTACACGTCGCCGGCTGTTCTGGCCAATGTACGGCAGCCGCTATGCTCCTTCAACCGACGACCTTGTTTGGGACCATACAGCGTAACGAGCCGACCCAAACGGCGCTGCTGAAAGCACAGGCAAAGGCCCGCATTTTCGCCCCGCTGAGGCGGCTTTCGGGCAATTCGTTCTGACGTGTCCATGCTGTTCCGCCATAGGCCTCTGATGATGTCTCAATAGGGCACCGGACTCATGCAGGAATGTGCAAGGGCATCCAACGATCGGTGCTTCAGCGGAGCGTATTCTTCCGCATCCGCAAGCACATACAGCTGCGGATTCGCTTGCTGGTCACTCGCCTGCCTCGACACCCATGGGCTGCCATTTGCCCGAGGGACGCATTTCGGAGGACAAGGCCGCATTGAAGCGGGTTGCAAGGCGGAAGTGCAAGGCTGAACACGCTTGCGGGCGGACAAGGCGCGCGGTCAGCGTCATTATATTTGGCTGAATGCACAACGTACGTGTGCTATGCCGGGTGAGCGATAGCGCAGCCTGAATCTGTTCGCAGCCAGAGTGTCCAAATGAAAGAGAATGGGAACGCCGAATTGCAGCCTGCTGTGGCCGGTCAGGCAGAGGGTGCACCAGGCTTGCAACCCTGTCCCAACTGCGGTTCAGGCAGCGTAGAAAACTACTGCGCCGGTTGTGGTCAGTATGCGGGCGCGATACGGGTTCCGCTGAGGCGGGTGCTGTCCGAAGCGCTGGCGGGTTTCCTTGCATTCGACTCGCGGATCTGGAAGACGCTGATCGTACTGGTGCGAAGGCCCGGCCTGCTGACCCTTCACTTCCTGGCGGGCAAGCGTGCCCGGTATGTGGCACCGCTGAGGCTCTATGTGTTCGTCAGCTTTTTGACGTTTCTGCTTTTCGCGCTTACTGACGGGGGGCCTAGGCCTACAGTCAATCTCTCCACGGACGACACCGATACAACCGCTATGGCCCCTGTCGTTCGAGGCGACACCACGAGTGCAGACGGTATCCGCATCGAGACGGAAGATTCCGATGCGTGGTTTGCGGAGCTCTTGCAAAAGGTGGAAAACGATCCGCAACGAGTGTCCGGCTTCTTCACAAGGCGCCTTCCCTGGGTGTTCTTTTTCATCATGCCAGTTTTTGCCAGCGTCCTGCAGCTGCTCTATCGCCGGCGCGAACCCTACTATGTTCCACACCTGATATTCACGCTGCATATGTACGCAGCCGGGTTTCTGACCTTTGCGCTGGCTACAGCCATCAATCTGATGACGAGCACCGAATTTGCGATGATGTGGTGGTTCATCGGCATCCAGGTGTACATGTTCTTGGCGCTCAGACGCGTTTATCAGCAAAAGCGCCTGCGTACGCTGTTCAAGCAATGTCTTTTGGTCTCTGTGCACAGCATCGGCGCGACGATTGGCGTAATGCTGCTGCTATTCTTTGCGCTGATGTTTGCTTAGCGCCTGCAAGCAGATGAAGCGTGCGTGTCCCTCAAGGGTGGGTCGCCGTGCACGCAAGCCGGGGCTCCGCAGAGCAGTGGACTAGAACAGACTGCATAATTCATAAGCTGTACGCAGTGCTTTCAGCACGCTCCCGCATCTGGCACTTTTGCACCCTGCACTTCCACACCACATGGCTCAATGCCCGAGCACCGGACGCGGTTTCCAATCCTTGCCGCGGCAGTCGAGGCACGCCATGCGTGCGCTATGGCAGCGGTAAACCCTTGGGTGATCCCGCGGTAAAACGCATGCCCGGCCAATCTTGGCCAGGCGCTGGATAAAACTTCCATTCAGTAATCAACAATCGCGTGCGGCTGATGCAGGTAACAAGCGCCGCACAGGGATGCCCATGATTAGCAAGGACTGCGAGTTCTTCATTGCCATCGACTCGGATGGGTGCGTCTTCGACACCATGGAGATCAAGCACAAAGAGTGCTTTTGCCCGGCGGCAATCAAGCACTTTGGCCTGCAGCCGGTCAGCAAGTACGCACGCGAGGCTTGGGAATTCGTAAACCTGTACTCGCGGCACAGAGGTACGAACCGGTTTCCAGCGCTTGTGTCGGTGGTGGACCTCCTCCGGGTGCGCCCGGAGGTTATAGCACGCCACGCTGCGGTGCCGCAGCTGTCCGCGCTGCGCCAGTGGATTGCGCGCGAAACGAAGCTTGGCAACCCCGCCCTGCAAAAGGCCGCAGCGACGGAATCAGCACTGCACGCCGTCTACGAATGGAGCACCGAGGTGAATGCGCGCATTGATGATCTTGTGTACGGCGTGCCGCCCTTTCCCAGGGTCCGGAAGTGCCTGGAGCGCGCCGCGAAGCGGGCAGACCTTATCGTGTCCTCCGGGACGCCGCTCCGCGCCCTGCACCGCGAATGGGCCGAGCACAGCCTCGCGTCCTACGTCAAGCGCATCGCGGGGCAAGAGGATGGTACCAAGACGCAGCATCTGGAGGCCGCCGCAAACGGCAAATACCCCCCGACGCGCATCTTGATGGTGGGCGACGCACCCGGCGACCTCCGGGCGGCTCGCAGCGTCAATGCATGCTTCTATCCTATTGTGCCGGGCCGGGAAGAAACCTCCTGGCAGCACTTCCATGATGAAGCGCTTGGACGCTTTTTTGCCGGACAGTACACGGGAGCGTACCAAGAGTCGCTCATTCAGGCACTGGAGGACGCCTTGCCAACGCAGCCGCCGTGGGCAGCCGCATAGCAGCCTCAGCCTGGCGGCTTGCGCTCTATCCAGATGGTGACTGGCCCATCATTGCACAGGCGGACTTCCATCCTGGCTCCAAAGGTGCCGCTTGGCACGGGCTGCTTCAGAAGCTCAGCAAGTGTGTCGATGAATGCCCGGTAGAAGCGGTTTGCTTTATCGGGCCGTGCCGCCATGACGAAGGAGGGCCGGTTGCCCTTGTGCGCATTGCCGTAGAGCGTAAACTGGGATACGACGAGTGCCCCATAGCCGGTGTCCAGGAGCGACCGGTTCAGACGGCCGGTCTCGTCTGGGAATACCCTGAGGCGGGCGCATTTTCCTGCCAGCCAGGCAATGTCCTTTTCCGCGTCGTCGCGGTGAATCCCAAGGAATATCAGGAGCCCAGGTCCGATTGAGCCGGTCACCAGGCCTCCTGCCGTGACTGAGGCCTCCGAAACGCGCTGAACCAAAGCAATCATTCGCGGACTAGGATTGGCTGAGCACAGCACACCATGCCAGGCGCGATGCGCTAAGCACTGCAGCACAATGCTGCCAAAGCAAACCAGTCGCCGCCATCCGATGCTTGTACGCTCGTTGCGCGCCTATGTGCATCGCCTCGTTCTGTGCCCCCACGCCCAAAGCAGCATCAGCGCGCCGCCATCGGGTACAATGAGGTGCTTGATGATCCGCGGCAGGCAGACCCCCAGCATGCCCAGGACCTATGCGCCGCGAACGGACGCACCCGGTGCGGTCACACGCTTGCGGACCCATCACAGGAGCTGTGTCCGAAGGTATGCCTGGCAGGCGCGCATGGCCTGGCCGCGGTGGCTTATCGCATGTTTTTCGGCGGCGCAGAGCTCAGCAAAGGTTCGGCTGAAGCCCGCAGGCACAAAGATCGCATCGTATCCAAACCCGCCATCGCCACGCTCTTCCCGTGCAATACTGCCCGGGCAAACGCCTTCGAAGTACCGGACCTCGTTTCGTCCGGTCACCAGCGCGATGACTGTCCTGAACTCCGCCGCACGGGTTGCAGCACCCGCAAGTGCCGCCAGCAGCTTCAGCCTGTTGTCCCGCGGCGTGCAGCCGGGACCGGCATACCGCGCAGAATGCACGCCGGGCGCACCGCTCAGCGCCGCCACCCTAAGCCCGGTGTCGTCAGCTAGTGCCCAGTGCCCACAATGCGCGTAGAGCGCCATCGCCTTCTTCAGCGCGTTGCCGCGGAGCGTGAGCGCGTCCTCTTTGGCAACCGGAGCACCCTTTATGTCCGCGGCAGCGATAACCCGGATCGGCAGGCCGACGAGGAGGGCGCGCAGCTCCTGCACCTTGCCGCTGTTATGTGTCGCCAACACCAGGGTCTGCATCAGGCTGGAACCGCTGCGCTGCTATGACGTTGCAGGAGCCTTCTACTTCACACGAGACGAGGACACCCTCTTGCCACAGCACGTAGGCATCGGCGTCAAGGTGCGCGAAAAGGAGAACATTGATCGTGCGTTGCGGCGGTTCAAACGGGCCGTTAATCGCAGCCGCGTTCTGCGGCATTACCGCGCGAACATGTCGTTCACCAAGCCGTCCGAAGAGCGGCGCATCGCTGATGAGAAAGCCAGGCGCAACGCACGCAAACACAATCGACGCTACTAGACGTCGCTAAATCATCATGGCTTCTTGCACAAGCTCTTCCTGTTCCAGCTTGTGCACCATGGCGCTGCCCGTCGCAGGGCTCGCACTAGGCGTGCGGCCGATGTACTCCAGCTGGGGTGGATTTGCCCCGAACACGGAGCGCAGCGTGCTGTTGATAAAGGACTGAATGTAGGTCCAAGCCCCCATGTTGGCCGGCTCTTCCTGAACCCAGTACACGTCGCAGTCCGCGCGGTATCGGCGCAGCTCGGCTTGCAATGCCTTCCAGGGGAACGGGTAGTACTGCTCGATGCGCACTAGCGCGATCTTGTCTCTTTTTTCGGATTGCTTTTCCATTGCGACTAAGAGGTCGTAGTAGACCTTTCCGCTAGTGAGAATCACGCGCGTGACATGGGCAGGGTCCTGCGGGCTGGGAATGACGGGTAGAAACTGACCATTGAGGAGTTCTTCCGGGGTGGAGATGGCATGGGCGTGGCGCAACAAGCTTTTGGGCGTCATCAGGATGAGCGGCTTCTTCACCGTGCGCTTGACCTGCCGCCGCAGTGCATGGAAGTAATTGGCCGGTGTGCTCATGTTGCACACGATCATGTTGCCCTCAGCACACAGCTGCAAGAAGCGCTCCAGGCGTGCAGAGGAGTGCTCCGGGCCCTGGCCTTCGTAGCCATGCGGCAAGAGGGCCACCAGGCTGCTGCACTGCCCCCACTTTTCTTCTGCAGCACTCAGGAACTGGTCAAAGACAATCTGCGCTCCGTTGGAGAAGTCTCCAAATTGCGCCTCCCACATCACCAGCGCATCCGTATTGGCGACAGAGTAACCGTACTCGAATGCACAGACCGCGTATTCGCTGAGCAAGCTGTCAAAGATGAACAGCCGCTCCTGGTTCGCCGTGATGTTGTTGAGCGGAATGTACTCCTCGCCCGTAGTCTGGTCATAGACAACCGCATGGCGCTGACTGAAGGTAGCGCGCCGGGAATCCTGGCCGCTAAGGCGCACCGTAATGCCTTCCACCAGGAGCGTCCCAAAGGCTAGTGCCTCTGCAAAGGCCCAGTCGATGCGCCCTTCGGTCCGCATTCGCTGGTCACGTCGCTGAAACTGCCGCAGGAGCTTGTCATGTACGGCAAACCCCTCGGGAAAGCGCAATAGTGCAGCCAGAACATGCTCCATATCCTCCGCGCGTGGCCGGGTGTCCACAGGAGGCGGGGTCTCGTACGACCGGTTATGAAACCGCTCCAGGAGTTCGGCCGCGTCCTTTTGCTTGAGATTGCTGGTCCGCTCAAAAGCGTCTTGGAGCTGTCCCCGAAAGCTGTCCAGCATCGCCTCGGCCTCTTCGGGCGACAATTCGCCACGCCGCAGTAGCATCTCGGTGTACAGATTGCGTGGGGAGCGCTTCTTCTCGATCTGCTGGTACAGCAGCGGGTTGGTGTAGGAAGGCTCGTCCCCCTCGTTGTGGCCATGCTGCCGATAGCACAGCATGTCAATGACGATATCCTTGTTGAACACCTGCCGGAAGTCCAGCGCCAGGCGCGCCACACGCACGCACGCTTCGGGATAGTCTGCGTTGACGTGGAAGATGGGCGCCTCAATCAGGCGGGCCACATCCGTGGCATAGGTGGAACTGCGTGCTTCGCTGGGTCCGGTGGTGAAACCGATCTGGTTGTTGATGACGATATGTATCGTGCCGCCGGTATGGTAGCCGCGCAGCTGACTGAAATTGAGCGTTTCCGCCACCACGCCCTGGCCGGCAAAGGCGGCATCTCCGTGGATCAGAAGCGGAATTACCGCATCGTGGATATCGCCTCCCGGCGCGTGCGGGTCGTCTTCCGCGCGCAGCAGGTCCTGCTTGGCTCGCACTATGCCTTCCACAATCGGGCTCACCGATTCCAAGTGGCTCGGGTTGGACGCAAGGGAAAGCCTGATGGAGGCGCCGCTCTTGCTCTGGTACGTGCCTGTGGTGCCTAGGTGGTACTTGACATCACCAGAGCCGTAGATCGTGTCCGGGTTGATGCTCCCCTCGAACTCCGTGAAGATGGACTCGTAGCTCTTGCCCATGATGTTCGCGAGGATGTTGAGGCGTCCGCGATGGGCCATGCCGATGACAACCTCATGAACCTCCTGGTCCGCAGCGTCGCTGATGATAGCATCCAGCATCGGCACCACGCTTTCGCCGCCTTCGAGCGAGAACCGCTTGTGGCCGATGTACCGTGTGTGCAGGAAGCGCTCAAAGGCTTCCGCAGAATTCAGCTTTTGCAGTATGCGACACTTGTCTTCCAGCGACAGCTCATCCGTGTTGCGCTCGGGCTCAATGCGTTCCTGCAGCCACCGCTTCTCTATGGGGCTGGTGATATGCATGTACGCAACTCCGATGCGGCGCGTGTACGTTTCGCGCAGAATGTTGAGGATCTCGCGCAGCGGAAGCACATCGCGGCCCCCGAGACCGCCCGTGACAAATTCGCGGTCCAGGTCCCATACGGTCAGTCCATAGTGGGCGGGGTCAAGCTCTGGATGATATTTCCAGGTGAAGCCCAACGGGTTGGTGTCCGCCTGCAGATGTCCCAAAACCCGAAACACCCGAATCAGCATCATCACGCGGGCTTCCTTTTCCACCATGTCGAGCTCTCCAGCCCCCTTGCTGTAGCCACCTAGCAGTGGCGTGGAATCGGGGGAGTGCACATACGGCGGATAAGGAATGTTGAGGTCCTGAAACACATCCTGGTAGAAGTCTTGCTTGCCCAAGAGCAGCTCTTCAACATGTTTCAGAAATGCGCCGCTTTCAGCGCCCTGTATCACGCGATGATCGTATGTGGACGTGATGGTCATCACAGGCGACAATCCCACCTTGCTGATAGCGTCCGGCGGGATAGCCAGGTATTCGGGCGGGAAGCCGATGGATCCAATCCCGATGATCACGCCTTGGCGCGGCATCAGGCGCGGTACGCTAAGGCTGGTGCCGATCATGCCGGGATTGGTCAGCGTGGCCGTCGTATCCTGGAAGTCGGCCACTTGCAGCTGATTGGCCCGGGTTCTTCGCACCACCTCGTTGTAGTTGCCGAGCAGCTGCGCAAAGCGCATGCCGTCGGCCGCTTTGATGTTCGGCACCATGAGTGAGCGGCGACCGCGCCGCTCCACATCGATGGCAAGGCCTAGGTTGATGCGCTTCGGGCGCACATGCTGCGGCGTACCGTTGTTCCAGCGAAAAGTGGAATACATCGTTGGAAACGCCTTGAGCGCCTTCACCACTGCGTACGCAATCAGATGCGTAAAGGAAACCTTCACGCCGCCTATGCCGCGCTGGTGCTGGTTGATCAGCGTGCGATTCTCGATAAGGAGCTTCACGGACAATGTGCGCACGGAGGTCGCCGTGGGCATGCCGAGGCTCGCCTCCATGTTCTCCACGATGCGCGCTGATGCGCCGCGGAGCGGTTTGATATCCGCATCAACGGGAACGGGCGTCGTGGGGACTCCGTCTCCGGATGTCTCCGGTGCAGTCCTGATCCGCGTCGGCTTCAGCTGTGGAGCCTCTGGAACCACAAAGGTTTCGGCGGGCTGAAAGTCAGCAAAGAATTCTCGCCAGCTTTCGCTGACACTACCGGGGTCCTCCCGGTAGCGGGCAAAAAGTTCCTCGACATAGCCGCTGTTGAATCCGAGTACGCTCACTTCAATCAGGTTCTTGTGATGAGAGACGTAACCGATACATCATACGGATTTGCAAGGGATTCCGCTTACGCTGCGCGCCGCAGCCAGCCTTGTGCCTGGTACCATGCAATAGTATGACTCAGTCCCTCGGCCAGCGGTATCCGTGGACGATACCCAAAGTCCTTCGCCGCCTTGGCAGACGAACACCTCTTTGCTGTGTAGAGCAGCTCACGTCCCTTGTCCAGGTTGAAGGGCGGGTATTGGCCCAAAAGTGTCCCCAGTCCTTCGGCAAGATACGCCGCAGGCATCACGAGCATGCGTGGAACTGGAACGGTGATCGCTCGGACGCCCAGCGCTGCCATAGCGGCGCGCCTCAGCGACGCCCACGAGACGTCTTCGTCGTTGCCGATGAAATAGGTCTCCCCCCGGGTTGCCTCAGCCTCGGCGGCTTCCTTCATGCCGCGCGCAAGGTCTCGGGCGTGGACCAGCGTGATGCCAGAATCGCCGCGTAGCACCGGGCAGAAGCCTTGCTGCACCGCCTTGAAGAACGTGAAGACATCTCTGTCCCGCGGTCCATACACGGAGGGCGGTCGTACCACTACTATCGGCAAGGCCGACGCATAGTCCCTTACAACCGCTTCCATGGCCGCTTTGCTGCGTCCGTAGCGGGAGACAGGCCTTAGCGGCGTGGATTCGTCGGCCCGCCCATCTGGTGCCGGTCCGACAGCAGCCAGCGTGCTGGTGATCAGCACCTTGGCGATCCCCGGATTGGCCGCCATGATCGTATCGAGCAAGTGCTGCGTAGCGGTAACGTTACCGGCTTCGAGGTCCGCATAGGTCCGGGCGCGGGTTACGCCGCCCAAGTGGTAAACAAAGTCCACATCCCGAACTGCGTCCGCTATGAGCGCCTGATCGCTGAGGATGCCGCGCACAGGAACAACCGGGATGTTCTCAAGCCATTTGAGCCGGGTGCGTACCAGGCATCGTACCTCGCTGTACCCGTGCTCCAGAAGCACTTGCGCCAAGTGACTGCCGACGAAGCCGGTGCCTCCGGTTACGAATGCCGTCTTGCCCATGGGTTCCGTTGGGCGGCCGCAGGCCGCCCGTTCATCCTGCGTCGCCTGCGCGCGCAAATTATGTACCAAGCGGCAGCGCTGTCTGCCAGCGCTGCCGTCCGATGCGTGCGAACGCCCTAGAATGCGTGTCCAAATCTAAAGTACACAACCGGGTCGCGCAGCCCCGTTGGCCACCAGCCAAGCCCCGGCCGCGCAGGGTCCCACGCGCGGTACGCGATGTCGAAGCGCGCAATGAGGTAGGCCCAGGACAGGCGAAGGCCTATGCCCGATCCGATGCCCAATTCCTCCACGAAGCTACCCAGCGCAAAATGCCCATCAGGCGTGCCAGGCGGCAGATTGGCAAACCCAGGATTGCGCGGCCCGAACCAAACGTTGCCGGCATCGGTGAATGCCGCCAGAATCCATGCCGCACCCAGCGTGTGTTCCAGCATCGTGTGTCGAAGCTCGGCGCTGAATTCCAGCTTGATGTCGCCTCCAAGGATATTGGTCGCATCCGCGCCGGTGCCCACGCTGGAGGTGAAGCTGGTAGCACCCGGGCCGAGCTGCCTCAGATGCCAGCCGCGCACGCTGGAGGCACCGCCACTGAAGAAGCGCCTGAAGAACGGCACCACATCCGCGTGCCCCAGCGGATGCGCCCAGCCCCCCACGGCCTTGAGTGCCAGCACGTTGGTGCCGCTCAGCCTCAAGTACCGCCGCGCATCTGCTACGACCCGCACGTACTGCCGGTAGTTCAGACGGTCGCGGCTGCCGCTGTTCCGAAAGAAGGGCAGTCCAGGCAGACTGCCTTCCACGGTTCGCGCGGTGAACACATACCGATCCAGCAGATAGGGCAGGTTGCCGCCGATCTCAAAGGCCGCCTCATACGAATAGCCTTCTTCGCGGCGCAACGGGTTTACCTGCTCGCTGCGTATCATGTACCGAAAGGCGCTGTTAACTTGCGGATTCGTATAGTCTTCCAGCACCTGCGCGCGCTGGACAGGGTCCGAATCCACGAGCGCATCATCCCCGCCCAGAATCCGATCAAGGAAGCGGGCCTTGAATCCCCGCAGCGTGTCCGGATTGCTGAGGCTCAGGTCCAGCAGATCCACAAGCGAGGTGACCGTGGGGTCGTGGCGCATCTCCAAGCGAATGCGGGCCGTTCCGCGTCCGCGCAGCAGCAGGCTGAGGTCCTCGCGCCGGGCCGTGAGCAGACTCAGCGTGAACCGTGTTCTCGCTTGATGGAGGCCTAGCCGCGCTTCCAGATCGTGAAACGGCGCGGCGAGATACGGCAAGGCGAGCGATGCTGTGACCTCGGCCTGGCTCGATGAAAACACCGTGGAGTCCACATCCGCCTGAATGGATGCAGTGCTGCGAATCTGCATCGTTTCGCCGCTGCCAAAGAGGTTGACGTTTTCATAGGAAAGGCTCAAACCGCCGCCGAGCTCGCTGCCGACGCCGCCAAGGACGCCGCTACTCTGCAAGGCGAAGGTTTGCATTCCGAACTGATGGCGCGGGCGCGTACGCAGTGTGATGCGATGCGGCAACGCAGTGCCCAGCGGCGTTTGCGGCGCGATGTTGGTGAAGGAAAAGATGCCGGTCGATTCCAGGCGCTCTTTGGTCTGTCGCAGTTCCGACTGGCTATAGCGGGTGCCCGGCCGCATCCGCAGGGCGTGCATCAACAGTCTGGGTGCCACCCGTACGCCTGGCTCCATCTCGTACGAAATCAGCGAGTCGCCCCCAAACGTCGACGCGCCCGCGGGTGCAGCCTGATTGAGCGGACCCTCCACATCAAAGTGGATACTGCCGTAGTCGAAGCGCGGCCCGGGCCGTACGCGCATCACGACATCTAGCGAATCGGTGCTGCTGATTGTAACAAAGGCGGTTATGGAGTCGCGCGTGATGGTCGCATACCCTGCGTCGCGCAAAGCGGCGAGTATTCTGCGGCGCTCGTCAACGAGCAGCGGCTCAGAAAAGCGCAGGGAGGCCGCCCGGTATTTTAACGGAGAATTGTCGTCCAAGGCTTGCGGCTGGAGCAGCGAGGCGGCTGCCAGCGATCGCTGCAGCGAAGAGCTGAGGCTATCAAGTCCTTCGTATGCTACTTGCCGAAAGTATGCGGGTGGACCGGGTGTAATCACGAAAGACACCTTCGCGCGCCTGCCGCTGCGCGAAGTATTGATCTGTGCTTCTACCGCAGCCGCCCGAAATCCCTCCTGCGCAAAGAAGTTGCGCAGGAGATCCACATCGGCTGCGACGGTGGCACTGTCCAGCCAAGCGGGCGGTTCGCCGCTGGCCATGAGTGCGCGCCCCACGCGTCGCCCGAATGTGTGGCGGGCTCCGAGCTCATACAGCCACAGCCACCAGGTCAATCCGCGAATGCCCAGAGCCACGCGGTTGGACGTGGTGCGAATGCGGCTGGCCAGGACTGCGTCGGAGAACTGGTCGCTGCCTACAAAAAGTACGCGATCGACGATGGGAGGCTGCTGGGCCTTCGCTTCTGCGGCCGTCAGCAGCGCACACAGTATCAGGGTCCTCCACGCGACGGACCGCCCCCGGTGGCAGCAGTCACTCGTCCGAATAGTAGAAATCGTCGTCGGCCGTCGGGAAGTCAGGCCAGATCTCCTCAATGCTTTCGTAGGGCTCTCCCTCATCTTCCAAATCCGAAAGGTTCTCCATGACCTCTACGGGAGCGCCCGTACGTTCAGCATAGTCAATGAGTTCATCCTGGGTCGCCGGCCACGGCGCGTCTTCCAGATAAGAAGCCAACTCAAGTGTCCAATATCCCATAGGACTCAAGCCGATCATTGTGGCAGGGTATGGCGCGCATGCTTCGTGCGCCCCTTAATAGGAATCCAATGAATAAAACGCAATACCGTTCACTATGCCGCCGCGCATCGTGCAGCTTATGGGCGCGCCGAAAGGTCCAGGATGGCTGCATATTCGCTGGCGCTCATCTGCGGTGCCAGATAGGGAAACGGGTTGAGCTTGACACCATCGAGTGTATGTACTTCATAGTGAAGGTGCGGCGCGACAGACAGGCCGGTGTTCCCGCTCAGTGCAATATGCTGTCCGCGCTTGACGCGCCGCCCTGGCTGTATGCTCGGCATGACTTCTTGCAGGTGCGCATAAAGTGTCTGCAATCCGGAAGTTTCGTGCCGGATGACGATATGGATGCCATAGCCCGTCCGCCCGCGATTAACTTCTGATACGACGCCATCCGCGGTCGCATATACAGGAGAGCCGCTAGGAATGGTGATATCGACCCCGTCGTGGTGCCGACGGGTCTTGTAGATCGGGTGCCGTCGCATACCGAAGGACGAGGTCAAGCGGCCCATTGCAGGCATGATGGCTGGGAGCTCATTGCTACGCACAACATGCGTTTCAGAAAGCGCCATAAGCTCCCGGGTGCTGCCAGCCTGCAGGTCCAGGCGCCGTTCCAGCTGATCCATCTGCTGCTCAAGCTGGCCAAGCAGGCGCGCAGTCGAAGGGCTGAACCGGCTAAGCTCCTCGTGGGGTTTAGTGCCGCCTGTGCCCACCTGGCGCAACGCTTCCGGGACGGCATCCACCTGAAGCATAACGCGGTAGAGCTCAGCATCTTGGAGCTCCAGCGCATCCAGACGCTCAGCGAGTACTTCAAAGCGCGCGTCGGCTGAGACTACCTGTGCTTGCAAGGCGCGGTTTTCATAGAGGAGGGCTAGCTCCTCTGGAGTTGTGACCAGGAAATCCGCGCCCAAGTGCAAAAGCGTAGCGCAGCCCATCACTATCACGCCGAGCCAGGCCCGACGGATCCACCGCTGCCGGCGCGTTAGTACTAACGGAGTCCACTCCATCCGCTCGCGATCCCAGATAAATACTTCTCGTTTCATTATGTCATTATGTGCTGCCCCTACAGCGGACTCTTCCGCACAACCCCGCTCAGCGGGATCGCGCCACAAACCCTCAGCCCTCGGCGTATGCCGAGCCGGCGCAATATAAACGCGGCGCTCGTGTCTGTCAACACAATAAAGCGTATTTGTTCGAACTTAAACGACTACTTGAACCGCTGCGGGTTTGTTCCAAACTTTTCTAAGGCACTTCGATCGTCTCCATGACGCGCTGAACGATAGTCTCCGCCTCCATATCCTCTGCTTCGGCTTCGTACGTGATCGTTACGCGGTGCCGCAGTACGTCCATCGCGACGGAGCGCACATCTTCGGGCGTGACATAGGCGCGTGTCTGGAGGAAGGCATGGGCCCGCGCCGCCAGGTTCAGGTTGATGCTGGCACGCGGCGATGCCCCAAATTCGATGAGCGGCTCCAGCGCTGAAAGGTTGTACTGGCTCGGCTCGCGTGTTGCCAGCACCAGGTTGATGATGTATTCCTCTACGCGTTCGTCTATGTACAGATCATTGAGTACGGCGCGCGCTGCCAGAATCTGATCCGGCGTTACGACGGGCTTAATCTGATAATTTGATCCTGTCCGCGCCTTGCGCCGCATGATTTCCAGCTCTTCGGCACGCGTCGGGTAACCGACCTTGATCTTCATCATGAACCGGTCCACCTGTGCTTCGGGCAGGGGGTAGGTGCCTTCCTGCTCGATGGGGTTCTGCGTGGCAAGCACCAGGAACGGTTCTTCCAGCGGGAAGGTGGTTTCGCCGATGGTGATCTGGCGCTCCTGCATGCTCTCAAGGAGCGCGCTCTGGACCTTGGCTGGGGAGCGGTTGATCTCATCAGCCAGGATCATATTGGCGAACAGCGGCCCTTTCTTGATGGAAAAGTCGCCGGTTTTCTGGTTGTAGATGAGCGTACCCAAGAGGTCTGCGGGCAAGAGGTCCGGCGTGAACTGGATCCGCTGAAACTGCATGCCGATGGCGCCGGCCAAGGAACTGACGGTCAGCGTCTTGGCCAGTCCAGGGACGCCTTCCAGCAGGACGTGTCCGTTGGCCAACAGTCCTATAAGAAGCCGCTCCACCATGTAGTGCTGCCCCACAAGGACCTGAGCTAGCTCCCCTGTAAGGTCTCCAATGAAGGCGCTTTCCGCCTTAATCCGCGCGGTGAGATCCCTGACGTTAAAGTGCACCATGCTGCTTGGCCACGTTGTGCTCCAAAACCGCGTACGTACGCCTGCCTGTCCGCCTTGTTCGTTACCCTAAACGTGTGCCCTTTGGCAATGCGTATCCCCGCAGGAATTTCTCTGCGTCCATCGGCCGTCTTCCTGCTTGCTGCACGCGTAGCACCGCAATGGCACCGCTCTGGCATGCGACCACCAGCTGCGAGCGGTTTTCCAGCACAGTGCCCGGATGATCCGCACCACGCGTTGTGCGCGTCCGCAGAATCTTGAGGCGGTGAGTGCCGTGCAACGTCCAGGCACCTGGAGTGGGGGACAACCCGCGGCAATGGTTGTGCACTTCGGCCGCCGGCCGATCCCATGCGATAGAGCAGTCGTCCACGAATATTTTGGGTGCGGGTGTGGCCAGACACGCGTCTTGCGGCGCTGTGTGCGCTCTCCCTTCGGCGATGCGACGCGTGGTTTCGACGACGGCCCGCGCGCCTAGCGCCTTCAGGCGGTCGTGCAGCATGCCGGCGGTTTCCTCGGGGTCGATCCGCGTAGGCCAGCGCAGGATCACATTACCGGTGTCCACGCAGTCCTGCAGAAAGAAGGTTGTCACGCCTGTCTCGGTCTCTCCAGCCATGAGGGCCCGGTTGATGGGCGCGGCTCCGCGGTAGCGCGGCAAAAGTGAGGCATGCAGATTGAACGCACCCAGCCGTGCAGCACCGAAGACGGTGCGGGGCAAAATGCGGAAGGCGACCACCACGATGATGTCTGGCTGCAGCGCCTGCACTGCTTCGGCGAAGGAAGGAGCCTTCACCTGGGGCGGCTGCAAAATGGTGCGGATACCCAGCGCCTCGGCAGCGGCTTTCACCGGCGTCGGCGAGGTGCGTCCTCCGCGGCCGCGGCGCTTGTCCGGCCCCGTCGCTACCGCCATTGGCCTAAACCCGCCGCGGGCCAGCGCCTTTAGCGATGGCACCGCAAAGGCGGGCGTACCCATGAATAGCACCTTCACCGTTAGCGGATGCGTGTTCGGTCGTCCCAGATTGGCACCAGAAGCTCGTAGTCCCCGAATCCTGTCGCGTCCACGAAAACGTACCGGCGGCCGATGCGGTAGTAGTACCAGACCTCATATGGCTCCGCGTTGAAGCTGTAGGTCTGTCGATTCACGTCCTCGGGATCGCCGTGAAGGATGAGCACATGCCCGCGATCCGTTTGCCATCCCGGTCTGACAGACGAATACCTGCGGGTCGCGACGCTTACGCGATAGAAGTACTGCTCCATCTGCTCGTTGCGCGTGGTTTCCGGCGTCGGATCGCGTTTCTTCCAGAATTCGTTGAAGAGGCGGCGACGCTCGGCTTCCGTCGCCCCGCCACGAATTCTCTGCAGCTCTCGCCGTGAACCAGCATAGACCATTTGCTTAATCGCCTGGTCGAGGTCGTCCAGGTACGACGCGAGTCCCGACCATTCCGATACGACGGTGCGCTCTACTGCGGCGCTGTGCGTATCGTCCAATACGCGGATACGCACCTTGAAGGTGCCCACGCCCAGATCGGATGTGGAAAACTGCGACACCATCTGATGTCTGCCGGCGGCGATCTCCGTGGTGGTGGTGTCCGCAAACACAGGCCGTAATTCGGCCAGCAGATCAGTGTGGCTCAGGCTGCTCGTGCTCTGGTACACCGGCAACAGCTCTCTGATCATCGTCAGGGTGCGTGGACGGTCCGTGTAGAGCTCAAAGAAGATATCAAAGGACAACTGCTCCCCGCCCAGCATGCCGCTGACGCGCGGATGCACCGCGTTCGTGGCACTGTCGTACGAATCCAGCAGGACGATGTCGCTCAGCGCCAGCGGGAGGCCCAAATCCCGCACGGTGATGGTTTGCTCCCGCAGCAGCGTTTCGCTTGTGCTGCGATCGGTAATCTGGAAGGTCAACAGGTAGGGCCCCGGCGCTAGGTGTACCGAGTGTGTCGTGACGTCGAACTGGTCGGCGGGGGTTGTTTCCGCAAAGAGCGGCACGGTGATGCTGCGGTCCCATATGGGGGACTGCAGCACGAAGGTGGGCCGACCCTGCGCGTCCAGTGCAGTGATTTCGGCCTGCACCTGATATGTGGCGGTGAAGCCCCGGGGGCCAGGTTCAAAGCGAAGCGCGCTGTACGCGATGGCCGTGTACAAGTCCAGCTGCGTAAGGCCCGAGTCGTCGCCCGGAGTGCGCACGCTGATCGCGTCCACGCTGGCGTGGTCCTGCTGCGCCCACAAAGGCGGCAAGAGCACAGTCCCGATCAGTTGCAAACCCGCCGCCGCAATTATGGAGTACCGTATCATTTTGGGAATGTTCATATAGAGAGCGCGGCCACAAAGCGCTGCGCATCAAACACTTGAAGATCTTCAACCCGTTCTCCCACACCGATGTATTGCACCGGAATCTCCAAGTCGTTGGAGATGCCGATGATGATGCCCCCTTTGGCGGTGCCGTCCAGCTTTGTGATGACAAGACCCGTCACATCCACACTGCGTGTAAACTGCGCCGCCTGGTGCACGGCGTTTTGGCCTATGGACGCATCAAGGACGAGGAGCACTTCGTGCGGCGCGCCTTTCAGTTGCCTGTCAATGACACGCTTGATCTTGGCGAGCTCATCCATGAGGTTGGTTCGCGTGTGCAGGCGGCCAGCCGTGTCGATGATCACCACATCGGTACTGCGCGCCAGGGCGGACTGCACGGTGTCGAAAGCTACGGAGGCAGGGTCTGATCCGTGGCGCTGTTTGATAAGCGAAGCGCCGGCGCGCCTGGCCCAGATTTCCAGCTGTTCGATAGCGGCGGCCCGGAACGTATCGGCGGCGCCGATCACCACACTGCACCCGGCTTGTCGATAGCGGTGGGCCAGCTTGCCGACGGTGGTCGTTTTTCCTACGCCATTGACGCCCACAACGAGAATCACATGTGGCGTCGATTCAAAGGAGTTACCGGCCGTCGCCCGCGGCCGCTGATGCAGCAGGCGGGCAATCTCATCACGTATCAGCGCATGCAGCTCTTTGGTGTTAAGATACCGGTCTTTCGCCACGCGTTCCTGTATGTGGCGTATGATGGTCACGGTCGTCTTGACGCCGATGTCGCTGCTTACCAGAACTTCCTCCAGTTCGTCGAGCACCGCGTCGTCTACGGTTGCTTTGCCGCGAACAAGGCGACTCAGCTTGCCGAAGAGGCTGGTGCGTGTCTTTTCCAGTCCCTGCTCCAGGCGCGCTTGATCCTGCTCGTTCTTTCGTCCAAACACGGTCCTACACGTTCGATGCAGTGCGCAAATTCAAAAACCGGCGGGCATACTGCGCAAAGGAGAGCACGGTAAGCGCCGCTGTGCCCCAGATGCAGACCGCCATTACAAGGCCATCGGCGTGTAGCACAGCCGCCAGGATGGCCAGGGCCATCGCCGTGGTCGCGGCTTTGCCTAGCCACATGCTTCCCATAACCTTTCCCATGCCGCGCACCACCGTGGCGGCACCGGCTATGATCAGAATGTCCCGCAACACAATTAAGCTCACAAGCCACAGCGGCAATAGCCCCTTGAAGACGATCGCAAGGCCAATAAGCAGAAAGGCGATCTTGTCCGCCAGCGGGTCCAGCACCTTGCCCCACTCGCTTCCGGCGGCATGCCGCCTTGCCACCTGTCCATCGAGCCAGTCTGTGGCACCGATGAGCACCAAGAGACTGACAAGCAGCCACGGGTCGGCGTCCAGGGCAATCAGCGCGGCGGTAGGCACCGCCAGCACCACGCGCGACAGGCTAAGCGCGTTGGGCACCGTCCAGAATGTACCGAGCTGTGGAAGCATCCGATCCGATGCCTATTGCGCCTATGCCAGTGATACGACGGGATCCGGCTATAGTTTGCGGCATCTTTGGGTCGATCTTCAGGTTCAAGGGATTGCGGCCCCGGTGCCATCCGCGGGCGGTGATGTTTCCTTGCTGCCTCCATAGCACTGGGCGAGTCATGCGCGTGGCATTATCGGACCTTCAAGCATTATTGCGCGAGCGCATCCTCATCCTTGATGGCGGGATGGGCACGATGGTACAGGGGCATCAGCTGTCGGAGGACGACTTTCGCGCAACCCGGTTTGCGGATCATCCGCAGCCGCTCCAAGGCAACATCGATCTCTTGTCGCTTACGCAGCCGGAGGTGATCCGGTCGGTTCATGCCGCTTACCTTGATGCAGGTGCCGACATCATTCTCACCAATACCTTTACGGCGAATAACGTTTCGCAGGCAGATTACGGCACGGAGGCCTTTTCCTACGAGCTCAATGTGGCAGCCGCGCGCCTGGCATGCGAAGCGGCCAGTCAATTCAATGCCAGGCCTCGCTTTGTGGCCGGCTCCATGGGGCCGCTCAACAAGTCGTTGTCGCTTTCTCCTGTGGCGGGCGATGCCAGCGAACGTGCGTTAACCTTTGACGAAGCGGCGGCGGCCTACGCCGAGCAGGTGCGTGGGCTTATGGATGGCGGCGTGGACATTCTGCTGGTCGAAACCGTCTTTGATACGCTCAACGCAAAGAGCGCGCTGTATGCGATCGCAGAGACATTTCGCAGCCGGGACGTGCGGCTGCCTGTGATGATCAGCGGCACCATCGCGGACATGAGTGGGCGCACGCTTTCCGGACAAGGCGTGGAGGCCTTCTGGATCTCCGTCGCACATGCGCCTGCGCTCCTTTCCGTGGGGCTGAACTGCGCGCTCGGTTCCGCGCAGATGCGTTCCTATCTGCAGGAGCTTGCCAAGGTGGCCACGGTGTTCACCAGCCTGTATCCAAATGCCGGGCTTCCCAACGAGTTCGGTGGCTACGACGAGACGCCGGCATTCATGGCGGAGCAGCTGGGTGCGTACGCTGAAGCGGGTTGGCTCAATCTTGCGGGAGGCTGTTGCGGCACGACGCCGGATCATATTCGCGCCATCGCGCACGCGGTACGTCCCCATGCGCCGCGCAAGGTTCCATCGGCAACGCGCATGCTCCGCCTGAGTGGGTTGGAGCCGCTCGTCTTTCGGTCCGATCTGAACTTCGTCAACATCGGGGAGCGCACCAACGTCAGTGGTTCGCGCAAGTTTGCGCGGCTTATCCGGCAGGACAAGTACGACGAGGCGCTTTCGGTGGCTCGTCAGCAGGTGGAGGACGGGGCCCAGATGATCGATGTCAACATGGACGATGCGATGCTGGAGGGGGAGGCGGCGATGGTTCGGTTTCTGAACCTTGTGGCATCCGAGCCCGAGATCGCCCGTGTGCCGATTGTCATTGACTCGTCGAAGTGGACGGTACTACAGGCAGGACTTCGCTGTGTGCAGGGCAAGGGGATACTCAATTCGATTTCGCTCAAGGAGGGAGAGGACATCTTTCGGGCGCAGGCCGAAGAGGCGCGCCGCTTCGGTGCTGCGGTGATCGTGATGGCGTTTGACGAGGCCGGCCAGGCCGATACGTTTCAGCGGCGCATCGACATATGTCAGCGTGCCTGGCGCATACTGACGGATGAGGTGGGTTTTCCGCCCCAGGACATCATCTTTGATCCCAACATTTTTGCGGTGGCGACGGGCATTGAGGCGCACAACCAGTATGCGATCGACTTTATTGAGGCCACACGGTGGATCAAGCGGCATCTTCCGGGCGCACGGGTTTCTGGCGGCGTCAGCAACATTTCCTTTTCATTTCGCGGCAACAATGTGGTACGCGAGGCGATGCATACCGCCTTCTTGTACCACGCTGCCAAGGCCGGCATGGATATGGGCATTGTCAATGCCGGTCAGATCGAGGTCTACGAGGAGATCAACCCTGAGCTGCTCCAGGCGATTGAAGATGTCCTGTTTGATCGCGATGCCGAGGCGACGGACCGCCTTATTGCGCTTGCGGAGCGGATGCACCAGCATCCTTCCGAGCGCCGGGCGGTGCGGTCTGCGTGGCGCGACGATCCGGTGGAGGCACGTCTTCGCCATGCGCTCCTTAAGGGTATCACCGAATATATTGAAGCAGATGTCGAAGAGGCTCGAACGCAGTATACATCGCCCTTGGAGGTGATAGAAGGCCCCTTGATGGACGGCATGGATGTGGTTGGCGACCTGTTCGGGGAGGGAAAGATGTTCCTGCCGCAGGTGGTCAAGTCGGCGCGCGTGATGAAGCGGGCGGTGGCCTATCTCATGCCGTTCATTCTTGCGGCGCAAACAGGCCAGGAGGCCGTGCTTGCCAAGAAGAAGATTCTACTCGCCACGGTCAAAGGTGATGTCCACGACATCGGCAAGAATATTGTAGGCGTGGTGCTGCAGTGCAACGGATACGACATTATCGATCTCGGCGTGATGGTAACCGCGGAGAAGATTCTGGAAACAGCCAAAGCGCAGGCAGTCGATGCTGTGGGCTTAAGCGGCCTCATCACGCCATCGCTCGATGAGATGGTGCATGTGGCGAAGGAGATGGAGCGGCAGGATTTCGCGTTGCCGCTTCTTATCGGTGGCGCGACGACTTCGGCGCTGCACACGGCGGTCAAGGTGGCGCCGGCGTATTCGGGGCCCGTCGTGCATGTGCTGGACGCTTCCAAGAGTGTTTCCGTCACCAGCAGTCTCGTCACCGAGGCGCAGCGCGATGCGTTTGTCGCCGAGGCGCAGTCGGTGCAGGCATCGCTGCGCGCACGCCATGCCGCACGCCGTCGGCGCAAGGAGTATCTGTCGCTTTCGGCGGCACGCGCCAACAGGTTCACATCCGACGAGGACCCGGTCATCGTACAGCCGCGCCAACTCGGCGTGCAAGTGTTTCGTGACTATTCGCTGTCAGAGCTGCGCGACTACATTGACTGGACGCCGTTCTTCACGACCTGGGAGCTCAAGGGCAAGATGCCCCACATCCTGGAGGATCCAAGGAAGGGAGAGCAGGCGCGGAGCCTGTATGTGGACGCCAATGCACTGCTCGACACATTCCTGCCAAGCGGCCGCTTGCGGGGACATGGCGTGATCGGCATCTGGCGTGCGAAGCGCGTTGGAGACGATATAGCGGTCTATGATGGCGATGTGCACATCACCACGCTTCATACGCTCAGGCAGCAGGCAAGGAAGATGGCTGGCCGCCCCAATCGGGCGCTGGCGGACTTTGTGGCATCGGACGACTATGTAGGTGCCTTTGCTGTCTGCATCCATACCGGTTCGCTAATCGCAGAGTACAGAAAGAACCATGATGACTACAATGCGATCATGGTGAGCGCGCTGGCCGATCGGTTGGCGGAGGCTTTTGCAGAGCGGCTGCACGAGCGGGTCCGCCAGGAATTCTGGGGCTATGCGTCCAGCGAGCGGTTGTCTAACGACGACCTGATCAAGGAGCGGTATCGGGGCATCCGCCCCGCGCCTGGCTATCCCGCCTGTCCAGATCACACGGAAAAGCGTACCTTGTGGGAGCTTATGAACGTAGAGGAGGCCACGGGTATTCAGCTCACCGAATCGCTTGCCATGGTGCCTGTGGCTGCTGTTTGCGGCATTTACCTGGCCCATCCGGAGTCGGATTATTTCGATTTGGGCCTTATCGGCCGCGATCAGGTCGCGGACTACGCCGCACGCAAGGACATCACGACAGAGGAGGTGGAATACTGGCTTGGCACGCGCCTGAACTACGTGCCTGCACCCTAGCATAATTTTGCATGTCCAGCTCATTCGCGCTTACCACATCCCGTGCCGCCGCCGTTGATGCGCTCCGTGCGCACAGGGCAAATGCTCTGACACAGGTTGCCACCATCATGTTGTTTGCCGCGCTTACCGCATTAGGTGCTCAGGTGCGCATCTACCTGTGGGAGGTGCCTATCACGCTGCAGACCATTTTCGTCTACGGGGGCGGGCTCTGCCTTGGCGCGCGCAACGGTTTCTTATCCATGCTTCTCTACCTCCTGTTGGGACTCGTGCTGCCCGTCTATTCGGGTGCCGGGCACGGCATTGCGTACTGGCTCACCGCGGCCAGTGCGGGATACCTTCTGGGCATGCCACTGGCCGCCCTCGTGGCCGGTCGCCTTTCGCGGCGGTGGAATTCGCTTACGGGGAGCGTGCTGTCTCTCGTGGGCGGTTCGCTGATACTCTTCACATGCGGCGTCATCTGGTTGCACTATGCAGCGGGGCATGCTTCGTGGCTTGAGTCGCTGGACAGGGGTTTCTTGCGTTTCGTGGCTTTTGATGCAGCCAAGATTTTGTGCGTGGCCCTCTTGTACCATTTGGTACGCCGCTTTCGGTAGGATTCTAGGGTGCTTGGCGCTGCTCGCGGCCAGTGCAGCGTACCCTGCTGCTGTCTCAGCGCAGCCTACGGATAGCGTTCTGGAGGATCCTGCGCTTCGTCAGACAGCGAAGGAAGGCCTCGACCTCCTGTACGACATGCAGTTCGACGAGGCTGCCGCACGCTTTGATTCGATCAGCCGCCAAGTTGACGACCACCCCATCGGCCCTTTTCTTTCGGCGCTTACACTGTGGTGGGAGATTCTCATGGATCTTTCCGATACGCAACATGACGAGGCGTTTTACGCAGCAATGGGCCGGGTCATTGCGCGATGTGACGCCCGGCTAGCGGCGAACGAAGGCGATTTTGATGCGATGTTCTTTAAGGGCATGGCGCTGGGTTTCAGGGGTCGTTTGCGTTCGAACCGGCGGGACTGGATCCGCGCGGCCGCCGATGGCAAGCGCGCGATGGACTATGTGCTGGCTGTTGCGCGTGCGGACACTACAGACCATGACTTTGTACTGGGCCCCGGTCTGTACAACTACTATGCGGCGCTGATTCCTGAGCGCTATCCATTTGTGCGGCCGATCACCGCGTTTTTGCCCAAGGGCGATCGAGACCTGGGTCTGGCCCAGATTGGGCGCACTGCGACGCAGGGTTACTTCATGCAGACGGAAGCGATCTATTTCCTGTTGCAGATCTACTACTTGTACGAGAACGATTACCGCCAGAGTGTACGCTACGCTACGCTGCTGCGCACCCGGCATCCAGGCAATTCATTCTTTCACGCGTTGGAAGGGCGCATTTACGCCCGCTGGGCTGCGTGGAGCCGTTCCGATACTGTTTTTGCATCCATATTGGAGCATTATCGCCAGGGTGCTTCTGGCTACACGGCCCCGGTGGCAGAGCAGGCACTTTACTTTCTTGCGCGTGGCCGCATGGTAGCGCGGGACTACCCGGTTGCCTTGAGCTACTTGCTGTCTCTTGAAGCGCTTTCAGCGCGGTCGGACGAAGACACCTATTTCAAGGTGATGGGTCGGCTGCAGCAGGGCATGGCCTACGACCGTTTGGGTCAGCGCACGCGCGCAGTCGAGCGTTACGCGCAGGTTTTGGACATGAAGGCCTGGGGCAGTTCCCACACCCAGGCCCAGCGCTTCATGACGCGCCCGTACGGGTCACGCGAGTAGCTGCGCGAGGCCCCCACCGCCGCCAGGATCAAGCCTGCATCAGTGGGTGCAGATCAATGTGCACAGCCGTAGAAACAACCTGTGCCATCAACAGATGTACGTTTCCCTGATTAGATTACCTGGATATTTGCTCCCCTTCCACAAAGAAACTGCCAACCACAGGAATCCTGTCTGATATGAAGCCCATTATACCCCCGCCAAGGATCGCGCCAACTTGACATAATACTGAATCAGTGGTGCAAGGAAGCCGCTGCGGCAGGGTATAGCAAAGAACGAATCAAGGGCACGGCATTTGAGCGGCTGTGCAAGGCCTTTCTCACGCATGATCCGATGCAGAAGACCCAGTATGAGCCCCCGTGCGTTACGGGGAGTGGGCCCGGGCGCGGGGCTTGCCTGAAACAGACCTGGCATAGACCTGGTCGCCAAGGTCCGAAGCGGCCATCAGCCTGCGCATCGCGAGCGTAATCCAAGGAGGAGCGCACGCCCTAAGCGTCGGATCCCCGGGGCTCGCCGGCTTCGCATCCCAAGGGGGTGCAGGCCGCCATGAAAGTCAAGCAAATAGCTGAATCGCAAAATCAGGCCCAATTCGATCGGCAACGTCGCTGCGTCGAATCTGCACACCCGGCACACGGAATCGCTTATGCACGGGCATCGTAGAAATAATAGTACCTACTTGAGAAGATTTACTCACTTTAGTATCTATCAGAAATGTTCGCATCTGCAAGCCCATAGGTGCAAGGCAGGGCACCGCTGGTTCAGGATTATTCCACTAGGCGCAGGCAAGTCACTGCGCTGGCTGACCGCCGGACCGTGAGGACCACAGTGCTGGCTCCCGATCCGCACACTCCGTGCTCGAAGCCAGGAGCGGGCAAGTTTAACTTGCGAAAAGATACGTATCTGACAACAATTACTCAATACAGTATTATATCCGTATGAAAGCATACGAACGTTCGCAGGTGCAGCGTATGGTGGAGCTTGTTCAGAGCCGATCCACCATGCGGATCATTGCAATTACCGGCCCGCGCCAGACCGGTAAGACCACGCTGGCGCTTCAGGCGTGCCGAGCACTGCACGCATTGGGTCATCGATGCCATTACGTGGTAATGGACGACCCAACGGCAAATACACTTGGATCATCCAGCGAGGGGGCAACGATTGAGGTCGTTCCCGCCGGCGGCACCCCTGATCGGGCATGGCTGATTGCATTGTGGGAGCGCGCCCGGGCAGTTGCACAGTCGGGTGATGAATTGGTGTTGGTGCTCGACGAGATCCATAGCGTACCGGGGTGGTCAGGCGTAGTCAAGGGGCTCTGGGAAAGGGATCGGCGAGAGCATTGCCCTTTGCGCGTCGTGATCCTAGGATCCGCCCCCTGGAAAATGATGACGGGACTTAGCGAAAGCCTGATGGGTCGATTTGACGTCCTGCCTGCTTCCCACTGGTCGTTCAACGAGATGGCGGAGGCATTCGATCTGACTGTGGACGAATACTTGTTCTACGGCGGGTATCCGGGGTCGTTTTCGCGAGAAGCAGAAGTCGGCCGGCTCAGCATGTGGCGACGCTACGTCACGGAATCAATCATTGCGCCTGCCATCGAACGAGACATTATTGGGCTTACCCGTGTCAGAAAACCGGCGCTTATGCGCCAGCTCATGGACCTGGGTGCCCATTACTCCGGCCAGCAGATATCCTACAACAAGCTGCTTGGCCAACTGCAAGATGCCGGCAACACGGTGACGCTGGCACGTTATCTGGATCTTCTTAAAGACGCAGGACTGATGATTGGCTTTACCCGCTACATCCCCGTGCCGCATGCAGGCAGGGCTGCGCCGCCTAAGCTCAATGTGCTCAATTCGGCGCTAATGACGGCACCTTCAGGATATACGTTCGAGGAGGCGCGCGCGAAATCAGCCTTTTGGGGACGGATAGTAGAGAGCGCCGTTGGCGCGCACCTGTTCAACACCCGTGGTCCAGCGACCAAGGTTCACTTTTGGCGCGACCCGCCGCACGAGGTCGACTTCGTCATTGCGCGCGGCCCGCACATAGTCGGGATAGAGGTCAAGAGCGGGCAGCGGCGGAATCTGCGAGGACTGAAGGCCTTTAGCGAACGGTTTCCAGAGGCTGCCACGGTAGTGGTTGGCCCGGCCGACATGCCCGTGAGCGAGTTGCTGTCACTAGGCACCGAAGAGTGGATAGAGGAGCTATGCGCGTAGCACGTACCGTAAGACTGATCGAACCGGAAAGCGATGATCGGTTCGATCAGGGGGGCCTTTCGCTGGCCGATTTTCGCTCGGATCACAGCTATATCCTGCTTGGAGGGCCGGGTATCGGCAAGACAACGGCTTTGGCGGACGAAGCTGCCGAGGCAGGCGTGCGCGAAAAGCTGGTTTCAGCGCGACGGTTCTTGAGCTCCAGCGCCAACATTGGGCCCGAGCGCGAATCTGGACCGCTGTTCATCGACGGATTAGACGAGGTCCGCACCGCAGGTGTGGATCCAAGAGAGCCGCTGGAGAAATTGCAGCATCAATTGAGAGCGCTGCGCTACCTAAGTTTTCGCTTGTCGTGCCGCTCCGGGCGTTGGCTCGGTGCGAATGACAGCAAGGCACTTTCCTCGCTGGAAGGCTATGCGGACCTGGTCGTCCTGGAGCTGAATCCGCTCACTCATGATGACGTTCGGCAAATTGTTGCTGGCCGTGGGAGAGCGGCCGAGGACTTCATGCGCGCGGCCTTCGACCATGGATTGGATGCCTTGCTGTGGAATCCGCAGCTACTGAACGTGTTACTCAAATCCACTGAATCAGCCGGCTGGCGCTGGCCCGCAAACCCCACGGAAGCATTCGAACGTGCCTGCGAAGCGTTGGCCAAAGAATATAGCGAAGGACACCGCGTTGCGCAGTACGGCGATCCGCGACCTTCGCGCGATGCGGTGCTTCGTGCGGCCGGAAAGCTGTCAGCCTTGATGCTCATTGCGGGCAAGGGCGGCTGGACCGTACCCGATACTGATGACGCTGACATCCTTTCCCTGACCGAAATCAAAAGCGTTGAAGGAAATGCATGGGGCGCCATCCTCGACTCGGCATTGTTCCATGGTCCCGCTGCATGCAGACGCCCGACTCATCGGCGCATCGCAGAGTACTTGGGCGCCCGGTATCTGGATGGCAGGATGAGGGAGACGAATGGTGTATCCGCACGGCGTATGCTTGCGCTCTTAATGGGCCATGATGGGATTCCCTTGGAGGATCTTCGCGGACTGTCTAGTTGGCTTGCAGCCTTGAATCCGGAAGTCAGGCAGATCCTGATCCAGGCGGATCCGATTGCCATCGCATGCTATGGCGACACGAGCGCGTTTTCTGGCGAGGAGTGTGCGGCACTGCTGGAAAGCCTGGAAAGTAAGGTGTCCATTGAATCCGCCTGGATTCCGATCGGCGTGCTCACTCCACTCGTGGGCCGGCTCGGAGCGTCGACTATCTGGGCGCTCGTCGCTGAATCGAATCGCAGTGAAGCAAGGCAGCAGCTCGTACTGCTGCTCCTTCGTGGCTTGTCGCAGATGTGCAAAGTTCAAAGCGAGGGAAGACGTAAAAGAGAAGCGGCGGAATGGGATCGTGATCGGGATGCTTTGCTGGGATTGATTCGTGATGCGACCTGGTGGCCAGAGGTTCGCTGTACAGCCTTGGAGTCCCTGGGCCATCTCTTGTCAGGCAGTCCGATCCGCCAAGAGGTGCTTAAGGGTCTTTTAGCAGGCATAGTGGCGGGGCAACTGCAAGACACTGATGAACAGATCGTCAGCAAGCTGCTGGACATCATGTATCCGAAGGATGTATCGCCGTCGGAAGTCTGGACGTTTCTGGAGGTTCGCCCGCGCGCGCATTCGTTGGCGTACTTCCAGATAGGTTGGCAGCGCGTGGTGGAAAGATCGAGCGACACGCAAATCAGGGCCCTGCTGGACTCGCTTTGTGATCAATCATCCACCCTGCTCCCGAAGCTGGTCGGCCATAGGCTGGACGATTTTGTCCTGGCGCTTCTGGTGCGCGGACTCGCGCGATTCGGTGAAGGAAAGGAGATTGCCGACCTATACCGGTGGTTAGACCTGGTAACATTTGACCTTGTCTCATCGCAACTGGTCCTTGGAGGCCACGGCCACGATAAGAATGCCAGCGTCTGGGCCCAGTCTGACGAGGCGATCCGGTCGTGGCTTGATTCGCACAGGGAGATTCAGTACAAACTCGTTGAATACGGCCTTCAACAGCGGGCGTCCGAAATCGGCAAAAAGCCTCTCCGCCAAACGATTGGTCGCAAGTTTATCGGCGTAAAGGCCCCGAAGGGATTTCGGCGCTGGTGTCTTGATCGGGCCGTAGCACTGGCAGGCAGCCGGAGCAAGATTGCGGAAGAGCTTGCTGGGTGGTCTACCTTCGAAGACGATGGCTGGGGCAGGCCGCTATCGGACGCCGAAGTGGCCCAAGCGGTACTAGGATGCCCCAAACTAGAGCGTTGGAACGATAAGCGGCTTAAGGACGAAGAGCAGGAAAAGCGCAAAGCAGCGGACGACCGGAAGCGTTTGTCTGAGAGCATGACTGCTTTCCAAGAACGCAGACGGGCGTGGCTTGCAGGGCTCAGGAGCAACATAGAAGCGCTCAAGGCCGGCACCTGCGCGCCTGGGTTGCTCCATAAACTTGCGGCGGCGTACATGGACGGACTATCAGGCTTGGCACCTAGCAGCAATCCGCATAAGCAGCTGGCTTCGGCGCTCGAGAAAGACACGGCACTGGTAGATGCGGCGCTTTCAGGGTTTCGCAGCCTGCTAGATCGTGATGACTTGCCGGATCTGGCTGCGGTCGCCAGGTTGCATGAGCGCAACAGGTGGTCGCTTTTCGCCCGTCCATTTCTCGCAGGAATGGAAGAGGAGGAGCGCACAGGCGGCGATGCACTTGCTCGCCTTGGAAAGAAGGCGAGAGGGCGCGCGCTAGGATTCTATCTGCTTACGCCGTTACCCGGCCGGCAGTACGTGCGTGGACAGATCGCCGTTCAAAATGCGCGTCCAGAATGGTTCGTGCGAGCCTTGGCGAAGCATCCGCAGGATGTGGCAGATGCAGTGGTCGTGGTGCACAACGCTCGTGTCCGCGCCAAAAGCCCACCGGATCAGGTTCTTTATGGCATGTTGCACGAGGCACAGTTCGACCCTGTCAGACCGCTGGCGGTGGGCCGGATGTTCACCGCATTTCCGTCACGGTGCACGACGTCGCAGGTTGACAGCTTGCGCCTGACGCTTGCGGCTGCACTCTGCAAAGGCGGCATGTCAACCAGGCGTCTCCGTGATCTGGTGACAAGACGGCTCCAGCGCAAGGGTATGGATGTAGCGCAACGGGCTCACTGGCTGTGCACAGGACTGTATGTGGCCATGGAATCGTGCCTTTCCGCACTGGTGGACTATCTGGCGAGCGGAGGCGAACAGCGTATTTGGCAAGTGGTCAGGTGCCTGAAAGTCTTCAGCGAGGTACAGAAGTTCAGACCAGACTATTCGGAGTGGAAGGCTGAAGATATGGCAAGGCTCATCCGTGTACTCGGTGCACGAATACAGCCGCCCAAATGGAAGCTGCGCGCCGGATTTCTTAGTGATGCCGAGGTGGCTGAAAATCACTTCGAACCCCTAATGGAATCGTGGGTCAAAGCGCTCGCCCGTCGTACGAACGATGAGGCGCGTGTCGCGCTGGAATCGCTGGCTCGCGATCCAGCCTTGGAATCGCGGAAGGTACGCTTGGAGTGCGCCCTCCTGTCGCAAGCCAAGAGATGTCGCAGAGACATGCATGCGGTGCCCACGCTCAAGCAGATCCAGGAGACGCTTCGCGACGGGCCTCCGTCTAGTGCTGCGGACCTACATGCTCTCCTTATCGATGCCTTGAGACAACTCGCGCAGCGCATCCGCAATAGTTCGACCAATGATTGGCGGCAGTACTGGCAGTCCAATGGGGAGGGCTGGGCGCCACTTCACGAAAACGAGTGCCGTGATGCGCTGCTGTCAGACTTGGACCTGATGCTCAAGCGTCATGGCATCCATGCGCAAAAGGAAGGGTATTATGCGGACGAAAAGAGAGCAGACATTCGCGTGGCGTTCGGCGCGGATATAGCTATACCGGTGGAGATCAAGAAGAACACGCACCGGAAACTCTGGCGGGCAGCGAACGAACAACTTGCGACGAAGTACACGCGGGCACCAGAAGCCGCAGGTTATGGCGTATACCTGGTCTTGTGGTTCGGTCAGCAGTACACGAAGACGGGGCCGCCCCGCGGGCGTAAGCCTAAGAGCGCTGACGAGTTGAAGGTGAGACTCGTCAGCGCTCTTGATCCAGAAGCTCGGGCAAGGATTGGCGTCGTTGTAGTGGACGTGAGCCGGTCCGACGGGGCTGCCCGAAATCATTCCGGCAGGCCTTGGCGGAGTCCACCGGTATTGCCATCGGGTTGAAGCGTATGGGAGATCCGTGCTAAAGGCAGCGAGTGTACAGGGCGCTGTCCGCGCTTGGACGTTTGACCCGCGCTTGCACCACAGGCCCGTGGCAAGTCGTCGTAAACACAAAGCCCAATAGCTCCGTACAGCGCAGGTTCATAATCGGCGGGCCTATATTGATGCTCAGTGGTACAACAAACAGCTCTGATTTGGATAATCATCGCGATACGATGCTCATAAGGAACTGCGTGTGCTGGGTGCTCTGCCTGATTGTTGGCGCGCCGGCCTTTTCTCAGTCAGGGACGGAACCGGTCCTGGCAACTGATCTGCTTAAGATTCAGCAATTGGGCGGCGTCACCGCGTCCCCCGATGGGCGCTTCGTAGCCTACACCGTGCGCAGCATCGTCGATGGTGATGCCGACGACTACCGCTACCAGTCCCAGATATGGGTGGTGCCAATATCGCGCCGGGAAGCACCGCGGCAGCTGACCTTCAGCGACGCAGGAGCAAGTGCGCCATCATGGCACCCGGAAAGCGACCGGATCGTGTTTGTCAGACCCGTAAAGGACGTGCCGCAACTCTTTGAAATCTCTGTGTTCGGCGGCGAAGCGCGGCAACTTACCGACTTTGACCACGGGGCCAAGCAGCCGCAATGGTCGCCCGATGGACAGCGCATTCTGTTCGCGGCCTCGCTGACGGAGGACGAAATCGCGAAAGCCACCGGCGATGAACCAGGCTGGGAAGATGAACGGCCTATGCGGCGGCGTGGAGATGCCGATGCCGCGGAGCCGGATCCCGATGCGTCGCTAGCATCGGTCCGGGCGTGGCTGCAACAAAACGCCGCGGACGCCAACCCGCGCGTGTTTACACGCTTGAACCTGCAAGGCGAGCGGGGGCTTAAGCCCCAAGGAGACTACAATCACTACTTCGTAGCAGAGGTCGCCGCCGAAGATGTAGAGGTCAAGATGATTACGCGCGGATTCTATTCGTACAGCGATGCTACGTGGCTGCCCGACAGCAGGCAACTGGTACTTAGCGGCTATCCCCAAGACACGTCGCATCCCGACCGGGAGCGCGACAGGGACCTGTTCCTCATCGATATTGACGACCGTCGGCTCAAGCGGCTTCTGGACATCAGCAAGTACAGGCTGTCGTCGCCCCTGGTGTCACCCGATGGCAACTACATTGCATTTCTGGCGCGCGACCTGGACGACCCGGGCTATGCGCAGACTGAACTTGGCATCTTTGCGCTGGATGGCCGCTCGGCGCCCGAGATGGTCACCCTGGATTTTGACCGGAGCGTAAGTAATGTGCAATGGTCGCATGATGCATGGTTTCTGTTCTTCACTGCGCCGTCGGAAGGTGGCTTTCCGCTCTACAGGGTCATGGTCAATGAGGGCAAGCCTGCAGTGCCCACTCCGGACACTACGGCCGCAGACAGCCTGGTACAAGCCACTACCCCTGCACGCGATTCGTACTTCCGCGGGGAGCTGGTGCGCCGCGGATTGCGCGTGGAGCGCATGACCAGCCTGGAGCACGGTATTCGAAGCTATGACCTGACACAGGCCTCTGCATACCTCGTGCGCACGGGCGTGCTCAACCCCTATGAGCTTTACTCGTCCACCATGGACTTTCAGGGGCAGCGGCGCCTGAGCGAGCACAACGAGTCATGGCTGCACAACAAACGCCTTAGCCTGCCGGCAACGCGATACGTGCAGCGCGACACGCTGCGTGTGCAGTACTGGGTGATGCCGCCTGCATTTCAGGAGCAGAATAGAACCTACCCGCTTCTTGTGGCCATCCATGGCGGTCCCGCTTCCATGTGGGGGCCCGGCGAAGCGACGATGTGGCACGAGTTTCAGTATTTGGCTTCCAAAGGGTACGGCATCGTCTACAGCAATCCGCGCGGCTCAGGCGGCTACGGGCGTGATTTCAAGGCGGCCAACTATCAGAATTGGGGAGATGGCCCGGGCGGGGATGTGCTGGCGGCCGCTACCGAAGTAGCCCGTCGACATAGATGGGTGGATGCCAACAGGCAAGTTGTAACCGGCGGCTCGTACGCGGGCTACCTCACCGCCTATATCGTCACACAGGATCATCGATTCCAGGCCGCTGTGGCGCAGCGCGGCGTCTACGACCTGGCGACCTTTTTTGGGGAGGGGCGCGCGTGGCGGCTGGTTCCCAATCACTTCGGGGGATATCCCTGGGAGGTGCCGGATGTGCTCCGGGAAAACTCGCCGCAGACTTGGGTAGACCAAATCCGCACGCCGCTGCTGATCATACATGCTGACAACGATCTGCGCACCGGCGTAATACAGAGCGAAGTGCTGTACAAGAGCCTGAAGGCGCTGGAGCGCCCCGTGGAATATGTACGCTATCCCAACGCAAGCCATGACCTGTCGCGGAGCGGTAACCCCAAACAGCGCATTGACAGGCTGCTCCGCATCTGGGAGTTTATGGAGCGCTACATAGGCGACAGTGGATGAAGCTGCGCAACGAGTGGCAAGCGCTCACACGCGGGGTGCGCGCCTTGGATGCACAGACCGCGTGCGTCCTGATTCTTTGTGCGGTGATGGTGGCGGTGCAGTTCAAGCTGGGCAGCCGCCGCTTCTTTCTGGCCGCGGTAATTCCTGACGTATGGCGCGCGCAAGGGGAGCTGCTGTCGTGGGCGTGGTGGTTCTCAGTCCAGTGCATTACGGGCTTCGTGGTGCCGGTGCTCGTGCTGCGCCTGGGATTCAGGCAATCCATTCGGGCCATGGGCTTGGGACGTGGAGATTGGCGCTTGGCCGGAATGGTGGCCCTCTTGTACCTGCCGCTGGTGGCTATCGGCACCTGGATACTGTCCGACGGCGCGGATTTTTGGGCAGAGTACCCCCACTACCGAGCCGCCATAGGGAGCTGGCGCCTTTTGGCTTTGTACCACGCGCTGTTTCTCTTGTACTGGATCGGCTGGGAATATCTGTGGCGCGGCTTTGTGCTCTTCGGTACCGCGCGCACCTTCGGGCCCTATGCCATCCTGATCCAGGCCGTGCCCTTTGCCCTTTTGCACCTGCAGAAGCCGACGCCGGAGTTCCTGCTCTCTATCGTGGGCGGGATCGCGCTGGGCGCGTTAGTCTGGCGATGCCGTGCCTTCTGGATCGCCGTACCGATACACGCGATCCAGATGCTACTTCTAGACCTATGGTGCGTGTTGCGCATCAGGACCGACACGCAGGGCATCGGTCTGGATGCACTCTGGCAAATCCTTACTGGTTAGCCTGCATGTAGTCCACGGCCAGGTTTGCCAGCGTGCGCACGCCCACCTTCAGCGCTTTCTCATCCGTGTAGAAGTACGGCGAATGATTGCGCGGTGCCGAGGCAGGATCCTGGTCTTCCGGCGTGATGCCCAGGAAGACAAAAAGTCCGGGCACCTCATTGGCAAAGTAGGAGAAGTCCTCGGCTCCAGTAACCAAGTCGGCACTTACCACCATGGAGTCGCCTACAACGCGGCGGAGCGTCGGCAGCATAGCCTCGGTCAGCGCCTCGTCATTGACCGTTACCGGATAGCCATTGATGATATTCACCTCGACGGACGCACCGCTGGCGGCGGCGATGTTTTCTGCCGTGCGTCTGATGCGCGCCTCAATGTCGCTTCGTACTTCAGGCAAAAAGGTGCGAATCGTGCCACGCATCTCCACTTCGTCCGGTATGATGTTGTTGCGTACCCCACCCCGGATCATGCCGACGGTGATGATAGACGGTGTCGCGGTAACGGGCAGTTGACGGCTTGCGATGCTCTGAAGTCCCAAGATAATCTGGGAGGCGACCACGATCGGATCTATGCCACCCCACGGAATGGCTCCATGCGTTTGTCGTCCGGTGACCTTGATGTACAGCTCATCCACGCTAGCCATAAAGCTGCCGGGGCGGTAAGCAATCTGCCCTACACGCTCGGGCCAAACGTGCAGCCCAAAGATTGCATCGGGCCTGGGGTCCAGAAAGGCACCTTCTTTCAACATCAGCTCGGCACCGCCTTCTTCGCCTGCCGGTGCACCCTCCTCCGCGGGTTGGAAGATGAATTTCACGGAGCCAGGGAGCTGATCCCGTACGCGGGAAAGGACCGTGGCGACGCCCATCAGAATCGCCACATGGTTGTCATGACCGCACGCATGCATGACACCGACATCCTGGCCCAGATACGTAGTCCGCACCGTGGACGCAAAAGGCACGTCAACCAGTTCCGTCACCGGCAGGGCATCCATGTCGGCACGAAGGGCTACGACCGGGCCATCAGCACTGCCGCGCAAGAGTCCGACTACGCCCGTGTGGGCGACTTCTGTGCGCACCTCCAGGCCCAGCGATTCCAGATGCTGTGCCACCAGCGCAGCCGTGCGAAACTCACGGTTGCTGAGTTCAGGATTGGCATGAATGTCACGACGCCAGGCGATGACTTCTTCTTCAACATCGTCGGCATATTGGTCCAGCAAGCCGTGGAGCGTGTGCTGCGCCAGCGCTGGAACACTGATCAGCACCAGGATCGTCAAGGAAAGAACGTGCTTCATAATCAACGCGCATCAGCGCAAGACATCGAACAGTCTGCTGTACTTCAATGTGATACTGCGGCTGAGCGGGCTGTCAAACCCAAACTGCTCCGCAGTGTCGCTTACCTCGTTGAATACGAGGAAGAATCCTGAATTCGCCGCCTGCAGCCACCCGAAGCGCAGGTTGGCCGACCAGATATCGGCATCGTCGTTGTATTGCAACAGGCTCTGGACGTAGATGCGCGGCGTGAAGGAGTAGGAAATACGTGCACGCCAGAGGTTTGTCCTGAAGTCTCCGCCGGGCAGATTTACATCGTTGTAGTAGAGCACAAATTCTGCCGTGAGTGCTTCGTTGGCGCGCACCCGCAAGGTGCCGGAAAGACTGGCGCGACTGCCGCCGAAGAATCCGCCAATGTAGTTACGACTGCTGAAGCTGATCTTCTTGCCCTGATTGGTGATGAGCACAAGCTGCGCTTCAGCATGATGGTACGAGTCCGCAGCTACGACGACCTCGTCAGCTATGTTGAAGGGCTGTGCCACGCCTTCGGTGGTGAAGTTGACGCCGGTGTGGATCTCAAAGCCCGACTTCCACTCCCAGTGATTGTCGATATGCAGGCGGGCGGTTTCCTGAAACCCGCCAAAGTCCCAGTAGCTCTGGTAGCTGATGTGGGGACGCAGTTCCAGCAGCCCGAACAGATCGTCTGGACGCCACGCATACAGCACCAGCCCGGTCAGCTTCCGGTACTCGCTGTTGCGCCGCAAGAAGCCCATGGCGGGATTGAAGTTGTCGGCCACTTCCGTAATGGTCGCGTTGATCCGCCATACATTGGACACGTAGTTGATATTGCCGTTATACGCGTACTCCGCGCCGCTTAGGTGCGGAGAATAGGACCGCGCAGCCAAACCCGATATTTGCAAGTACTGACCAATGCCCAGGCGCCCATCTACAGCTAGCGTCTGGTTGTCTTCGTTGTCGAACTGATTGCGGGAACCCGTCGTGGCGGTCCGGTTGGTGGCCATGATGCCAATGCTGCTGCGGCGCGGCAAGTCTTTGCGAAGGCGCGCCACTGAAAAGTTGTGCCCCGGTGCGATGTCCGCCACCTGCTGTGTCTGCATGTTGAGCAGTCCTACGTTGAGCCCCGCCAGCTGCCCGGAAAGGCGCCCGCCCCCAAGGATGGGTATGGGCTCGCCCGACGGGCCGATGCCGATGCGGCGACTGAAGAAAAGCTCCACCTCCTGGCCGCTGAATTCAGAAACACCCACCGAAAAAAGGCCAGCATTCTCCAGGAAGAACGGCCGCTTCTCCGGAAAGAACAGGTTGAAGCGATCCAGGTTGATCTGCAGCTCATCGACTTCAACCTGCGCGAAGTCCGTGTTGTAGGTTGCATCCAGGGTCAGCGCTGGTGTGATGCTGTACTTCAGGTCCACGCCAAATTCGGCGGTGTTTTCGACAGACGCAGGGTCGACGGTAAACTGGCGGGCTGACTGGCCCAGCACGTACGGCGTAGCCTGCAGGTTGCGCGGCTGCGACACCACCAGGCCCTCTAGGCGGCCAGCCTGCGACACGCGGCTGAGTGTGTACTGGCGTGGCATGCGGGCCCAGAAGGCGCGCTCATTGCGCCGCCGAATGTTGCGCTGGAAGTTCAGCCCCCAAACCTGCTCTTGAGCGCGCGGAAAGCGCAGTGTCTTGAACGGGATCTCAAATTCTGCGCTCCAGCCATGTTCGTTGATCGAGGTGCGCACATTCCAGGAGCCATCCCAGTTGATGTTGAATCCACCGCCGCTTCCGCTTTGCTGCCGCGCACCGAAACCGCCCTGTCCCTCCTTGCTTACCTGCGCGTCGTACTCGATGCCGGCAGGATTCGTGCCAAAAACAAATCCGTTCTGGCCATCCAGATACGTGTCCAGGATGAAGCTGAAGCTGTCCGTCTCATCGAGCGGCGCATCGCGGCGACTGTCCGACACTATGATGGCGTCCGGTTCACGGTCGAAGCAGGTGATGCCGATATAGAGCGCGCGGTCCGTGTACACGATCCGAATCTCTGTTCGCTCAGAAGCGGGCGCGCCGTTGTTGGGTGTTGTCTGCCAGAGCTCGGTGATGGGTGCACTTAGTGCATAGGTCTCGTCGTGCACCACCTCGCCATCCAATACGGGTGCCTGCGCCACACGATAGGCGAGCACATGCGGCCGGTCAATTCCCTCATCCGGTGTCGTTGAAGCAGTCTGCCCGCGCGACTCGGCGCAGAGTGCAAGCAAGAGCGCGCCGATCAGCGCAAGCGAACGTAATAACATGGGCACATGGCAGTCAAAGCAATTCAAAATACGGATTCCATCGGCATTCGGGTGATGCCTGTGGTGCTGGGTTGGCGCGGAGCGTACCGACGGTGCCCATGTGCTTGCGCAGGTGTCTTCAGCCAAGCCTTTCGCTTCGAATCGGCTTTAACCCTGGTGCCGATACGGGCTAGGAACTCTGGCGTCGGCCCAAGTATATTGTTCTGATCGCAAAACCCTGCCACAGGGAGCCAATGGAGCAAGATAAGCGGATGTGGGGTGGGCGGTTTGAGGAGACCACCGACGAAGCGGTAGCCGCGTTCACCGCCTCTGTTGATGTGGATCAAGCCCTCGCGCTGGTGGACATCCAAGGATCGATTGCCCACGCAAAGATGCTGGGCGCACAAAAGATCCTGACAGCGGAAGAAGCCAGGCGCATTGTGGAAGGACTGGAGGCGCTTGCGGTGGACATCCAGGAAGGCCGATTTGAGTGGCGCACAGCGCTCGAGGATGTGCACATGAACATAGAGCAGGCCTTAACAGATCGCATCGGTGCGTTGGGCGGCAAGCTCCACACTGCGCGCAGCCGCAATGATCAGGTAGCCACGGCCCTGCGCCTGTGGCTCGGACAGGCGGTGCGCAGCACCGTTAGCGCGCTTAAGGACCTGTGTGCAGCCTTGGTGGATGCCGCGGAGTCGCATTTGGATGTGGTCATGCCGGGCTACACCCACCTCCAGGTGGCGCAGCCCGTGCTGCTGGCGCACCACCTGCTTGCGTACTACGAAATGCTAAGGCGTGATGCGCGGCGCTTTAGCGGGTCGCTGGAGCGGATTTCCGTGTCTCCGCTGGGCGCAGGTGCCCTCGCAGGGACGAGCTTTCCGATAGATCGGCATCAAACTGCCAGCATGCTGGGATTTGCGGATGTGGCCCGCAACTCCATCGATGCGGTGGCAAGCCGCGACCATGTGCTGGAGCACTTGTCGTATTGCGCGATCACCATGGTGCATCTGTCACGCCTCAGCGAGGAGCTCATCCTGTGGTCCAGCCAGGAATTCGGCTTTGTAACGCTCCCCGACAGCCACACCACTGGCAGCAGCATCATGCCACAGAAAAAGAATCCCGATGTATGCGAACTCGTGCGGGGCAAGACGGGCAGCGTGTGCGGCCACCTGATGGCCCAGCTTATGATGATGAAAGGCCTGCCGCTGGCATACAACAGGGACATGCAGGAAGACAAGGCGGGACTGTTTGCTGCGCACCAGACGCTGCTCCGGTCGTTGCGGCTCTATGCGACCATGCTGCCGAAAGTGCAGATCCATGCCCATCGCATGCGGGAGGCGGCGGGCCGGGCGTACAGCAACGCGACAGACCTGGCGGATTACCTGGCACGCAAGGGGATGCCGTTTCGCGAAGCGCACGAGGTCACAGGAAAGCTCGTTGCACTGTGCCTCAAAGAAGGCGTGCCTCTGGAATCATTGCCGATCACGCGCATGAAGGCATTGTGTCCAACGATAGGGGCGGATGTCTACGATCACCTGGCCGTGGACAAGGTCGTGGATGCGCGCCAAAGCTTTGGAGGCACCGCGCGCTCGCAGGTGGCGCTCCAGATCAGGCACGCATGTGCGGACCTGAAGGACCGATGGTGCCGCTGAAGCTGGCGCATGGCGCGTCGCGCATAGATGTGCCCGTCATGCCTCCAGGGAAGGTGCTTTGGGCGACGATCCCATCAAGGTCGCGATCCGGCTGAGGCCGCTGACGTTTTCAAAGATGATCTTGATGGTCGCCGTCATCGGCACTGCCAGAACCGCGCCGGCAATGCCCCACAACCAACCCCAGAAGATCAGCGAGAGGATAACCAAAAGCGGACTCAGATCAAGATTGGATGCCATCACCCAGGGATCAATGATGTTGCCCACGGTCATCTGAATGAGTGCCATGCACGCTAGCGCGATCAGGGGCACGGTCAGCGTGTGGAATTGCAGCGCGGCGGAAAGAAAAGCCAGAACCACGGCCGCAATGGATCCAACGTTGGGGATAAAGTTGAACACGAACGTGATGAAGCCCCAGAACACAGGGAAATCCACGCCAAGGATCCAAAGCACGAGACCGACAAGAATACCCGTTAGTGCACTTACAAAAGTCTTTGCAACGAGATAACGCCGAATGCCCGAGGCGATGTTCTGGGTGACATGCGCTACGCGTGCGGCTATATCAGGGGGATAGGCCGCCCTTACCTTGGCCTCGAAACCGCCGCTGCTCGTCAGAATGAAGAGCATGAAGAGCAGCACCATGAAGGCGTTGGCCAGAAACGTAAAGAAGGAGCCCAAGCCGGTGGAAACCAGCTGGGAAAGTGTGGACACATTGATGACCCGGCTGGAACCAAGGTCCTGCACTTCCAGGCCCAAGGGTGCGGCATAGCGGTCGGCGACGCTTTCGGCCTGCTCCACGATTTCGTCTATGCGCGACTCGTAATGGTCAATGGAGCTCGTGAGCGATTGCGCACTCTGATAGACGACCAGCCCGATGAGTCCAAGCACCAGCGCGAGAGAGAGGAGCACGAAAGTCAGCGACACAGCCATGGGAATGCGCTTCTTCTTGCAGAAGAGCACCAGCGGCTGAAACATTATCGACAAGAAGAGCGCCACTGCAAACGGTACCAGCACAACGCGCAGCTCCAGCAGGGTCACGCCTGTGAGGAACGCCGCGATGATCCCGATCAGGAACAGGAGCATCTTGCTATCGCCAATGGCGTTCTTCAGGAGCGAAAAGGGCATAGCACGGTGGTTTAGTCCTTAATGCCCTTCGGGGCTGCTTTACAAGCAGTGAATGGAGAAATTAACTTGTCCGATCCAGATGTACTGCGCACCGCCGCGCGCCGACTTCACAACGGGACACTGTCTACAGGCTTGGCGGTGTAAGGTTCTACACCCAAGCAGGAGCGCCGTGATTGCTGCTCGACAGGCGAGAGGGCGTTGGAGCCGTACAGTGGTTCCCAGGTTGGCAGGAACACGGGAAGAACGAACGACAGGTCCCTGGCAAGGAATGCAGTGCAAAAGGAAATCGGACAAAAGCCTGTCTGCCCGCCCGCTGGCCCGCCCGCAAGGCAAAGCCCGGCCGTCGCGCTACCGTGCGTTTAGACGCTGCGGATTATCCAGCGGCAGCCGCGCAGGGTCACAGCTAATAACATGGGTCATTAAATGGTAGAACCCACGCGTGCTTTGCTATTGTGCATGGCAAGCAACGCGCGATCAGCGGCGCTTGCGTTCTTTCAACCACAGAACCAATGTTGCCCCGGCAGAGGCCAACAGAATGCTCTTGATGCTCAGGCCGCTGATGTGTCCTAACCCAAGCAGCGTGCCGACAAAGCCGCCGATCACGGCACCCGCAATACCAATAAGGATGGTCATCAACAGTCCGATGTTCTGCTTGTTCGGCATGATCCACTTGCCAATGATGCCAGCAATCAGCCCCAACACGATCCAGCTAAGAAGTCCCATAACGCGGTGTCCTGAAATTGACAGTTATTCATGCACTACGAGCCGGTGCAGCGATAGGTTACACCATCACCAGACGTACGACAGGCTTAGTACGTGGCCCGGCCCCTCAAAACCCGTCGCAAACGGCACGTATGCGTAGTCAAACACCAGGTATTCCCAGTACAGCCCGAGGCCAAAGGTGAAAGTCCTCAGGGCATCGTTGCTGATGTATCCCGCGCGCACCGTCGCAAGATCCAGAATAGTCACGCCAATGCCGGTATGCAGCCGCGTGGTGCTGCTGGGCAACAGATGAGACACTTCTGCGGTGATCTCCAGATCCAACAGCGACGCGCCATCCCGATTCGCCACGATCCGAAACGGATGCAGCGCTGCGCCAGCGGCGAGCGTCCGCGGCAGTTCTGTTGCTTCTCCCTGGAGCTCTGACATCTTTCCTGCGTTGCGCAGCGCCACCCCTACCGTGACCAGTCGGCGAGGCCAATCCAGTTGGATGCCGACATCAAAAGCGTAACCAGACGCATCGGCCTCGAAGATGCGTTCACGCAAGAACTTCAAGGTGGCACCCGCGCGCAGCGGCCCCACAATGCGGGCATAGGAGCCACCTACGCTCAGGAACTGAGCGTTGAAGGTTCCGGTCGCATCGCCCGGAACCTCGCGGGCTTCCAGCTCGCCGCTGTCCGTGGCGGTAACTGCAAGTCCCCATGCGCCCTGCCTGCCTGCCTGCAGGCGGGCTGCCACATCGTATGCGCGAACATCGCTGATCCAGAGGCGATGACTGATGGCTACTCCGCGCGATGCCGCCGCCAATCCGGCGGGATTCCAATACGTAGAAAACGCATCCGCTGAAGCCGCGACCTGAGCATCGCCCATGGCACTGGCAGCAGCATTGACACCGATCCGCAGAAACGTCAGGCCCGTGTCCTGTGCGGCGACAAGGCGCGTACAGAGTAAAGCCAAAAGGAGCAGGCTCAGGGATCGCATATCCTACAAGTAAAATCGAAGCGTGACAAGATGCATCGTCCCGAGCGCGAAAGGCTCCAGAATAAACGCATACGCTGCACGTACCGCGACGCCGCCTAAAGGCTTCTGCACGGAGAATCCGGCGCTTGGGCGCAGGGCACCCTGGGCCACCGTGGTCGCGCCGCCGCGGATGGCTAGCGCCGGGACAAGCTGATACTCTGCGCCCGCACGGAAGCGGGTCTCATGCAGCATCAGGTCTTCTGAAACGATTAACTCGCGCAGTGCGCCGCCAACCAGTTCAACGCTGCGCCGCCGGGCTTCGGTCGTAGTGAACCGTGACTCATACTCTACAGCAAAACTTACCTGCGGCAGCTGATAACTTGCACCTATCCGAATGCGCTTGGGGAAGACGTCCGTGTTGTTGCCGCCCGCACTGTGATGCTTGGAAGTGTCCCAGCTGTAACTGGCAAGAAGGTCGTCCACAACCGCACCCAGACGCAGCTGCTCCGTAACCCGGAAGGTCATGCCAAGGTCTACGCCGATGCTGCGCGCTGGAGCCACATTCGCAAAAAGGTCCGATCGAAAAAGCGCCAGCCCCGCGCCCACCGTGGCGCGGCTGCCTACCTTCAATCCGAACGCGATAAAGAACGCGAACTCGTCGGTCGCAAAAGTGCCCGTGTGGTATCCGCTCGCATCGCGCCCATCAAAGTTCCCAACACCGGCATGGATCAGCCCCCCTGCGATCCCGGCGCGCGGACGCAGCGGCGTGGACAGCTGGAGAAACTGAAGCTGTCGATCCAGTGTCATCAGCGCGGCCGACACATCCAGGCTCTGCCCAGCCAGATAGGGTGCCAGTGCAGGGTTGTAGTACGGAGATGCATAACCGGAGGCATCCGCGATTATAGCATTGCCCATTCCCATGCCACGGGCTCCGAAACCCATGCGCGCGAATGCACCGGCATGTTGCGCATGGGCCAGCGAAGGCCCAAAAAGCACGAGCGAGATGGTAAGGGCGACGCGCATCTATTCAAGCACCAGAATCTTGCCCCAGAAAGTGTCCGCGCCGGTCTGGATGGCGTAGAAGTAAGGGCCGTTGGCCACACGGGTGCCGCTGTCGGAGATCCCGTCCCATGAAACCTCGCGCTCGCCGCGTCCGCTGCCGCTGTCGTAAAGGCGGCGGACGAGGTTCATGCCATAGTCCAGGATGCGAATGGTGACCTGACCTTCGGCTTCCAGGCGATAGCGCAGCCGCACCAGGCGGTCTGAGCTAGGCGAGAACGGATTCGGATACGCATAGGCCTCCACCTTGGGGACACGCGAGGCCGGCACGTTGGGCGGCAGTCCGTCGGGCGAAAGGGGCACATCGGCGCGGTAGATGCGCCACGTATCGCCGCCATCCTGGCTCTTGAAAAGTCCATCCTGGGTGCCCACCCACAAGCCGCTGGGCGCTACTGCTACGGCGTAGGCTGCGGTGCCTGGCAAGGTCGTGCGCTCCGGCTGGGTCGGGTCGTAGAATTCGCGTTCGGTGCGAAACGTCCGACCGTCATCTTCGGAAATAAAAAGTCCTCCAAGACCTGCGATGTAGACGCGGCTTCCATCGAACGCGAAGTCGTATACCGTCTCGTTGATGAGCACCTGCTCAAACGTTTCTCCGTGGTCTCGGGACACCACCGCCCCGTAGTGCTCACCCACGCCGCGCCCCGGGCCCGTGGCGACCCAGATGGCCGGACTGGTGCCTGCGCGTGGCTGCTCCTCTATGGATAGGATCCAGTTGCCGGTAAGGCCATCGTCCGTGGTGTAGTGGTGCCAGCTGTCACCGCCATCGTCGGAGCGGTTAAGTCCGCCGGCAGACCCTGCCCATACGGTGCCTGCGGCATCCGCCAGGACGCTGAACAGCTGGAAATTCAGCCCAAAGAACTGGTCTACCGGCACGCGGGTGGGCTGTACAAAGAATGGGAACTGATACCCGAGTTCGGGCGACAGGTACGCGGTCGTGTCTGGAGGGAGCACGATCCGCTGCCAGGTGAGGCCCCCGTCTTTTGAGCGGCGAAGCCCAGCCAGTTGGCAGGCGGCCCACACATCTCCTGACAAGGGGTCGTAGTCAATGTCCCACGGCGGACTCTGCTCCGGCACGGTGATCGGCAAGGTGGGCAGCGCCACACCGCCGTAAACTGTGACCGTGTCGCTGGGAAGGTCCAGAATGCCCGTAGTCTCAGGGTCGTTGTCTCCCGGCGCGTCCGGCGACCGGTACGTCCAGGTGGCCCCGCCATCCGTAGAAAAGATGAACCCCCGCACCAGGTCGACGGCCTGCTGCGTCCCGCTGGATTCTATCGTGCGCGTAGTACCGAGCCCCACCCAGATCACATCGCCATCCACATCCAGAGAGTACACGCGATTTGTCAGACCCATCAGCGAATCCGCATGGGCCACCTGCCAGCTCGCACCGCCATCACGTGTGAAATTCAGAAATGGCCCTACCCAGAGCACATCGCCTTCAGCATGCAGGTTTGTAACGCTGTTGTACAGGATGCTTTGCGTGGGGTGTTGTCCAAAAGCACTTGTGCACACAAGGCAGAGCAGCACGCTCCAAGGCGCTGCATTGAGGGTCCACGCACGAAGGCGAAGCACCATGGCTAAGCTGGAATGCGCCATCTGCATTATTGAATCACGATGTCGCGGCTGTGCACCACGCTCTGGAGGCCGGCGCGGTCTGTGGCCTGAAACAGCAGCGTATTCGTGCCCGCAGCGTTGTCGCTGGTGATGAACACGCGCCGCGTGAAGAGTCCATCGCCTGCCACAGCGTCGCCGCTTTCCTGGCTGGCACCGCAGGGTGCAGCATTCCCGTCGTCGCACATCAGCAGGCGAACTGCGGGCGCCGTTTCATTCCAGAACTCCACCAGCGCGACATCGCTGAGACCATCAGGGTCGCTGACCGCAGCCACCAGAAGCAGACTGGCTGCCGGCTGCCCTGCGCCCGGACGCTGCAGCGTGTCCGGCACGGCCAGCGAATCAATGACGGGCGGACTGCCCGGCTCAAACGAACGGTAGTAATGCAGGGAGCCGCGAACATCGCCGCTGACCCTTGCCGCTTCATCTACTGCGTAGACGAGCAGTGTATACGTACGGACTTCAAGTGCATTGAGCGTAAGGGTGACCTGCCGCTCGTACCGATTGTTGCCGACGGCGGCCAAGCGTCCCGACCGCACAGGCGCGGTCAGTGAGGATGGCGACTGAATCACGTACCAGACCTCGGATACTGGGGTGCCCTGGTCTCGGGCGGTGACGCCGATGGTGATCGGGATGTGGATGCTGTCTCCCACGACCTGGTCCGGCGGCAACAGTGCATAGACCAGGCGCTGCGGAAAAAAGCTGAAGTCCTCCAGCACTGGAGGCCGCTGCCCTAGCAGCTCCGGTCCGGGAGCTGTATCGCACGCCGCAACAAGGACGACTCCCAGAACCAGGTAAACGCGCATTAAGGGGGTAGCCGGTGGAGTAACAGTCTGTGGGGAAAGGCCGCGCGTTGGGTTATACGAGATAAAGAGGTTTAAAGCTGAAACAAAGCAAAAAGATCACCATAGCTGTAATACCCAGCAGGCGACGACCGTGTGTAAGTACGCCATGCGTTGCGACGGGCGGGTGCTCGACCCGGATCAGGAACACAAGCAGGAAACACCAGACGATCCATCCAGAATAGCCGATCTGTGCTATTGGACTGTCGACGAGGCGTCCCAGGACCGCAATCATCAGGATGCCGCCGGCCATCGGCAACGCCCAGCGGGGAGCGCTGCGAAAGACCCGGCGCAGCAAGATGCGCAGCACCACGGCAATGGCCACCCAGGTGCATAGCTCCTGCACGAGCGGCCATGCGCCGAGGCGGGGCAGGGCCGTGGCAATCAGGCCCGGCCCATCGCGCGCAGCACCGATAGCAGCGGACGTAAGCAGCAGTACAACGAAGCCCTGCGAAACGCGCAGGGCCCACTTCGGACCTACCAGCGCATACATGATGTGCCCGCCATCAAGCTGCCCTACGGGCATCAGATTGAGCGCCGTGAAGAAAAGCCCGAGCCACGCCGCAAAGAGGATCGGATAGTGGTACATCTCATACATCGGCGGCAGACCATCGAACAGCTGCTGCAGGCCCCAATACAGCGCGGTCGTGCCGATTGTCAGTCGCGTGCCGTCAGGTGCGCTGAGAGGCTCTGGCGGAAAAGACCCGTAAGCGCCGATGTATGCAAGCAACGGCTCATGGCCGCCCACGCCGAACATGTACTCCGGAGGCGGCGCTTCCATCATGGCATAGAGGAGCATGGGAAGTGCTACTAGAAAGCCCGCCACAGGCCCGGCTACCCCGATGTCGAAAATCTTTCGCACCGATGGCACGACCTCCCGGATGCTGATGACCGCGCCCATGGTGCCTATGCCGATCAGCGGTGCCGGGATATAGTACGGGAGCGAAGTCCGCACGTTGTGCCGCAGGGCAGTAAAGTAATGCCCAAACTCATGGACGGTGAGGAAGAGCAACAGGCACCCGGCAAAAAGGCACCCGTCCGACACCATCCCCACGGAAATTTGCAGCCCCCCGATGTTGAATAGCGCATCGCTGGATGCCCACGCCACGCTGCGCCCGATGAACAGCAAGCTCGTGGTTAGCGCGGTCGATGCAAAGGTCACCACAAACAGCGAGACATGGAGCCAGTAGCGGTCCTTGTGCACCTTCGGCGACGCGATTCCGCGTCGGAGCAGGCGAGAATAGGAGACAGGTGGATCCACACGCGGCGCGGCCAAGACGCTGCTTCAATGCCTGGCTGGTTGCCAGGTTCAGCCTATTCAAGGGGATTTACATACGAAACCAACATCATCGTATGTGTTGACGGGTCACAGGTCTCTCTAATGAAGCACCTCTCCGTCCTTTATGGACGCCTCCCCGACGCCCAGAGGTTCTTTGCTGTGTTCACATCCGCATGCGCCGACACCGGAAACGACCAACCTGCGCCTGTGGCCCGCTTCCAGTGACCTCCAGTTACCACACTGGAAGCAACGCTGTGAAGTGTAAGGAGCCGGCACCTTGCAAATCATCGCTCGTTCCTTCAGGTGCTGCTCGAACACGTACCAGCCTGTGGAAAGGATCGAGCGATTCAGGCCAGCCTTTTGCGTCACGTTCTTGCCTGGGGTCTCCATGGTCCCCGGGCGTTCCCCGTCATCCTCTTAATTTTCGATTTTCAGGTCTTCGAGAAGCACCAGATTGGAAAGCGTGGTGATGTCCCTGACGATGTGTCGTATCCCATTGTTCCTGAAGCTTGCGCTTGCGTTGATGTTTTGCGATGATCTTCGCCAGCGTCCTGCACCTGCACGAGCCCTTCTGCCTGTGTGCTGATCGACGCTGAAGGTACTTGATTCGCGCTTGGGACTGGTCGGGCAGCGCGTGAATGCCTCCTGTAGAATCCACGTATGTGCCGACGTTGCGATCAACCCCAACGCCGTTACCGCGCGTGTCTTCATGGGCGCCGTTCACCTCGTACGACACGGCGATATACCACTTGCCGGTGGCCACGGCCTTGTGCCACAGAAACCGGTTGGCTCCGGCCAGCGCATTCAGGTGCTTATGGTTAGCCTTCTTGCCTTCATCCAGCGGTGTCAGTGGCACAAACGTGAGAACGTGGTGCAGCACACCAAGCAGAAGGGCGAAGCTGAGCGCGCAAAAGGCCGGCTTCAAGACGCCTATGATCAGCCGGACTATGGGCGTGCACGCACAGCGCTGGTTGCCATCCACGACGAGTTGCAGCCTGGGCAACGGCGCGCGGCCGCCAGCCAGCTCGAAGGGCTGCACGAAACGCTTACGGTGCTCCGACTACCACTGCATGAGACCCTCCGGCGCAGCTTCAAGACCAGCAATCTGATCGAGAACCTCAACAGTGTCATTACTCATCGCACGCGCAACGTAAAACGATGGCGCTCCACGAATCAACGGCACCGCTGGTTCGCTGCCATCTTCAAGCACTACGAGTCCAGGCTCAGTCGCATATTGGAGCCTGTGCATCTG
>LXNJ01000050.1_pt1 | contig 76157 bp, 69 predicted proteins | sample 809081 | NCBI WGS metagenome assembly LXNJ01 (sample SAMN04870510, study PRJNA318959) | sponge metagenome | biome: sponge; feature: marine sponge reef; material: water | host: Petrosia ficiformis | place: Greece: Milos, Mediterranean Sea | collected 2013-05-29 | depth 5-7 m
CACCAACCCCCGCTAACCTCCCCGACCACCAGGCAGAACCCGCATCACGCGACGCGAATTCCGATGATCGCCGATCGCGACTTCCTCCGATCGCTCACATCGTGTTCGGCTTGTCGGGCTGAGCAGCGTTGAGGCGCTTGTCCGGGGACGGCTTGGGTTACGTCTGCTCCTGTCGGCTGTTCGTCGCCTGGTTGCGTCTCGACGGCATCGACACCGACACGCTGCGAGACATCCTCGCCTGGAACCCCGACGACTAGCGCCCCGAAGCATCGGCGCCCGTTCATCCGCCGCCATGGCAGCCTTCTGGTCGCGAGTCAAAGTCGCCGGCCCGGGCGCACCACCTACACAACACACTTCGCGCTGAAGGCCCGCCGCGAAGGCTCCCACCCAGCGCCGGGATCGCATACACACCCAGCCCAATAGTGCCCCATCCTGTACGGCCGCTCCGGTACAGAACGAGCCCCAGCGGGGGAGCGCGCCCCAGCCCGGCCGCTCCGACCGCGCAGGGGCGCTTTCAAGTTCGACCCGCGGTGCTCCAGCCGTTCACTCGAGGGAGAGTGCCAGCTCGCGCGGGGTCGCTGCTGGGGTCGAGCCTCTCCCGATGTTACGTCCTGCGGCTGGGCCTCCTAGTAGCGTGGAGGCCGTGGGAGACGCGGCTGCACCGACCATCGACGACGCTCGGCGGGCCGGCCGAGCGCTCGCCGACGCGGGCGCTCGCGAGGTGATGGTGTTCGGGTCCGTCGCCAAGGGCGAAGCCCGCCCCTACAGCGACATCGATCTGGTGGTGGTCCTCGACGACCTGGACTACCGCAACCGACGCGACACCGCCTACGCCCTGGAGGGCCTCGCCGCCGATGCTGTCGGCCGATCTGTCGACGTTTGGCTCACCGATGTTCCCGAATGGGCCGCACAGAACCGTTGCGCAGCGTCGTTCGCGGCGGCGATCCGCGCCGACCTGACGCCTGTGGCGGTCCGTGGCGGCGACGACAGCGCCATCCGCTGGGACAAGGAGCAAGTCCTGGCCACCTCTGACACCGAGGCCGCGTGGCGCCGCCTCGAAGAGGTCCGAACCCAGTTGCAACGCCTCGCCCGGCGACATCACCCCGACGACCGCGAGCGCCAAGCCCGCGCCGCGGGCCGCCTCGACGACTACCACGACCTGCAAGCCGACCGGCTCGTGGAGGCCTGCACCGCCGCGGCCATGGCCATCGAGTCGGCGTTCAAGGCGCTCGGCACCGAGGCTCAGATCGATCCGGGCCCGCTGCACCACAACCATCGCATCGGCCTCATCGTCGACGAACTGCCCAAAGGCGACCAGGTCGCCGCCGGCATGATCTTCACCGGCGCGGTCACCGCGCAGAACGTGACCGCGTGGCGCACCTTGGGCGACTACCAGCCCGGCCCCGACGAGCCCCACCCCCACGAGCTGGCCACCGCCGCCCACACCGCCGCCGTCGCTGCCGCCGCGGCGGCTGCAGCCGGCTACGCCGCCGACAAGATGGCGAGCCTGCACGGCCGCAGAGTTGCCAACGACTCCATCGACGCCCTCACCGGCGAGCTGCGCCAACTCGCCGTCACCGTCGACATAGCCACCGGCGAACCCCCACAGCCCGACCCCGGAACCGACCTCAGCGCCGGACTCTGAGCGCTCAGCTCCACGGCGGTCGGGCATCGAACATCACCCGGGCCGGGGGTACCCGGACCTGCTGGCAACCGACGGGACACGCAGGTCCCTTCCCCGAGCACGCACGGGCTCTGCGCGATCAGGCGGCGATCATGTTGTCGTTGCCCCGGACGCAGCGCTGGCTACGCTCTCGGCGATCAACTGGGCGAACGGCTCGATGGTCTGCCGCACGCTCGCGTGCTCCAGCGCCTCCATGTATGCCTGTCTGTCCTCGACCCGCACCACGGTCCAGGAGTAGCCGCCCGAAGCGAGCATGATGTTCATGATGAGGCGAGCCAGACGTCCGTTCCCGTCCGGATAAGGATGGATGTACGCAAAGCAGAAATGCCCCAGCACGGCCCGCACCGACGGCTCGGCTTCCTCGCCCAGCAGCTCGAACAGCGTCTCCATCGCCTCAGGCACCGCTTCCCACCGCATGGGGACGTGGCGCGAGCCGCTGAGGTGCACGGGACGGCGCCGGTAGCCCGCGAGATCGCCCGCGGCGAGGAGTCCGAGTTCCACCGACGGACCGAAGAGCAGCCGGTACCAGTCGCGGTGCCGGTCGCGCACCAGGGCTGCGGGGTTGGCGCCGTGGACGACTTCCTCCACGGCCGCGCGGACCTGCCCGAACGCCCGCCGGTAGCCCAGCGCCGCCACAGCATCGCGAGTGGAAGCGTCGCCAGAGTCCGCTTCAGGATTCCATGTTCCGGTGCGGACTCGATCGACGAATTCGGGCGACACCCGGTAGCCCTCGATCGATAGCGAGTGGTAGGCGTCCTGGATGTAGCTGCCATCGACGGCGGCAAGGTAGGCGACGATGTCCGACGGCAGCCCATGGGCACGGGGCATCGTGTGGGCGACAACGCCTCTGAACCTGTCCCACATGAGGCGCAGCCGAGCCGCCGCGGGATGCTCGGCCGCCCGCGGCGACCACGCTGGCGCCGTACCTCCGAAGGGGCTGGTCTCGCGTGTGTCGTGACCGGCGCTGCGCATCGCCCGGACCACCTCGTCGGCGACGTCCGCCCGGCCAGCGGCTCTGAACGCTCCCGCCAGGCGCCCGGCGATCGTCGTGTGCGCACCGTCGAGCAGACGCCTCAGGAGCGGGCCGTGATCTCCCATCTGCCCCAGCACCGCCATCACGGCAACCTCGTGCGTCTCGAAGAAGCGCTCCGAGGCCCGCACCAGCGCGACGTCGATGCTCAGCAGCCGGATTCCGTCGTCGTCGAGCATCACGTCGGCGGGCTCGGCCGCGTCGGTCGCCACGAGGTGGAGCAGCGACGTATCGCCGGGCAGATTGACGACGTGATGCGACGCGCCCCTCGAGCGGACGACTGCCTGATCCGGGATCGTGGTCACCCCGGCGTGCCGCAACAGCGACCCCTCCGCCGAGAGGTGCCACGACTCGCCGAAGCGATGTTCGCAATAGAGGGCGCAGAATTCCCAGTAGCAGCCGTACCACCTCGTCGAGTCGTCCGGTCGGGCCTCGGGATCGGCCGCGAAATACCACCCCTTCGTGGCCCGCTGGAGAAAGCCGTTGCGCATGAGGCGCTCTCTGTGCGTGCGCGACAGCTCTGCCGAGCGGAGCACGCGCCGGTCGCGCCGGTCGCCGAGCACGCGTGCGAGTTCCGCCAACGATGAAGCCAGTTTCTCGTTCGGAGTGGGCACTGGGCCTCCAGCACCGGTACGGCCGTCGTGGCTCTTGCGGTCTGCGACCCCGATGCTACCCATCGGTGTGCTCGAACCAGCGAATCATGCCGCGGCAAGACCCGCGAATCATGTCGCGTTGAGACTCGCGGATAGTGTCGAGCCCAAGCTAGCGAGACGGCCCGGACCGGCGCGGCCGGCCTGGCCAGCACGATCCCTGTCCCGCAGGCAGTCGCCTCACCGGTGCTGGCCGCGACGCCGCGCCGGTAAGGTCGGAATGGGCTCGTAGCTCAGTGGTCAGAGCAGGGGACTCATAATCCCTTGGTCGTGGGTTCGATCCCCACCGAGCCCACCAATCCGGCGTGGACGGAGGCGGGCGCCGGTGGGGACTGGGGGCTTAGGTGGATCTGAACTGGAGCTGGGAGCAGGACGAGACCCGTCTGGAGTTGCGGCAGTGGTTGGACACCAACCTGGCTGCCTGGCGGGCTGAGATCGGCACGGAGCTCTCCGGCGACACTCGTGAGGGCTTCGAACAGCAGCTGCTGTGGGAGCAGCGACTCTTCGAGGCGGGCTGGTCGGCGGTTTCGTGGCCCAGCGTCTACGGCGGCCGAGACGGCACCCTGTGGGACTGGCTTATCTTTGAGGAGGAGTACTGGCGGGCCGGCGCACCCCAGCGGGTCACCCAGAACGGGATCCAGATTCTGGCGCCGTCGGTTTTCGAGCACGGCACGCAAGACCAGAAGGACTTCCTGTTGCCCCGCATCGCCGCCTCGGAGGACCTGTGGTGCCAGGGCTGGTCCGAGCCCAATGCGGGCAGCGACCTGGCCGGGGTGTCCAGCCGGGCCCGACGGACCGACGGCGGCTGGGTGCTCGACGGGCAGAAGACCTGGACCACCCGGGGCGCGTTCTGCACCCACCTCTTCGGGCTGTTCCGCTCGGATCCCGACTCGGAGCGCCACCGGGGCCTCACCTACCTGCTGGTGCCGCTCGACCTGGACGGAGTCACGGTGCGAGGGTTCGGCCGCCTCGACGGCGACGAGGGCTTCGCCGAGGTGTTCTTCACCGACGCGTTCCTGGCCGACGATGCGGTCGGCGGCGGCGTTGTCCTCGGAGAGGTGGACCAGGGCTGGCGCGTGGCGGTGTCGGCGGCCAGCACCGAGCGCGGGCTGTTGCGCTCGCCCGGCCGCTACCAGGCGACCGCGGCCGGCCTTCTCGAGCTGTGCGCCGAGCGCGGCGCGGACCCGGCCATGCGGCGGCGCATCGCGGCTGCATGGATGCGGGTCGACGCCTACCGCCTCCAGACCCTGCAGACGGTGACCTCCCTTCTCGACGGCCGTGATCTGGGATCCGAGGCCAGCCTGGCCAAGATCTGGTGGTCGGAACTCGACATCGAGTTGCAGGAGATCGCCCTCGACCTGCTGGGACCCGACGCGGAGCTCGACGGGCCCTGGAGCAAGGGACACCAGTTCTCGCTGGCCGGTCCGATCTACGCGGGGACCAACGAGGTGCAGCGCAACATCGTCGCCGAACGAGTCCTCGGCCTGCCGCGATGAGGTTCGCGCTCGACATCGGCGGACAAGCCTCGGGCCGGCTCCCACGGCGAGAGGCCGAGCCGCGATGAGGTTCGCGCTCGACGAGGACCGCGAGGCGCTGCGCTATACGGCGCGGGATCTGCTCGATGAACTGTGCCCGCCCGCCACGGTCCGCGCAGCCTGGACGGCTGCGCCCGATCCGGCGCCGTGGCGGGCCCTGGCCGCGGCCGGCGCGCTCGCCGTCCTGGTGCCGGAGTCCGACGGGGGTCTGGGGCTCGACGAGACCTACCTGGTGCCGGTGCTGGAGGAGGCCGGCCGGGCAGCTATGCCCCACCCGCTGACGGAGACCGCCCTGGTGGCCGCGCCCCTCGGCGTGTCCGGTCCGATGGTGGCCACCGACCTCGGCACGGCCGGACCGCTGGTGGCCGCTGATCTGGGCACGGCGGCCGAGGCGGCCGTCGCCGAGACCGGTAGCCCCGGCGGCATCGTGCCCTCGGCCGAATTCGCCGAAGCCTTCCTGCTGGTCTCGGGCCGAGGTCTGCGGTTGTTCGCAGCCCACGACGTGGACGTCGAGCCGGTGGAGACCGTGGATGCCTCCCGGCACTGCGGGCGGGTGCGGCCCCGAGCCGCCGGCCGTCCCGTCACCGAGGATCCCTCAGCGGTGGCCGCGGCCTTCGATCGGGGCGTGCTCGGCGCCGCGGCCGAACTGCTCGGACTGAGTCGGGCCATGCTGGAGCTCACCGTGGACTACGCCTCGCAGCGCCACCAGTTCGGCAAGCCCATAGGGAGCTTCCAGGCGGTGAAGCACCACCTGGCGAACGCCCGGCTCGAGATCGAGTTCGCCGCCCCGGCGGTGCTGCACGCCGCTCACACCGTCGCCCGCGGCCTGACCGACGCCAGCCGTGCCGTCTCGCAGGCGAAGTGGCTGGCCGGCAGCGCAGCCGCGGTTACCGGCCGGGCCGCCCTCCAGTGCCACGGCGCCATCGGCTACACGACAGAGCACGACTTGCACCTCTATCTCAAGCGGTCCTGGGCGCTGGCCCGCACCTGGGGCGGAGCCGACTTCCACGCCGACCGGGTCGCCGCTTCGATCGGGGTCTGACGCATCGGCAATAATCGCTTCGAGAGCGACGGGAGGAGAACCGGAGTGGACGCGAGCGTTGGGAGCAAGGTCCCGGAGTTCGAGGGGGTCGACCAGCACGGCAACACGGTGGCCCTGCGCGATCTGCTCGACCTGGGTCCGGTAGTGGTGTACTTCTATCCCAAGGCGATGACGGCTGGTTGAACGCGCCAGAGCTGCCATTTCCGCGATCTGTCGGCGGAGTTCAGCGAACTCGGTGCCAGTGTCGTGGGAGTCAGCGCCGATCAGGTGGATCGGCAACGCGAATTCGATGACGCCAACGCCCTGGGCTTCCCGCTGCTGTCGGACCCGGGCCGCGACATCGCTCAGAGCTTCGGCGTGATCAGGCGGAAGCCCCTGCCCAACAAGCGCAAGACGTTCGTGATCGACCGGGACCGCACGGTGCTGCGTACAGTGCGCTCAGAGTTGAACATGCGCCTCCACGCCGACAACGCACTGGAAGCGCTGCGGGGGGCGACTGACTCCTGAGGGGCCGCGGGTCCTACAGCTCGCCCAGCCAGGCGGGGGCCCGGTCGAGCAGGAAATCGCAGACGCTGCGGGCCCGGTCGAGCATGTCGCAGAGGACTTCGAGGTCCTGGCCGAGATAGATCCGGCTCAAGGCCAGTTCGACGCGGGCCTCGATGTTGACCGTCCGCTCGGCGGCGTCGGTGACGGCCGCCACCCTGTCGACCGACGACACCTGCAGCGGCAGCTCGGGGCCCCCGATGGCGGCAAGATCGGTTGCCAGCACCAGTAGGTCGGGGCCCAGGTGCAGCGGCGGAAGCACGAAGCTGAGGATCATCGGCACGGTGATGGCGTCGTCGGGGTCCTCGTCCTCGGGGCGGCTGTTGATGTCGTCCTCGAATGTCAACAGGGTGCGAGACTCGGCCTCGACGCAGAGCACCATGTCGAGCGGCCCACCGCACGCGTCGTCGGGGTGCAGGTCGACCTCCCAGGTCTGGCGGTTTGAGTAGGTCTCCACGAAGTGGCGGTCGCCGTGTACGTGGAAGCCGTGCTCGGACACGTGGTCCTTGAGGTTGGCGACGAACCCGTGCAGATCGATCAGCGACACCCGGATCCCCTTTGCTTCGGACCTGACTCAGCTACATCGTGCCACGACCGTCGGACACGACGAAACTGCTTCCCGCTCTGGACGTGTATACACGATCCGAGGGGAGGTGCGGTGCCGCGATCGTCCAAAGATCCGCTGGTCGCTCTCAGTCGGTGGTCCTGGTTCACTGTCAGCCATGACCCAGAACCTCCTCGACACTCTGAACGCGGCCGCCGACGCCGTGGTTGCGGCGCTGGCCGGCTGCCGCGACTGGGAACCCACGGGCCTGAAGCACGGCCAGTTCGGTTTCGATCTGGCCGCGGACGTGGCCGCCACTGCGGTCCTGAGAGAGGGAGGGCTGCTGGTGCTCAGTGAGGAGAGCGGCCTGGAGCCCGGCGATGGTCCCGTCGCCGTGCTCGACCCCGTGGACGGCTCGACGAACGCGTCGCGTGGCATCCGCTACTTCGCAACCAGCATCTGTGTGGTGGACGGGCAAGGACCTGTGGCCGCGGTGGTCCACGACCATGGCTGCGGCGAGCGGTTCGAGGCGATGAGGGGCGGCGGGGCTTGGTGCGACTCCGAGGTGCTGCAGCCGCCTGGGTCGAAACCGCTGGCCGAGTGCGTCGTGGGCGTCAACGGCTGGCCTCCGGGTCGGGGAGGCTGGGCCCAGTACCGCACTCTGGGCGCGGCCGCGCTGGAGCTGTGCGCGGTGGCGGCCGGGCGCCTCGACGGCTACCTCGACTTCTCCGTCAGCGGCCTGGGCTCGTGGGACTATCTGGGTGCCCTGCTGGTGTGCACCGAGGCGGGTGTGGAGGTTCGCGACGGGCTGGGCCGCGACCTGGTGGTGCTAGACCACGGGAGCCGCCGGGCTCCAGTTGCCGCGCCACCGCCGCTGGCAGAGGAACTGCTCGCGGTTTGGAAGTCGTTGAGCGGACCTGCGGCCGCCGGTTGACCGGCCCCGAGACAGCGCTCAGTTCTCGATGACGCTCAGTCCATCGAGAACGGCGGGTACTCGTCGGTCAGCAGCATCGAGTAGGCCCACAACCGCGCATCGACACGCACCCAGCCTGCTGCGATCCGGAACAGCCCCTCCGGCCACCGGCCGGTGAAGACCACCGCAAACAGGCCGAGGATCGCCGCGACCATCGAAACGACCCAGGCCACGCCGGAGAAGATGGCGCCCGGGATCAGGACGGCGCCCAGCACGAGCTCGACGATCCAGACCCATACGGGCAGGTCGAACCCGGACATGAGCCCGATCATGCCGATCATGGTCAGCCAGGCGAAGGGCACGATGAACCGGAACAGCACGCTGAGCCGGTTCCGTCCCTCCAGCCGGGGGGAGACGCTCACCGAGATCCCCGCGCCGCCCGGATCGTCCAACGAGGGCGAGTAGTCGAACGGGGGGTACTTGTCCGTGAGGAACTGCATATAGGAGAAGGTGCGGGCCCGGTAGCGCACATAGGTCGCATGGAACGCGGCGATGCCCGGGGGCAGCTTGCCGGTGGCCAGGACGCTGAACCAGGCAATGATCGCCGTGATGCTGGCCGCGACATTCAGCACGGTGTGAAGAATGACGTAGTGCGGCAGGATGAAGATCGTCTGCAAGATGGGACGCCAGTTGGCCATCCGCTCGGGCCGGTCGATGGTGATGGATGCGGGGTAGCTCATGGAGCCACATTACACCACCCTGACAAGCATGATCGGAATACGGCAACCCCATTCCCGGGGCGACGGCAGGGTTAGGCTCACAGCCTCGGGCGCGTAGCTCAGGCGGTTCAGAGCGCTTCCCTTACAAGGAAGAGGCCGGGGGTTCGAGTCCCTCCGCGCCCACCATGACCAGTCCATTCAGAACCGAAGTCGCGGGCGGCATCGCCGAGTTCGAGATGTGCAATCCGCCGGTGAATGCGTTCGGCGTCGACGCCCAGTTCGCCCTGGCCGCGGAGATCGAGGCGCTCGGGCGGCGCGACGACGTGCGGGTCATCATCGTCGCGGCGGTCGGCAAGGGCTTCTTCGCCGGGCTCGACATCAAGGAGATGGCGGCCGATCCAAGCCTCATCGTCCCCGCCAACCGGGCCAACTACGACACGTTCGCGGCCATCCACCTCAACCCGAAGCCGGTCATCGCGGCGGTGCACGGCTACGTGCTCGGCGGCGGCATCGGGATCGCGGGCTCGGCCGACATCGTGGTGGCCGCCGACGACGCCTACTTCGGGGTGCCCGAGATCGACCGGGGCGGCATGGGCATGGGCGCCCACCTGCAGCGCATGTTCAGCCTGCAGAAGGTCCGCTACATGTACTTCACCGGCGACACCATCGACGCGGCCGAGGCGTACCGCCTGGGCGCGGTCGAGCGGGTCGTGCAGCGAGCCGAGCTGCGCCCGATGGCCCGCGAGATCGCGGGCCGGATAGCAGCCAAGTCCCCGCAGATGGTCAACGTGGCCAAACGGTCCCTCAACGGTGTCGAGGACGGCAGCCTCGAGGACAAGTACCGTTGGGAGCAGGGCTTCACCTTCGAGGCCTACTTGATGAGCGACTCCGCGGAGGCTCGAGAGGCGTTCGCGGAGGGCCGTGACCCTAGATTCGACGCGCCGGGCCCGGCGGGCGGGGCCGGTTAGGAGGGCCGTGACCGGCACCAACATCGTGCAGCACTTCGAGGGCGTGCGGCTGTCTGAGATGAGGCTGTCCTCGCTCGTCGTGGTCCCCAGCGGCCGCAAGGTCGCCAGCGTCGTGGCCGCCATGGCCGCCCAGCACACGGGGTGCGCGGTGGTCACCGAAGGCGCCCGCCTGGCCGGCATCTTCACCGAGCGGGACGTCACCAAGCACGTGGTGCGCTCGCCCGGCGTGTGGGGCGCCGCGGTGGACGATTTCATGACGGCCGACCCGGCGGTGATCAACCACGACGCGTCCGCCATCCACGCGCTGAGGACGATGAACGCCCGCCGTTTCCGCAACCTGCCCGTGACCGGCGCCGACGGCGACCTCCTGGGCAGCGTCAATCACTACGACCTCATCCGGTTGGCGGCATCGTTCCTGGGGTCGCAAGGCAAGCTGAGCCCGGAGCTGTCCCCCGAGCACAACCTGCACTTCGTGGACCTCACCGGGCTGTCGGCCCGAGAGCCTCTGCTGGTGCTGCCCGGCGATTCCCTCGGCTCGACCGTCGACGCCATGATCGCCGCCGAGACCGGGCTGGTGTCGGTCGTCGACCGCCGTGGGACGGTGATAGGCGAGCTGACCGAGCACGACGTGTTCTTGAAGGTCGCCTGCCGCGTCGAGGACCTCGACAGCGAGTCGGTGGGCGACTGGATGACCGAGCAGATCGCCGCGGCCGCGCCCGGCACGCCGATCAGCGAGGCGCTGCTCATCATGGCGAGCCTGGGCCACCGCTATCTGGTGCTCATCAATGAGGTCGGCCGCGCCTTGGGCGTGGTGACATTCCGGGAGATCACCGAGTACTTCGAGGCCGTGTGCGCGGCCTGAACGGCGTGTAGCCGGCGCGCACCATCGTCTAGGGTTCAGCCGGGGGCCACCCAGCCGGCGCCCCCGGCCCGCCTGAAGCGAGGAAGGGAGCCAAGCACATGGCCGACGACTACTACCGCGTGATGCTTCCGGAGTCGGAGATGCCGACCCAGTGGTACAACGTGATACCGGACCTGCCCGCGCCGCCGCCCCCGCCGCTGCACCCCGGCACCCTGGAGCCGGCCGGACCCGACGACCTGGCCCCGCTGTTCCCCATGGGGTTGATCCTGCAAGAGGTGGCCAGCGACTCCTTCATCGACATTCCCGGCGGGGTGATCGACGTGCTGCGCCTGTGGCGCCCCAGCCCGCTGTTCCGGGCCCGCCGCCTGGAGCAGGCCCTGGACACACCGGCCAAGATCTTCTACAAGTACGAGGGCGTGAGCCCGGCCGGCTCCCACAAGCCCAACACGGCCGTGCCCCAGGCGTACTACAACCACGTCGAGGGGGTCACCAAGCTCACCACCGAGACCGGCGCGGGCCAGTGGGGCAGCGCCCTGGCCTTCGCCTGTGCCCAGTACGAGATGGAGTGCGAGGTCTGGCAGGTGGCCGCGTCGTACCGCCAGAAGCCCTACCGCAAGACGATGATGGAGGTGTGGGGGGCCACCGTGCATCCCAGCCCCTCGGAGGTCACCGAGTACGGCCGCAGCCTGCTGGCCGCCGACCCCGACCACCCCGGCTCGCTGGGGATCGCCATCTCGGAGGCCATCTCGGTGGCGGCCGCCGATCCCGCGGTGCGCTACTCGCTGGGCAGCGTGCTCAACCACGTGATCATGCACCAGACGATCATCGGCGAGGAGGCCCTGCGCCAGCTGGCCATGGTGGGGGAGACCCCCGACCTGCTGGTGGGCTGCACTGGCGGCGGCTCCAACTTCGGCGGTCTGGCCCTGCCGTTCCTGCGCGAGAAGCTGGCCGGCAACATGGCGCCGGTGATCCGCTGCGTGGAGCCGGCCGCCTGCCCGTCGCTGACCCGGGGCGAGTACCGCTACGACTTCGGCGACACCGCCTGCACCACGCCGCTGCTGAAGATGCACACGCTGGGGTCCGCCTTCATCCCCGAGCCGATCCACGCTGGCGGCCTGCGCTACCACGGCATGTCGCCGCTCGTCTCCCACATCTACGAGCTGGGCCTGACCGAGGCGGTGGCCATCGGCCAGATGGAGTGCTTCGCGGCGGCCCTGCAGTTCGCCCGCACCGAGGGGATCGTGCCCGCCCCGGAGCCCACCCACGCCCTGGCCGCGGCCGTCCGCGAGGCGCTGGCCTGCAAGGAGTCCGGGGAGTCCAAGACCATCCTCACCGCGCTGTGCGGCCACGGCCACCTCGACCTCGCCGCCTACGAGGACTACATCGCGGGCGAGATGGCCGACCTCGACCTGTCCGACGAGGCCCTCGCCGAGTCAATGCAGGCGATCCCCGCTCTGGCCTGACGGCCGTCGGCGTTCTGTTTGCGGTTCTCGGCCGCATAGACCGGTTACCGCACACAGAATCGCCCGGACAGAGCCGGCTGCGATCAGATCTGCTGGAGGGCCTTGGTGATGCTCACCACGGCCTCGCGGCCGTCGCCGAAGAGCATCATGGAGTTGTCCGCCGCGAACAGGGGATTGGGGATGCCGGCGAAGCCGGGGCTGAGGCTGCGCTTTATCACCACCACCACGTCGCTCTTGTCGACGTCGAGGATCGGCATGCCCGCGATGGGGCTGGACGGGTCGGTGCGGGCCACCGGGTTCACCACGTCGTTGGCGCCGAGCACGATGGTCACGTTGGTCTGCTCGAACGTGGGGTTGATGTCGTCCATCTCCACCAGCTGCTCGTAGCTGATCTCGGCCTCGGCCAGAAGCACGTTCATGTGGCCCGGCATCCGGCCGGCCACCGGGTGGATGCCGAACACCACCTCGGTGCCGCGGTCCTCCAGGCGCCGGGCCAGGTCGCGTACCGCGTGCTGGGCCTGGGCCACCGCCAGCCCGTAGCCGGGGACGATGGCAACCCTCTCGGCCGACTCGAGCAGCATGGCCACGTCGTCGGCTGACGTGGAACGGACCTTGCCCCCGTAGACGTCGTCGGCGCTGGGCCCGCCCGCGCCCGACGGCGCCGGGCTGAACATCACCGCCGGCAGTGACCGGTTCATGGCGACGCACATGATCTGGGTGAGGATCAGCCCGCTGGCACCCACCAGCGAGCCGGCGATGATCAGCAGCGAATTGTCGAGCACGAACCCGGCCGCAACCGCGGCCATCCCCGACAGCGAGTTCAACAGCGCAATCACCACCGGCATGTCGGCGCCGCCGATGGGCGAGACCACCAGCACGCCCAGCACCGCGCCGACCGCCACCAGCAACCAGACCCACAGCGGGTTGCCGGCGTCGACGACCATCAGCGTCCCGAACACCGCCGCGGCCGCCGCGGCGGTCACGGTCACGATCCTCATGCCCGTGAACCCCGACCAACCCAGCGACTCCCGGAGCTTGCCGAACGCGATGAGGCTTCCGGTGAACGTCAGCGCGCCGATGAGTGAGGCCAGCGCGGCGGCGGCCGACAGGCGGGCAGTGTCCGCAGCCCGGTCGGTGGCCTCGATGTACGACGCGGCCGCCACCAGGACCGACGCACCGCCCCCGAAGCCGTTGAACAGGGCCACCAGCTCGGGCATGGACGTCATCTGCACCCGAACTGCGAGCAGCGCCCCGACCGCAGCGCCCAGGACCAGGCCGCCGACGATCCACTCGAAGCTCAGAATCGAGTTGTCGGCGAGGGTGACGACTACCGCGATGAGCATCCCGGTGGCGCCGAGTTGGTTGCCCCTCACCGCGGTGCGGGGCCGGCTCAGCCGCTTCAGGCCGAGGATGAACAGAACCGCCGCGACCAGGTATCCGAGCGTGGTCCAGTCGTCCATCACGAACCGCCGCGACCGGTGGGGGGCGACGCATCGCGGCGCCGCTTGGGACGGAACATGTGCAGCATCCGGTGAGTCACCATGAAGCCGCCCACCACGTTGATCATCGCCATAGTGACGGCCGCGAAGCCGAGCACCGTGGTGAACGTGCGGTGGCCGGCACCGGCCGCCAGCAGGGCGCCCACGATGGTGATGCCCGAGATGGCGTTGGAGCCCGACATGAGGGGCGTGTGCAGCGTCGGGGGCACCTTGGTGATCAGCTCGACGCCGAGGAACACGGCCATCACGAACAGCGTCACGGCCACCAGCAGATCCATCGTCTAGCCCTCCGCGTCCGTTTCTGGCGGGGGAGCGCTCCCGTCGAGAGCGGCGGCCACCTCCGGGTTCACCACCCTGCCGTCGAGCGCCACCAGCACAGCCGCGACGATCTCATCGTCGGTACGGAGCTCGATGCCGCCGTCGGGGACGAGGTGGCGCAGGAACTCCACGAGGTTGCGCGAGAACATCTGGCTGGCGTGGCGGGCGCACCGCGACACCAGGTCGGTGGGGGCCAGCACGGTCACACCGCCCCGGTCGACCTCTGCGTCCGACTGCGACACGGCGCAGTTGCCGCCCCGCTCCGACGCCAGATCGATCACGACCGAGCCTGGGGCCATGGCATCGACCATCGCCGCGGTGACCAGCAGCGGCGAAGCCCGCCCGGGGATGGCGGCAGTGGTGATGACGACATCGGAGGCAGCCACATAGGGGGCCAGCAACTCCTGCTGCCTGTCGGCGACATCGTCGCTCTGGGCACGGGCGTAGCCGCCTGCGTCCTCGGCGCCGGCCGCACCGGCGACCGGCTCGGCCAGGTCCAGTTCCACGGCACGGGCCCCCATCGAGCGGATCTGCTCGACGGCCGCGGGGCGCACGTCGTAGCCCTCGACCACCGCGCCGAGGCGGCGGGACGTGGCAATCGCCTGGAGGCCGGCCACCCCAGCGCCCAGAACGAGGACCCGGGCCGGCGCCAGCGTGCCGGCCGCGGTCATCATCAACGGGAACATCTGCGGCAGCCGGCTCGCAGCCAGCAGGACCGACTCGTAGCCGGCGACCGTTCCCATCGATGACAGCACGTCCATGCCCTGGGCCCGGGTGATCCGGGGAACCAGGTCCAAGGAGAACGCGGTGGTCCCGCCATCGGCGTGTCGCTGCGCTCGTTGAGGCACCCACAGCGGGTCGAACACGCCGACGAAGGCGGCCGGGGCCGGGCCGTCCCGCCCGCCCCCGGGCTTGCCCTGTGCGAGGTCGCGCACCGAGACCACCATGTCGGCATCGGCCGCCCCGGCAGCCGGGGCCACCGATGCCCCCGCCTCCCGGTAGGAATCGTCGTCGATTCCCGCATCCCGACCGGCTCCCTGCTCGACCACCACATCGAAGCCGTGCTGCACCAGCGTCTCGACCCCGGCGGGTACGAGGGCCACGCGTTTCTCCCTCGGCGCGGATTCGCGTAGCAGTCCCAGGCGCACGAGAGATGGAGCCTAGCCGCGGTCAGACTCGAACTCGCCCCCAACGAACACGGCCCCTAGTCTCCGACTGTTCGCATCCCGTCGATGCCCTGAGAGGTGAGCGTGAGCACCATCATCCACTCCAGCCCTCTGCCCGATGTGGTCATTCCCGACCAGTCCATCACCGACTGCGTGTTCGCGTCGGCCGCAGAGCACGCTGACGAGGTCGCCATCACCGACGGGGACGCCTCGTCCTACACGTTCGCGCGGTTGCACGGCGCGGTTCGCAGCCTCGGCGGCGGTCTGAGTTCACACGGCGTGGGCCCGGGCACCACCGTCGGCATCCTGGCGCCCAACATCCCCGAGTACGCCATCGCCTTCCACGGCGTCGCGCTGGCGGGCGGCACGGTCACCACCATCAACCCCACCTACGGGACCGAGGAGGTCGCCTTCCAGCTGCAGGACGCGGCGGCGTCGCTGCTGGTGACCATCCCGATGTTCCTCGAGACCGCCCGGGCCGCGGCGCTCCGCACCGGCGTGGAGGAGATCGTGGTCATGGGGGAGGCCGACGGCGCCACTCCGTTCTCATCGCTGTTCGGCGAGCCCATCGACCAGGTGCCCGTCGACTACGCGGACCACGTGGTGGCGCTGCCCTACTCGTCGGGCACCACCGGTCTGCCCAAAGGGGTGATGCTCACCCACCGCAACCTCGTCGCCAACATCGCTCAGATGGAGCACACCTTCATCCCTGCTCCAGGGGAGGTGGCCCTCGCGGTGCTGCCGTTCTTCCACATCTACGGGATGCAGGTGCTGATGAACATGCTGCTCGCCTTCGGCGTCAGGGTGGTGACCATGCCCCGCTTCGACATGGTGCGGGCACTGGAACTCGTGCAGAGCGAGCGGATCACCCGATTCTTCGCGGTGCCGCCCATGGTTCTGGGACTGGCCAAGCATCCCATCGTGGACGACTACGACCTCTCGTCGATCAAGCAGATCTTCTCGGGCGCGGCCCCGCTGGGCGCCGACCTGGCCGAGGCGGCCGCGGCCCGGGTGGGCTGCGAGGTGGTGCAGGGCTACGGGATGACGGAGCTCAGCCCGGTCAGCCACTGCACGCCTCCGGGCCAGTTCCGGCCGGGAACCAGCGGGGTGACCGTCTCCAACACCGAGATCCGCATCGTCCACCCCGAAACGGGTGCCGACCTCGATGCGGGCGGGCGAGGCGAGCTGCTGGTGCGGGGCCCGCAGGTGATGAAGGGCTACCTGAACAACCCCGACGCCACCGCCGAGACCATCGACGACGACGGCTGGCTCCACACCGGCGATGTGGCCGTGCTCGACGACGGCCACGTGTCGATTGTCGACCGCATCAAGGAGTTGATCAAGTACAAGGCCTTCCAGGTGGCGCCCGCAGAGCTGGAGGCGGTGCTGATCACCCATCCGGCGGTGGCCGACGCAGCTGTGATCGGCGTGCCCGACGAGGAGGCCGGGGAGCTTCCCAAGGCCTTCATCGCGGTGGCTCCCGGCGCCGAGGCTCCAAGCCTCGAGGAGCTCCAGTCCCATGTGGGGGAGCACCTGGCCACGTACAAGCAGGTGCGGGTCCTCGAGGTGCTCGAGGCCATACCCAAGAGCGCCTCCGGCAAGATCCTGAGGCGCGAGCTCCGGGACCGCTGAACCACGGGGCTCGGGAGCGCGCAACAGATACCGTCGCGGATGCGTAACCGGCTCGAAGCTGGTCTAGGGTGCTACGCGATGTCCGCAGCCGGCCCAGGCCCGGCACCAGAACACGAAAGGAACGCAACCGATGGCAACACCGCAGGCGGCGATTCTCACCGATTTGGAGAAGTACCAGTGGTACACCCATATGAGCCGGGTCGACGGCGCCGATCTCGACGTGATCCGCCAGGCGCTGAGCGACTGCCGCGCCGACGCCGCGGCCCAGGGTGTGAACCTCTGCATACTGCTGGGCCCGACGCTGGCCGCAGACCTCGGCATCGAGACCGGAACAGACTTCCAGCCCTACCCGGGCTACACGTCTCCCGACGGTTCCAGGGTGGCCAAGGGCACCCAGGAGGAGTTGCTCATCTGGGTCCACGACGATGAGAAGGACCTGATCTGGGAGGTCCAGCACACCTTCCGGCGCGCCGTGGCCGGCCACATGGCAGTGGCCCGCGAGACGCCGACGTTCATCTACAAGAACAGCCTCGACCTCACCGGCCACATCGACGGCACGGGCAACCCCGAGCCCGAGGACCAGCACGACCGGGCCATCATCGACGACGGCGATCCGGGCGCCGGCGGTTCGTTCTGCATCGCCCAGCGCTGGGTCCACGACATGGACTACTGGGCCTCGCTGTCGCTGCAGGAGGAGGAGAACACCTTCGGGCGCACCAAACCTGATTCCGTGAAGCTCGACGTCCAGGTGCCTACCTCGCACCTGTCCCATGTGGAGCTGCGCGAGGGCGCCACCGCCGACGAGTCGACCCCGAAGCGGGGCGAGATGGTGCGGCGCTCCACGCCGTACGCCTTCCACGATGGCACCGTCGGGCTGTACTTCATGGGGTTCTGCAAGACCCAGGCTCCGATGCGGGAGCGCATGGACGCCATGTACGGCATCAACGGCCAGGAGCCCGATGCCATCACGAATTACTCCACGCCGGCGTCGGGGTCGTTCTACTTCGCTCCGTCGGTGGAGGCCCTCGACGCGGCGTTGCCCTAGCGGCGACATCCTCGACCTGGCGGTCCGGCCCATCGGGCGCCGGATCTCGGAGCCTCGCCCGTTGAAGCTAGAGGGGCTGTGACGGCGCGCTTCGTCTTCGGTGTCGACCTCGACGGCGTCGTCGCCGACTACACCGCGGGGTTCGCGGAGTTCGTCGCGGCGCGGCGAGGCGTCGACCCGGCGTCGCTTCCCACCGAGCGGTCCTACGACTTCCGGGAGTGGGGCCTCGAGCCGGGCGAGTTCGAGCAATACCACGGCACCGCGGTGATCGAGCACCGGATGCTGGCGAAGCTGCCCGCCATCGCGGGCGCGGCCGAGGCCCTGTGGAGGCTGTCGGACGCGGGGGTCTGGATCAGGGTCATAACCCACCGGCTCTACGTCAACTGGGGCCATGCCGAAGCGGTCGCCGACACCGTGAGCTGGCTGGACTCCGAGGGCATCCCGTATCGGGACATCTGCTTCCTGGGGAACAAGCCCGAGGTGGAGGCCGACTGCTACGTGGACGATGCACCCCACAACATCGAGGCGCTGCGAGCCGGCGGGAACGACGTGATCGTGTTCGATCAGCCCTACAACCGCGACGCAGCCGACCCGAGGGCCCGCAATTGGCCGGACGTCGAGCAGCTGGTCATGGAACGGTTCACCGAATGGCGGGGCGCGGCCGGGGTTCAGCCCCAGCTTCCCGGCCTCGACGCCGGCAAGGAACGCCTGGCCGAGCGACGGTCCGCCAGCGGAGCGACGGACACAGGGCACCTCTCGCCCAACGACGGTTAGGCCGCGATCCGAGCCCGCGCCCACGGGTGCAGGGTCCACGCGATGCGGGGCCGGACTCCCGTGGTCGTCGCTCCGAAGCCTATGGCGCCGCCTCCACGGTGTTCGCCTCGCTCGGGCCCGCTCGACTCTCGTGCCCTCCTGCCGGCCGCGCACACAGGCCGCCCAGAACCGGGAGCCTTGCCCAGCGCCGCGCCGGGTCCTTCCCGGAGGCCACGGCCTGACGCGTCCGGCCCATCAGCCGTTGAGGATCTCGAAAGGCGAGGCGTCGCCGGGCACGTCCGCGACTCCGACCGGCATCCCGCCGTATCGGGCCGAGAACGACGCGGCCACCGCGACAGTCAGAGCGGACGAGGCGACACCCAGGTCGGGCCATGGCCGGGCCTGGCCGGCCGCGACCCGGGCCAGCCTCTCGATCTGGGCCACGAAGCCGAGCGCTACCAGAGGGTGCGAGGAGTCGACGGGCGAGCCGACCGGTGTGCCGTCGATCTCCGCGACCGGCACCGGCCAGATGTCCACGCGAGCGACATGGGCGGAGTCGGCCGCCTCAACTGCGGCCTCGGCCACCCCGGCGTCCCAACTCAGCCGTGCTCGGGCCTGGCGCCCGCTCGCGGATCGGAGCACGACCTCCGCGGCGCGGTCGAGGCCGTCATCGACATCGGCTCGGGGCACGGCCACAGACTCGACCGCAGACCCCAACGCCGCCATCACGACGGGCCAGAACCCAGCGCCCGGATCGACCGTCACGCCGCCCCCGAAGTCCCGGCCCGCGCCCGGACCCCGGGCCGGGTCGGGAACCGCCAGCCGCAGCTCCAGGTGGTGAGGGTCCATGCTGGCCACTGCCTCCAGCATCCGGCGCACCGCCGGCGCGTGCAGCAGGTTCACCGAGGCCATGATGGGCAGACCCTCGACCAGAGCGTCGAGCTCTGCCACCCCATCGATGGTTGTGGCCGCGGGCGACTCGACCATCACGGCCCGTAACCGCCGGGACGAGGCCAGCCGGTCCAGCACTCCGGAGCGCGACCCGGCGGGAGTCGCGATCACGGCCACGTCACAGACCCGGGAGAGCTCTGCCAGCGTCAGTGCGGGACAGTCCAGCGCCCCGGCGAGAGCCGCAGCTTTCGCCGAGGCCGGCGACGAGGCACTCACCCCCGCCAGCGTCACGCCGCGGGCCGCCCGGACGGCCTCAGCGTGCAGGGTGGCGGCCCGGCCCGCTCCGACGATGCCCACCGATGTCACCGGCAGATGCTCCCACAGCGGCGAACGGACCCACGGTCCGGCGCCCGGCGAGAGCCGCAGCTCCAAGGCACGCGCCTTCACCGGGGCGAGTCGCGACCCGCCCCGGCTCCTGCTCGATGGTTACCCGAACGGCGAGCACCCCTAGCCGTTAGCGTCTCCGTTAGTGTCTCGCCGTGCCTGAAGCCGACTTGCCCTCCGACAAGACCTCGGACGACCGTCCAGACGGTGGGGAGGACATACATCCGCTGTTGGAGATCCAGCGGCTCGACACCGAGACCGAACAGCTCCAGCACAGGCGGACCAACCTTTCCCAGCGTCAGGACATGATCACGATCCGGGCCCAGCAGAGCGAGCTGCAGCGCCAGATCGACACGGTCGCGCTGCAGCGCATCGAGGTACTCACCCGCCAGAAGCGCCTCGAGGACGAGGCCGCCATCGTTCAGGCGAAGGCCGACATCGACGATAACCGGCTCTATTCGGGCGAGATCACGGCGATAAGGGACCTTCAAGCGCTGCAGGAGGAGATCAAGGGGTTGCGGTCCCGCCAGGGGATGCTGGAGGAAAGAGCGATTGAAGCGCTGGTGGAGGCAGAGGAGTTGGCCGAGCAGGCCGAGTCCTTGGAGGAGCAGCGCCGCGCCAGCGACGAGCGGATCACCGTGCTCGAAGCTGAGTTGGAATCGGCAGAAGCCGCCATCGCCGAGCAGCTGGACTCGCTCGCAGTGACGAGGGCCGAGGCCACCGCGACCGCGGAGGCGGCCGCCGTGGCCAAGTATGAGCGTATGCGTGAGACCTTCGGACCCAGCACGGCGGTGCCCTTCGACCCGTCCTCAGGCTGCGGATGCCCCCACCAGATGCCGGCCGTAGAGGTGGCCCGCATCAAGCGCTGCGCCGAGGGCGACGTGCTGGACTGCGCCGAGTGCGGGCGGCTGGTGCTGCGCTGAGGTGAAGCGCCGGTCCCGCTGCTGACGCGCATGTTCTTCTGGTTCGCTGCGTGCGGGGTAGTGGCCGTGGCGCTGGTGTTCGGAAGCAGCGGCGTCGACTACCGGGTGGTGGCCCTGGGCTCGGTTCTGCCCCTGGCTGAAAACTTGAGCGGGTCGCCCTGGGTGCTGCACACCCTCGCCGGAAGCGTCGTGCTGCTGGTGGCGGTCATGGCCCTCACCGCGGGCAGGGGCCGCCGGCTGAGACGGCGCCGCTGGATCGGCCTGCCCATCGGCACGCTGGTGTTCCTGGTGGCCAGCGGTGCCTGGTCCCGAACCGCCCTGTTCTGGTGGCCGGTCGGCGGAGGCGGGGGAGTGGGTCATGGGATACCCCCAGAGTTCGACCGCCCCCTGGCCGTGCTGCTCGTCCTCGAGACAGCCGGAATCGCGGCACTCCTCTGGACCGCCCACCGCTTCAACCTGTCCGATCCCCAACGCCGCCGGGTGTTCCTGACCACCGGCCGCCTCACCCGCCCCTCCGCCTGAATCACAGAGCGTTTGTGGTGGCGGGGAGTCGGCCTGTAGGCGGGATTCTGTCCGGGAGCCCGTTGCCGGGATCTCCTTGGATGACCATCCATCTATGCGATCTACCCGGGAGTGGCTGCGGACGGGCCGCCCTCTCCCTGCTCGATCTTGCTCCGGGTGGGGTTTGCCTAGCCGCCCCGGTCGCCCGGAGCGCTGGTGCGCTCTTACCGCACCGTTTCACCCTTACCGGCTTGAGCCGGCGGTCTGTTCTCTGTGGCACTTTCCTGCGAGTCGCCTCGACTGGCCGTTAGCCAGCACCCTGCCCTGCGGAGTCCCGACCTTCCTCGACCCGCCTTCGCGGACCGCGGCCACCCAGCCGGCTCCCCGCCACCAGTCAAAGGCTAGTTAGCCTGACGTGCTGACGCGACGGCAACACCCGCGCAGCCGGCACGGGCCGGGAGGCAAGCCATGACCACGCTCGACAACTACGGCGGCTGGGCCAGCGTTCTGGGAACTCTCGCAGCCGGCCGGGACATCGGGCCGGGCGAGGCCCGGGCCGCGCTCGGATCGATCCTCGCGGGCGAGGCGACCGACGCCCAGGTGGCCGCGTTCATAGTCGCTCTGCGACTCAAGGGACCCGCGGTGGGGGAGCTCCTCGGCCTGGTGGGAGCGATGCGCGACGCGGCCACGCCCCTCGACCTTCCCGAGGATGCGATCGACATCGTGGGCACCGGCGGCACCGCGGGCCGCAAGAACCACGCTCTCAATGTCTCGACCATGGCCTGCTTCGTAGCCGCCGGAGCCGGTGCCACGGTGTGCAAGCACGGCAGCGTCAAGGCCTCGTCCACCTCGGGTAGCTTCGACCTGCTGTATGCCGTCGGCGTTCCCATCACGGCGTCGTCACAGGAAGTGGCCGAGGCAGTGCACACCGCGGGCCTGGGATTCGCCTTCGCCAAGACCTTCCATCCCGCCATGCGACATGTGGCCGCCGTGCGCTCCGAGGTAGGCATATCCACGGTGTTCAACCTGCTCGGGCCCCTGTCCCACCCGGGCCACGTGAAGCGCCAGGTCCTGGGCGTAATGGAACGATCGCTGGCCCCCACCATGGCCGCGGTGCTGCAGGCCACGGGCTCGGTGCGGTCGCTGGTGGTGCACGGCGACGGCCAATACGACGAGCTCAGCACCACCGGGCCGAACCTGGTGGTCGACCTCAACGAGGGCGAGGTGCGCGAGCACCGGGTGGAGGCGGCGGACGTGGGGTTGCCGTCAGCCACCCACGATCAGCTGCGGGGCGGCGACACGGTGACCAATGCCCGGATCCTTGCCGCGGTGCTGGCCGGCGAGCACGGACCCAAGCGAGACATGGTCGTCCTCAACGCGGCCGCAGGCCTGGTGGTAGCCGGCATCGCCGATGATCTCGCCGAAGGTGTGGAGGCGGCTGCCGCCGCCATCGACGATGGGCGGGCCGCGAGGAAGTTCGACGAGGTGACCACCGCATCGACCGGGTGACCGGGTGGACGGGTCGGGAACGGCAATCGAGATGCCTCAGGGCGTGCGCGGGCCGCTCGAGCCCGGCCGCGGGACCTCTGAGGCCGTGACCGTCGACGCGGACACGCTGGCCGGCATCGGCCGAGCCGCCGGGCTCTGCGCGGTGGGGGTCTGCCGGGCCGAGCCGTTCGACGAGGTAGCCGCGGTGCTCCATGAGCGCAAGCGGGCCGGACTGCACGGCGGGATGCAGTTCACCTACCGCAATCCGGACCGCTCGGCCGACCCGAGCCGCCTGGTGCCGGGGGCGGCCGCGCTGGTCGTCGGGGCGCTCGAGTTCGAGGCCGACGCCGGCGACCCGCCCGAGGAGGGAGGCCCCTACGCCAGAGTGGCGGCCTACGCGCGCTCCGACCACTACACGGCGCTGAGGGCCGGCCTGGAGGCGATGGCCGAGCCGCTGAGGGCGGCGGGGCACACAGCGGTGGTATCGGCCGACGAGAACGGTCTCGTCGACCGGGCGGCCGCGCATCGAGCGGCCCTCGGCTGGTGGGGCAAGAACTCCAACATCCTCGTGCCCGAGGTCGGCAGTCTGGTGGTGCTGGGCGCCGTCGTGACCGACGCCCCGATAGCACCTCAGCACCCCGACAGCGGTGTGGCCGACGGCTGCGGATCGTGCCGTCAGTGCCTCGACGGCTGCCCGACGGGGGCAATCATCGCCCCGGGCACGGTCGACGCTCGACGATGCCTGGCCTGGCTCGTGCAGACCGACGGCGTGTTCGACCCCGACTACCGGGTGGCGCTCGGCGACAGGATCTACGGGTGCGACGACTGCTCCGACGTGTGCCCGCCCAACCGGGTGCGGGTTCGCCTGACTCGCCGCGCCCGGCCCCGCCCCGACCCCCTCATCGACGTCGACCGATCGTCGCCGCCGGTGGCCGCGGGCGCGTGGGTACCGGTCCTGGACATGCTGGACGCGGGCGACGACGCCCTTATGGCCGGCTTCGGACGCTGGTACATACCGAGGCGCGAGCCCCGCTACCTGCGCCGCAACGCCCTCGTGGTGCTGGCCAACGTGGGCGAGCCGTCCGACCCCCGGGTGCGGGCCGCCGTCGACCGGTCGCTCCGCGACGACGATCCTCTGATCCGCGCCCACGCGGTGTGGTGCGCCCGGAGGCTGGGGCTCGGACTCCAGGCGCTGTCCGGGCGCGACCACCCGCTGGTGCAGGCCGAACTGGAGCGATCCGTGCCACCCGCGGGCAGGCGGTCGGCGTGACCCGGCACCTGTTGGTGACCAACGACTTCCCGCCGAAGGTGGGCGGCATCCAGAACTACCTGTGGGAGCTGTGGAGGCGACTGCCGCCCACCGATGTTGTGGTCCACACCACGCCGTACGCGGGTTCAGCCGCGTTCGACGCGGAGCAGCCCTTCACGGTGATCCGTTCACGGGAGCCGTGGCTCCTGCCCGGCCCACATCTGGCCGGCCGGGTGCGCCGGCTCGCGGCCCGCCACGATGTCGAGCTCGTGGTGATCGATCCGGCCCTTCCCGCAGGACTGATCGGCCCGCACCTGGACGTGCCCTACGCGGTGGTGGTGCACGGGGCCGAGGTGGCCATTCCCGGTCGGCTGCCGGTGCTGCGGCCACTGCTGCGACGGGTGCTCGACTCCGCGGCGGGAGTGATCGCGGCGGGCGGCTACCCCGCCCTCGAATGCGAGCGGGCGCTGGGCCGCCGTATGACCGCGTTCATGATCCCGCCGGGCGTCGACACCGAGCGGTTCAGCCCCGCAAGCGACCGGGAGCAGGCCCGGTTGCGCGCCCGTCTGGGGCTGCGGCCCGACACCCCGACTGTGGTCAGCGTGTCGCGCCTGGTGCCCCGCAAGGGCATGGACACGCTGGTGCGGGCAGCCGCGATCCTGGCCGCGGAGGGCCGCGACGTTCAGGTGGTGATCGCCGGTGACGGCCGGGAACGGGGCCGTCTTGGGCGCCTGGCCACCCGGGTAGGGGCGCCGGTCAGGTTGCTGGGCCGGCTCGATGATGACGACGTCACCGCTCTGGTCGGGGGCGCGGACGTGTTCGCGATGCTGTGCCGCAGCCGCTGGCGTGGCCTGGAGCAGGAAGGGTTCGGCATCGTGTTCCTCGAGGCGGCAGCCGCGGGCGTGCCGCAGGTGGCCGGGCGCAGTGGCGGAGCCCACGAGGCCGTTTCCGACGGAGAGACAGGAGTCGTGCTCGACCGGGCAACCCCGCACTCCGCGGCCGAAGCCATCGACACCCTCCTCGTCGACCGCGAGCTCCGCGCCCGGATGGGCGCGGCGGCGCGGCAGAGGGCTGTGACGACCTTCTCGTACGACCTCCTGGCCGATCGGCTACGGCTGGCCATCGAGGAGATGTCCGGGAGATCGCCTCGCTAGAGCGCGCGGCCGCGCCGCATACCGCAAGCACCAATGACGTTGTTAGGGTCATTCGCCACGCGGCCGCGATCAGGCCGCGGTCGTTCGAGAAGGACTCCTAGGAGCGGTGCCCGCCGTGGTCGATCAGGCAACCCAGCGCACCACCATCATGGCCTCCCCCGAGCGCTGCTACGGCGCGGCCACCGACTTCGAGCAGTACCCGCGTTGGGCCCATGACATCAAGGAGGCGAGGATCGTCGCTCGGGACCGCGACGGCCGGGCCGTCGACGTCGAGTACCGGGTCACCGCGATGGGCCGTTCCACGACGTACACGCTCAGGTACTTCTACGGGTCGGACCCTCTTCGTCTGTCGTGGAGGCTCCAGCGGGGAGATGCCACCACCAGACTCGACGGCGAGTACGAGTTCGTGCCTGTTCCCGGAGAGACCGACGTCACCGAGGTGACCTACCAGCTTGCGGTCGAGCTGGCCGTGCCCCTGCCGGGCTTCGTGAAGCGGCGAGCCGAGTCGCGCATCATGCACACCGCGCTGGACGAGTTGAAGGGCTACGTGGAAGCGAGCGCCCGAACCTGAGCGGGAAACGCTGACCATCATGTACTGCGGCCTGGATATCGGCGGAACCAAGGTGCTGGGGGTGGCAGTCCACCCCGGCGACCCCACTGCACCCGTGGCGGTGCGGCGCGACGCCACCACCGCCGACAGCGAAGCGCTGATCGAGACGATCACGCGGATGGTCGCCGGCCTCGAGGCCGAGTGCGGCGCCGGGTTCTCGGCGGTCGGGGTGGGCATCGCCGGGCTCGTCGACTCCGACGGGATGCTCAAGTACTCGCCCAACATCGACGGCGTTGTGGACCTCGACCTGCGCCGCCGCCTGCGGGCGGAGTGGCGGCGGCCCGTGGTGGTCGAGAACGAGGCCACGGCCGCGGCCTGGGCCGAGTCGCTCCACGGAGCGGCGCGAGGCTCACGGCATGTGGCCCTGGTGGCGCTGGGCACCGGTCTGGGAACCGGATTCGTGTTCGACGGGAGGCTCTACCGGGGCTGGAACGGCTTCGCGGGCGAGTCGGGCCACATGACGATCGAGATGTCGGGCCCCGAGCATGTCACCGGCTCGCCGGGCCCCTGGGAGTACTACGCATCGGGGACCGGTCTGGGTCGCCTGGCCCGTCAGGCGGCCGCCAGAGGCGACTTCGACAGCGCCATCGACGAGGCCGGCTCGGTCGGCACCATCCGGGGCGAGCATGTCCACGCGCTGGTCGCGAAGGGCGACCCGGACGCGCTCGCCGTTCTCGACGAGTTCTGCCGCTGCGCCGCGGTGGGTGTGGCCAACCTCGTGCACGTGCTCGACCCCGAAGTGATCGTGATCGCGGGGGGTCTGATCGACATCGGCGAGCCGCTGGTGCGGGGCATGGAGACGTGGACTCACCGCCTGGTGCTCGGCGGCGACCACCGGCGCAGGGTGCAGATCGTGCCAGCGCGGTTCGGCAGCCAGGCCGGCGCCATCGGGGCCGCCCTGCTCGCCGCGGAGGCGGTGTGATGCGGGTCGGGATCCTCACGGGGGGCGGCGACTGTCCCGGGCTCAACGCGGTGATCAGGGCGGTGGTGCGCAAGGGTGAACGCCACTACGGCGACGAGGTCATCGGCTTCCGCGACGGCTGGCGGGGAGTGGTGGACAACGACTGGATCCCGCTCGACGTGGAGTCCTGCCGGGGCCTTCTGCCGAGGGGAGGCACCGTGCTCGGGACGTCGCGCCACACCCCGTTCAGCCTCCCCGACGGCATGGCCGGCGCGACCGAGACCATGCGCATGCTGGCGCTGGACGCGCTCATAGCCATCGGCGGAGAGGGCACGCTGTCGTGCGCCTGCGAGATGTCCGATCGCGGCTTCGACGTGGTCGGGGTGCCCAAGACGATCGACAACGACGTGGCCATGACCGAGCGGACCTTCGGGTTCGACACCGCCATGACCGTCGCCACCGATGCCATCGACCGCCTCCATACCACCGCGGAGAGCCACGACCGGGTCATCTTCGTGGAGGTGATGGGGCGCAATGTGGGCCACATCGCCACCTGGGCCGGGATTGCCGGGGGTGCCGCCTACATCCTCGTGCCCGAGGAGCCCTTCGATCTCGACGACCTGTGCGCAGCCCTGCTACGGCGCCAGCGGCGAGGCCGCTTCGCGTCGATAGTGGTGGTGGCCGAGGGTGCCCGGCCCCGGCCCGGCAGCCTGGAGGTGGCCGAGCCCCCGATCGACGCCTACGGGCACAAGCGTCTGGGCGGGATCGCCAACGTCATCGCGGCGGAGGTCGAGACCCGCACCGGGCTCGAGACGCGCGTCACGATCCTCGGACACGTCCAGCGGGGCGGCTCGCCCACGCCGTCGGACCGGGTGCTCGCCACCCGTTTCGGGGTGGCGGCCATCGACGCGGTCCATGACGGCGCCTTCGGGGAGATGGTCGCGTTGCGCGACGGCGCCATCGAGCGGGTCTCCCTACGGGACGCGACCGCGCGGCTCAAGCCCGTGAGCGAGGACATGCTCAACGTGGCCCACACGTTCTTCTCCTGAGAGCGACCGCGAGCGGTCCCTCAGCCCTCGTCCTCGTCCTCGTCGGGCGAAGTGGTAGTGGTGGTGGTCGGGGCGAAGTCGGGCTGGAACTGCTCATAAGCGCTGGTCCGCAGGACTGAACCGGGCTCGGCGTCGGCATCGCTGGTCGGGACGGACACCTCTGCGCCGTCGAGCAGGATCCTCACCCCGTCGACGCCCTCGGCGGCTGAGGCGGTGAACACGATCTGGGCCGCGGCGAACCGCAACTCGTCGGCGGAGGGTGCCGAGTCCTCGCCCTCCGGCGACAGGTGCACGACGTCGACGGTGGCGACACCGTCGATGACGGTGGCGCTCAGGATCTCGAACAGCTCCAGGGTGTTGAAGTAGCCGGCGTCGGACTCATCGGTCGAGGTGGCCTCTCCGAACAGCGAGTCCAGCACATCGCCGAGAGCGGCGTTGCGGTTCACCTGGCGCTCCACCTCGACCACGATCGTGCGCTCGATGTCCTGGGGGTTGGTCAGCAGGTAGACGAGTCGGGACTCCGTCAGCGGAGCGGGAACGGTGGTGGTGGTACTGGCGGTGAACCCGGGCCTCAGTGTCTCGGGAAGGTCGTCGGGATCGATTGCCTGGGCGTTCTCGTCGGTGGGAAGGCCGCAGCCGCCCGCGGTGGCCGCGGCCAACAACAGCGCCGCCAGGCATCGGGTGGCACGGCGGCAACGGAGCAGGACGGACAGCCTCACGGCGCCGACGCGTCCTCCTGCTCCGCATCCGGATCCGACACCGGCAACTCGACTACGAAGCGGGCACCGGTGGTCGAGTCCAGGCGGTCCTCCACCCAGACGCGCCCGCCGTGCAGGCCGACATGCTCGGCCACCAGGGACAGACCGAGGCCCGATCCCGAGTCGCGGCCCCGCCGCCCGCCGGCCCGGCCGCGATGGAACCGGTCGAAGATCAGCCTGCGCTCCGCGGCGATCACCCCCGGTCCGTTGTCCTCAACGCCCAACTGCACCAGACCGTCCACCCGCTCCAGACGGACGCGAACCTCGCCGTCCCCGTACTTGGAGGCGTTCTCCACCAAGTTCGACACCACCCGGGCGAGGCGGCGCTTGTCGGCCATCAACACGGTGTCCTCCATGCCGGAGGCCGCTTCGAACTCGACCTCCGCAGTCGAGTCGAGGCCGAACTGGAAGATAGCGTGCTGCACGAACTCCACGATGTGCACCTCCTCGGCCTCGAGGTCGGCGGTACCCACGTCATAGCGGTTGATCTCCAGCAGGTCCTCCACCAGCCGCCGGAAACGGGAGATGTCGTCACTGAGCAGGTCCAGCGCAGTGCGGCCGCGGTCACCCAGTTCGTCGGCCATGTTGTAGAGCACCTCCACCGACGCGGTGAGGGTCATCAGCGGGGATCTCAGCTCGTGGCTCACCTCGGACGCGAAGCGCGCATCACGGGCGATCCTCTCCTCGAGGGCCCGGGCCATCTCATTGAACGAAGCGGTCAGCGAGGCCAGGTCGGCGTCGTCGGGCGGTGTCAGGCGGGTGTCCAGCGCGCCCGCGGCCAGCGCCTCGGCGGCCGTCCGCACCCTGAACAGCGGGTTGAGCAGCCGGCCCGCGGCCCACCACCCGAAGGCCGCCGCGAACAGGGTTGTGACTGCGGCCACACCGAAGAGGATGATGGCCAGCGTGTCCAGTGTGTCCTCGATGTCGTCGAGGGGGGCGGCCTCGAAGTAGATCGCGTTGGTCGGGGTTCCCGGTAAGGGGACGCCGGAGACGATGGCGGTGCTGGTGCCGATCGTGGTGCGCATCCGCGCCGGTATCCCCGCCTCGACAAGCGTCAGCAGCGAGGCCGGCACCGCCTCCCGGTTGAACACGAGGGGGTCGGCTGAGGTCCACTCATCGCCGACCCGCAGCAGCGGGAACGTGCCCGAGGTCTGCCGGAGCCGCTCGACGATGGCCCGGCGACCCTCGTCGTCGGTCTCGGCGGTCAGCTCGTTGCGGACCCGCCGGCCGTTGTTGACGAACACCGAGAAGGCAGTCTCGTCGCGCTCCTCCAGGAGGTTCTGGCGGGTCAGGGTCAAGGTGGCAACAGAGATCGTGGAGGCCAGCAGCAGGCCGCCGACGGCGAACGCAGTGGTGATGCGGCGCCGGAGTCCCCGCCGGACGAAGAAGGGCAGGAAGGTCAGGCGGCGCACCAGCGTTTCGCCCAGCCTCTAGGGCACGAGCTTGTAGCCGAGTCCTCGCACCGTTACCACATGGCGGGGATTGGCCGGATCGGGCTCGATCTTCGTGCGGAGCCGGCGCACATGCACGTCCACCAGCCGGCCGTCGCCGAAGTACCCGAGTCCCCACACCCGCTCCAGCAGCACTTCGCGGCTGAAGATCTTCCCAGGGTTGGAGGCCAGCTCGACCAGCAGGCGGAACTCGGTCTTGGTGAGGTGGGCCTCGACGCCGGACACTCGCACGATGCCGGCGTCGGGGAGGATCTCGAGGTCATTGAAGACGATCTCGTCGGTTCCGCCATCGGAGGCGCGCGCCCTGCGCAGAAGGGCCCTGATGCGGGCCGACAGCTCCTTTGGCGCGAAGGGCTTGGTCAGGTAGTCGTCGGCCCCCGCCTCGAGCCCGGCCACCACGTCGTGGGTGTCCGAGCGAGCGGTGATCATCACGATGGGCACATCGCTCGACTTGCGGATGGCGCGGCAGATGTCGAAGCCGTCGATGCCAGGCAGCATGATGTCCACCAGGACGACGTCGGCAGGAACGCGGTTGAACGCGATCAGCGCCTCCTCGCCCGAGGCGACCTCGTCCACCTCCCAGCCCTCGTCCTCCAGCGCGAGGCGCAGCGCGGTGCGGATGCGCTCGTCGTCCTCGACGGTGAGGATGCGGGTGGTCATCGCAGGTGACGCCGGCCGGGGCGACGTCCGCCGGTTGCGGGATCGGCCTGGACCGCAGGCTCCTGAGCCCGCCACTCTGCAGCAGCCCGGAGTGTCAGCACGGCCACGATGCCCGTTCCGATCGCAGCTCCGACGGCTGTGCCGAGCCCGACGAGCCCTGCGGTGGTGGTGCATCCGTCGTCGCAGCTCAAGTCCATCACCGCGAAGCCGATCAGGCCGCCGCAGACGCCGGCCACGATGATGGCCGAGAACGCCAGCACCCGGGCCGTCAGCGAGGGTGAGGAGTCCGGAAGTACGGCGTGGGGTTGGTCCGGCACCAACTAGAGCGTACCCAACGACCTCACGCACCTGCCGTGCGGCCGCGGCTGCAACGAACCGTGTCGTTCATCAATGGCACACTGGGGCGATGCCAACAGGCCGAGCGAACCGACGGCGGGAAGGCCCTTGACCAATGAACTCAGGGGAAAGCCGCCCGACGGAACGGTCGGGTTCCTCCACGTGGACATGGACGCCTTCTATGCCGCGGTGGAGGTCCGGCGCCGTCCCCAATTGCGGGGCCAGCCGGTGGTGGTCGGCGGCACCGGCGGCCGGGGTGTGGTGGCCGCGGCCAGCTACGAGGCCCGAGTCTTCGGCATCGGTTCGGCCATGCCGTCGGTCCGGGCTCGCCGGTTGTGCCCCCACGCGGTGTTCCTGCCCGGTGATCATCCCCACTACGGGGAGGTGTCCGAGCGGGTGATGTCGGTCCTGCGCGACATCACGCCCCTTGTCGAACCCCTGTCGCTGGACGAGGCCTTCATGGATGTGCGAGGCGGGGCCCGCCTTCTCGGCCCGCCGTACGAGTTGGCCGCTCAGATCCGCGCCCGCATTCTGGAGCAGGAGCAGCTGACCTGCTCGGTGGGAGTGGCCTCCACCAAGTTCATGGCCAAACTGGCGACCGAGCGGGCCAAGCCCCGAGTCGGACCGGCGGGACCGGTGTGGGGTTCAGGAGTCCATGTCGTCGAGGCCGGTGCCGAACTCGACTTCCTGCACCCGCTGCCGGTCACCGCTCTGTTCGGCGTCGGCCCGGCGACCTCCCGCCGGCTGCTCCGCCTCGGCGTCGAGACGGTCGGTGACCTGGCCTCGCTGCCGGAAGCAGCGGTCATCGCCGCGCTGGGCACGGCCTCGGGCCGCCAGCTTCACCAGCTGGCCAACGGCATCGACGACCGGCCGGTGGTGGTGAACCGGCTGGCCCGCTCCATCAGCCATGAAGAGACCTTCGCCCGGGATCTGCACATCGCCAGCGACCTCGAAGCCCAGGCCACCCGGCTGGCCGACGCGGTGGCCCGCCGGTTGAGAACCTCCAGCCTGCAGGCCCGAACCATCACGCTGAAGCTGCGCTTCGGAGACTTCAAGACCATCACCCGCTCGGTGACACTGCCCGATCCCACCGACGGAACCCGCGACGTGGTAGCCGCCGCCCGCGAGCTGCTATCCCAGATCGACGTCGCGCCGGGAGTGCGCCTCCTGGGCGTAAGCGCATCGGGGCTGGTGGAGACCTCCGCCCGGCAGCTGTCGTTCGAGGACGAATCCCAGGTCCACGAGGCAGCCGAGCGGGTGACCGACCAGATAAGGGATCGCTTCGGCGCGTCGGCCATCGGCCCGGCCGCCGCCATCCGAGACGGCAGGGGCATGCGATCGCCGTCGGACGCGGATCAACGCTGGGGACCGCCCGCCAGCGAGTCCGGCCACAGATGACACAAAGTGCCCTTGCCGCCACGCAGTCGCTCCAGATTCCGGCTATCGTTGGGGCGAACACGCACAGCTGCGAAGCCAAGGTGCCGGAGGTGATGGCGTGCCGTTGTCGGAGGACGAACAGCGGATTCTCGGCGAGATCGAGTCGCATCTCTACGAGAGCGACCCGGAATTGGCCCGCGAGGTGGCCGAGACCACGGTCTACACGCACGCCTTCCGCAACATCAAGTGGGCCGCGCTGGGCCTGCTGGCCGGCATCGTGATCATGGTCTGGCTGCTGTCGGTCTCGTTCCTTCTGTCGTTCGGCGGATTCCTGGTGATGCTCGTCTCGCTGCTGTTCCTCGAGCGCAACGCCCGCCGGGTGGGCCGGGCCGGACTGGGCCAGATGACCCAGTCGATGCGAGGTGGGGGATTCCGCGACGTGGTCGGCGGAGCCGGATCCCGGATGCGGGAACGCTTCGACCGCGACAACCGCAACGGCAACTAGCAGGCCGCGCCGGTAGGCGGGACAACACGGCCCTAGCGGCGGCGGCGGCGGAAGAGCGTTGACGGATCGACCGCGGAGGCCAGCCGGCTGAGCAGGCTTGCCTGTCGGCGGCACGCGCCGACCACGAGCGAGCCCACGACACCGGCCCTGATCGCCATCAGCGACGGCGTCTCGCTGGCATAGCGCCCGTGGGTGGCGATGAGGGCCAACTCCTGTATGGGTCCCACTGCGGGACGGACCGACACAACCCGGCGGGCCAGCTCCTGGGGAGTCTCAGAAGGCCTGGCATCGAGTTGAACCAGCGTTAGGGCCTCGAGAGCGTTGGTCCACCAGAAATCGACCAATCCGGCCGGATCGTCGGCGAGACGGTCCCTGTGCCGGCGCCACTGCAGGCGCTTGAGCAGGGGCACCGATCCGGCGGCCGATCCCAGAGCGACCAGCGCGAGCGCAGCCAGCAGCCCACCGCTGAGCCGGCGGGAGCCGTCGGAGGCCACGGCGCCCGAGTCGGCCGAGGGTGCCGACCTTCGGGCCAGGCCGGAGCCCGCTTCGGGATCGTCGCCTGAGGCACCGGCCACCTCCGGTGCGGCCGAGTCCGGGCTTCCGGGTTCCTCCGCAGTCTCGAGACCCTGATCGGAGCCGGCAGCAGCCGCGTCCGTGCCGGGGCCCGCCTGATCGGCGACGTGGCCGGTGACGGCGAAGTCCCCGGGAGCGCCCCTGCCGGGCGTCGGCTCGAACCGGACCCAGCCGGTGCCCGCGAAGTACACCTCGGGCCAGGCGTGGGCGTGCCTGCCCCGCACGACGTAGGCCCCGTCCATGCCCCGTTCCGGCTGCCAGTCGCCCCATGTGAACCCCACCGCGACCCGGGTCGGCAGGCCGACGCTGCGAGCCAGGGCCGCATAACCCGACGCGAACTGCTGGCAGTAACCGGCCCGAACATCGAACAGGAAGTCCTCCAGGCTGTCGATTCCCTCCGAATGCACCTCCAGGTCGTAGCGGAAGCCGCCGTCCAGCCGGAAATGGTCCTGCAGCAGCAGCGCCCGGTGGTAGTCGGACCGTGCGTCCGCGGTGATCCGCTCCGCCTCGGCACGGACGAGCGCCCGCACATCGCCGGGCAACTGCGTGTTCGTGGCCAGGAACCCTTCCTCCAGCATCGATGTCTCAGACCGGCGCAGGCGGTCCGGGTCTCCGATGGCGGGCACGGCCGAGTCGACCGCGTAGGTGAATCGTCCCGGTCCTGCGAGCGCGGCGCGGCGCGTCTTGATGAGCGAACCCGAGAGGGCCTCATACTCCATGTCCACCCCGCCGTCATCGATAACTCGACGGAGCTCGTAGGCGGCCGGCAGGTATGAGTTCCCGAGTCCTGAGAGCGTCACCGTCTGCGACAGGTGAGATCCCGATGCCGCCGACGGGTCGAGGGTGGCCGCGACCGGCCCCGAGATGTCCTCGTACTGCGAACGCGCCCTCCACGCGTCACCGTCGAACTCATCAAGGGACGTCAGCCTCCAGTACTGGCGCTCATCCTCGGGAACGGCCACCGCGAAGAGCTCCACATCGGACAGATCGATCAGACGGCTTCGAACCTGGACAAGGGGGCTCACAAGAACCCTCGGCCCGCCGTCGGACCCTTCCAGCGAAGCGGGCTCTCCATCGCCCGAGCGGGCGAGGTCGAGCCACGGCTCCGGGGTGGGGGGCGGGGCGTCGATCCAGGGAGCGGCGTCGGTGACCTCCAGCCGCTCAAGATCGATCCACGGCTCGGCCCGCGCCCCGGGCAGGGCCGGACCGGCGACCGCGCCGACCGCCACCGCCACCAGCAGCGCAGCGCCCGCGGCGCGGGCCATGGCCATCGTTCCTCGACCCGGTCGGGCCTCGATCCAGGCCTCGGCCCGCCGGCTGCGGAGCCACACCGCGACCATGGTCAACCCCATGGCGCCGCATGCCAGCGCCCCGTGGAGAACCGCCGCGTCGCCGGTCCCCACCGCGGTCGTGAAGCCGTAGACGGCGGCTGCGGGGGCGACCGCCCACGCTCCAGAGCGCAGCCGGAAGGCGGCCCCGTCGGCCACAAGGGCGCACAACGCCAGCGCAGTCCCGGTGATCAGGACCAGGCCCGGTACCGGGACGACCGGTGCGGGACCGCCGTTCACCACGTCCCAGGCGTCCACCAGATGATCGTTCGCGGCGGAGACCGTGTCAGGCGTGGGCAGCACGAACCAGGCCGTCTCGGTGTAGAGCAGCACCGTTGCCGTGATGGCGAGGCTGGCGACGCTGACGAGCGCAGCGGCGGCGGCAGCCAACCCCACGCGACGGGTCGCCGCCGCAATCACATGGGACGCGAGTGCCAGGGCCAGCACGTCGCGCAGGAACGAGGTGTCGGTAAACAGCCGCGACATTCCCGCCGCGACCACGACGGTGACCGCGATCAGCGCAGCCTCCACCAGCCAGTCGTAGCCTCCGCCGCGGCCCGAACCCGGCCCTCCGGCCATTCTCACGCCAGGTTGACGACCCCGCGGCCGGCCAACGCGGGCACCCGCCACAGGCTCGGCAACTGGCCAGGGCCGGTCAGGTGGATCCAACCTCCCTCTTCGTCCACCGCCGGCGCAGCCGTGGATCGATGCCCGGAGCCGTAGGTGACGATCAGCGAGGCCTCCAGACGCTCGGCCAGTTCATGGCGGGCGCTCTCGTCGTCGATGGCGTCCGGCGAGGCCGACACGGCTACCACCACCGACCCCTGGCCGATCGACTGGACATCGATGTCGGGCCGTCCGCCCTCCAACAGGGCAAGGAACTCGAGCGCCACGCCCGCCTCGGAGTAGTGGGACAGCAGCGGGGTCCTGCGGCCGTCGGTAGTGAGGATCTGAGCCTCGTCGCCGGAGCGCAGCACGGCGTTGGCGATGGACGCGGCCACCGAGGTGGTGCGATCCTGCGCGCTCGCGAGGTTCCCCGGGGGACGGGTGTCGATGATCACCGTCATGCGACCCGGGCGGGACGGCTGGAACCGCCTCACCGTGAACTCGTCGAGCCTGGCGGTGGAGCGCCAGTGGATGTGGCGGAGATCGTCCCCCTCCACGTACGGGCGCAGCACGTCGAATTCGTCGCTCTCGAGCCCGAGCGACCGGCGATGGAAGTCGCTGGGCAGCGACAGGGCCCCACCGACGGGCAGCCGGGGCGACACCAGCGGCTCGATGGGCGGGTGCACGACCACACGCGTGCGACGAGCGAAGGTCCGTCGCCGGCGTGCCAGTCCGAGACCGTCGATGTCGCTGACGACCGTCGGACCTATCTCCAGCACGCCCCGGCGTGCCGGCTGAAGCCGGTAGGCGGAGGTCGCGGTCGAGGTGCCGGGCACCGGGGCCAGACTGAAGCGGGCGTCGGGCTCTCCGCTCACATGCTCGCTGACACGAACCGTCGGGGACGGCAGCCTGGCCAGGTTCGTGACATGCAGCGTCACCTCGACCGGTTCGGCCACCGGCACCATCTCCGACGACACCAGGCGGCGGAGCGACAGGCGGGACGGGTGCACCAGCCGCACCGCCAACGCGACGACCACGGCGGAGATGGCCGCGGCCCCGATGACGTAGAACTCGAGGATCGCGAACGCTCGGCCCGCGACAACCGCCAGGACGCCGAGTGCCAGCAGCTTCCAGCCGATCGCGGTGGGCACGTCAGCGCCCCTTGCGGGGCACGGGCACGGAGTCGATTATCTCGGTGACGATGTCGGTCGAGTGCAGGCCCCGCACGCGACTGTCGGGCTTGGCCAGGAGCCGATGCGGCAGCATCACGGGCGCGAGCGCCTTGATGTCGTCGGGGGTCACGTAGTCGCGGCTCATCGAGGCCGCCCGGGCCCGGGCCACCCTCAGCAGGGCCAGCACTCCCCGGGGCGACAGGCCCAGTGAAAGGCCCGGATGGCGCCGCGTGGCCCCGGCGACGTCGAGGAGGTAGGAGCGCAGGGGCCCTGACACATGCACCTCTTCGAGCCGCTCGGACATCCATTGGATCACCGTCGCGTCGGCCACAGGCGCGATGAGGTCCACAGGCTCCTGAGCGCCCCTCGACACGAGGATCGAATCCTCGGACACGGCGTCCGGGTAACCGACACGGAGGCGCATGAGGAAGCGGTCCATCTGGCTCTCGGGCAGGGGGTAGGTGCCCTCGTACTCAAGCGGATTCTGGGTGGCGATCACCGTGAAGGGGGGCTCCAGGATCCGGGTTACGCCGTCGACGGTGACCTGCTGCTCTCCCATGGCCTCCAGCAGGGCCGACTGTGCTTTGGGCGAGGCCCGGTTGATCTCGTCGGCCAGGACGATGTTGGAGAAGACCGGCCCGGGACGGAACTCGAAGGATCCGGTGGCTCGATCGAACACCGACGTTCCCGTGATGTCCACGGGCAGCAGGTCCGGCGTGAACTGGATCCGGCCGAAGCTGACGTCGATGCTGCGGGCCAACGCCTTGCCCAGGCTTGTCTTGCCCACGCCCGGCACGTCCTCGATGAGCACATGCCCTCCGCTCACCAGGGCCAGGATGAGGTGCTCGATGACCTCGGGCTTGCCCTTGACGGCCAACTCCATGTTCTGATGGATCAGCCTGAACTGCTCTTCAAAGTCAGCCATCGCGGGTCAGCGTACCGCTCCCCGGAACACCCGCGAATCGCGCTTCGGTAGGCTTCGGCCGTGGGCGCGATCTTGGCGGTCAGGTTGGCGCTGCGGTCAGCCCGGGCGGTGGCAGCGCGGCCGCGGCTGTGGCCAACCGCGATGGCTCTGCTCCTGCGCTTCGCCCCGGATCGCTGGTGGGGGCGGCCACCGTTCGCACCCCTGCCCCCGACGGACCTCTTGCGCTTCAGATCCGAGACGATGTACGGCGACCCTGCCCAGACTCCCTCGCCCGAGGACCTGGCCGTGTGGCTGGAGTGGTGTCGAGCACAGGGATCACGCCGACTTCATCCACCACCGGCGGACGGCTAGCCTGCCCCCGATGTCCGGGGTGCTCGTCCTCAACGCCACCTTCGAGCCGCTCGCCGTGGTGAGCGCTCGCCGCGCCGTGTGCCTGGTGCTGGCTGACAAGGTCGAGATGCTCCACGCCACTGGCCGCGCCTTTCGATCCGAGCGGAGATCGGTGGAGGTGCCCTCGGTGGTTCGGCTCAGCCACTACGTCAGCGTGCCCCGCCCCCGGCACCGTTCCCCGAACCGGCGGGCAGTGTTCGCCAGGGACCGCGACGACTGCCAGTACTGCGGGGCGCGGGCCGAGACGATGGACCACATCGTGCCCCGCAGCCGGGGCGGGCAGCACACCTGGGAGAACGTGGTGGCGGCGTGCCGCCGCTGCAATACCAAGAAGCGGGACCGCCTTCCGAGCGAGAGTGGAATGATGCTGCGCCGCCGGCCGGCGCCGCCGCCGCCGTCGACCTGGGTCGAGATCGCCGCGGGAGCTGTTCCCGAGGTGTGGACGCCGTACCTGAGACCCGGAAGCGGCCTCCGCACCGCGTGAGCCCTAGCGGCGAACCGGCTGGACGTGCACCGGCCGGAGTCCGAGCAACCGGTCGACCGCTCGACTGGAGAATCGAGCACCGGCGCGGCTCGGTCTCCGACCTCTTCGGGTTGGACGATCCGCCGAGGGGCACATCCCGACTGGCCAGGATGTGCACCGTCGAGGGGCCGGGCCTGGTGCTGGGCAGTGCCCAGAAGGCCGGTGCCGCCGACGAGCGCCGCGCCGCCGGCGCCGGTGTGGAGGTGCTGCGCCGGCGCAGCGGGGGCGGAGCGGTGCTGTTGCGGCCCGGGCGCCAGGTGTGGGCGGACTTCTTCGTGGCTTCGACCGATCCTCTCTGGCACGACGACGTGACGCTGGCGGCTGACTGGGTCGGCCGGCTCTGGGCGTCGGCGGTGGCCCGCTTCACCACCGCGGTCTGCTCGGTCCACACCGGCCGCCTCGTTGCGGACCGGTGGGGGAGGCTGGTGTGCTTCGCGGGAATGGGTCCGGGCGAGGTGTTCGTGAACGGTCGCAAGGTTGTGGGAGTCAGCCAGCGCCGCAGCCGGGACCGGGTCCGGATACAGACGGCAGCCCGGCTCCAGCCCGCTGACGGGCAGGCCGCCGGGAGCTCCGCCGCCGACAGGCTCGACGAACTCGACCTGCTGGACCTCAGCGCGGCCGAGCGGGCCGAGGGTCAGACGGTTCTGGCCAGTCGCAGCACCTCCATCGCAGCGACCGAGGTCGAGTTGACCGAATCCCTGCTCCGGGGGCTGCAGCACTCGGGCTGATCCCGACCCGAGCTGAATCCCGCCCGGGCTGCCGAGACGGCAAGGCCGGACCTGCGACGCGGCTCGCAAGGAACCCCTTCACCCGGCCCGACCCCGATGGGGAGGGATTGTCCGGTGAAGAGAGACTTGCCTTGTGGTGGAAAAGGGTGTACTGTGGTTGGCTGTGGAGTACACGGGAGTCAAAAGTGGTGCCTCGGAGAGGGCCCTGGCTCGCTGTGGGCGAGCGTGAGCGTCGCCCATGAGCCCCTCTCGCACGTTGTTCGTCGGTGTTCACGAGCACACGATCGACGGCAAGGGCCGGCTGATCCTGCCGGCAGGGTTCCGCAGCCACTTGGCCGACGGCGCCTACATCACGGCCCTGGACTCCTGCGTCGGGATCCTGCCCGTCGACGAGTTCGCGCACACCGCCGAGGAGCTCCGGTCCCAGGTGGGCCAGAAGCAGGTGGACCTCAACGCGCTGCGGAGCTTCGCGGCCCAAGCCGACTTCGTGGTCCCCGACGCACAGGGACGCATGCGGATCCTGCCCCACCTGCGGGCCGGAGCCGGACTCAAGCGCGAAGTGATCGTCACCGGCATGATCCGCCGAATCGAGATATGGAACCCCGAGCGCTGGACGGAGGTGCAATCCGTCGGCACGGAGCGTCTCGCCGAGGCCATAACCCACGGCCGGGGGATTGCCAGTGCCTGATGTCCGCAACCACCGAAGCAACCCAAACCGTAAGGACCACCGCAGCCGTCGAAGGCTCGCCCGGTCATGTGCAGTTCCCCGATTGGCAGATGGAAGACCCGTACTCCGCCCGCTTGCCATCAGCTCGATCGGGGGAGAAATCCCGACGTGCGCCGTCGGTCGGGGAACTGCAGATGACCGGGCGTTGCCCCACCCGGGCACTCGACGCCACGCGAGCCGCCGGGCCCAGCATGCTGTGGCCCAGCCGTCCATGAGCGGCAGGACCGGAGCCGACGAACCCCCACACCACCACCGGCCGGTGATGTGCCGCGAGGTCGTGGATGTGCTGCGCGAGGTGCCTGAAGGCATCCTCGTGGACGCGACGGTCGGGGACGGCGGCCACACGGATGCTCTGCTGGTGAACCTCCCGCACATACGTGTCCTGGGCCTGGACCGGGACCCTGAGGCCCTACAGGCGGCGGCCGAGCGCCTCGCCCCTCACCGGCACCGCCTGACGCTGCACCACGCCACCTTCGATGCGCTCGGCGCGGTGCTCGACAGCATCGGGCAAGCCGAGATCTCGGCGTGCCTGTTCGATCTCGGGGTCAGTTCGCGGCAGCTCGACCGGCCCGAGCGCGGTTTCAGCTACCGGCTCGACGGCCCGCTCGACATGCGTATGGATCCAGCCGGCCCGGTCACCGCCGCCGACATCGTCAACGGCGCCGACGAGGGCACCCTCGCCAGCATCCTTCGCCGCAACGCCGACGAGCGGTTCGCCCGCCGCATTGCGGCCGCCATCGTCGCCCAACGACCGTTCGCCACTACCGCGCAGCTCTCCAGAGCGGTGGCCGCGGCCGTTCCCGCGCCGGCCCGCCGACGGTCCCATCCGGCCCGGCGCACCTTCCAGGCTCTCAGGATCGAGGTGAACGGAGAGTTGGAGATGCTCGAAGGAGCCCTCGTCGGCGCCATCGAGCGTTTGACCAGTTCCGGCCGCTGTGCCGTGCTGTCGTATCACTCCGGCGAGGACCGGATCGTCAAGTCGGTCTTCAGAGGGGCTGCTGGCGAGTTCCCGCCGCCACGGCCGGGCCTGCCTCCCGCCCCGGGCCCCCCGGCCACCGTCCGGCTCCTCTCTCGGCGGTCCCTCACCCCGACCGACTCGGAGAAGGCCGCCAACCACCGGGCGGGTTCGGCCCGGCTGCGGGCCGTGGAACGTATAACCCAGAGGCCGAGCGGATAGGCGGGTAATCGTGGACACTGCGACGACGCGCTCAGCGAGGCCGTGGCCCGAGCGGCCCGTGAGCGAAGCGAACAAGAGCGGGAAGCACCACGCTGCGAGGCGAGATGACCTCACCGGCCGGCGCGGTCTCACCAGGGATGTTTGATGGCGCCTCGGGCTCAAGGGCGCGCCGCGCAGCCGGCAACGGGCACACCCCCGTCGCGGCCGGAGCGCAAGCCGCGGGACCTGAAGGTTGCCGAAGCCCCCGCGGCCGGGCGCCGGTCCATCACCGATGTCGGCACCCTGCTGGCTCTGGGCATGTTCGCGGTGTGCCTGGCCCTAGCCGCGCTGCACGCCGTCCTCGTCGAGAACCAGGCCTCGCTGGACGATCTCATCGAGCGCAACCAGCAGAGTCGGGAGCGGATCGACCAGCTGCAGGCGCAGATCGCCTTCCTGGACTCTCCGGAGGGCCTGGCCGAGCACGCCCACTCGGTCGGTCTCGTGCCGGCCGCGGAGCTGGTTCTGCTGACCCCGGTCGGGTCCGGCCTGCTGCCGTCCCCTGTCGCGGACCCCTTCAGCCTCGAATTCTCCGGCTTCCAGCCGCCCAAAGCCGCCGACACCGCCAGTAGTGGCGGCGACACCCCGACCCCAGGAGTTCTCGCCCGAGGGAAGTCGGCCGGGTGACGCCACCCGGGCCGCGCTCCGACGCCTCCTCGCGGCATCCGAGCCGGTGGGGCTCCAGCGAGTCGGCTCGCCCCATGACTGGCCGCCAACTGGTGGGCCGGGGCCGCGTCGTGACCGTCCTGGTGATTCTGCTGCTCGCGCTGGGCGGCCTCGTCTACCGCATCGTCGACGTTCAGGCCACCCCCGACCCGCGGATCCTCGAAGACGTGATCATCCCCATCGGGGAGAACACCGTGCCCGCTCCCCGCGGCTCGGTGATCGACCGCAACGGCCGGACCATCGCGTTGTCGCTGCCGGCTGCGACGATCGTCTCGAATCCCCGCATCATCGGGGACCCCCACGGCGCGGCCGAAGCCCTGTCGGAGATCCTGGGGATGGAACCCTCCGAACTGCTTGAAGAGCTGCAGGGGGATGGCGCCTTCCGCTACATCGCGCGGCAGATCGATCCGGAGATCGGTGAACGGGTAGACAGCCTGGGGATCGTCGGCATCACGGTCATCTCCGAACCGCGGCGCGAGCACCCCAACGGCGACTGCTCAGCGCTTGCTGCGGTCGGACGGGTCAACATCGATCACATGGGTATGAGCGGCATCGAGGAGACGTACGACGAGCACCTGTCGGGCACTCCCGGCCGCGTGGTGAAGGAAGTCGGGGTGGACGGAACGACGATCCCCGGTGGTATGCAGGAGGTGACCGCGCCGACCGTGGGACACGACGTCGCGGTGACCCTGGACCGCAACATCCAGTTCCAGGCCGAGTCGATGCTGTTCGACGTGGTGGCCTCAGCGGGCGCATCGTCGGGTGTGGCCCTGGTCTCGCTCCCCGCCACCGGGGAGATAGTCGCGATGGCCAACGTGGCCCGCGGCTCCGACGGCATCGTCGACTGCACCCGCCAGAATCTCGCCGCCACCTGGACCTACGAGCCCGGTTCGGTGTTCAAGCCGGTGACCGCAGCCGCCGCGCTGACGAGCGGGGCGGTGATGGAGCACACGAAGATCGAAGTGCCGTCCTACCTCACCATCTGGGAGCATCGCTTCGAGGACACCCCCACCCATCCGGACGTGGAGTGGACTCCCGTCGAGATCGTCACCCGGTCGTCGAACATCGGAACCATCAAGATGGCCCAGATGACGGGGGAGGAGCGGCTGTACCAGACGATCCGCGCCTTCGGCTTCGGATCACGCACCGCGCTCGACTTCAAGGGCGAGTCGAAGGGGATCGTGCCCCCGCTGAGCCGCTGGAACGGGCTCAGCCTGCCCAACATGGCTATCGGCCAGGGGCTGGCGGTCACTCCCTTGCAGATGCTGCAGCTGTACAACACGATCGCCAACGACGGCGTGCGGGTGCCTCTGCGGCTCGTCGACGACGGTGCCCATGCGTCCGGGGAGGAGCGCCCGGCGCCGGTGCGCATACTCAGCTCGGACATGGCGTCGTCGCTGATGCGGATGCTGGAGTCGGTGGTGCTGGTCGGAACCGGCCGGGAGGCGGTCGTGGAGGGCTTCTCGGTGGCCGGCAAGACCGGCACCGCCTGGCAGCCCTGCGACGTCGGCTACAAGTGCGTGAACGAGCGGGACGAGCTGATCGGCCGTCACCACACCGCCACCTTCGCGGGGATCGTCAGCAATGACGACGGACCTGCCCTCGTCGTGCTCGTAGTCATCGACGAGCCCAAGGGCGACGTCATCTCAGGCGGGCGGCTGGCGGCGCCGGCCGTCAGCAGGATCGCCGAGTACGCGCTGCGCCAGCTGCGCATCCCGGCTGTGCTCGATGCCGGGACCGGACACCGGCGCAGAGCCGAGCCCGCCACGGCGCCGACGACGACTCTGCCCGACCCGGACGGGACCGACGGGTCGGGAAACACCGGACAGGACCGGACATGATCGGCCTGGGCGAGCTGTCGCGAGCGCTCGGCGCCGACATGGTCCTGCCCAGCAGCCCGAGCCATCGCCAGGACCGGTCGCAGGCAGCCTCGACGGCAGTGCACGACGTGGAGCACGACAGCCGGCTGGTGGGACCCGGCTCGCTGTTCGCGTGCATCCCCGGCCAGGCGCACGACGGCCACCGCTTCGCAGGCGACGCCGTGCGTGCCGGCGCGGTCGGGCTGCTCGCGGAGCGCCCCGTGCCCGCGGGCGTGCCCTGTCTGGTCGTCGAGTCCGCACGGGCCGCACTGGGGCCCGCGGCCGCAGCGGTGCACGGGCATCCCAGCCGGCGCCTCGAAGTTGCCGGAGTCACCGGCACCAACGGCAAGACCACGACCGTTCGCCTCCTCGTCGGGCTGCTGCGGTCGGCCGGCACCGCCACGGACGAGATCGGCACGCTGACGGGGACGCTCACCACACCGGAGGCCACCGACCTGCAGCGCGCTCTGGCGCGGGCCTTGCGCGAGGGCGCGGGCGCGGCGGCCGTCGAGGTCTCCTCGCACGGACTCGTGCAGCACCGCTTGGACGGGTGCCGGTTCCGGGTGGCCGCGTTCACCAACCTCGGACGCGACCATCTCGACTACCACGGTTCGATGGAGGACTACTTCGCGGCGAAGGCCCGGCTGTTCACCAGCGAACTCGCCGATCGGGCCGTCGTGGACACGACCACCGAGTGGGGACGGCGCCTGGCCGGGGTGGCCGCCTCCGAGATCCCCGTCACCGAGGTGGACCAGCGCCAGATCGAGGTCATGGAAGCCGACACCCGGTCGAGCACGTTCTGCTGGCGGGGTCACGAGGTGACGCTGCCGCTGGCCGGAGCCTTCAACCGGGCCAACGCGGTGTTGGCCGCAGAGGCGGCTGTCGTGCTGGGCATGGAACCGGCCGACGCCGCGGCGGGCCTCGCCTCGGCTGCGCCGGTGCCCGGCCGGTTCGAGTCCGTCCAGGCCGGACAGGACTTCGCGGTCATCGTCGACTACGCCCACACTCCCGACGGGCTCGCGGCCGCGCTGCGAGCCGCTCGCAGCCTCACCGACGGCAGCCTCACGGTCGTGTTCGGCGCGGGCGGCGACCGGGACCGCGGCAAACGCCCCGAGATGGGCGCGGCCGCGGCAAGACTGGCGGACCGAGTGATAGTCACGAGCGACAACCCCCGCTCGGAGGATCCCGAGCAGATCATCTCCGAGATCGTCGACGGAATGGGACGCGCCCCCGACCGGCGCGACCCCGACCGGCGCCTGGCTCTCCGCCATGCGCTGTCCACCGCCGTCGGCGGCGATACGGTGCTGGTCGCCGGCAAGGGCCACGAGACCAGCCAGACGATCGGCAGCGAGCGGCTGGCGTTCGACGACCGGGCCGTGGTCTGTGAGGAGATCGCACGCCTGGCGGCCTGCGGCACGATGGGGGGCGAGCGGTGATCCGCCTGCTGCTGGCCGGCAGCATCGCCATGTTCGTGTCCCTGGTGGGATGCTGGATCCTCATCCGCCTGCTGGTGCGCTACGGCATCGGCCAGCCCATCCGCGACGACGGCCCGCAGGAGCATCGGCTGAAGTCGGGCACGCCCACGATGGGCGGCATTGCGGTGGTGTTCGCCGCTATCGCGGGATACGTCGTCAGCGACATCTTCGGCGGCATCTACACCCGGTCGGGCATCATCGTGATGCTCACCATCGCCGCGGCCGGCCTGGTGGGCCTGCTCGACGACTGGATCAAGGTCGTGGCGGCCCGCAACCTGGGCCTGAACAAGAGGACGAAGATCATCGGCCTGTTGGCCGTCGGCGCCGGTTTCGCCTGGGCCATGACGCAGTTCACGTCGGTTCACACCACCGTCTCGTTCACCCGGTTCGACTACCCGGGCCTCGAGTTGGGGCAGGTGGGCTGGTCGATCTGGGCAATCCTGCTCATCATCGCCACCACCAACGCGGTGAATCTGACCGACGGCCTCGACGGCCTGGCCGCAGGCGCCAGCGGGGTCGGCTACGGCGCGTTCATGATCATCGGCTTCTGGCAGTTCGACCACTACGACTCCTACCAGGTGGCGCACGCGCTCGACCTGGCCATCGTGAGCGCGGCCATGGTGGGGGCGATCATCGGATTCCTGTGGTGGAACGCCGCCCCGGCCCGGATTTTCATGGGCGACACCGGCTCGCTGGCGCTCGGCAGCGGGCTGGCCGCGCTGGCCCTGGCCACCAACACCCAGTTCCTGCTGCCCATCATCGGCGGCCTCTTCGTCATCGAGACCCTGTCGGTGATCGTCCAGATCGTCTCGTTCCGGGGCTTCGGCCGGCGGGTGTTCCGCATGGCGCCGTTGCACCACCACTTCGAGCTGCGGGGCTGGCCGGAGACCACGGTCATCATCCGCCTGTGGATCCTATCGGGACTGTGCACCGGGCTGGGACTGGGACTGTTCTACGGCGATGCCGTCAGCTCCGGCATCGTGAACTCGATCTCGAGGCTCACGCCGTGAGGTGCACGGCCGCCGGCGCGATGGCCGAGGTGCCCCCGTCGCTGCTGCTCGCCGGATTCGGCGCGACCAACCGGGCGGTGGCCCGGGCCCTGCTGTCGAGGGGCCACGCGGTGACCGCCTTCGACGACGGGCCCGACGCAGCGACGGTGGCCGACGCCGAGGCCTTGGGTCTGGACCTGCAGATCGCACCCGCCGACCGCCGGCTCGACGAACTGGTAGGGGCCGCGGATGCCATGATCCCCACACCGGGGCTGCCCGAGCGCCACCGGGCCATGGCCGCAGCCCGGGCCGGCGGCGTGCCCACCGCCAGCGAGTTCGATCTGGCCCGAGCCTGGGACTCCCGGCCCATCGCGGCCGTGACCGGGACCAGCGGCAAGACGACCGTCACCGAGATGGTGGTGGCCGCGCTGCGGTGCTCGGGCCTGGAGGCAGCCGCGGCGGGCAACAACGACCTTCCCCTCGTCGCCGCCATCGAGGACACCGCAGCCGAGGTGTTCGTGGTCGAGGCGTCGTCGTTCCGCCTGGCCCACAGTCTCCGTTTCGAGCCCCGGGCCGCGTGCTGGCTCAACTTCGCGGCCGACCATCTCGACATCCACCGCGACCTGGACTCCTACGAGGCGGCCAAGGCCCGGCTGTGGCGATGGCTGCCGCCGGGCGCCACCGCGGTGGCCAACCGGCTCGACCCGACCGTCATGGCCCATGTGCGGAAGGACCGGGCCACCTGGACGTTCGCGCCGCATGGACCGGCCGACTGGCGACGCCGCGGCGACGTGCTGACCGGACCCTCGGGGCCGGTTGTGAGCGTTCGGGAGCTGCGCCGGGCCATGCCCCACGACGTCGCCAACGCCCTGGCCGCGGCGGCCACCGCCGCCGCGGTCGGCGCCACGGCGGAGGGAGTGGGCCAGGCCCTCCGCTCGTTCGAGCCGGGCGCTCACCGTGTCCAGAAGGTGGCCTCGATCGACGGCGTCACCTTCTACGACGACTCCAAGGCGACGACCCCCCACGCCACCGTCGCAGCCCTGCGGGGATTCGACGCGGCGGTGCTCATCGCGGGCGGGCGCAACAAGGGCCTCGACCTCAGCGGGCTGCTCGACGCCGTCGACCGCGTGAGCAGCGTCGTCGCCTTCGGCGAGGCTGCAGACGAGGTGGCCGAGGTCTTCGCGTCCGATCGGCCGGTGCGGGTCGCGGCCGACATGGGCGAGGCCGTCGAGCTGGCTGCCTCCGCCGCCGGTCCGGGATCCGCGGTGCTGCTCTCTCCCGCCTGCGCCTCCTTCGACCTGTACCCGAGCTACGCAGCCCGCGGCGACGACTTCGCCCGCCTGGTCAAGGACCTGGCTCGCCGGTCCGGCTGCGAGGCGGTGCCGTCATGATCGCGACCAGATACTCCCAAGCCCGCCCGGCGGCGCGGCAGGAGGCCCGCCGCAGCCACCCGACCGCGAGAGTGGCCCCGAACGGCCGCGGTCCCCGTCCCCCGATAGGGCGCCGGACGGGACCGTTCCTGGTGCTCTTCCTGGCCGTGGCCGCGCTGGTGCTGCTCGGCCTGGTGATGGCACTGTCGGCTACGGCAGCTCCGAGCCTCTCCGGCACCGACTCGGCGTGGTCGCTGTTCAAGAGCCAGGCCATGTGGCTCGGCGTCGGCACGGTGGGCTTGCTCGTGCTGCTGCGGTTGGACTACCACCGCTGGCGGCGGCCCGCCGCGCTGGGCATGGGCGCCTGCCTGCTGCTGCTGGCCCTGACCGCTCTGCCCAGCGTGGGGCTGAGCGCCAACGGGGCCCGCCGCTGGCTCGGGACGGGCTCGATCGTCTTCCAGCCGTCGGAGGTGACCAAGCTCGCCTTCATCGTCTTCGTGGCCGAGCTGCTGTCCCGGCCCGAACGCCACATGGAGGACACCCGCGCCACCACGCAGCCGGTCCTCGCCATGACCGGAGTCGTAAGCGCCCTGCTGATGATGCAGCCCCATCTGGGAGCCTGCCTGCTGATCGCGGGCGTGGCCACCACCATGCTGTACTTCGCGGGCGCGCGGCTGTCCCACCTGGCGCTGGCCGGCGGTGCCGGGGCCACGCTGACCGCCCTGATGGTCGCCTACTCTCCCTGGCGCAGAGCCCGCGTGCTGGGCTTCCTCGACCCGTGGGAGGATCCCCTCGGCAACGGCTACCAGACCCTGCAGTCCCTGCATGCCCTGGCTGTCGGCGGCGTCGACGGGCTCGGGCTCGGCTCGGGCCGGGCCAAGTGGGGCTTCCTGCCGTACGCACACACCGACTTCATCTTCGCGGTGATAGGCGAGGAACTGGGCCTGGCGGGCTCGCTGTTCGTCGTGACGCTGTTCGTTGTGATCGCAGCGACCGGCCTCACCGTGGCGCTGCGGGCGCCGGACCGCTTCGGGATGCTCCTCGCGGTGGGCATCACGTCGTGGATCATCATGCAGGCCGTGCTGAACATCGGCGCCGCGGTCGCCGTCTTCCCGATCGTCGGGATCACGCTGCCATTGCTCTCGTTCGGCGGGACCTCGCTGGTGACGACCATGGCCGCGGTGGGGGTTCTGCTGAACGTGGCGAGGCAGATCCGATGAGCGCGCCCGCGTCCCGGAGGCGGGGAAGGTCGGGGGAGCGCCCCGGCTCGTCCTGGGCCGTGATCGCCGGCGGCGGGACGGCCGGCCACGTGCTGCCGGGAATCAGCATCGCCCAGCAGATCGTCGCCGGGGGCGCGCCCCGCGAGGCCGTGCACTTCGTCGGCAGCGCCCGCGGCGTCGAGACCCGCCTGGTGACCGAGGCCGGGTTCGGGCTGACGGCCCTGCCCGGGCGGGGCCTGCAGCGGCGACTGGCACTGTCCAATGTGACCGCGGCGATCGGGCTCCTACGGGCCTTCGCAGAGGCCCTGGTCGTGCTGCGGCGCCGCAGGCCCGCGGTCGTACTGGGCCTGGGCGGCTACGCGTCGGCGGCCTGCGGAGCGGCCGCGGCGCTGCTGCGGGTTCCGCTGGTGATAACCGAGCAGAACGCGGTTCCCGGCCTGGCCAACCGGCTGTTGAGCCGGTTCGCGACCGGCGCGGCCACTGCCTTCGAGGCAACCGACCTGCCCCGTGCCACCTGGACCGGCAACCCGGTGCGGACCGAGGTTCTGGCTGCGGACCGGACATCCGGCCGGGCGTCGGCCAGAGCCGCATTGGGGGTCGGCTCCGAGCGCCGACTGGTGGCCGTCTTCGGAGGCTCGCTCGGCTCCCGCAGCATCAACGAGGCCGTAGCCGCCGCGTCGGAGATCTGGCACGACCGGGGCGACCTTCACATTCGCCACATCGCAGGGCGACGCTACCACGACGAGCTCGCCGGTCGGGCCGCACCCGATCGAGGGAGAGCGCTGGGCTACGACCTGATCGCCTACGAGGACGACATGGCGACGGTCTACGCGGCCGCCGACATCGTCGTGAGCCGCTCCGGCGCCACCACCGTCGCCGAGTTGGCGGCGGCAGGCGTGCCGGCGGTGCTCGTTCCGCTGCCGGGAGCGCCCGGCGACCATCAGACGGCCAACGCCCGTCGGCTCGTCGAAGCGGGTGGGGCGGTCATCGTCAGCGACGCCGAACTCGACGGGACCCGGCTCGCGGCAGAGGTCGACGCACTGCTGGATGATCCCGACCGCCTCAGTGCCATGGCCGGCGCGGCGACGGCGCTGGCCCGGCCCGATGCAGCCCGCGCCGTCGTGGATCTCATCGAGCGCTGCGCTCTTCGCCCGCAGCCCCGCGAACAGGAGGCCGCTCCGTGAGAGCCGTCGACCTCTCCACCCCCCGGGCCATCCACGTGGTCGGTGCAGGCGGGGCGGGTATGGGGGCCATCGCGTCGGTGCTGCGGTCGATGGGCCACCGGGTGTCGGGATCGGACCTGCGCGACGGGCCTGTCGTGGCCCGGCTGCAGGCGGAGGGAGTGCCGGTCGCCATCGGCCACGATCCCGCCAACCTCGGCGACGCCAGCCTGGTCGCCATCTCCTCGGCCATCCACGACAGCAATCCCGAGGTTCGGGCGGCCGAAGCACGCGGCGTTCCCGTCGTGCGGCGCAGCGACATCCTGCCCGCCATCGCCTCCCACCGCCGAACGATCGCGGTGGCGGGCACCCACGGCAAGACCACCACAAGCTCGATGCTGGCGCTGGTGCTGCGCGACGCCGGGCTCAACCCCTCGTTCATCATCGGCGGAGACGTCAACGAGATCGGCACCGGGGCGATGTGGGACGCCGGCGAGTGGTTCGTGCTGGAGGCCGACGAGAGCGACCGAACGTTCCTGGCCATCGACGCCGAGGTGGCCGTGGTGACCAGCATCGAACCCGACCACCTCGAGACCTACGACGGCGCGCCGTCTGCTCTCGTCGATGCCTTCGGCGAGTTCCTGGCCGCGGCCCGCCACCGGGTGGTGTGCGCCGACGACCCGGTGGCCGCTCGGGTCGGCGCAGCCACCGGAGCCACGACCTACGGCACCAGCCCAGACGCCGACTACCGCATGAGCGACGTGTCGCTGCAGATGCCGGAGTCGGCTTTCGACCTGTACGAGGGTCAGAGGCGGCTGGGGCGCCTCACGCTGCCGACGCCGGGCCTGCACAACGCCCGCAACGCGGCCGCAGCGGTGGTGGCCGCGATCGTGGCGGGTGCCCCATTCGAGGACGCGGCCCGCGCACTGGCCCGCTTCGGGGGCGTGGCCAGGCGCTTCGAGTTCCGCGGCGACTCTTCCGGCGTGACCTTCGTCGATGACTACGCCCACCTTCCCAGCGAGGTCGCGGCGGCCCTCGACGCGGCCCGCACCGGGGCATGGCGCCGGGTGGTGTGCGTCTTCCAGCCGCACCGTTACAGCCGGGTGTCGTCAATCGGCGCCGACTTCGCGCACTCCTTCACCGGCGCAGACCACCTGGTGCTAACCGGGATCTACCCGTCGGGCGAAGCCCCGCGGCCCGGTGTGACCTCCAAGATCGTGCTCGATGCCGTGCTCGACGCCCATCCGTGGTCCTCGGTGACGTGGCTGCCCCGGCTCGACGAGGTCGCCGACTGGCTGGTGGGCCGGCTGCGTCCCGGCGACCTCTGCCTGACGCTCGGCGCCGGGGACCTGACTTCGGTGCCCGACGTCGTGATCGAGCGCCTCGAGTCTGCCCGCACCACTGGCCGCGAGCCCGAGCCCGCGGGGGCGCAGCGTTGACCGCCGCCGTCCGGGACCTGCTCGCCGACGTGGACCGGCGGCTGACCGACTCGCAGCTCGCGCCGTCGGTGAGGCGGGACTACCCCCTGGCGGCCCACACCACCTACCGGGTGGGCGGGCCGGCCCGGCTCTTCGTGACCGTCAATGATGGTGCCGGACTCGCCACGCTGGCATCGATCGTGGCCGACTCGTCCGCGGCGGGCGGGCCACCTCCGGTGCTGGTCGTGGGACGGGGCTCCAACCTGCTGGTCGCCGACCGTGGCTTCGACGGCCTCGCGGTGGCCCTCGGCAGCGGGCTGGCAACCTTCGAGATCGACGCGGCCACGGTCACCGCATCCGGCGGGGCCCTGCTTCCGGTGTTGGCCCGAGCCTCGGCCGACGCCGGCCTGACCGGCTTCGAATGGGCTGTCGGCGTGCCCGGGACCGCCGGGGGCGCAGTGCGGATGAACGCGGGCGGTCACGGCTCGGACATGTCCGAGTCGCTCGTGGAGGCGGTCGTGGTCGACCTGCACCGCGGGGGCTCCACGGCGCTCCGCGTCGAGGAGCTGAACCTCGGCTACCGCTCGAGCAGCATCGCCAAGCACCAGGTGGTGACGTCCATCAAGTTCCAGTTGAAGTTCGGAGACCGGCAGGCCGCTCGAGCCGAGTTGGCTGAGATCGTCCAGTGGCGGAGAGCCAACCAGCCCGGAGGCCGCAATGCAGGGTCGGTGTTCACCAACCCCGAAAACGCCGCGGCGGGCGCCCTGATCGAGTCTGCGGGCGCCAAGGGACTCCGGATCGGTTCTGCGGAGGTCTCGCCCAAGCATGCGAACTTCATCCAGTCCGACGAGGGAGGGTGTGCAGCCGACATCGTCGAAGTGATGAGAGAGGTGCGCCGGCTGGTGACGGCCGAGCACGGTGTGGACCTGGCGATGGAGACCCACCTCGTGGGCTTCGAGCCCTGGGAGTTGCCGTGAGCAGCGCAACCGTAGCCGTGGACCCGCGCATGAAGGCGCGCCGCACCGCAGTGCTGCGGGCGCAAGGGCGCCGGCGCCTCCATATCCTCACCGCCCTGGCCGCCGTAGCGCTGGTGGCCGGGCTCTCCTTCGGCATCAGCCGCACGCCTCTGATGGACGTGGACCGGATCTCCATCGACGGAGGCGGAGCTCGATCCGCCGAGATCCTGGAGAGATCGGGCTTCTCCACAGAGGTGCCGATGCTCTCGTTGGACCTGGACAGGGCCGAGAGGTCCATCACCTCGCTGCCCTGGGTGAGGTCCGCCCGGGTCTGGCGGGACTGGCCGGGCACGGTGCGCATCACGGTCGAACCCCGCGTGCCGGTGGCCGAGGTTCCCGCGGTCGGGGGCCGCACCGTGCTGATCGACGCCCACGGGTATGCCGTCGACTGGGCGCCGGCCTCGGCTGAGCCGGGCGGACTTCCCCGCGTCGCCGTGCCGTTCACCGGCCGGCTCGGCGACATCCACACCACCGCGGACGGGCCCCTGGCCGTGGTCGCGGCGATGCCCGACGATCTGCGTGCCTGGGTCAGCGCGGTGACCCTCGATCCCGACAACGGGCAGATGGGGCTGCAACTGATCGGCGGAGCCAAGGTGGTGCTCGGCGAGCAGAACCTCCTGGACGACAAGATCAGTGCAGTGCGAGCCGTGCTCGCAGGCAGCGAACTCGATTGCATCACCGAAATCGACGTGATCATGCCCGACATCTCCACCGTAACCCGCCACCAGCCGTGCCTACCCCGCGGGTGAGGCTGAGGCTTACCCGCGGGTGAGGTTGAGGCTTGGCGGCACCGCCGTGACCCGTCATCGGGCATGCGGGCTCTAAGATGCAGTGATCGCGAGCCAGGGAGGTTCAACACGGTGATGGCCGACTCTCACAACTACATCGCCGTCATCCGGGTGGTCGGAGTCGGAGGCGGGGGCGTCAACGCCGTCAACCGGATGATCGATGCGGGCCTGCGGGGCGTGGAGTTCATCGCGGCCAACACCGACGCCCAAGCCCTCGGCATGAGCGACGCGGACCTGAGGATCGACATCGGGAAGAACCTGACTCGCGGCCTGGGCGCGGGCAGCGATCCCGAGATCGGAAGGCAGGCGGCCGAGGAGCACGTCGACGAGATACGAGAGGCCCTCAACGGATCCGACATGGTGTTCATCACCGCCGGCAAGGGCGGCGGGACGGGCACCGGTGCCGCTCCGGTGGTGGCCGAGGTGGCCAAGAGCCTGGGCGCGCTCACCATCGGCGTAGTCACCCGGCCGTTCAGCTTCGAGGGGTCCCGTCGCTCGGTTCAGGCCGAGGAGGGGATACAGCGTCTCAAGGAGAAGGTCGACACCTTGATCGTCATCCCCAACGACCGGCTCATCGCCATCGCCGACGAGAAGACCTCCATGCTCAACGCGTTCCGCATGGCCGACGAGGTGTTGATGCAGGGGGTCGGGGGCATCACCAACCTGATCACTACACCGGGGCTCATCAACGTCGACTTCGCCGATGTTCGCACGGTGCTGACCGAGGCCGGCAGCGCCCTGATGGGCGTGGGGTCGGCCAGCGGCGAGGGGCGGGCCGTGGCCGCGGCCCGAGGCGCCATATCGAGCCCGCTGCTCGAGTCGTCGATCGACCGGTCCCAGGGCCTCCTGCTCAACATCTCGGGCTCACCGAGCCTGGGCCTGATGGAGGTGAACGAGGCAGCCGAGGTGGTGCACTCGGTCGCGCACCAGGACGCCAACATCATCTTCGGGACGGTGATCGACGACGCGCTCGGAGACGAGGTGCGGGTGACCGTCATCGCCGCGGGGTTCGAGAGCGACCGGCAGAGCTACACCGGGAGGGACCGCCGCGTCCGCCGGGACCGCAGGCAGACCGCGAGGACGGCCGAGGAGGACATGCAGATCGCCGACGTGTTCGCCACGACCGAGCATCCCGACGCGCCCGGCGGGCTCGACCTCAACGACGAGTTCGATGTGCCCGACTTCCTGAGATGACCGCGCCGCCGGTCCAGCCCCCCTCGGCCCGTCCAGCTGCGTGATCGAGAGGGTGGTGCCGGCGGGCGACGGATGGCTCGCCAGGGTGCGCTGCTCACAGACATTCGAGGGCGACTTCCGCTGCGATCACAACGGCGGGGCCGGGGCCGGGGGCGCCGAGTCTCTCGAGCGGCGGCGCCAGAGGCTCATGAGCGGTCGCTGGACCTGGCTCAAGCAGGTGCACGGCGCCGACGTGGCATTCATCACCGAGCCCGGTGGCTGTGCGGGGGCGGTGGCCGACGGAGCGGTCACGGCCGTGCCCGAGGCGGTACTCGCCCTGCACACCGCCGACTGCGCTCCGGTGGTCGTCGTCGGAGGCGGCGCGCTGGGCGTGGCCCATGCCGGCTGGCGGGGCATCGTGGCCGGAGTGATCGGCCAAGTCGTCGACGGAGTGCGCCGGGCCTCGGGCGCCGGGGCGGTGACGGAGCTGCGCGCCGTGATCGGTCCGGTCATCAGACCCTCGAGCTACGAGTTCGGAGCCGACGATCTGGCCGCGGTGGCCGCGGCCGCCGCTTGCGATGTCTCCGGCGCCACCTCCTGGGGCACCCCAGCCCTCGACCTGTGCGCCGCAGTGCTCGGAGCACTGGACGCGGCCGGCGTCAGCGACGTGGAGGACATGGGACTCGACACCGCCCGAAGCGGCTTCTTCTCACACCGGGCCCGCGGCGATCGGGGCCGCCAGGCGACCGCAGCCCGGCTGGAGAGACGGTGAGCGTCCCGCCGGCGGCGGCCGCCACCCTGGCCGGACGGTACGAGGCCCTGCAGGCCCGCATCACCGGCTCGGGCGGGCAGGGTGTCACCGTCATCGCGGTCACCAAGGCGTTGGGGGCATGGGCCGTCGAGGCGGCCGCCGCCTGCGGCATCGGCGACATCGGCGAGAACTACGCCCAGGAGTGTGTGGCCAAGGTCGCCGAAGCCGCCGCGGCGCCCATGCCCCGGGTCCACTTCGTCGGCCGGCTGCAGCGCAACAAGGTCAGGATGCTCGCCGGTTGCGTCGACGTCTGGCAGACCGTCGACCGGGTCGAGCTGGCCCGCGAGATCGGCCGGCGGGCCCCGGGAGCGGATGTGATGATCCAGGTGAACATCTCGCACGAGGAGACCAAGGCAGGCTGCGCTCCCGCCGACACCGAGTCGCTGGCCTCGGCAACCGACGACGCCGGACTCAGTCTGGTGGGCCTGATGGGCATCGGTCCGCTCGGGCCGCCCGAGGAGGCCCGCGCCGGCTTCAGACAGCTCAGGCGGCTGGTCGACTCGCTGGGACTGCGCCACTGCTCGATGGGCATGACCGACGACCTCGAAGTGGCTGTGGCCGAAGGCGCGACGATGGTTCGGGTGGGAAGGAGCCTCTTCGGGGCACGTCCCCGCCAGGGGTTGCGCGGCGTGGCACAATATGACGCACCGCCAGGGGATCGGTGAGGCTCGCAAGCACGCTAAGGTTTTCGCAAGGAGCGACGTATCGATGCTGAAGAAGGCGATGATCTATCTCGGGCTCGGTCCGGACGAGCACTACGAGACCTACGACGACCCGATCCGCCAGACACCGGCGCACGGTGCGCAGCCAGGCCGGTACGGGCCCGAGGCCGCGCAGCCAGGGGTCTCGGTCGCGTCGGGCAGCGCTCCCGGCGACCCGGTTCTGGGTCGGACGGTGCGGCCGGTGCAGCTTGCGCCGACCGGGGGCGAGACCGGTCCGGAAGCGGGCTACGACAACCCGGTGCGGGCGGGGCATTCCATGCCCGCCAAGAGCATGAAGCCCCACGCGGTCTCTCCGGACGCCTTCAACGACGCCCAGGAGATCGGGGACCGGTTCAAGTCGGGCCAGCCCGTGATCGTGAACCTTCAGGCGGTCGACCGGGACCTGCAGCGGCGCCTCGTGGACTTCGCGAGCGGCCTCTGTTACGCCATGGGCGGCAAGATGGACCGAGTCGCCGACCAGGTCTACCTGCTCACCCCCGCCGACGTGGAGGTGTCGAAGGAGACCGCCAGGCCCAAGCGCTCCTGACTCTGGTTCTCTGGACATAAGTGCTCTGGTTCGTCTGCCTGCTGCTGAACCTCTACCTGTTCGCGATCTTCGGTCGCGTCCTGTTGAGCTGGTTCCCCCTCAACCCGCACGGGGCGATGGCCACTGTCGCCGGATTCCTGATCACCGTCACCGACCCCGTCATGAACCGGGTCCGGCGGATGCTTCCGGCGGCGCGGTTCGGCGGCATGGCGCTCGACTTCTCCCCGGTGATAGTGATCTTCGGGATCGTCATCCTCCAGAGGCTTCTCCGGGCGGCCGGCATCTGCTGACCGGCTGCGTCCGGGCTGCTCCTCGAGCTGCTCGCAGCCGGGACGACCGGCAGCCCGCGACCGCCGAGCATCCACCAAATGCGGGCCTGCCCGTGGCATCATCCACCGCATGAATGCTCTCAATGATCTCAGCACCGAGGTCCGGTTTCGCGAGCGCATGCGTGGCTACGACTTCGAGGAGGTCGACAGCTACGTCAAGGCGGTGAGCCGGGCAGTGGCCAAAGGCAAGGACCAGATCTCGGATCTGCAGCAGCGTCTGGCTCAGACCGAGCCCCAGACCGGCAACGGCGACGGGCTGAGCGAGACCCGCGAGATGCTGCTTCGCACCCTCGTGCTGGCGCAGCGAACCGCCGACACGGCAATCTCGGAGGCGCGAGCCGAGGCGAAGTCGATCACCGACTCGGCGCAGGAGCGAGCAGCCAAGACAGTCGCCGAGGCTGAGGCGGCCGCCAACGAGCGGCTGCGCTCCTCGGAGGAGCGGGCAGTCCAGACCGTGGCCGAGGCCGAGGAGAACTGCCAGTTGATTCTCAGCGAGGCGAAGCGGACAGCAGCCGCGGAGCTGGCTGCCGAGCGCTCCCGCAAGATCGAGGAGATTGAGGCTCTCGAGGCAACCCGCGCCGACCTCGAGGCGGCCACCGCCGCCATCCAGGCCAGGCTCGACAGCGAGCGGTCGCAGTTGCGCAGTCTGGCGGCATCGTTCCAGTCCTTCGTCGAGCAGTTCGAGCCCGTCACCGACCCGGGCGACTCCACCGGAGAGCCCATCGAGGCCGACAGCTCGGACTGGGGCATGGAGATTGATGACCGCGCGATGCCGGGCGCGGGTGAGCTAGTCGCGGAGCCTGAGGACGAGGCCGGCCATGACGCTGAGGAGGAACCGGCGATCGAGTTCTCCCTGCGCGCCGGCGAAGCCACAGCCGCCGAGCAGACCGGGCCGGTCGAAGACACCGCTGCCGCGGAGAATGCCGGGCAGGCCGAGGACGCCGAGGACGCCGAGCAGGCCGAAGCCACAGACGCCGAACAGACCGACGACGCCGCGGCCGCCGAGCAGGGCGGGCACACAACTGCCGTCGAGAATGCCGGGGATGCTCTGGTGGACGCGCTCACCGCCGACGCGCTCACCACCGACACGCTGCCCGATCTCCCGCCCGTGGAGTGGGCCGACGAGGACGCGGACACAGCCAACACGGCCTCGCACCGCGCCTACCCGGCCGGGCCTGTCGGCGCCGAGCAGGCCCACCAGGCCTCAGCGGACCCTCATCGGTGCGCCGACACGGTGGCCGCGCCGGCGACGCACTCGGCGGAGACCCGCAGCCCGGAGCTGTTCGACATCGAGGCCGAAGAGGACGACGAGTTCATCGAGCAACTCCGGCAGGTCGTCAGCAGCGACGCCCCCTTGCCTCGTGCTGACGCCGCTATGGCTGCCTTCTTCGACCACGATGAGGGCACCGGACGTGGCGGTAGGCTCGGCCCGCGGGCCTGAGCGCCGCACACGTTTGAACCGCTGATATAACCGGGGGTCCGTCGTCTGACGGTAGGACGGGAGCTTGACATGGCCAAGTCCGATAGGGCACAAGCCGCCAAGACCACCAACACCAAGCCGGCCGGCTCCAAACCGTCGGCTAGGAAGTCCGGCGCGAAGTCGTCCAAGGCTAAGCCCGAGTCCAAACCCCGCTTCGAGGCCAAGTTCCTCGAGGACATGAGGCGGAAGCTGCTCAAGGAGCGGGCCAAGTACCTGCACTCGGCCGAGGAGTACCAGGCCGAGGCAGAGTCGCTGCTGGCCACCCGAGAGCCCGGCGACGTCCAGTTCGACGAGGAGGGCGGCGAGGGCACCACTGTGGCGGTGGAACGCGAGCGCGACCTCGCCCTGTCCAGCCAGGCCCGTCACACGGTGAGTCAGATCGACGCTGCACTCGATCGCATAGACAACGGCACCTACGGCTACTGCATCACGTCGGGAGCGCCGATTCCCATCGCCCGCCTCCGAGCCATCCCTTGGGCCGCCGAGCGTGTCGAGGTCAAGGCGGGCGGCCTAGGCCGCCGGTAGGTGGACAACAACGGCAGACACGCCGCCGGGCCTGCCAACCGCCATGGTGCCGCGGTCCTGGTCTCGGTCGCGAGCGTGGTCGTCGTCGACCAGCTCACCAAGTGGTGGGCGCTGGAGACGCTTGACGGTGGCCGCGTCATCGACCTCGTGTGGACGCTGCGACTGCGCCTCGTGTTCAACACCGGGGCCGCCTTCAGCAGCTTCCAGGGCCTCGGGCCCCTCCTCGGCGTGGCGGCCGTGGCGGTGGCCGCAGTCCTGCTGCTCAACCGGCGGCTGGTGTCGGGCCGGTTGTCGGCCGTCGCGACCGGATCCATCGCCGGGGGAGCGATCGGCAACCTTGCCGACCGCCTCTTCCGGTCAGACGACGGCTTCCTCGGCGGGGCAGTGGTCGACTTCATCGACGTGCAGTGGTGGCCGGTCTGGAACGTGGCCGACATGGGGGTCGTGCTCGGCGGCGCCACCCTGGTGTGGACTGCCAACCGCCGGCAGAGATGAGCCACCCGGGCGAAGTCGTCGGCTCGGCCCTCGACGGTCTGAGGCTCGACCGCGCCGTGGCCCTCGTGGCCGATGTGAGCCGCTCGGTCGCAGCCCGGCTGGTAGCCGGCGGCGGCGTACGCCTCGACGGTGCCGTGGTCACGTCAGGCACCAGGCGGGTCGCGGCGGGCGAGTCGCTGGCCGTCGCCGTCGATCGGCGCGACGATCCAAGGCCCGCGCCCGACCCGGGCGTGGCCTTCGACACAGTCCTTGAGGACGCTCACCTGGTCGTGGTGGACAAGCCGGCCGGTCTGGTGGTCCACCCTGGCGCGGGGCATGACAGCGGCACACTGGTCAACGGCCTGCTGGCTCGCTATCCCGACATCGCCGACGTCGGCGACGCCTACCGGCCCGGGATAGTGCACCGGCTCGATCGCGGCACTTCGGGGCTGATGGTGGTGGCCCGCACGCAGCAGGCGTACCAGGGGCTGGTCGAGCAGTTGCGCTCCCATCAGCCGCAGCGGACCTACTGCGCCCTAGTGCGAGGACAGCCGGAAGCGGCCTCGGGCGTGATCGATGCCCCGATCGGTCGATCGAGCCGGAATCCGCAGCGCATGACCATCACCGACCGGGGACGGGTGGCCCGGACCGGCTACACGGTGGAGCAGCGTTATTCGGAGCCGGCGAGATCCGCTCAGCTGTCGTGCCGGCTCGAGACCGGCCGCACCCACCAGATCAGGGTCCACCTTCGGGCCATCGGCCATCCGGTGGTCGGTGACCCGACCTACGGCTCAGGCCAACTCGACGACGTCTTCGGGCTCTCCCGGCCGTTCCTGCACGCTCGCAGCCTGTCCTTCACGCACCCGCTCAGCGGCGACACGGTCCAGGCCGAGTCGCCTCTCCCGGATGATCTGGCCGCCGTGCTGGCCGTCTGTAGCTAGGAGCGTCCGCAGATGGATGAGAGCCTGTCGCGTCGCAGCGGGGTCATTCCCGCTCTTGTTCGCTGCGCTCACGGGCCGCTCGGGCCACGGCCTCGCCCTCATGGGGAGGATTCGCTCGCCGACCCGCTCGGCCTCTAGCCCTCGGAGTCCACGGGCCAGGGCGCCTCACCCTGGGCCATCTCGGTGATCTGGGCCAGGCTGAAGGAGTCCAGGAACCGCCGCATGTGCGAGCCCGACGCCGACCAGATCGCGAGCAGCACGCACTGGCCCTCGTGATCGCAGGCGCCGTCGGTGTGGGGCTCCCCGAAGTCACCGGCCGCTATGGGCCCGTCCACCGCCCGCACGATGTCCGACAGCTTGATGTCGGACGGGTCGCGGGCCAGGACGTACCCCCCGCCCACGCCCCGCTTCGAGCGAACCAGACCGGCTCCCTTCAGCGCCAGGAGTATCTGTTCCAGGTAGGGCTGCGGCAGCGCGGTGCGCTCGGCGATCTCCCGCACCGAGGTCGGAGCGTTGTCGTTGTGCAGCGCGAGGGACAGCAGGGCCCGGGACGCGTAGTCGCCCCGTGTCGAGACCCTCATCGGCGGGCTGCGGCGGCAGGCGGGGCGTGACAGCTCCCGCTTGTAGACACCCTCATGATGGCATCCTAGATGCCGTGGCCGGCCCGGAACCTATCCCCGAGCGGCGAGAGCCGGTCCTGCCCGCCTACGGCGGGGGGTGCGTGGCCGACATAGTGCCCGCAATCCTGGAGCCCGCCAGAGCCGGGGCGGCGAGCCCGCTGCCCGCGGAAGTGCTCGACGCCCGTGCCGTGGTGGTGCTGGTCCTCGACGGTCTGGGCGCGGAACAGCTGACGGCCCGGCCGCGAGTCGCACCCACGCTCAACGAGATGCACGCAACCACCATCACCACCGTGGCCCCGAGCACGACGGCCTCCGCCCTCACCTCCATCGCCACCGGGGTCGGGGTCGGCGAGCACGGCATCGTCGGCTACCGGATCCCGACCTATGACGGCAACCTCAACGTCTTGCGGTGGAGGACGCCGGTGGGCGACGGGCTGGACCGTCACCCGCCCGAGCGGTTCCAGCCGGTGATGTCCTTCGGCGGGCAGCGCCCGCCCGCGCTCCAGAAGGCCGAGTACCGGAAGTCGGGATTCAGCCGCGCCTACCTGCGCGACGCCCGACGCTTCGGCTACAAGATGCTGTCAAGCCTCGTGGTGGAGGTTCGTCAGCTCCTGGCCGCGGGGGAGTCCTTCGTCTACGCCTACTACGAGGGCCTCGACATCGTTGCCCACGAGCACGCCTTCGGGGAGCACTACGAGGCCGAGCTGAGGGCCTGCGACCGGCTGATGGCCGATCTGCTCACAGTCCTGCCCAGGGGTACGGCCGTGGTGGCGATATCCGACCACGGCCTGGTCGACTGCTCCGGGGGCATGGTCAAGATCGACCGCTCGGTCCTCGACTGCTCCCAGGCCGAGTCGGGCGAGGCCCGCTTCCGCTGGCTGCACGCCCGGCCGGGCCGGGGCCGCGATCTCTACGAGGCCGCAGTCGACTCCCACGGGCAGCAGGCCTGGGTGCGCACCGCCTCCGAAATCATCGACGAGGGCTGGCTCGGCCCCGTCGTGACCGACGCCTCCCGGTCACGGCTGGGCGACGTGGCCCTGGTGGCCCGAGACCGCTGGGCCTTCGGCCACCCCGACGACGGCGGCTCGAAGATCATCGGCCGGCACGGCTCGCTCACATCGGCCGAGATGCTGGTGCCGCTCCTCGTCCACGTGTCGTAGAGGCCGAGCGGGCAGCTCGCAGGTCGAGAATCGGCACGACCCCTGAGCGAGGCCGTGGCCCGAGCGGCCCGTGAGCGCAGCGAACAGGAGCGGGAAAGGAGATCTCTCGCCGCGAGGCGGTCACACCAATGACCACTGCCTCTAGGGTTGTCGCGTGGACTCCCAAGCGCCCCAGGAGGGGCACGATTCCGAGTCGGAGGTGCTGGCTCCGGACATGATCGACGTTGCCGGCGAGGGCGGCGACGACGACATCAACGAGACCATCGACCATCCGGCCAAGGTCATGCGCATCGGCACGATGCTCAAGCAGCTCCTGGGCGAGGTCCGCGAGACCGATCTCGACGAGGCCAGCAGGCAGCGGCTGCGGGAGGTCTACGAGACGTCGGTGACGGAGGTCGGCTCGGCCCTGTCGCCGGACCTGCGTGACGAACTGGCCCGTCTCGCCTCGCCGTTCGACCAGACGGAGCCCCCTTCCGCGGTGGAGCTCCAGATCGCCAAGGCCCAGCTGGTGGGGTGGCTCGAAGGACTCATCCAGGGCATGAAGGCCATGCTGCTGGCCCAGCAGATGACGGCTCACCAGCAACTCCAAGCCATGCGAGGGGAGCTGCCACCAGGAGCCGACCCGAGAGCGCCCCACGCCCCCGACACCAGCCCCCGACACGGCACGTACCTCTAGCCCCGCCGAGCCAGCCCGGCCCCGGGGGCCGCAAGCGAGGCCGGGGGGTGGCACCAGGGCAAGCAATGGCGGCGCCAGGGCGCGCCGGTGACAGGACCCGCCGGCCGGAACGAGCCCGCCGCCCGTGACAGGACCCGCCGGCCGGACAACGCGAAACCGATGCGCGACGGCTCGAACCACGGACTATGGTGCGAATCACACTGGTGTGCTTTGTCCCCAGGGTGTTCCACAGCTCATCCAGCCGGTCCACAGGAGCCGATTGTGCCTGACTCCTTCGTCCACCTCCACACCCACACCGAGTACTCGATTCTCGACGGAGCGTCCCGACTCGACGACCTGATCGCGGCGGCCGCCGCCGACGGCCAGCCGGCCCTGGGCATCACCGACCACGGCAACATGTACGGCGTCCTCGACTTCTACCGCGGCTGCAAGCAGGCCGGGATCAAGCCGATCATCGGCACCGAGGCCTACATGGCCCGCGACTCCCGCCATGAGCGTCCCCCTCGCCGCGGCCGGGTCGACGACTCGGGCGGCGACACCGACGGCGGCGGCAAGCTGTACTACCATCTCACGCTGCTGGCCGCAGAGGACGCCGGCTACAAGAACCTGATCAAGGTGGCCAGCCGGGCCTTCATGGAGGGTTACTACTACAAGCCCCGCTGCGATTGGGAGACCCTGGCCGACCACAGCAAGGGGCTGATCGCCACCACCGGCTGCCTCGGTGGCCATGTGCCCCAGGCACTGCTGCGGGGCAACACCGACGAGGCCCTCTCCAAGGCGGCCCGCTTCCAGGACATCTTCGGCCGCGACAGCTACTTCATCGAGTTGCAGGACCACGGCATTCCCGAGCAGCGGCAGATTCTCCCGCAGCTGCTCGAGATCGCCCGCAAGCTCGACGCCCCGCTGCTGGCCACCAACGACAGCCACTACACGCACCGCAGCGACGCCGCGGCCCACGACGCGCTGCTGTGTGTGCAGACCGGGTCGCTGCTGGAAGACACCGACCGCCTCAAGTTCCACGGCGACGAGCACTACATGAAGACCGCGGCGGAGATGCGCCACGTGTTCGCCGAGCTCCCCGAGGCCTGCGACAACACCTTGCTGATCGCGGAGCGCGCCGATGTGACCATCGAGTTCGGGACGCCCCGCCTGCCGCACTTCGAGGTGCCCGAGGGCTTCGACGACGATCGGGCCTACCTGGATCACCTCACCTACCAGGGAGCGCTCCAGCGTTGGGGCGACCCGCTGCCCGAGGACGTGGCCAAGAGGCTCGCCTACGAGCTCGAGGTCATCAACAGCATGGGGTTCGCCTCCTACTTCCTCATCACCTGGGACCTGATCGCCTACGCCCGTCGCAGGGGCATTCGGGTGGGGCCTGGCCGCGGCTCGGCCGCGGGGTGCGCGGTGGCCTACAGCCTGCGCATCACCGACCTCGACCCGATCCGCTACGACCTGCTGTTCGAGCGGTTCCTCAACCCGTCGAGGGTGTCGATGCCCGACATCGACATGGACTTCGACTCGCGCCACCGCGACGAGCTGATCAACTACGCGGCCGAGCGCTACGGCCGCGAGCACGTGGCCCAGATCATCACCTTCGGACGGATCAAGGCTCGGGCCGCGGTGCGCGACGCCGCCCGCGTCCTGGGCTATCCCCACTCGCTGGGCGACAAGATCGCCAAGGCCATGCCTCCGCTGGTCCTGGGCCGCGACACCCCGCTGCGGTACTGCTTCGAGGAGTCGGACAGCCACCGGGACGGCTATATGGCCGCGACCGAGCTGCGCCAGATGTACGACACCGACACCGACGTGGCCAAGGTGGTCGACGTTGCCCGGGGCCTCGAGGGCATGAGGCGCCAGGACGGCATCCACGCCGCCGCGGTGGTCATCACCCCGGAGCCGCTTACCGAGTACATGCCCATCCAACGCAAGCCGGAGTCGGGCGGGGACCCGAGCGATGCGCCCATCGTCACCCAGTACGAGATGCACGGCGTGGAGGATTTGGGCCTGCTCAAGATGGACTTCCTGGGGTTGCGCAACCTCGACGTGATCAGTGACACCGTCGAGCTGATCGAGCGCACCCGGGGCCTGACCGTCGACATCGACGCCGTCCCGCTGGACGACGAGGCCACCTACAAGATGCTGCAGGAGGGCGACACCATCGGGGTCTTCCAGCTTGAGAACCCGCAGGTGCGCTCGCTGGTGCGCTCCCTGGCGCCCACCGCCTTCGACGACGTGTGCGCGCTGGTGGCCCTGTACCGGCCCGGCCCGATGGCGGCCAACATGCACCACGACTACGCCGACCGCAAGAACGGCCGGCGCCGGGTGGAGTACTTCCACGACGACGCGGCGGAGATCCTGGCCGACACCTACGGGCTGATGATCTACCAGGAGAGCGTCATGCGGGTCGCCCAGCGCTTCGCGGGCTACTCGCTGGCCGAGGCCGACTCGCTGCGCAAGGCCATGGGCAAGAAGATCCGGAAAGCCATGGCGGCCGAGGAGGAGAAGTTCGTGGCGGGCGTGGTGGCCACCGGCTACGAGGAGGGGCTCGGCGCCGAGCTGTTCAAGATCATCGAGCAGTTCGCCGACTACGCCTTCAACAAGAGCCACAGCTACGGCTACGGCCTGGTCGCGTACCAGACCGCCTTCCTGAAGGCCAACTACCCGGTCGAGTACCTGGCAGCGTTGCTCACCAGCGTGAAGGGCAAGCTCGAGAACGCCTCCGTCTACCTCAATGAGTGCCGGCTGCGGGGCATCGACGTGCAGGTCCCCGACGTCAACCGGTCGGCATCGGACTTCACGCCGGTCCCCACCGACGACGGGACGGGCCCGGGCCGCGTGGTGTACGGGCTGTCGGCGGTGCGCAACGTGGGGGAGGGCGTCGTCGAGAAGGTGATCGACGAACGCGACGAGGGAGGCCCCTTCACCTCGTTCGTCGACTTCGTCGAGCGGGTGCACATCGACGTGCTGAACAAGCGGACAGTCGAGTCCCTCATCAAGGCCGGCGCCTTCGACTCGCTCGGACACCCCCGCAAGGGCCTGCAGCAGGTGCACGAGTCCATCATCGACATGACGGTGCGCAAGCGCCGTGAGCACGATGCCGGCGTGATGTCGCTGTTCGGCGAGCAGAGCGAGGGGCCGTCCTTCGACGACCGGCCGGAAGTGCCCGACATCGAGTACGAGCGCATGCAGAAGCTGGCCCACGAGAAGGAGATGCTCGGCCTCTACATCTCCGACCACCCCCTGAAGGGGATGGAGGCCAGGGTGCGCCGCCTCGCCGACTGCACGATCGGCGAACTGGCGGCCGGAGCGAGCCTCAGCGACGACGCGGGCTTCTGGTCGGTGGGGGGAGTGGTCACCGGCCTGCAGCGGCGCTGGACCCGCAGGGGCGAGCTGATGGCGAGCTTCGCGCTCGAGGACCTCCAGGACAGGATCGAGGTTCTGGTGTTCCCCAGGGTGATGGCCGAGCACGGATCGAAGCTGGCCGACGACGCGGTGGTCGTGGTGCGGGGGCGGCTCGACTCCAGGGAGGAGACCCTGAGGTTCTTCGCCAACGAGGTGAACCCCGTGACCAGCACCGAGGCGGACCCTCCGCTGCGGGTCAATCTGGGTCTCGAGCACCAGACCGACCGGCTCATCGACGAGCTCAAGTCGCTGCTGGTGGCTCATCCCGGCGGGTCGCCGGTCGAGTTGCTGCTGGGCGAGCGCCGGGTGGCGCGCCTGGCCGAGGACTTCGCCGTGGACACCGCCAACGGGCTGCCGGCCGAGCTCCGTGAGCTGCTGGGGGCCGGGGCGATCGCCGGAGTCTGATCGGACCGGTCCGCGGCCGGCCGGGTAGGCGGACGAACCTGATCGAAACACGCCCCAAGGGTTGCGAAATGTCCCCGTATCCCTGAGACTGGAGCGGACGGCACGGGCGATCGATAGGGGTGTAAGTCACCATGGCAATCGCGATCGAGACCAGGGATTGCACCGCACTGGGGGACTCCGATCTGGCTGAGATGGCCGATCTCTGCGCCGTCTCGTCCAACATCTACGAGGTGGGCTCCCTCTCCAAGCAGGCCGAGGCCTGGGTGCTGGTGACCGAGGCCCGCGACAACGGCAAGCTTCGCGGTTTCTCGTTCTGCACCCTGGAGCGCATCGGCGGAACGCCGTGCGTGCTGGTCGGCGCCGGCCACACGTGCCGCACGACCCGCCGCGACACTGTCCTGCGGGGCATAGTGACGGACCAGCTGCGCCGGGCCGCCCTCTCCTTCCCCGACGAGGACGTGCTCGTCGGCATGCAGATCAACGACCCGGGCGCCTTCGAGGCGTTCAAGAACCTCCACGATGTGGTGCCGCGGCCGGGCCACAAGGCCACCGGCGAGGAGCGGGCCTGGGGACGCCGGCTCGCCAAGCGCTTCGGGATCGGCTCGCTCAGCTACGAGGACCGCATCTTCACCACCCGGGGCAAGGGAGGCCCGCCGGTGGTGCTCGACCACGCGAGCCTCAAGCCCGACAAGATCAAACCCGAGGCCGCGGCCCTGCTCGACGGACTGGTCCCAGCGGACGGCGACACGTTGATCGTGCACGGCTGGGTGATGGCCGAGGAGCTCGAGAAGCTGCTCTAGCGAGACGGTCGCGCCTGCGGCCGGCGCGGCGGAGCCATGGAGTTCGAGCAGGCAGTCCGACGGCGCCGGATGGTGCGCTCGTTCACGAGCGAGCCGGTCGAACCGGAGACGGTGAACGACATCTGCGATCTGGCCCGCAGAGCACCCACCGCGGGCAACACCGCGGCGATGGAGTTCCTGGTGCTGGAGGGCAGCGACACCGCGGCCTACTGGGACGTGACCCTCCCGGCGGAGCGGCGCGACGGCTTCGTCTGGCCCGGCCTGGTGAACGCCCCGGTGCTGGCGGTGGTGTGGGCCGATCTGGGCGGGTACCTGCGCCGTTACCGGGAGCCCGACAAGGACCACACCGGCCTCGGTGCCAGCGCGACGGCCTGGCCGGTGCCGTACTGGTTCGTCGACGGTGGGGCCGCGGTGATGACCCTGCTTCTGGCCGCGCAGGACCGGGGGCTCGGTGCCGCCTTCTTCGGCATGTTCGACCATGAGCGGGCGGTGCGGAAGCGCTTCGGAGTTCCCCCCGACCGGCGAGGCGTGGGCACCGTCGCCATCGGCCATCCGGCCGGCGACGACCGGCCCAGCAGCTCGGCTCGGCGCGGCCGGCCCCCTCTCGACGAGGTTCTCCACCGGTCCAGGTGGTAGGGGTCCAGCTCCTCGTTCCTGAGCGGTATACAGCCGCGATCGCTGTTAGCCTCCGAGGCGATGGCCACAGCTCGAGTTGCGCTCGTCGACTACCTGCATCTCGAGCCCGAACCGCACCTGGTGGCCAGCGAGTGCAGCGGCTGCGGGGCCCGGTTCTTCGACCGGCGCAACGCCTGCGCGCGCTGCGGCCTGACCGAGTTCGCGCCGGCTGAGGTCACCGGCGCAGGCGAGCTCAGGGCCTTCAGCATCGTCCACCGGGCTGCGCCGGGCATCCCGGTGCCGTTCGTGTCGGCCATCGTCCGCACCGACGACGGCACCTGGGTGCGCTCCAACGTGGTGAACTGCGACCCGACGCCCGATGCGGTCGAGCTCGGCATGAGAGTGCAGCTGACCACCTACCCGATCGGCACCGACGACGACGGCACCGAAGCCATCGCCTTCGGCTACGAACCGGTCTGAGACCGAGTCCGGCCGGCGGCGTTACCGACAAGACAGGGAGGCAGTCCTACGATGGCAGCCCAGATCTCTCCAGACAGCGTGTGGGTGCTCGGCGCCCACATGACCCGCTTCGCCCGCTACCCCGACCGCGACCTGATCGACCTCGCCTCCGAGAGCGCTATGGGCGCGCTCGCCGACGGCGAGGTCGCGGTGGGCGACATCGACGTGCTGGCGTGCGGGTCGCTGTTCCAGGCGTCGGGTGCGGTGGGCCAACGCATCCAGAAGCAGATCGGCCAGACCGGCGTGCCCGTCTACAACGTGTCGAACGCCTGCGCCACCGGGGCCACCGCCATCCGCACCGTGATCATGGCCATCAAGGCGGGCGAGGCCCAGATGGGGCTGGCCGTCGGGGCCGAGCAGATGGGCAAGATGGGCCTGCTGGGCGGCGGTGCTGCCAAGAAGGAGAGGAAGGTCTTCGAACCGTCCGGGCGCTACGGCGCGGTGACCGGGGTGGACGGCCGTCTGGGCACCGAGACGATGCCCGGCGTGTTCGCCCAGGCCGGCATGGCCTACGCCCATGATCACGACGGGGTGGGCTTCGAGCAGTTCGCCCGGGTCGCCTACAAGAACCATCTCCACTCGACGTTGAATCCGCTGGCCCAGTACCAGAAGGAGTTCTCCCTCGACGAGATCATGGAGTCTCCGATGATGAGCCACCCGAACACGCTGCTGATGTGCTGCCCGACCGGCGACGGCGCCGCCGCGGTGGTGCTGGTGTCGGGGGAGAGGCTGGCGTCGATGCCGGCCCACGTCCGCAAGCGGGCGGTGAAGGTCTCGGCGTCGGTGCTGACCTCGGATCCGTTCACCGAGGACTGCCACGTGCAGCCTGACGTCAACACGCTCACCCGCAACGCCGCCGACCAGGCCTACGAGGCGGCCGGGGTCGGCCCCGAGGACCTGGACCTGGTGGAGCTGCACGACTGCTTCGCCACCGCTGAGCTGATCCACTACGACAATCTGGGCCTGTGCGAGCCGGGCGGCGCCGGGGAGTTCATCGACTCGGGCGGCCCCTTCCGGGACGGCGCCACGCCGGTCAACGTCTCCGGTGGGCTCATCTCCAAGGGCCACCCGATCGGCGCCACCGGGGTGGCCAACGTCTTCGAGGTCACCACCCACCTGCGGGGAGAGGCCGGCGACCGCCAGGTCGAGGGTGCTTCTGTCGGCCTGGCCCATGTCATCGGCCTGGCCTCGGCCTGCGGGGTCCACATCCTGGAGAAAGCCGCCGCCTGAGAGGCTCGATCCGCAGGACATCTGAACAGTGCCCGACAACGCGCCCGCTGATGGTGTCGATAGGGGTCGCGAAGCTGTATCCGATCAGACACTGACGCAGCCGACTGAAGATGTCAGTGCGCTCGCTGGTTTCGCGGCCGACGACGGGATCGGGTCTCGAGTAGCCGCGCAACGCCTAGACATGAGGCTGTCACGCTGCCTCTCGATAGACCTTGAGGTCTCCAGGGGAACCAAGCGCATCCACGCCTTCGCAGGGATCCGTCCCGACATCCGAGAGTCCGTCGTCTTTTCGGGTACTCGCCACAATCTCAAGCAGGCATTGGCTGAGCTGGACGACCTGGCCGAAGGCGCGGACTTCGTGCTCGGCCACAACCTGATCAACTTCGACCTTGCCCACCTGGACGCTGCGAATCCGGCCCTGCGGATGCTGCGCCTACCAGCGATCGACACGCTGTGGCTCAACCCCCTGGCCTTCCCGCGCAACCCCTATCACCATCTGGTCAAGCATTATCAGAACGGGCAACTCAAGCGTGGACGGCTGAACGACCCAGAACTGGACGCACAGCTCGCGCTGGACGCCTTCTCGAACCAGCAGGAGGAACTTCTGAAGACGCCCGCGGAACTCCTGGCAGCTTGGCATTGGCTCACAGGAGCATCGTCCAATCCCGGATTCGACCTGTTCTTCGAGAGTGTGCGCCGCTCACCGAGGCCGTCCGACGCGCAAGGGCGTGAGGCGATCCATGCACGTCTCGACGGCGCGGCGTGCCACATGCACGCGAGCCGGGTAGTGGACGAGGCCGCCACGTACGGCTGGTCACTTGCCTACGCCCTGGCTTGGTTGTGGGTATCAGGAGGCAACTCGGCCATGCCCCCTTGGGTGCGCCACCAGTTCCCGGAGGCTGGGCGGCTGGTGCGGCGCCTGCGCGACCGCGCCTGCAAGTACCAGGACTGCCCTTGGTGTCGGGAACATCACGACGCCCGCCTCGAGCTGAGACGGTTCTTCGGGTTCGACACCTTCAGGCCCGAGCCCTCGGACCAGGATGGACGCCCCCTGCAGCAGTCCATCGTCGAGGCAGCCATGGAGGGCAGGAACGTGCTGGGAATCCTGCCAACCGGCACGGGCAAGTCTCTGTGCTACCAGATACCTGCCCTGTCCCGATACGCCAAGACCGGAGCAGTGACCGTGGTCATCTCGCCGCTGGTCGCCCTCATGGCCGACCAGGTCGCGGGACTTGAGGCCCACGGCATCGTCTCGTGCGTCACCATCAACGGGATGCTGTCTATGCCCGAACGGGCCGACGCACTGGAAAAGCTCAGGCTCGGAGACGCCGCCATCGTGCTGATTTCTCCCGAACAACTGCGCAGCGTGTCACTTCGTCGGGCGCTGGACCAGCGGGAGATCGGTGCCTGGATTCTTGACGAAGCCCACTGTCTCTCAAAGTGGGGGCACGACTTCCGTCCCGACTACCGCTACGTCGGGCGCTATATCCGCGAGCGAGCCGGCGACGAGCCGATCCCGCCGGTGCTTTGCCTGACCGCCACGGCCAAGCCAGAGGTCAAGGAGGAGATCGTCGATCACTTCTGGCGCGAGCTTGGAGTCGAGATGCGCGTGTTCGACGGCGGCAGCCGTCGCACGAACCTCGAATTCGTCGTGGTTGAGACGACGACCGCGCACAAGTTGCAGGACATCTACATGCTCCTGGAGCAGCACCTGCCTCCCGAGACGAAGGGCGGCGCGATCGTGTACTGCGCGACGCGGCGAAGGACTGAGGAGGTTGCGAACTTTCTGAGAGAGCAGGAAGTCTCCGCCGATCGCTTCCACGCGGGATTGCAGCCCGAGACCAAGAAGGACATCCAACACGGCTTCATCGCGGGAGACCTGCGGGTGATAGCCGCCACGAACGCCTTCGGCATGGGCATCGACAAGTCCGACGTGCGTCTTGTGATTCACGCAGACATTCCATCCTCGCTGGAGAACTACCTGCAGGAAGCGGGCCGCGCCGGCCGGGACCAGCACGAGGCTCACTGCGTACTGCTCTACACCAAGGACGATGTGGAACGACAGTTCGGCATGTCCGCTCGCTCCCGGCTGACACGGAAGGAGATCCACGGGGTGTTGCGCGCGCTTCGCAGGCTCGGCCGGCGGAACAAGAGCGACAAGGTGGTCGCGAGCACCGGAGAGATCCTCGCCGAGGACGAGGACCGAGACTTCAGACGGGACTCCGCTACCGACGACACGAGGGCACGGACGGCACTCTCCTGGCTGGAGGAGTCAGAGTTGCTGACCCGTGAGGAGAACCGGGTACAGGTTTTCCCGTCGTCACTCCACGTGCACTCCGTCGAGGAGGCGCGGAACAAGCTCGCAGGCAAGCCCATAGCGAATCATCACCGCGGCCACCTCCTCTCCATCGTGGAGGCACTGATCGATGCTGACCCCGACGAGGGCATCTCCACCGACGTGCTGATGTCCAGTTGTGGCCTCAGCTCCGAGCAGGTGCGAGCCGCACTCCATGACCTGGAGCAACTAGGGATCGCCAGCAACGACACCGTACTGACGGCCTTCGTCCATGTCGGTGTCCGGAATCCCTCGCGGCAGCGCCTCACCGAGGCGAGCGCCCTCGAGGAGGAACTCCTCAACCTGATGCGGGAGGCCGCTCCCGACCTGGGCGTCGGGGGCACGGCGCCATTGAACCTGCGCGTCACTGCCCAGCGGCTCCGGGACGCCGGCCACGGCGATGCCCGGCCCGAACACGTGGCCCGCATCCTTCGTGGCATCGCCGGCGATGGGAGGGGCGACGGTTCGGCCGAAGGCAGCCTCACGATCCGCAAGTCCGACGCCGAGAGTGTCCGGGTGACGATGAAGCGCGAGTGGCGGTCTCTGGTTGCGATCGCTCAGCGTCGGCGCACCGCCGCTGAGATCCTGCTCAAGCATCTCCTGACGAGTCTGCCGACGGGTCAACGCGGCAACGACTTGCTGGCCGAAACCACCCTCGGCAAGCTGCTGCAGGCGGTCGCGGGCGATCCCGGCCTTCAAGGACACCTCAGAGATCCCCGCCGCCTCGTGGATCGCTCCCTGCTATGGCTGCACGAACAGGAGGTCGTCAGGCTCAACAGGGGCCTAACAGTGTTCCGTCCGGCGATGACCATCCATTTGGCGCGCGAACGGCGCGGCTTCAAACAAGCAGACTTCCAATCGCTGCAGCTTCACTACGACGGGACGGTGCGGCAGATCCACATCATGGCTGAGTTCGCGCAGCAGGGGCTCGCCTCTATGGCGGATGCGGTGCGCCTGTCCTTGGACTACTTCGCTCTGGGAGAGATGGAGTTCCTGCGCCGCTGGCTTCCCGAACGCGGGCGGGAACTCTCCCGCCAAACCACGCCTGAGTCGTGGCGTGACATCGTCGAGAGCCTAGGAAACTCAGCTCAGCGCCGACTCGTTACGGATGACCGGGAGAACACAAACGTTCTGGTACTTGCCGGGCCCGGCTCGGGCAAGACCCGGGTTCTGGTACATCGCATCGCCTATCTGATCCGCTCCAGGCGGGAGGATCCCCGGGGCATCCTGGCCCTGGCCTACAACCGGCACGCTGCTGTCGACATCCGCCAAAGGTTGGCGAAGCTGATTGGAGATGACGCACGCGGCGTGATGGTGCTCACCTGCCATGCACTCGCAATGCGGCTCGTCGGTGCCAGCTTCTCGGAGCGAGCGGACCGGCCCGAAAGCGAGCACTTCCAGGAAGTACTCCGAGAGGCCGCCGCACTGCTGCGAGGCGAAGGTCTGGAGTCCGAGGAGGCCGAGGAGTCACGGGCCCGACTTCTCGCGGGTTTCCGCTGGATCCTCGTGGATGAGTATCAGGATGTGGGCAACGACGAGTACGACCTCATCTCCGCCCTGGCCGGTCGGACTCTGTCGGAAAACGACGCGAAGCTGACTCTGTTCGCGGTAGGCGACGACGACCAGAACATCTATTCCTTCAAGGGCTCATCGGTGGAGTTCATTCGCCGCTTCGAGCAGGACTACAGCGCCCAGGTAGCCTTTCTGGTTGACAACTACCGCTCCACCCGTCACATCATCGAGGCAGCGAACACGGTCATCGCGCCAGCCGCGGATCGGATGAAGGTCGACAACGAGATCCGTATCGACAGGGCGCGTACGGCGGACGCGGATGGCGGCCTGTGGACCGAGCGCGACCCGGTAGCAGGCGGGCGGATCCAGGTGCTGCCTTCCGAACGCGACGCGATCGCACAGGCGCAGACCGCGGTGGCCGAACTGCAGCGACTGGCGGGGCACGCCTCGGACTGGGACTGGTCGCAGTGCGCTGTGATCGCCAAGGAATGGGCCTATCTCGAACCGGTGCGCAGCCTCTGCGAGCTTGAACGCATCCCCGTGCAGATGGCGAACGAGGAGCTGCCGAGTGTCTGGCATCTTCGCGAGACGCAAGCCCTCTTGGGTTCGCTCCGCGGCCACGGCTCCAGCCTGGTCCGGAACACTGACCTGCGTGAGTGGCTGAGTCGACAGCCAGAGGGCCCGTGGATCGAACTCCTGCGAGCAGCGGCTGACGAACACGCGATCGAGGCTGGAGAAGGAGAAGTGCCCGTGGACTCCGTCGTCGAATGGCTGGCAGAGTGGGGACGCGAAACGCGACGACGCCAGCGGGGATTGCTGCTGTTGACCGCCCACCGCGCCAAGGGCCTGGAGTTCGAGCATGTGGTCGTTCTCGACGGCGGATGGGATCGCACAGGCCTCAAGGAGGATGCGGACGCCCCGCGCCGCCTGTACTACGTCGCCATGACCCGCGCCCGGCAGACTCTCGCCCTGGGCCGATTCCCAGGGCCACATCCGATCCAGGACGCGCTACGGGACAGTTCCGCCGTTCTCTGGCGAGAACCTTCCGCTCCACCATCGCCGACACGAGAACTGGAACGCCGCTACCGCCAGCTCGGGCTGAGGGACGTGTACCTGAGCTTCGCCGGCCGTAAGCCTCAACGAGATCGTGTGCATCGCGCCATCGAAGCCTTGTCGCCGGATGATCAGTTGCAGGTGCGGCGGCAATCCAGCAGGTGGGAATTACTAGATGGCGAAGGGGTTGTTGTGGGAACTCTGGCGGGCGGCTTCGAGCCTCCCGCAGACACGCACTGCGTCGACGCGCACGTCACGGCAATCGTCTCCTGGAAGCGCAGTCACTCGGACCCGCATTACCAGAAGCAGATCAAGTGCGACGAGTGGGAGGTAGTGGTGCCCGAACTGATCTTCGAGCCCATCTCGTAGAAGCGTCAACACTTCGCTAGGAACTGGGTTGTCCAGAATGGTCGAGGTCGCAGCTCGAGCCGAGCGAGGTCCGTAGGATCGGGCCGTGACCGTCGTGGCGATCGACCATGTCCAGCTGGCTATGCCGGAAGGCGGAGAGGCGCCGGCCCAGCAGTTCTACGAGGGGCTGCTGGGCCTCATACGCGTGCCCAAGCCTCCCCATCTGGAGCGGCGCGGGGGATGCTGGTTCGAGAACGACAGCGTCAAGGTCCATCTAGGCGTGGAGGCCGACTTTCGCCCGGCCCGCAAGGCGCACCCGGCACTGGCTGTGGAAGGGCTGGAGCGCCTGGTAAAGCGACTGCGGGCAGCAGGGGTCACCGTACGCGACTCGGATCCGATGGACACCCAGCACCGGGCCTACGCCGATGATCCCTTCGGCAACCGCATCGAGTTGATCGAGCACGTCCATTAGGTGTCGCAGCTTGCCAGCCTGGACCAGAGGTCGGCAGCGGCCTACCAAGCGATTTCTGCAAGAAAATCAATATTATTTACTGAAACAGCATCATCGATGTCACACCCCTATGGGATGCTGTGAACATGTTGATCGAGGACGCCCGGACAATCGAGGCCACCGCCAAGCGGATCTTGGCGCAGGTCAAGGCAGGGTCTGTGTCGTGCGAGGAAATGCGCGAGTCGATGCCGATGCTGAAGTCGGCCTCGGCGATCATCACCGCCGCGCAGACCTCGGCAGCCGTGTCGATCGCGGGCCGCGAGCGGCACGGAGACGGTGGCACAGAGGTCCTGTCATCGGAGGCGGGCCTGTCTCGCCAGGAGGCTCGCAGCCACATCAAGACCGCTGAGACGTTGCGGGAGGCGCCCGCCGTCCGCGATGCGGTGGAGTCGGGCCGGGTGTCGCCGGCCAACGCCAGGCGCCTCGCCGAGGCCATCGACAAGACCGGCGCCAGCACAGTGAACGACGACGGCGAGTTGCTGGCCAAGGCGGAGACCATGCGTCCCGATCAGTTCGCCAAGGCGGCCCGCCGCTGGGTCGTCGACCGCGACGGGGACGGCGGCGAGTCGGAGCACCGGCGCCTGAGGGCCCGCCGCCGCTTGCGCATGTGGGACACCGACGACGGGATGGTCGCCCTGCACGGCGAGTTCGACCCCGCCACCGGGCGCCGTATCCGGAACCGGCTGGAAACCGAAGCCCGCCGCCTCTATGTCGCCGACAAGAAGCGGGGCAGCACCCCGACTGAGCGTCGCAACTTCCACCAGTGCATGGCCGACGCCGTCGATTCGCTCACCGCCAACAGCGCTTCGGGCGAGGCGGCCGGCAGCGGCAAGCCCTTCGCCGACATCTGCGTAGTGGCCCACGTCGACGACGCCACCGGAAAGCTGGTCGCCGAACTGCCCGACGGCGTGCGGCTGCCTGAGGCGTTGCTAGAAGAACTCGCCTGCAACGCCAAGTTCACCGGCGTCGTCTATGACCGCAGGGGCAAACCGATCTGGCGGGCCGAGTCCTGCCGCACCGCCACCAAAGCCCAACGCCAGATACTCCTCGCCCGGTACGGCGGCTGCTTCCATTGCGCGGCCCACCCGGCGCTGTGCCAGATCCACCACATCAGACCGGTGTCACAAGGTGGATCCACCCGGCTCGACAACACTCATAATGTTGGGGCCTTGCTGGCGGGGCGGGTCTGACTCAATCGACAACGGGCACAGTGCCTTGATCAGGATCTGTCGGTCTGTCTC